>Ga0183260_10004198_pt1 | contig 11488 bp, 11 predicted proteins | sample AntDrymUQ4972206_2_FD_129768 | JGI IMG/M metagenome (GOLD analysis project Ga0183260, IMG submission 129768) | Polar desert sand microbial communities from Dry Valleys, Antarctica - metaG UQ497 (22.06) (version 2) (version 2) | ecosystem: Environmental > Terrestrial > Soil > Desert | place...
CGTGCCGAGAAGATGTCCTGCTCCTCACGCGTGAACTGTTGGCCCTCGGCGTTCCGGCTTTCGGTCAGGTCGCCCATCGACTGGCCGGTGAAGACGTCCCACAGACCGTCAGAAGCCATGGAGTCACGAACCGTGACGTCGCCGTACTTGTAGCCCTCCCGCGACTTGGTCATCAGATGCGGAGCGTTACTCATCGACTCCATCCCACCTGCGACCACGACCTCGCATTCTCCGGCCCGGATGAGCTGGTCAGCCAAGGCGATGGCATTGATGCCAGACAGACAGACCTTGTTGACGGTCAGCGCCGGAACGCTCATCGGGATTCCGCCCTTGACGGCCGCCTGGCGCGCGGGAATCTGGCCTTCGCCGGCCTGCAGCACCTGGCCCATGATGACGTAGTCGACCAGATCCGGTGAGATCCCCGCCCGGTCTAGGGCTGCCCTGATGGCCACTCCCCCGAGGTCGGTTGCAGACAGCCCCTTGAGCCCCCCCAACAACCGCCCAATCGGCGTACGAGCTCCGGCGACGATGACGGATCCAGCCACTGCATTCCTCCGATACCGAGTGTCCGCTGTGAGATGTCTTTCCTGCACAGTACTAAGCGCTGCAGCGCTATGAAATCATCCCGAACCCTGAGCCTCGCCCGCTGTCTGACAGGTCACACCCCCTGGAATCAGCAGCGGCCAGCCGCCACGATGGGGCACATGTTCCCTCCTGGCCTCATCACAGGAATCGACCATGTGGGTGTGGCGGTCTTCGATCTGGACGAGGCTGTGCGCTTCTACGTCGAGAGCTTCGGCTTCACGCTGCAACACGAGGAGGTCAACGCCGACCAAGGGGTGCGCGAGGCGATGGTGTCCGTGGGCGACTGCGATGTCTGCCTCCAGCTGCTCGCGCCGCTTTCATCCGAGTCGCCGATAGCAAAGTTCCTCGAGCGTTCAGGCCCGGGCATGCAGCAGCTGGCCTACCGCGTCACAAGCATCGACAAGGCGATGGCCGCTGCACGTCGTCAGGGCATGCGGTTGCTGTATGACGATGCGCGGCGAGGGACCGCAGGCAGCCGCATCAACTTCATCCATCCCAACGACGCCGGCGGGGTTCTGGTCGAGCTGGTCGAGCCACCGTTGGAGTAGCCACCAGCGGGTTCTTGTTCGGCAGGCGTCTGCGCGCAGGGTAACGAATTTATGGAGCGAAGTCTGCTAAAGGCGGTCAAGTCTGGGTAAAGGGTAGTCTGAAGTTCCTGACGAGTGCACTAGCGGCAAGATCCACAAGAGAGGTACACTCGCAAATCGCCCAAAGCGGGCCGCAATTCTTTCCACCGCGCTCATGGCAGCGCGACCCAACCCCAAGAAGGCTCATCATGCTTACTTCCCACGCGCCTACCCGGTTGCCTACATCTGCAGGCCGTAAACGTTTTTCTGGCGCATCCTCGGCTGCAGGCAGCGCGTTGTTGTGTCTGGCTTTAGCGGCTTCTGCTGGCGCTGGCTCCGCTGCTTCTGCAGGCCTCGAACCCGCGGGCGAGCGTGCCGGTCGGGTTACGACGGAGTTCAGGTTCAACTTCGACAACGGCGAGTCGCTGGAACCTGGCACCAGGGTCCGTGACGTCAGCGGCCACAAGCACCGCGGAACAGTCGTGGTCTCGGGGAATGGGGACCTTAGGCGTGTCGATGGCATTCGCGGAATCGCCGCCAAGTTCCCCGCTCGCTGTTCCGGCTGCGGTCGCGCCATCATCGAGGTATCCGATGAGCGCAGCTTGAGGCCGCGGGCGCATCCGTTCTGGTTCGGGGCGGCGGTGAGGGTCACCGACAGACAGACTCCGCGCCGCAAAGATCCAAATATCGTGCAGAAGGGCTATCTCAACGGGGAGGGCGGCCAATGGAAGCTGGAGCTGGTCGGTGCCCGCCCTCGCTGTGTCATCGCCGGCAGAAGAGGTGAAGTAAAGGTGCTGTCACCTCAACGAATTGACAACGGCGCCTGGCACAACCTGCAATGCCGTCGCGAGGGCCGCTCGGTGACGTTGCGCATCGACGGGACGGCCGTGAACAGCGGGAGTGGCCGCATCGGACGGGTCACGACCTCTGCTCCCATCCGCATCGGAGGCAAAGGTATTGGTACGAAGTCGGGCAATGACCAGTACCACGGAAGCCTCGACAACGTGTACCTCAGGATCGACCGCCGCTGATCTGGGCACGTTAGTTTTCCGCTTCGAAACCCTCCAGGGGGTCTGGGGCAAGGTGTGAACCTCTCCTCGGTGATGGATCGCCATACGTCGCGTTGATGCGGCGATTTCTCCGTTACCATTCGAGGGGCGTCGGTTCGAGACTCCGTGTTTCTGGTAGCACCGCAACCATCGAACCATCGTCTCAAGGCACAGCACGTCGCGGGGCGTGTTGCCAGTTGCGAGGCGAGACGCCTCGCCCGACCTGAACCGAGGTGTCCACAGACAGTGACCGACCAGCCTGGTTCTCCACCGCCTGGACTTTCCTTTTTCGACGACCCGACCGAGGTTCAGCCGACTCAGCCCTTTCCACCAGATCGAGCCGAGGGTGAGAGGGAAAGCGATCCCATGTCCGGCGCATCTGGGGGACCGCCGATGGGTGCAAGGGGGGCGCAGCCCCCGTCCACCTCCGCTCTGGGTGTTGCCTCGACCGATCCTTCTAGGTCACCAAGCGTTCCCTTGGCGGCGGCACCGACTCCCTCGCCATTGGCCGAGGAAACTGTCCCCAGCTTTGCCGTCGTACGGCGGGGGGGCTACGACAGGACGGCGGTGGACGGCTTTCTGGCTCATTACGAGCAGGAGCGCGCCGCCGTCGCGGCCAATCTCGCCGCTGCGCATCAGCACATAGCCCAGCTCCGTGCCCAGTTGGCGCAGCTCACCGAGCGCCTCTCCGAGCAAGAGACTCCCACTTACTCAGGGCTGGGGCGCCACGCGGCTGCGATGCTGCGAATGGCAGAGGAGCAGGCCGCCAACGTGACGACTCAGGCCCAGAAGGCGGCTGAGGAGTCTCGGAACTACATGTTGCTCGAGGCAGCTGCGCTCAAGGCGGACGCCGAAAAGGAAGCGTCCGACATACGCAGCGTTCAGCTTGCCGAGATTGACGAGCACCGCAGCACCGTGCTCTCCCAGGTTGCCCAGGAGCGGTCCCTCGCCAGCGCCGAGGCGGCCGACATCTTGGCCTCCGCCAAACGCGAGGCAGACCAATTGCGACTTGCATCGCAACAGCAGGCCAATGCGCAGCTCACCGGAGCAAAACGTGCAGCGGAGCAGGCGCGGGCGGCCGCTGACCGCGAAGCAGCCGAGGCACGACGTCTGCTCGCCGTCGAGAAGGAGCGAATGACGAAAGAAGCCGCCGAGCGGCACGACTCAGCGACCGGTGAGACAGCGCATTTGGTCGAGGAGGCGGAAGCGCGCGCACATGCGGCGGAAGAGCGGGCTCGGGCCGCGATCGCCACTGCAACCAAACATCGAGAGCAGGCGGTGAGCGAGGCAGAAAGAGCCCTTACCCGCGCTCGACGCGAAGCCGAACAGATGGTCAACGCTGCACGCAAACAGGCTGAGCAGATAGTGGCGAACGCGACCGCAGACGCCCACAGGCGACAGGCCGCCGCGCGTGTCGAGGTCGAAGCACTGCAAAAGAGGCGCGACGGGATCGTGGCTCAACTCGGCCAGCTCCGGGACCTCGTTGCCAGCTTCACCAGCGGCGAGGATGTCCTTGCTGATCACTCAGGCGGCGGCTCCGAGAAGCAGCAGGGGTGAACCTGCGAAGCTAGCTCGCCTCCAGCTGCCCTCGGACTCAACCTCACCGGGAGCTCGGGCAGGGTGTGGCAAGGTGTGCTCATGTCCGAGGAGGATGGCGAGCAGGCTAGCCGCGCGGCAGAGGCTGCACGTGCTGAAGCCGTCGAGGCCAGAGCGGATGCCGAAAGGGCACGCACAGCGGCGAGGGAGGCGCGGGCCGAGTCAGACGAGACCAGGGCCGAAGCGCGCGAGGCCCGAGATGGAGCCGTTGACGCCGAGCAGCAGGCAGCCGCGTCAGCACGGAGGGCAAGCGACTCCGCCCAACAAGCCGCGAGCGCCACCACTGACAACTCGACCGGCGCAGAGTCTGCCGTCGCGGCGGACGAGTTATTGATCCACCCTGACGAAAAGCCCGATGAGGACTCTGACAACCCATTCGGCGAGCCAGGGTCCCCGGTCTCACGCCGAGCCCCCTTCTACATCGGGTTCTTAGGAGCGTTGGGCGCGCTGACCGGTCTCGGATTCATGATGGGACTGCAGAACGTCCGGCCGGTGCTCGTGCTGGTCTTGGTGTCTGCCTTTCTCGCCGCGGGTCTGAACCCCATCGTCGAGTGGTTCATGCATCGCGGAATCCGTCGGCGTTGGTCCGTCCTCATCGTCACCGTCGGCGTCGTCGTCGTCGGCACCTTGTTCCTCGTGACTCTCGTGCCCGTGTTGCAGGATCAGATCGAAGCCCTCATCGCGAGTGCACCGCAATGGCTGGACGAGCTCCAACGGAACACGATCGTCGTAGATCTCGACAGCAAGTACCAGGTCATCGACACGGTGAAGGAGAAGCTTCAGGACCCCGACCTGGCGAACTCCGCGTTTGGCAGCTTGTTCACCGTTGGGGTGGCGGTACTCAGCGGGCTCTTCAACGCCTTCTTGATCTTCGTCTTGACGCTGTACTTCCTCGCGTCGCTGCCCGAGGTCAAACGAGCTTGCTTCTCCTTGGCACCGGCATCCCGCCGGACGCGGGTGACATACCTCGGAGACGAGATTCTCAGACGGGTCGGCGGCTACGTCGCCGGTGCATTTGTGGTGGCTCTGGCCGCCGGGGTCTCATCCTTCATCTTCTTGGAGTTTGTTGGGCTGTCGCAGTACGCCGTCGCGCTCGCCCTGGTCGTGGCGCTGCTCGACTTCGTGCCGCTCATCGGCGCCACCATCGGTGCCGTCCTCGTCACCCTCATCGGTTTCGCTGAGTCTCTAACGGTCGGCATCGCCTGCGCGGTGTTCTACCTGCTCTACCAGCAGCTGGAGAACTACGTGATCTACCCGCGGGTCATGCGCTCGTCGGTGGACGTACCCGGTGTGGTGACGGTGATCGCAGTTCTCATCGGTGGGAGCCTGCTGGGAGTCGTCGGTGCGCTGCTCGCTATCCCCACAGCCGCCGCACTCTTGCTGCTTGTTCGGGAGGTCTGGCTCCCCAAGCAAGATCGCGCGTAGCTCCGCTCAGCTACCGGAGATGATCTGAGGGGTGTCGAGCTGCATGGCTTGATTCCAGGTCCGGGGCAATGGGGCGCCCCCGGGAACGATACGGGCGACGATCAGGTCGAGTACCTCGTCAGCCTGGCCGATCCAGAGGTGTTTGCCACCGGCCACTTCGACCACCTCGGCCCGAGGCGCGACGGCGAACCTGCGCCGCGCCTCAGGAAGCTGCAGGTAGTCGTCACGTTCGGGAATGATCGCGACGAGCGGCTTGCCGCTCTCGTGCCATGCCTTGAGGTGGCTGGTCTGCGCGTAGCGCAGCGGCGGGGACAACAGTATGGCGCCGACGACGGCAGGGTCATTTCCGTACATCAACGTCAGGTCGGTCCCAAACGACCAGCCCACCAGCCAGATCGTCGGGAGCCCATTGAACTCGGCGTACTCGATGGCTGCTGCGACGTCGTACCGCTCGCCACGGGCTTCGTCGAAGCGCCCATCACTCCTGCCCTGTGCGCTGGCGGTTCCCCGAGTGTTGAAGCGGAGGACAGCGATGTGCGCAAGCGCGGGCAGCCGCGCGGCCGCTTTGCGAAAGATGTGGCTGTCCATCATGCCGCCCGCGGTCGGCAGCGGGTGCAGACAGATCATCGTGGCGACAGGCTCACGGGAAGTCGGTAGGGCTAGCTCCGCGACCAGTCTCACCCCATCGGCGGTCTCCAGGTGCAATGAGCTCCGTCGCGCCGGCAAGACCGAGTTGGCCCGAATCTGATGCCCGGTCATGAGGCCCACCTCTCGCCTCCGTCGAGCACACCCGGCTCTGGTCGTGAGCCGCCGAGGGACCCGATGCCGGCGCCTCTGCTGGCGGATCCGACGCCACCTATGGTCGTGAAGGTTGCAGGCATGGTCGCGAGTCTTCCACGACAGCGCGACAAGGTCTGTTTCCAGATCCCCGGCACCGGATCGCCCGGTCGCCCGATGCTGGCGTGCTACTGGCCGGGCATGGGTAGGCTTTCCTACCGTGCGTCTTGTCATTGCCCGCTGTCAGGTCGACTACGCGGGCCGGCTCACAGCGCATCTGCCCACAGCCACCCGGTTGCTCATGGTCAAGGCCGACGGTTCCGTATTGGTCCACTCCGACGGCGGTTCGTACAAGCCGCTGAACTGGATGTCGCCCCCCTGCTCCTTCGTTGAGCGCCGCGACGACGCGGGCCAGCTCGAGTGGCTGGTGGCGGCGAAGAACGGGGACACCTTGCGCATCCTGATCGAGGAGGTCCTGGCAGATGCGTCGCACGCTCTGGGGCTGGACCCCGGCTTGCAGAAGGACGGGGTTGAAAGGCATCTGCAGGAGCTTCTGGCGGAGCATCCCGCGTCCTTGTCCGAGGGCCTGACCCTGGTGAGTCGCGAATTCCCCACTGCCATCGGACCGGTTGACCTCTTGTGCCGAGACGGACACGGCGCCTCCGTCGCAGTGGAGATAAAGCGGCGGGGCGATATCGATGGAGTGGAACAACTGACCCGCTATCTCGAGCTGCTCAACCGCGACCCGTTGCTCAGCCCGGTCCAAGGGTTGTTCGCGGCCCAAGAGATAAAGCCCCAAGCCAAGGTGCTGGCGCGAGATCGCGGAATCCGCTGTGTGACGATCGACTACGACAACCTGCGCGCGCTGGACGATCCTCGAGCACGCCTTTTCTGAAGGGGCGGCGTGCCCAACAAGACGAGGAGCTGGCATCCGCTATGGATGCCAGCTCCTCGGCAGGGTTACCGACTGCTGACCGCACGATGTGTGTGCCGTCAGCGGGGGTGCAATTTTCGTCAGTAGCGAGTGGTCCCGTCGTCGTCCGTGGTGGTCGTCGTCGTGGTCGTGGTGTCGTCGGTGGTGTCCGTGTACCCGACGTCTCCCTCGGCCTCGATGCGCTCCTTGCGCACCTCGTCGCTCACGGTCTCGTCTCGCACCTCCGTCTCTGTGGTCAGACGAACTCGCTCGACTGGCTTGACCTCCTTGGTGACGACCGGTACCTCTTCGCTCAGCGTGACCTCGTGGTCTTCTTCGCTGATCGCCGGGCCATCGGTCGCCTCGTCATAGTTGGCGTCGGTGATCGGCTCGTGCTCGAGCACAGCCTTCTCCGTGCGAACAGGAACGCTGACATTGACCTGCTCGGTCTCGACATACTTGCGCAACCGGGCGCGGCCTGCCTCACGAGTCTGGGTGCCGACCCGAAGCTGCTCCTCAGAACGCGTCATGGCGTCATCGGTGCTGTCCGTGCGGTCGCTCACCTCACGGGTCGTGTCAGTGCGAGTTTCGACGTAGTCAGTGCCCGAGGTGTCGTAGTCACTTGAGTACGCGACTCCGTAGTAGTCGTAGAGCCGCTGCTCTTCCTCAGGCGACAGGTGCCCGTCGTCGGGGTTGATGCTCGGGGCGTCCTTGATGCGGTCCTTGTCGAAAGGCAGCGTGAGCCGGTCTCCCGAATAGGACGCGTCGGAGACAGGCACGAAGTTCTCGCTCATTCCGAAAAGTCCGGTGTTCACTGTGGCGAAGACGGGTTCGCCGGTCTGGTCGTCGAGGAAGATCTGGCCGACTTTGCCGATCTTCTCCCCGTCCGGTCCGTAGGCGTCCGCGCCGACTGCCTGTTGTACCTGATCCTGACTGAGCATATGCAGTCTCCTTTGATCCGAAGTGGTGGTTCACGATGCGAAGCAGACCCAAGACACCTGCTTCGCGCTTACACAGTAAACTTACCCACTTTGCGGGTGATGCACACCTCGAGGGGCAAAGTTCCTGGCCGGCGAGCTATGCGTCCGCTGGAGCGCTCGGCTGCTGGCCTCCCATGCTGTAATCGAGCGGTGCAACGCCTGCATAACCGGAGCGTCATGTGTACGATCGCACCGATTCCGAGAACGTTTCGATTCGGAAGCGTGGGGAACAGATAACTTCAGTCGAGACGAAAGGGATGCCTTATGACGACAAGCTCGAACGACCCGTACAACACTGCGGGAACCGACAATTCACTTGGACTGGACGACGACACGTTCGGCGACCCAAGTTCCACCACATCTGCCGACACGGGTTACCCGCAGACCACCGGCTACGAGGGCACCACCGCCTACACCGGCACAACCGACTACGCCTCCCAGGCCGACGACACCAGCGCCAAGGACGTGGCCAAGGATGAAACCTCAAAGGTCAAGGACACGGCCGTCCAACAGGGCCAGCAAGTCGCCGAGACTGCAAAGCAGCAGGCGGGTGAAGTCGTTTCGGATGCCAAGTTCCAGGCCCGGGCACTGATGGGCGAGACCAAGACCCAACTGTCGGACCAAGCGTTGAGCCAGCGCGACAAGGCAGCGGAGACGATTCGCAGTTTCAGCTCCGAGTTGCGCAGCATGGCCGATCAGAGCGGGCAGTCAGGTCTTGCGACGTCTCTGGCCCGACAGGGCTCGGAGCTTACCGAGCGGGCCGCTGACTTCTTGTCCGACCGCGATCCGGGACAGTTGCTGGACGAGCTGCGCAATCTTGCGCGCCGCCGTCCGGGAGCGTTTCTTGCCGGCGCGGCCGTGGCTGGCGTGGTTGCCGGTCGAGTCTCTCGCGGTGCCATCGACGCCCGTCGCGATGACTCAGCAGAACAGCCAGTGGCCTACGACTACGTTGGTGAGCAATCGGCATACGGCCAATCGTCATATGGCCAACCTGCCTATGGACAGGCGTCGTACGGGCAACCCGCTCCTGGGGAGTCGACGTATGGCGAACCCACATACGGAACCGACCCAGCCGCAGCCGGCTGGAGTGCGGGCGCACCTGTCAGCTACGACCCAGAGACCGGCCAGGAGGGTTACGACCCGAACGCAGGCGGGCGTCTATGAGTAGCGCATACGAGGGAAACTACGAAGGCGCCGGCTACGGCGCTGCCGGAGACGGCGGAGCGAGTGCCGCCCCGTCTCCCTACCCCGATGTGTCAGACCAGTCCGTCGGCAGCCTTGTTGGCCAGCTGTCCAGCGACCTGTCGAAGCTGATGAGCCAGGAGATGGCGCTGGCCAAGGCCGAGATGAAGGAAGAGGCCAAGAAGGCTGGTCTGGCCGCCGGGATGCTCGGCGGCGCCGCCGTCGCCGGTCTGATGGTGGCCATCTTCGCGAGCGCCGCCTTGATGTACATCCTCGACATTGCGATCCCTCTGCCCTGGGCCGCGGTCATCGTGACCGTGCTGTGGGCGATTGTCGGTGCCGTGCTCTTCGCAATGGGCCGCAAGAAGCTGCAAGAGGTCAACCCCAAGCCGGAGCAGACGGTGGAGTCACTAAAGGAGGACAAGGAATGGGTCAAACCCCAGAAGAACTGAAGCGTGAGATCGAGCAGACGCGACGCGAGCTGAGCTACGACGTGGACGCACTCAACGAGAAGGTCAGCCCGAGCCGGATCGTCAGTCGCAAGATGGACAGCACCCGCAGCACAGTGGCATCAGTCAGGGAGCGGATCATGGGAACAACATCCTCAGGGACTTCGTCACTCTCCAGCGCAAAGACATCGATCGGTGACAGCGCCAACTCGACCACGTCGAGTCTGTCGTCGGCCGCATCGTCGGTGGGTTCTGCTCTAACGAGCTCACCCGACGCAGCGATGCAGCGGGCCCAAGGCAACCCGCTGGCTGCGGGGCTCATCGCCTTTGGAGCTGGGTGGTTGATCTCAAGCGTTCTGCCCGCGACCAAGGTCGAGCAGCAAGCAGCCGAGTCCCTGCAGGATAAGGCGTCTGACTTGGCTGAGCCGGTCAAGGAACAAGCCCAGCAAGTGGCTCAGGAGCTCAAGGACAGCCTGCAGGAACCGGCTCAGCAGGCGGTGCAGCAGATCAAGGAGACCGCCACTGACGCTGCAAGCACGGTCAAGTCCGAGGGTCAGTCGGCAGCCCAGGAAGTCAAGAGCGATGCCCAGAGCTCGGCTCAGACCGTCAAGGACGCCGGGAGCGGCAGCTGACCGCTACATCATCGGACTCGTCTCGTTCGAATGACCGAATCGACATACCCGGTTCCGACGCCACCACGCCGCGGGAGATCCCCGCCCGCGGCTGGGGGCAGGTCACGAAGCGAGCATGGGCAGAGGCGAAGATCGACCAAGTTCCACTTCTCGCGGCGGGAGTAGCTTTTTTCGGCTTCCTTTCGCTCTTCCCCGCGATGATCGCCGCCGTCCTTGCCTATGGGCTGTTCGCCGATCCGAAGCAGATGCGAGACCAGGCTGAGGCAGTTGCGACGGCTCTGCCATCGTCTGCCCGTGATCTGCTCCTACAGCAGATCGAGACACTGACCGAAACGCCTCAGCAGTCGCTTGGCATCGGTCTCTTGGTGTCGCTCGCGGTTGCGCTGTGGAGTGCCTCAGGTGGCGTCGGCCACCTGATGTCCGCCGTGAACCTTGCGTATGACGAGGAGGAGACGCGGGGTTTCGTTCGGCGCAAGGTCCTAGCGCTGGCTCTGACGCTCGGTGCGATTGTGTTCTCTTTGGTGGCAATCGGGCTCATTGCCGTCGTACCCGCCGTTCTCGACGCGAACAATGTCTCCATTCTCGTGCGGCTAGGCGCAGAGGCTGCTCGTTGGCTGTTGTTGCTGGGCGCCGTGACACTCGCCCTGGCGGTGGTCTACCGCGTGGCGCCTGACCGGGACTCCCCCAAACTGAGCTGGGTGTCAGTAGGCGCGGTGGTCTCCACCGTGGTGTGGCTCGTTGCCTCGCTCGCCTTCTCCCTCTACGTCGACAACTTCGGCAGCTACGGGGAGACCTACGGAAGTCTGGCTGCCGTTGTGGTTCTGCTGCTGTGGCTGTGGATCACGGTGTACGTCGTCTTGCTCGGGGCGGAGATCAACGCGGAGAGCGAAGAACAGACAGCCCGCGACACCACCGTGGGGGAAGAAAAGCCTCGAGGGCAACGCGATGCCGTAAAGGCAGACTCGATTCCCCCGAGGGACCCAACCAAGCCCAGTAGCGAGAAGTCGGCGCCCTAGGACAGCGAAAGCTCAGAACCCGCCGAAGTCCCCGCCACCGAAGTCCCCGCCACCGTAATCTCCGCCACCGAGGTCCCCGCCGCCGTAATCCCCGCCGCTGGCGTCGTAGTCGGACCCAGAGTCACCTGAGTCTCCTTCTGCGCCGGAGTCGGTGCCACCGTCGGATCCCTCGTCATAGCCGCCGTCGAAACCGCCGCCAAGCACTGCACCCATCATCGTGCCCATGAACATCGCGTTCATGATGCCGAATGCTCCGAAGTAACCTGCGGCCCAGGGTGAGAATGCCGGTCCTGCCTCCCAGTAGGGCACCCGCCGCGA
>Ga0183260_10004199_pt1 | contig 11486 bp, 6 predicted proteins | sample AntDrymUQ4972206_2_FD_129768 | JGI IMG/M metagenome (GOLD analysis project Ga0183260, IMG submission 129768) | Polar desert sand microbial communities from Dry Valleys, Antarctica - metaG UQ497 (22.06) (version 2) (version 2) | ecosystem: Environmental > Terrestrial > Soil > Desert | place...
GGTGTAGCTCGACATCGGGTCGGTCGGCTCGCTCGCTGCTGTTGTCGTTGCCGGCTCACTCGCCTGCGCCTTGTGTCCGTTGGTGCTCGCGTCGGCGGACGGCTTGAAGTCGTTGACGTAGGAGAGCCACTCGCCGGGCGCGGGGCGCTCGCCTTTCGTAATCTCGAAGTAGACCTGTTGAATGCGCGCGGTTATGTCGCCGCGCTTCCCGGCGCCGATTGTGATGCGATCAACCGAACGGATCGGCGTCACTTCGGCGGCGGTGCCGGTGAAGAACAATTCGTCGGCGACGTAAAGCGCGGCGCGCTGAATCCCTGTCTCGACGACCGGAATCTGAAGCTCGCGGCAAATGTGAATCACGCTGTCGCGCGTGATGCCGGGGAGAATCGAGGACGACAACGGCGGCGTGATGACTTTCCCGTCGTGGATGAGGAAGATGTTTTCGCCGGAGCCTTCGGAGACGAAGCCGCGATCATCAAGCGCGATGCCTTCGGAATAGCCGTTAGTGAGCGCCTCCATCTTGATGAGCTGCGAGTTCATGTAGTTCGCGCCGGCCTTCGCCATCGCGGGCATCGAGTTCGGCGTCAGGCGATTCCACGTCGAGACGCACACGTCCACGCCCCGCTCAATCGCTTCATCGCCGAGATACTTGCCCCAGTCCCACGCGCCGATGTAGCACGACAGAGGATTCGGAAACGGATTGACGCCGAACGCCGGGCGCTCTTCATCTAAGCTGCGAAAGATAATCGGGCGCAGGTAACACTGGTCAAGTCCGCTTCTTTGGACAAGCTCGACGGACGCTTCACACAATTGATCGAGCGTCAAACTGTGATCCATCCGGTAAATCTTCGCGGAGTTGAGAAGTCGCCGCATGTGCTCGCGCAGGCGATAGATTGCCGGGCCGCGTTTCGTCGCGTAGCAGCGGATGCCTTCAAAGACGCTCGAACCGTAGTGGATGACGTGAGACATGACATGTACGCGCGCGTCGTTCCAGTTGATGAATTGGCCGTCGTTCCAGATTTCGGAAGCGATACGCACGGTCTTCACGTCTTTTTTCGGCGCGTCTTCAGAGAACATGTTGTTGTTTACTCCTATGAAACAGTGGCCGGTGGCCGGTGGTCAGTTTTATACTGTTCTGTTCGTAATCGCCGCCATTCATCGCGGCTCAAAATGAATTTCACGATAGCTTAAACCGGAGAGGGTTGGCAAGGCGCTTGATTCTTCGCCGGGGCGTCTCGTACCATGAGCGCCGCTTTGCAGACGGCATTCAATCACCAGAAGATACGCGCACTATTCTCTCTTTCCCGCCCCCCTCGCTGCCGGGCGAAAGGCGTCTCCGATTCGCATCTACTTGGAAGCGCGGCACTGCTGCTCGCCTTCTTATTTACAGGTTGCCGCATGCCCGAAAATAAACTCAAAACTGAAATCCGACCTGCCAACAATCCGGCGGGCGACGTTTCCGCCCCCGACTCGATTCATCGTCGCTCGGTCGTCATTGACATGCACGCCGACACCGTTCAGTTCATGCTTGACGAGGGCGTTGACATCAACGACAAAACGACGAACCTTCATCTCGACGCACCGCGCATGAGAGAGGGCGGCCTCGACGCGCAATTCTTCGCCATCTGGGTCGAGCCGCAATACTTCGGCACCGGCGGCGAGCGCGCCGTCAAACGCGCCGACGACCAAATCGCCCTTGTGCGCGCGCTCGCCGAAAAACACCCGGAGACGTGGACGCTGGCGACAAGCGCCGAGGAGATTCGCCGCAGCGCCGCCGAACGGAAGCTCGCCGCGTTGATGGGACTCGAAGGCGGCTACGCGATTGACGAGAAGTTGGAGAACGTCGAGCGGTATTACCGAATGGGCGTCCGCTACATGTCGCCCGCGTGGAGCGTCAGCACGAGTTGGGCCGGTTCGTCCGGCGACGCCGAAGGCCAAACGCGCGGCCTCAACGACTTCGGGCGCGCGGTCGTCCGCGAGATGAATCGTCTGGGGATGATGATTGACGTGTCGCACGTCTCCGACGAAACCTTCTGGGACATTATCGAGACTTCGACGGAGCCGGTGATTGCGACGCACTCGAACGCGCGCGCTCTGACGAACGTACCGCGCAACCTCGGCGACGAGCAGATTCGCGCGCTCGCGCGAACAGGCGGCGTCGTGTGCGTGGTCTTTTACCCGGCGTTCGTCGAGCCGGGATGGGACGAAAAGAAGCGGCGCGTTGACGCAGAGATTGTCCCGCTCGTTGAAGAGGCGTCGCGCGGCGTGGTAAGCGGCCCCGGCTCGCTGAAGCGGATCGCGCGCGACCGTGTGCGCGAGCGCGAGTATCGGAGCCGCATGCCGCCGGTGACAGTCGCGCGTGTCGTTGACCACATTGATTATATTGTCCGCCTCGTCGGCGTTGACCACGTCGGCCTCGGCTCCGACTTCGACGGCATTCAAGCCGTGCCGCGCGACCTCGCCAGCGTCGCCGATTTCCCGAACCTGACGACAGAACTCATGCGGCGCGGCTACACGGAGAGCGACATCGAGAAGATTCTCGGCGGCAACGTGCTGCGCGTTATGGAAGAAGTCAGTAAATAGTGGTTAGTGGACAGTGGTCGGCGGCCAGCCGGCAGCGGGGAAGAGATTTGAAATCTCAAAATTGAAATTTAAGATCCACTGACCACTGTTTCACGGCAAAGCCTCAATCGTATAGGATGAAACAATGATGGACATTGAGTTGATGGACAGTTCATCGGGGCCGGTGTATGCGCAGATTCGGAATCAGATCGAAACGCGCATTCGGGCGAAGCAGGTCGCGGCGGGCGAAGCGCTCCCTTCGCCAGCGTCACTGGCGCAGAAACTCTCGGTTGACCGAGGCGAGATTCAGCGCGCTTACTTCGAGTTAGAGCGGGCCGGACTAATCGTCAGGAAAACCTCCAGAGACTTTCTTGGGAAAGAGAAGATAACCTACTCGGTCAAGTGAGCAACGGGCGGCAACTTGCGCCGGAATGTCGGTTACGTCGCGCGGAAGTTGTTCGACAAAGGCGTGCGGCGTGCGGTAACATTATTAACGCTTCGGCGCATATAAAGGATGTGAAGTTCAGATGACGAGCTTTTCCCGACCAACCAAACTTCTCCTTACGGTGCCGCCCGGCAGCCGCGCTCGCTGAACGGTGGCGCGGTCGCTGACGCGGCTCAATCACCCACGCCAAAAAGATTTCTTACACCGGCGGTCACGCGCGAATGTTTTATGATGCGCGCGACCGGTTCCCGGAGAAGTGTCAATCGTCAAGTTCATCTATCAGCGAAGAGGCATGCAAAGTCATGGACGAAAAATACTTTCCAGAGAAGATTGAAGAAAAGTGGCAGCGCGAGTGGGAACAAACAGGGGCGTTTCAGGTTGAACGCGACGACGCGCGACCGAAGTTCTACTGTTTGGAAATGCTGCCGTACCCGTCGGGTTATTTGCACATGGGTCACGTCAGGAACTATTCCATCGGCGACGCGCTATCGTGGTACAAGCGCCTGCGAGGGTTCAACGTGTTGCACCCGATTGGGTGGGACAGCTTCGGGCAGCCGGCGGAGCAGGCCGCGATTAAGCGCGGCGTGATGCCGATGGAATGGACGGAGGAAAACATCGCGCACATGCGCGGGCAACTGAAACGCATCGGCGTTAGCTACGACTGGCGGCGCGAGATTGCGGCGCACCGTCCCGATTATTACAAGTGGGATCAATGGTTTTTCCTGAAGTTGTATGAGCGCGGCCTCGCCTACAAGCGCGCGTCGGCGGTCAACTGGTGCCCGAAAGAGCAAACGGTATTGTCGAACGAACAATCGTCGGGCGGCGTCTGCTGGCGTTGCGGCACGCAGGTCGAGAAGAAAGATTTAGAACAGTGGTTCATCCGCATCACGGAATACGCCGAGCAACTGTTGGACGACATGGCGGAAATCGAAGCGGGTTGGCCGGAGCGCGTGCTGACGATGCAGCGCAACTGGATCAACCGAAGCGTCGGCGCGTACATTGATTTCCCCGTCAAAGATTCGGATGCGAAGGTGCGCGTGTTCACGACGCGCATTGACACGATTTACGGCGCGACCGCTGTCATCGTTGCCGCCGAACACCCGCTGCTGAGTGAACTGCCCGAAGGCTCGTCGCTGAAAGCGGATGTGGATCGCTTCGTCGCGCGACTTCGTGCGGAGCGGGCGTCGCGCGCCGCGATTGTCGCGGGCGGCGAAGAGGAAGAAAAAGAAGGCGTCAACACCGGACTATTCGTGACGAATCCGTTCAGCGGCGAGCAACTCCCGGTGTGGGTCGCCAATTATGTTTTGATGGACTACGGCGCGGGCGCGGTGATGAGCGTCCCGGCGCACGACGAGCGCGATTTCGAGTTCGCGCAGAAATACTCTCTGCCGATTCGCCGCGTCATTGAGCGCGTTTCGCACGAGCAGGAGCAGATCGCGCACGACGAGCGAGAGTTGGATCAATCCGTCGCCATGCCGCACGCCTTCACCGACTACGGAATCCTCGTCAACTCCGGCGAGTGGGGCGGCAAGTTGTCGGCGGACGCAATTCGTGAAATGGCTGAGTACGCGCAGAGGGAAGGCTTCGGCGGCGGCGCGGTGACGTACCGTCTGCGCGACTGGGGCATCTCGCGGCAGAAATTCTGGGGCGCGCCGATTCCGGTCATCTACTGCGAGGATTGCGGCGTCGTGCCTGTTCCCGAAAAAGATTTGCCGGTCGTGCTGCCGGAGCGCGCCGAGTTCACGGGCGCGGGCGAATCGCCGCTCGCGGGAGTCGCCGAGTTCGTCAACACGACTTGTCCGAAGTGTGCAAAGCCGGCGCGGCGGGAGACCGACACAATGGACACGTTCGTTGATTCGTCGTGGTACTTCTACCGCTACTGCGATCCGCACAACGACAGGGCGGCGTTCGACACTGAAGTTGTCAAATACTGGACGCCCGTTGACCAGTACATCGGCGGCATAGACCACGCCGTGATGCACCTGCTGTACACGCGCTTCTGGACGAAGTTTATGCGCGACATCGGACTCGTCGAGTTCGACGAGCCGGTGAAAAACTTGATGACTCAAGGGATGGTGACGAACCTCATCGAGGGAACGGATGAGTGGCGGCGGATGTCGAAGTCTCTGGGGAACGGCGTTGACCCGGACGACATGATCGAGGCTTACGGCGCGGACGCGGTGCGCCTGTTCGTCCTGTTCGCCGCGCCGCCCGAAAATGAATTGCGCTGGCAGGAGACCGGCATCGAGGGCGCGGTGCGCTTCCTGCGCCGCGTCTACACATTCATTTGGCGCTGGCGTGACAGTCTGCGTGATGCGCCGCGCGGTGTGCCTTCGAGTGAAGGTTTCAGCGCGGCGGCACGTGCGCTTCGTCACGAAACGCACCGGGCGATTGTGCGCGTCACCGAAGGCTTCGAGCGGATGAGCTTCAACACCAACGTCGCCGCGCTGATGGAATTGTCGAACGCGCTCGGCGAGTTTCAGGTCGCGCCCGACGGGGCCACGCCCGCCGAACGCTTCGCGGTGCGCGAGGCGTTGGAGTCGCTCGTGCTGATGCTCACGCCCTTCACGCCGCACGTCGCGGAAGAACTGTGGGAAGGCTTGGGGCACGAAGGCGGCATCATCGCCGGACTCAAGAATGGTTCCGTGCGCTGGCCGCAGGCCGAAGAGTCTTTAGCGCGGCGGGATGAATTGGAGATTCCGGTGCAGATCAACGGCAAATTGCGCGGGCGCATTCGCGCGACGCGCGACACGGCGGAAGACGAACTGCGCATCGCCGCGCTTTCGGACGAACGTGTGCGCGCGTGGACGGAAGGGCGCGACATCGTGAAAGTAATCGTCGTCCCGCAACGGCTCGTCAACATCGTCGTCCGATAGCGAAGAACAGAAGGCAGAAGGCAGTAAGCAGAAGGCAGTTGTCTTAAATTTCAAATTTGAAATCTCAAATCTCAAATCTCTTCGCTGCTGCTTACTGCCTTCTGCCCACTGCCTTCTGCCTTCTGTTTTTAGCGATTGCCTTGCCTCGCTTGGCACGAGTTGTTAAAATTTTTCGCGCGCGGTTATATTAAATCCTCAATTGAGTGGCGTGTGATAAAGAATTGATTTGTCACGCCCCGCAGAGAACACACAGGGTAATGTGCATGACGGTCGTTTACCGAACCGGAATTTCTTCCGGTCGCCGCCCGCGCCGGTGATTGCCGGCATTGAGGGCGCGAGTTCAGCCACCTGTCAACCTGAGCTACCGATGAAAGAATGTCCGGTTTGTCTGCGATGCTTCCCCGATCATATTGATCACTGCCCGACCGACGGTGATTCGCTGAAGACGACGATCATCGGCGAGCCTGTCCTCGACGGTCGTTACCAACTCGAACGACGCCTCGGTCAGGGCGGCATGGGCGCGGTTTTCAAAGCGCGTCACATCTTCCTCAAAACCCCGCACGCGATCAAAATCATTCTTCCCGATCTGGTCGGCAACGACCCGTCGCTCGTCACGCGCTTTCGTCAAGAGGCGATGGCAGCGGCGGCCATCCGCCATCCGAACATCATCGCCGTGACGGACTTCGGCGTCGTCGGCGGTACGACTCCTTTTCTCGTGATGGAGTTCGTGCAGGGAAAGTCGCTGCACGATATCCTCGCGGCAGAAGGGCGGCTCTCGCCGGTGCGCGCGCTTGAGGTCATGTGGGGCGTCGCATCGGGTCTCGCCCTCGCCCACCGGCAGGGCATCGTCCACCGCGATTTGAAGCCGCTCAATATCATGTTGAAGGACGACATGCCGGTGAGCGAAGGAGTGAAACTGCTGGATTTCGGTCTGGCGAAAATCAAATCGGGTGAGTTGCTCGGCTCGTTCGTCGCGGCACAGACAACCGGTCTGATGGGGTCGCCATACTATATGGCACCGGAGCAGTGGTCGGACGAGGAGCCGGACGCGCGCGCGGACATTTACAGTCTTGGCGTGATTCTTTACCAGATGATCGCGGGTGAAGTGCCGTTCAAAGGTTCCTCGATTCCTTCGATCATGAAGAAGCATCTGACCAACCCGCCGCCGAGTCTGTCGGAGCGCGGCGTCAGCGATGTGCCGGCGGCGGTCGAGGAAGTCATCCGCAAAGCGCTTGCCAAAGAACCCGACGAACGCTTTGCGACGGTCGAACTTTTCATCAACAGCCTGCGCGAAGCAATCGGCGTCCCGGCACCCGATTTTTCGTCGAGCTATCGCCGGCTCGACACCGGAGGTTTCGCCCGGCCAGACACACTGTCTCCGCCGCCGCTCGTGCAAAACACCGGCGACCAGCTTGCCGGAACAATCAGCTCCGAGGCGCTGGGGGGAGCGACGCGCGCGGTCGCGGGCGGCGGGGAGACGCAGATTTCGGCGCGCGACGATTCCGCGCCCGATGTCTACCGAACGCGGGCTTTGAATAACACGCCTCAGCTTTCGTCGGACGCGCTTGAGCCGGCGACGCGGAATTTGCGTGGGGAAGAAACGGGGCGACAAGGCGGCGCGGAAGAAGTTACTCGCCGCCTCGCCGAAGAAGAGGCCGGCAGGAAGGCGCGTCAGCTTGAGGCGGAGGCATCTCAACGACGTCTCGCGGAAGAAGCGCGCCAACAGCAAGCGCGCGCCGAGGCGGAAGAGCGCGCCCGCGCGGAAGAAGCGCGCCAGCGCGAAGCCGAATTGCTGCGCGAACAACAGAGACTTCAGCAGCAGGAAGAGGAGCGGCGCAATGAACTGCGGCGCGCGGCAGACGAGGCCACCGGAGGCCGCGCTCTGAGTGACACTGTGGCCGGGCGGGCGGGTGCCACCATTTCGTCGCTGCCCTCACAATCGGCACAGTGGCAGGGAAGCGATTCCTCGATGCGACCCGCGCAAACCTCGACCGCTAACCAAGCCTCGATGACCAATTCCGTGCTGCCTTCGGCACAGACTTCGATGCCCGGCTTCGCAACGCCGGTTGAGAGAAAGTCGCGCGCCGGGTTATTTGCTGTGATGGCAGTTGTGATGTTTGCCGCGCTCGGTGGAGTCGCATGGTTCATTTATCAAACGACTATTGCAGGTGGCGAGCGCGCAACCGGCGGCTCCGTCAGGGGCGGCACAACTTCCTCCGGCAGTGCGACAACAACCAAAACTCCTAACCCGGAGACGACGAACGAACCTTCAAAATCTGATCTCATCGCGCTCCCCGGCGGGTCGTTCCAGATGGGACGCAACGACGTGCCGCCGCGCAACGATCCGTCAGCTTCGATGACCTACCTCGCGTGGATGTATAACCAGTGGCCGGCGCACGCCGTCAACATCAAAGCCTTTGCGATTGATCGGACGGAGGTGACCAACGCCGAGTACGCCGAGTTCGTCGGCGCGACCGCTTACCCGCCGCCGCCCGATTGGGGAGGCAATACTCCGCCCGCCGGTCAGGGACGTTGGCCGGTGCGGAATGTGACGTTTGAAGACGCGCAGCGTTTCGCGAAGTGGCGCTCGAATCGCCACGGCGTGATCTACCGTCTGCCGACGGAGGAAGAGTGGGAATATGCCGCGCGCGGCGGGGGCGACGACGAGCCGTTCCCGTGGGGCGAGAGTTGGAGCGCGGCGGCGGCGAATCTCAACTCGGCGGCGCTGAAGCCGGTCGGATCATTCCCCGACGGCAAGACCGCGCAGGGCGTTGTTGATATGATCGGCAATGTCTGGGAATGGACTTCCACCGAAGCCTCGATGTACAAGGGCAACAACATCATGAAGCTTCTCCCGGGCGACACCGGCAAAGCGGTCGTGCGCGGCGGCTCTTATCAAAGCAGCGCCGACGGCACGGAGCCGATCACCGTGACCGCGCGCCGCTGGATTGATAAGGACAAGCGCGACCCGGTGGTCGGCTTCCGACTCGTGCGCGAGGGCGTGCCGTCGTCGAAAGGATGAAGGATGAATAAGAAGACAGAAGACAGGACACAGGAGACAGAAGGAAAGCGGCTCGTGGTCTCATGCTGTCTTCTGTTTCCTGTCTTCTATCTTCTGACTTTCATTCATCCTTCCGCCTTCATCTTTTCTTTTGCGCCACTACCCTTTTTCATTCAAGTGGGCGGAGCGATGTTAAAGTTCCGCTTTGCCGAACAGGAAATTTGAAACAGATGATTTTTACAAAGCAGCATTCATTAAATCGTAGACAGCTTTGGGCGGGGACGCGCGCCGCGCGCACTTTCGGCATCGGCACACTTTTAGTCGTCGCAGCTTCGAGTTGTAACCGCTCGGAAGAAACGAAACCGGCGGCTGATGCCGCCGGTAAGAATCGGCCGGTGGTGACGGTGAAAAGTGAGCCGGGAAGAGGTGAGAGAACTACCGCGAGTAAGACTCTTGAGCCAATTGCCGACAAAGTATTGAAGACGAAGCTGGTCTCAATTGACAATAAGGAGTTTCAGCTTGCGGATTATGCGGGCAAGGTGGTGGTGGTGAATTTGTGGGCGACGTGGTGCGGCCCGTGCCGTCAGGAAGTGCCGCACTTCGTCACGATGACGAAGGAATACGCCGCGAAGGATGTGGAGATTATCGGGTTGACGACCGAAGACCCGGAAGAGGCCAAAGAACTGGTGCAGAACTTTATGGAGGCTTACGACATCAATTACAAAATAGGTTGGGCACCTTATGAATTTGCCTCCGCCCTCACGCGCCGCGACGTGATTCCACAGACCTACGTGATTACGCGCGACGGACATTTGCTGGCGCGCTTTGAAGGTTTCAACCCACAGTCCACACCTCCGAAGTTGCGCGCGGCGATTGACCAAGCCCTCAGCATGCCGGGGAAAACATAGAAAGGTAGCAACCGGGCGCTCGGAGAAGCGCCCGGTCTTTCACTTCCTTACTCTTTCTGCCGCTGATCCTCCAATTCGCGTTCGCCTTCTTCCTTCAATTCGCGCCCTTTTCGTTCCAACTCCGGATCTTGTAGCCCTTGCGCGACGCTTTCCTTCGCGCGCCCTTCGATGATTTTCATCTCGGCTTCAACGCGCCCCTCCACTTCATCAATCGGCGCCGGCTCGCCCAGTTCTTCCTGCGTCACGATCTTGTCCTTATCTATCTCCATCTTTTAGAAACTCCCTCCGCAAATAATGTTTGTAAAGCGATTGATTGATCTTCATCGTCGCACCGTTCCCGCCGCGCGGTCAACTTATTGCCCGGAAAACATTGCGTGTGCCATACTTTGCGCGCGGCGCGCTCTACTCAGCAAACGATCTGAGCGCAGACGACATCACAAGTTTTCATTTCATGCGGCGGAACTTTTCATTCATCGGCATCATCTGTGCGCTTATGTTGAGCGGCTGGGGCGGCGCGCTCGCCGCCGCGTTGTGCCCGCACGCACAACGCGCCGCCACCAGCAACATCGCCTCGACAGCAGACGCGCGCGACGCCGCCGCGCACGCCTGCTGTCGCATGTCGAAGAAGAGCGCGCGTGTTGACGGCGGCAACGATGCCCATTGCTCCGGCACAATTGAAAAAGCAAATGATGCTTCTTCGCACAACGAAGCGTCGTCTCACGGAAAAGCCGTTCCTCATCACGAAGCGTCCCGCCCCGCGCACAGTAGCGTTGGAGCGGAACCGGAAAGCCACATAGCCGCTGCCGGTTTTGCTGTTGAATCTTCCACTTGCGGCCACTGCGTTAATCGCCGCGAACAACTTCCGCCGTTCGTTCGCGCGTGCGCTTCGGGCGAAGCGAAATGTGATATTTCATCTACCGCCGTACACTCACAGAAAGTGTTGCGTGCTGTCGCTCCGTCATTCACTCCAATCACGCCATTGTCGCGCGGTGCGCCGCCCGGCAGCGCGCGCCGGCACGTCCTGATCGGTGTCTTTCTGATCTAGCACCTCTCAACGCACTTCAGCCGTTCGCCGGCTGAAGCCGCATTCTCACGTCTGAGCAAAATCACAAATTGAATTTAGCGAAGGCGAGCGCACTCGTGTGTTTTCGGTTGTGTGCGCGGCTTTCATCGTTTGGTTGAGAGGTGAAATTTATGAGCAGTTATGAAGTTAGCCGATTCCTGCACCCTGCGAAATCTATGATACTCGCGACGGCGGTCGTCCTTCTGATGACCACCGCATTGATGGCGCAGTCGCCGCAGCAACACGACGCCCACGCCACGCACGGGCACGAGAAACCAAAAGAGAAACAGGCGCAAGTCACAGCGCCGAAACGAGAAGCGCCGCCGGTGTCGGCATCTGAGGCCGCACAGCCGAATACGGAGCAACAAAAGTCTCACGACGACGCGCACACTGAGCACACGACGCCGAAGACGGAAGAAACGAAACAGGTCGAGGCGTCTGCTACGACGAACGCCGCAGATCATTCGGCGCACGGAGACGGCACGGGCGCAAGCGTGAAAAGTATGATGGTTATGTCGGGCGAGACGATGGGCGTCCGCGTCGGGGCGAGCGCGAGTAATTTCATGCCGATGGGACAGATGGGATCGGGCACCGCTTGGCAACCCGCTTCGTCGCCAACACACATGTGGCA
>Ga0183260_10004200_pt1 | contig 11486 bp, 10 predicted proteins | sample AntDrymUQ4972206_2_FD_129768 | JGI IMG/M metagenome (GOLD analysis project Ga0183260, IMG submission 129768) | Polar desert sand microbial communities from Dry Valleys, Antarctica - metaG UQ497 (22.06) (version 2) (version 2) | ecosystem: Environmental > Terrestrial > Soil > Desert | place...
ATGCTGAAAAAACAGGTTTCCTATCTGCAGCAAACTGTTGTCCCTGAGTTAGCGGCGGCGGGGATCAAGATCGAACCATACAAGACGCTAAATGCTAAGGACAGGCGAAAGCTCGAGCACTATTTTCGGCACAATCTATTTCCGATACTGACACCCCAATCGGTCGACTCGAGTCATCCGTTTCCCTATATATCGAACCTCAGCCTAAATCTCGGATTATTTATCGAGCCGAACCGATCCTTTACGCAAAAGAATCTAAAGCATTTGTTCCGGCAGAAACGGTTTACCCGTATTAAATTGCCGCCCACGGTGCCTCGGCTGATCCCGATAAATGAAAAAAAGGGCCGCTTCACCTTGCTGGAAGAAGTGATCGCGGCAAATGCCCACCAACTTTTCCCTCACATGAAAACCAGCGAAGGATTTCTGTTTCGCGTGACCCGCGATGCCGACATCGAGCTTCGCGAAGACGAGGCGGGCGATCTGATGCGCACCCTCGAACGTGAGTTGCAGCGAAGGCGTTTCCGGTTTCCGGTCCGCCTAGAGGTCTCGGCCGACATGCCCGAAAAGATGCTGATGCTCTTGACGACCGGAATCGGGTTGACCGAGCAAGATGTCTATCCGAGCGACGGCTTTGTCGATATTCCGGACCTGATGCAGCTCTACGCACTCGATCGGCCGGAGTTGAAGGATAAACCGATTTCCACGAACATTCCGCGCACTTTGGTACAAAAGAAGAACATTTTCGATGCGATAAGGCGTAAGGATTTCTTGCTTCATCATCCTTACACCTCGTTTTCGGTGGTGACGGATTTTATTGCCGAAGCGGCCGAGGACCCTGACGTTCAAGCCATAAAGATCTGCTTGTACAGAACCGGAAAGGATTCGCCCATCGTCGGATCGCTTATCCGCGCAAGCAGACTTGGCAAGCAGGTTACGGCGGTCGTTGAACTTAAGGCACGTTTTGACGAGGAAAACAATATTGAATGGGCCCGGCGTTTAGAAAACGAAGGCGTTCACGTCGTCTACGGAATACACACTCTGAAAACGCACTCGAAGGTTCTGCTTGTCGTTCGGCGCGAAAAGGATAAGCTCGTCCGCTACGTTCACCTCGCGACAGGGAATTACAACCCGACGACCGCCCGGCAATATACCGATCTGGGTTTGCTAACGGCTGACGACGAAACCGGTGCCGATGCGACCAGCCTCTTCAATTTTTTGACTGGATATTCGCAGCCGGACAATTATCACCGCATGCTGCTTGCTCCGCTAAACCTGCGCGAAAAGCTGAGTGAACTCGTCCGTCGCGAGGTAAAGAATAAGCTCGCCGGCAAGGACGCACGAATCATCCTGAAAATGAACAGTCTTACCGATGTCAGGCTGATCAACGAACTCTATTCCGCATCGCAGGCCGGCGTCGAGATCGACCTTATAATCCGCGGCATCTGTACGCTCAGGCCGGGCGTGAAGGAGCTTTCGCCGACCATCACCGTGCGGTCGATCGTAGGGCGTTTTCTGGAACACAGCCGCATATTCTATTTCGCTAACGCCGGAGCAGACGAAGTATATATAGGAAGCGCCGACTGGATGATGCGTAACCTGGATCGCCGCGTCGAAGTGTTGGTGCCGATACTCGATGCCGACATAAGCAATTATTTACGGCATACCGTGCTCGACGCTTATCTCAGGGACAACGTAAACGCGCGCCTTCTCAGGCCGGACAGCACATACAGAAAGTTACCCGGCGGAACGGCACACCCGTTCGACGCGCAGCTCTTTTTTGTCGGGCAGGAACTGGATTTTTAGAAGGTGGCCGTTCTCGCAAAGCGGGCTACTGCGACATCGCCATTCATTTTTCCGTATTTTACCGTCAGGCGCGGATACCCTCGTGTCTCGGGTTCAAGATCCTGGATGCCGAGCAGCTTTTCCGATTTCGCAATGTCTTCGATCGTCCCTTCGATTTCCAGATACAAGCCGAACGGCAGCTCGTCGAACATCACTTCGACGTCGCCGAAATGCCAGATCTTTCGTCGCTTTTCATATATCGCCGACAGCTTATAGCCGAGTTTGCCGATGATGTTTTCCATCGCGTCCACATCGCCCACCACCGTTTCGAACTCGACCTTGTGTTTAATATCGTCATCGTTTTTGAGCTTTTCCTTATAGGTCAGGATCGTATAATCTCCGATCTTTCTTAGGCGCAAAACAGCGCCGCGCTCGTCGATCAGACCGCCGCGATGCAGATAGTTTTCCTCGAAAACCTCTTTCGTAAACTTCGCGCCAAGTTCCGCGAGCTTTGCCACGACCTGGTCATGCTCTTTTCGGGCAAGGCGATATTTTTTTTCTATTTCAATTGCCATTCGGGAATATGTCAGTGTTCGCTGCTGCAATATTAGAGAATTCGCCGGTTGTCGGCAAACGCCGGATAGGAAAGGGCGGAACGCTTGACTAGAGAGGGCAGTTCGCGGATACTTGAAAAAAAGGTCAGGTATTAAGCCTGCCGTATTTGTTCATAAAAGTCGTCGACTGACCGAACAGGAGAACTTATGCCTTATCCAGAAATCATGATCCACGGCATGCGTGCGGAACTTGCGCAGCTTGGAATCGAAGAAACAAAAACACCCGAAGCGGTGAAAGAAGCGGTAGAGAACACCGACGGCACAGTGATGGTTGTCGTTAACTCAGTATGCGGCTGCGCAGCGGGCGGCGTTCGTCCCGGAATCGCGCAGGCGCTGCAAAACTCGCCCGCAAAGCCCGACCGCGCGATCACAGTTTTCGCTGGCGCCGATATTGACGCGACGGACGCGGCACGCGAACTTTTTACAGGTTATCAGCCGTCGTCCCCGTCGATCGGCATCTTGAAAGGCGGCAAGTTGGTTCAGATGTTCGAGCGCCGTGATCTCGAAGGCCGTCCGCCAGCCACGATCGCACAGTCGCTCACCGAAGCATTCGCGACACACTGCAATAAGACGGAAGCGGCAAACAATTAAACAAAAAAATTTGGTTAAAAGGATCGAGCCGTCTTCAGGCGGCTCTTTTTATGCGGGCCGAGCTTCAAAGGACGCTCAAAATAATTCGGCTACCGCTTCGTCGAGATTCCTGACGCCGACTACGCGAATTCCCAAAAGCTTTTCGAGACCTTTCTTATTCGATTCGGGTATGATCAGTTTCTTAAAGCCTAAAGTCTGAGCCTCGCGGGCACGCACCTGCGCCTGAAGCACGCCGCGCACTTCGCCCGTAAGTCCCACCTCGCCAAAAACCGCTGTATCAGGCGATATCTGCAAATTTCGAAAGCTCGAAGCGATGGCCGCCACGATCCCGAGATCGACCGCGGGCTCATCGACCTCAAGACCGCCCGCTATGTTGACGAAAACGTCATCGCCCGCTAACTGAAGCCCGAGACGTTTTTCGAGCACGGCGATCAAAAGCGACGTCCGATTGTAGTCAAAACCCTGAGCCATGCGGCGGCCCGACGCTGACTTGGTCCCGCTCACAAGAGCCTGTACCTCGACGAGCATCGGACGCGTGCCTTCCATTGAAACAGTCACGACCGACCCGGACGCACCCGCGGGCCGCTCCTGCAGAAAAAGCTCTGATGGATTTCCGACAGGTACGAGTCCGGTGCCTGTCATCTCAAATACACCTATCTCGTTCGCCGCGCCGAATCGGTTTTTTGTCGCGCGAATGATCCGATGGTTGTGGTGCCGATCGCCTTCGAAATACAGAACGGTGTCCACGATGTGCTCGAGAGTCTTCGGGCCCGCGATCGAACCGTCCTTTGTTACATGGCCGGTGAGAAAAACTGGCGTTGCAGTTTGCTTCGCAAACATCATCAATTGTGCGGCTACGTCCCGGACCTGGGACACGCTGCCGGGTGCGGATTCGATGCGTTCGCTGAATATCGTCTGAATGGAATCGACGATCACGAACTGCGGCCGCAGCTTTTCGATCTCGGACATGATCGACTGGAGGTTCGTTTCAGGCAGCAGAAAGAGGCTGTCGGCGTTCAGCCCCAACCGTTCGCCACGCATTTTGATCTGACGTTCCGATTCCTCGCCCGAAACATATAGCACTTTTGCGCCGACGCGGCTGAGTTTTTCGGCCATCTGGATAACGATGGTCGACTTTCCGATTCCGGGCGCACCGCCAATAAGCACGAGAGAGCCTGCTACAATTCCCCCGCCGAGCACTCGGTCAAATTCCTCAATGCCGGACGAGACGCGGTCGTCATCCTGAGTTTCGATCTCTGAAAACGATATCGGCGATGTCTGTCGGAAATTTGCCGTAAAAATAGCAGCGGCTCCTCCGGGTTGCGCAGACGGCCTAAAACGTTCTTCCACAAGCGTGTTCCACTCGTTGCAGTCACCGCACTGGCCCATCCATTTGCGCGACTGATGTCCGCAGTTTTGGCATACGTATATCGTTGCCGGCTGTTTTGCCATAGAATCCGTAATTTTAAGAAAAAAATCGCCGCAGTTCTAAGATGATACATCCATCGTATTGAATTGCTCATTGAATAAGTGTTTCCGGGCAAGGTTCCGCCATTTTGCAGTGCAGCGGCAGTGGCACGCTTATTGTAGGAAGATAAGCTTGCGCATTGTAACGCGAGCCAGATCCAGACGGAGGTTCAATTTATGCCAGACGATCAAAACGATAAGCAACCCAAACAGAGCGATCAGAAAAATTCCGAACGAGAGCCATTTGCAAACAAAACGGACGAGGGCGGCCAGGCTGCCGGGACTCAGCAAAAGCGATCGGAGGAAGACGATAAAGACACAGCCGGCGGCCGTGAGGGAACATTTTCCTTAGAAGACTACCCTAAAGCCGATGACGTTGATACGCAGTGGAGCCCAGGCTCTAACCAATCTGAACGTTAGATAGCCGGATACTTGAGGTAATGCCGCGTGGTAGGACAGCCAACTGTCGTATCACGTGGTTTTCTTTTTTTCGCTGGTTCGGGCGGTTAAACCTATAGGACGGCCGATTCCTTCAAATTGAGTGATTGGCAAATTCGTCATAAAGCAACATCATAATTTTGCCCCTATTCTGCCGTATTCATGTTAAAATTCTCGGCGTGAAGCTCGACGTCATATTTATAAGGATCGCATTTGTCGCACTACTGGCAATGGTGGGCTATTTGCTCAACCCGCTCGCTCAGACGCGGCACATCGATGCTTCGATGTCGATGCGCCAGCTTCTTTCTGCCGGTCTCGGTGTACTTACTGCTCTCGTGATCGTCGGTTTCGAGATGCGCGCCCGTCGCGCGAGTCTGCGAACACTTATCGGAGCCGCGGTCGGTTCTATTCTCGGCATAATCGGGGCATATCTGATCGGCATGCTGATAAGCACCCAGGATATCAATACGGTGCCGGGCGAAATGAAGGTTTTCCTGACGATCGCCCTTGCATTTTTTATGGGCTACATCGGCCTGATGGTCGGTGCGGCAAAGGGCGACTATCTCGATCTGTCCGCGCTTGGCGGTGTCTTTAGCGACAAAAACATAAAACGTGATTACAAGGTCTTGGACACTTCAGTGATCATAGACGGACGCATTGCCGATGTTGCGGAAACAGGTTTTCTCGGCGGCACTCTGATCATTCCCAATTTCATCCTTGCGGAACTACAACAGGTTGCCGATTCGGCCGACTCGTCAAAACGCCAACGCGGTCGACGCGGTCTCGACATGCTCCAACGTTTGCGAAATAACAGCAAGCTCGATATACAGATCGTCGAAACGGATTTTCCGGCAATCAAAGAGGTCGATCTCAAACTCATCGAGCTCGGCAAACAGCTCGACGCAGTTATCGTTACGAACGATTTCAATCTCAATAAAGTGTCGCAACTTCGCGGCGTTCAGGTCTTGAACATCAACGAGCTTGCAAATGCGCTGAAACCGGTGGTACTGCCCGGTGAAGCTATGCGTGTGTTTGTTCTGAAAGAAGGAAAGGAATACAACCAGGGCGTCGCATATCTTGATGACGGCACCATGGTCGTGGTTGACAACGCCAGACGCCTAATCGGAAAAACGGCGGATATTGCGGTAACAAGCGTATTGCAAACGACTGCCGGAAAGATGATCTTTGGCCGGCTTTGGGAAGACAAAGACGAACATCACGGCGAACCTACGACGATGAGCGTCCACGATTCGCGTTCGCTTGGTTTTCGAAAAGCTACCCGCGACCTTCGCCAAACCACCATTCTCGAAGAGCTCGAGTAGTCCCACTATCTCCGTCGCCCGCCGATGAACATTGCTATCATTGTCGCCGCCGGCGCAGGACACAGGCTTGGCTCCAAACGTCCAAAACAATTTCTCGAACTCGCAGGAAAACCCGTAATTCAATATAGTCTGGAACGCTTTGACGAGTGTCCGTCTATAGACTCGATAATCGTTGTCGTCCCGGACAGAGAAATTGATGCGTTTCGAAGAATGGCTTCAACGTTTAATTTGGGAAAACTCGGCGAGGTTGTGGCCGGCGGGCGAACACGCGCGGAATCTGTGTGGAATGGTTTAAAGGCCGTCCGTAATGCGGAATACGTTGCCGTGCACGATGGTGCGCGGCCGCTGGTAACTGTGGATGAGATCGAGCGGACGCTGGCCGCTGCCCGGGAATTCGGCGCGGCGTGTCTCACTGCGGCCGTGAGCGATACGATCAAGACTGTTGCAAAAGACGAAATTAAAGGCACGGTTGATCGAAGCGACCTTCGCCGGGCATTGACGCCGCAGGTTTTTCGCACCGAACTTTTGAGGCGGGCGTTCGCAAACGTCGATCTTGACGAATCGATCACCGACGAATGTTATCTCGTGGAAAGGCTCGGCCACAAGATACAGTCTGTACCCGGAAGCTCGCGGAACATAAAGATAACTGTTGCGGATGACTACGTCATCGCGGAGGCGTTGCTCAAACAATAATGTACAGAATCGGTTTCGGCACTGACCTGCATCGCCTGGCTTTCGGCAGGCCGTTGATTCTCGGCGGCGTTACTCTGGAATCCGACTTCGGGGCCGATGGCCACTCGGATGCGGACGCTCTTGCGCATGCGATCACGGATGCAATTTTAGGCGCCTTGGCTCTCGGCGACATCGGCACGCATTTTCCGAACACCGATGAGCGGTGGCGAAATGCTGAAAGCTTCGTGTTTCTTCGATATACCGTCGGGCTGATGAAAGAACGTGGTTTCGCCGTCGCAAATATCGATGCCACAGTTTCGCTCGAAAAACCGAGACTTGCTCCTTATCTAAACGATATTCGCGAGGGCCTTGCGTCGGTATTAGAGGCTGACCTGCATCAGGTGAGCGTTAAGGCGAAGACCGGAGAAGGAGTAGACGCCGTCGGTGAAAGCCGCGCCGTAAGAGCCGATGCGATCGTTTTGCTCCTTGCAGATTGACCGTTTTATGCATCCACAGGACATAATCGCAAAAAAGCGTGACGGTGCGGAACTGTCATCGGAAGAGATCGAACTGTTTATTCGCGGTGTCTGCGACGGTTCGTGGGCTGATTACCATATATCGGCATTGCTGATGGCGATCTTTATCCGTGGCCTGTCAGGTCAGGAAAGCTTGGAACTGACGCGTGCCATGCTCTATTCGGGCGAAGTGCTAGATTTTTCAGGCGTCGCTCTTCCCAAGGCCGACAAGCACTCAACGGGCGGAGTTGGTGATAAGACGTCGATAATCATAGCTCCGCTCGCAGCGGCGTGCGGACTCGCCGTGCCTATGATCTCAGGCCGCGGCCTCGGCCACACGGGCGGCACACTCGACAAACTCGAATCCATTCCCGGCTATAAAGTAAACCTGACGGCCGGGGAAATGCGGTCAACGCTCGACGAGTGCGGTTTCGCCATGGCGGGCCAGACGAATGAGATCGCACCTGCGGACAAGAAACTATATGCACTTCGCGACGCGACGGCGACGGTCCCGAACATTCCGCTTATCGTCGCCTCGATCATGTCCAAAAAACTTGCGGAAGGGCTCGATGTTCTGGTGCTCGATGTCAAGACGGGTTCGGGAGCGTTTATGCCGCGGCTCGAAGATGCAAGAGGGCTTGCGTCGCAGCTTGTCGGACTCGGCACGAAGTTCGGTGTAAAGACCGAAGCTGTCATATCGGATATGAGTCGGCCGCTTGGGAAATATGTGGGAAACGCACTCGAAGTTTTCGAGTGTCTGGAGATATTGAGAGGCGAAGTATCAAAGGCGACAGAGCCCACGTCACAGCTTTCCGTCGAGCTTGCGGCCCGCATGCTGCTACTGGCGGGCATCGAAACCACCATCGAATCTAGCAGGCGGCTCGCCATGGACAAATTATTGAGCGGCGAGGCCTTCACCGCTTTTCAACGTAACGTTGAGCTCCAGGGCGGCGATCCATCGGTGTGCAAACGGCCGGAAATTTTGTTTGCCAGCGGTCTTCGCGACGTCGCGATCGTCGCTAGTGAAAACGGTTTTATCGGATCGATCGACACGTTGGCTGTGGGCAAGGCGCTCGTTACACTGGGCGGCGGCCGCGTAAAGGCCGATGAGAAGATCGATCATGCAGTCGGTTTTTCATTTGGGACCACGGTGGGGGACGAGGTTAGAAAAGGCGACACGCTCGCGTTTGCACGCTGCCGCAGCGAGTCGCAGTTCGATTCCATTCGCGAAGCAGCAAACCGATTTTTCACAATAGTCCCGGAAAAAACTGAACCACCCGATTTGATCATCCCTTCGGATCGGAACCTCGAATAATAGAGACCCTATTATTTCAACCGTAAATGATCCTCCAAGACATCGGTCGAGATCACATTCGTGCACCAGACTTGGAGAATTTTCGTTCTGGTGTATTATGGACGCCTGTAGTACCAGTTAGCAGTCGCCCCGAATTGCGTCCGTGCGGGCTTTTTTGCACGAATCTTTTCCGGGTTTATCTTTGACCATGTTCACCACAAAGGAGAAATTAGAATGAAAACATATCTGTTGTTTTTAGTCGCATCGAGCGCGTTTTTTATGGGCTCCGTGCAGTCGCCCGCGCAGACCGGCGGACCGCCGAAAGTTCTTTTGATCGTTCGCGAGGAGATAAAGCCCGGAATGATGGGCGCACACACACGCGAGGCAAATAATGTTGTCCGGATCTATTCCAAGGCGAGATCGCCCCATCATCGTCTCGCGCTCGTCCCGGTCGCGGGTAACGAGAACGAGGTGACATATCTATGGGGTTTCGACTCGTTCGCCGATTTGGAGAAATCGGGCAAGGATTTGGACACTATTGCAACGGTCACCCACAAGGCTGAGTTTGATAGAGTGCGGCCGGAAGGCGAAGACTACCACTCATCGCAGCGCGACAGCATCGCTGTCCTGCGCGAGGACCTGAGCTACAGACCGGGGACCGACATTTCGCGGATGCGTTATATGAGAGTTCATACTATTCGCGTAAAACCGGGACACGTGCGTGAGTTTGAGGAAGGCAGAAGGATCGTCAATGCGGCGCATCAAAAGGCCCGAATCGATGAGACCATGGTCGTTTATCAGGTGGCTGGTGGAGCACAGAGCGGAACCTATCTCGTCTTTATTCCGTGGAGTACTCTCGACGGACTTGGCACCATTCCCCACGGAAAGGCATATTTCGACGCTATGGGCGACAACAATAGGGACAAGCTGGATAAAATCGAAAACGACTCGATCGTGTTCAGCGCGGTCGATATCTACGCGTTCGCGCCACAACTCAGCTATATGTCGCAGCAATGGGTGGCGTCCGATCCTGCCTTTTGGACACTGAAGCCGATGGCTCCAGAGCCGGCGGCTCCTGCTACCAGAAGAGTCGTAGTAAGGCCGGTAAGGAGGCAGTAGGCGTGCCCGCTCGCACGCATGTCAACGTGCCTGCGTTACAAAGATGCTTGAGCTTCTAAATTGATAACAGGCAAAAAAGGGCTTCGCTCATATTGAGCGAGGCCCTATTATTTGCCACAACTTTTTAATGCCTGTAAGCTAGACTCAAAAAGCCTGCAGGCATTTTTTCGCTATGAGCATAATCAATATATCGCTCGTTTTTGTTTTGGCCGCTCTTTTTGCGATCTGCTCGTCGTGTGCCACACGCACAGACGCGCGACGCGAAGGCTGTGCGGCTAGGGTCGGCATCGTCTTTGACATCGGCGGTAAGAACGACCGCTCGTTTAACGCCGCGGCATGGGAAGGTGTAAAACGCGCCGAAAACGATCTGGTAATCTGCCTTTACGACGTCGAACCGGGAAACCCTACCTCGATCGAACCGGCCATGCGCGCCTTTGCCGAAAAGAATTTCGATCTGATAATCGGCGTCGGATTTGCACAAGGGCCCATCATGCAGAGAGTCGCTACCGACTATCCGAATATCAAATTTGCGATCGTCGACGGCGTGATCTTCGAGGCGGATGGCAAAACACCCAAGTCGAACGTCGCATCGCTCGTCTTTCGCGAACACGAAGGATCGTATCTCGTCGGGATGATCGCCGCTGCGAAATCAAAAAGCGGCATACTCGGGTTTTTGGGTGGGATGGACATTCCACTTATTCACAAATTCGAGACCGGTTACGAAGAAGGCGCCCGGTCCGTCAATCCTGACATTCGAGTCATACCGAATTACGTAGGCGTCACCGACAGCGCCTGGAACAACCCGGGCCGGGGAAAGGAACTCGCTCTCGCGCAGATCGAAAAAGGAGCCGATGTGATTTTTACGGCGGCCGGAAACTCCGGACTCGGGGCCTTTGACGCCGTCGAGCAATACGGCAAAAATGCCAAGGGCGAAGCCAACAAATTCGTCATTGGTGTTGATTCGAATCAAAATGCCGTCAAGCCCGGCTTCGTGCTGACCTCGATGGTGAAACGCGTGGATAACGCCGTTTATGATGTTATCAAAGAAGTTATCGGCAGCAATTTTCAGAGCGGCTTTCATGCGTTCGGCCTGGACAAAGACGGCGTGGCATACTCTCTCGACCAGCATAATCAACCGCTGATCCCGCAAGAGGTCCTTGATCGTGTCGAAACGGCCAAAGGCAGGATCGTCGCCGGCGAGATCAAAGTTACCGACGCAATGGCTAAATAAGAAAAGATGCTCGAACTTAGAAACATCACAAAATCCTTCGGCAGTGTCATCGCGAATAACGACGTGTCGTTTACGGTCGAAAAAGGTACCATCCACGCAATTGTGGGCGAAAACGGCGCTGGGAAATCGACGGTGATGCGGGTCGCTTACGGGTTTTACAATGCAGATAGCGGGGAGATATTCGTTGATGGAAATAAGGCCGACATCCGCTCGCCCCATGACGCGATCGCGCTCGGCATCGGGATGGTCCATCAGCATTTTATGCTGGTCGATAACATGACCGTTGCCGAAAATATTGTGCTCGGGGCCGAGACGGGGACGGCGATGAATCTCGACCTCGATGGAGCGAATCAGGCCATCGCAAAGCTGTCGGGTGAATTGGGCCTCGGCGTTAAGCCCCAGGCTCTTGTCGAAAATTTGTCTGTCGGACAACAGCAGCGG
>Ga0183260_10004201_pt1 | contig 11485 bp, 13 predicted proteins | sample AntDrymUQ4972206_2_FD_129768 | JGI IMG/M metagenome (GOLD analysis project Ga0183260, IMG submission 129768) | Polar desert sand microbial communities from Dry Valleys, Antarctica - metaG UQ497 (22.06) (version 2) (version 2) | ecosystem: Environmental > Terrestrial > Soil > Desert | place...
CCGAGCGACAACGTGAGGCGCCGGGTGACGCGCCACCGGTCGCGCACATAGAAGCTGTACTGCCAGTTGCGGGTGGTGATCGGCCACTCCGTCAGCAGGTTCTTTCCGAGCTGGGTCGGCAGCCCGAGGAGGAATGTGGCCATGCTGTTCAACTCGTTGTCGGCCGCGCTGAGCGTCCGGCAGCCGCCCACCCCGGCGGACGCCGTGCAGAGTCGCGTCGGCCCCGTGCCGAAGTTGAACCTGCCGCGAGGCCCGCGCGAGCCACCGCCCACGAACTCGGGCTGGAGGTGGTTCAACGCCTGCTGGTACAGGTCCATGCCCGAGCGGAACTCGTGGGTGTTCTTCACCCACGTGAAGTTGGCGACCATCTGGTGCTGGTCATCGGTGCGGTAGTACGGCATGTAGTGGTTCTCGACGCCGAGAAACGCATAGTTGCCGATGTCGAAGCGCGGGAGACCTCCCTGGAACCCCTCGCCTCCGTTCGTGCCGGGGATGCCAAGCTCCGTCCCCATGTTCCTATTGATGGAGGTGTGCTCGGCGTTGGTGCCCTGGCGCACGAAGCCGTAGTTGGCGTCCATCAACAGCGTCGGCCGCAGGACCCAGGTCAGGCCCCCGCTGATGTTGTGCGTCTTGCCGAAGCTCAGGCCCGGGCTGCCCACCCGCGCGCCGCTGAGGCCCGGCCCTTCGATGTCGGGACCGAAGGCCGTCGGCGAGTCCATCGTGAAGTCGAGGATCGAGTAGCGCGCGAACGCATTGACATTGCTCGCCAGCACCCAGTTCATCTTTGAATCGAGCGTCCATCGGTCGAACGTGAACGGCGCCGAGACGAAGTAGTTGTTGATCTCGCCATTGCCGGTGCCCGGCTGGTTAGGGAGCGGGTACATGTTGACGAGAGCACGCGCGATGGGGTCCTGGCGATCCAGAGGAATCGTATTGTTCGGGAACGGCAGCCGCCCCGTCCCGTCCCGGTTCCCGGTGGCAGGGTCGTAGATGATAACGGGAAAGCCGGAGAAGTCCCCCGCGCGCACCTTCGCGCTCGGAACGGACGTGTTCAGATTCGCGCTCTGCCGGTCCGAGGTGCGCTCGAAGCTGGCGAAATAGAACAGCGTGTCGCGCTGGATCGGGCCGCCCAGAGTGCCGCCCGCCTGGTTGTAGATCAGCTTTCCCTTGTCCTGATCGGCAGGCAGGAAGAAGTCGCGCGCACGCAGGGCGGCGTTGTCGTGGTACCAGAACGTGGACCCGCGCAGATCGTTGGTGCCGCTCCGGATCTGCACGTTGACCGCGGCACCCCCCGCGAGCCCCTGCTCCGCGTCGAAGCTGTTCGTCACGACGTTCACCGTCTCAATGGATTCGAGGGCGGGCACGTACGCGAGGTTCAGGTGGGGGAGCCAGACGTTGGTCGATGAGGCGCCGTCAATGCGCGTGTTGTTGATGGACGCGCTGGCGCCGTTGACGTTGAACGCATACGACTGCGAAGGGTTGGAGGCGCTGTTGTTCGGCGGCTGGCCGAGCGAAACGCCCGGCAGCGTCTTGAACAGCGACTGGAAATTACGCCCCTGGGCGACCGGCAGCGAATTCAGCGAATGTGCAGTCAGCTCCATCCGGACCTCGGCCCGTTCGGTTTGCAGCCGCGGCGCGGCATCCGCCGTCACGGTGACCATTTCGGCGACGTCCCCCACGTTGAGCCGGGCATCAACACGCGAGATGGTGTTGATGGTGACGGGCACGTCGGTCGCCTGGAATTCCTGGAACCCGGTGGCGGTCACACGGATGGTGTAGCTCCCCGCCGGCAGCGCCGGGATGCTGTAGGCGCCTGCGTTGTCGGTCGTGGCCGTTCGCGACAGATTGGTGTTCGCGTTCTGCACCAGGACCTGCGCTGCCGGCACCGCCGATCCGGACTGATCGGTGACGTTGCCGACGAGCGAGCCGTAAAGCACCTGGGCGCGCGCAGGCGCGGCTAAGACCGCGGCAAGAAGCGCTGCGGCGAGGAACTGTCTGAGCATGGTAGGCCTCCCTGAAGAGAGGGGAAGCCTACCAGAACCGCCGTCAACGATGCCAAGCTCATCCGGAGCGGGGGAGGACGGCGGCAGGCGCTCACCACCTCACCCCTTCATGTACGGGAGATCCCACGGCCTTCGATAACGCGGAGAGACGAAGCGGTTGGCCTCACGATCCCCGATCACCTGTTCGGTTCGCCCGTCCCAGTGAAGGGTCCGTCCCGTCCTCAGCGCCATGTTCCCGAGGTGCGCCACCGTGGAGACCAGGTGCCCGAGGTCGAGGTGTTCGACGGGATCCTCACGCGACCGGACACAATCCAGAAAATTCCGCACATGGGCGGGGCGGGCGTCGCCGCTCCCCCGGAACGCCGCGGCCTCGAAGCTTTTCTTCTTCGGCTCGGGGACGATCTCCCACCCGGCTTCGTTCAGGATCAGCGTCCCTTCGGACCCGCTGAAGGAAATGCCCCAGGGCCGCCCGTTCAGACCGACGCCAATCCCGACCTTGTGCTCCCAGATCAGGTTGTAGGTGGGGAACTCGTACACGGCAATCTGCGTGTCGGGGGTTTCCGTGTTGTCGTCGAGCACGAATTTCCCCCCCGACGAGCTCACCTTCTTTGGCAGTTCGGGTCCCATGCCCCACAGGATGATGTTGATCAGATGAACGCCCCAATCCGTCATCAGCCCGCCCGCATAATCCCAGAACCATCGAAAGTTGAAGTGAAAGCGGTTCGGGTTGAAGGGCCGCTTCGGAGCCGGCCCGAGCCAGAGATCGTAATCGACCCCGGACGGCGGCTCGGCATCGGGCGGGTTGCCCACGGCTCCGAGCCAGTCGTGATACGCCCAGGCCCGCACCAGCCCGATCTTGCCGAGCCTGCCGGAGTGAACGAACTCGATCGCTTCCTTCCAATGAACGCCGCTGCGCCACTGGGTCCCCATCTGCACGACGCGCTGGTGCCGGCGCATGGCGTCTCGCATGGCCCGGCCTTCCCCGATAGTGTTGGCCAGCGGCTTCTCCACGTACACATCCTTGCCGGCCTGGCATCCGAGCACCGTCGGCAGGGCGTGCCAGTGGTCAGGCGTCGAGATCACCAGCAGATCGACATCCCTGCGGTCGATGACCCGCCGGAAGTCCTTCACCGTATCCGGCTTCCGGTTCCGGTGTTTCTCGACAATCTGCACGCCCTGCGCGGCCTGCGCCTCGTCCACGTCGCAGATGACGACGCAGTCCACCTCCGGGTTGGCGAGGAACGTCGCGAGGTTCCCTCGCCCCATCCCCCCGCACCCGATTACGCCCAGAGCGATCCGGTCGTTCGCGCCTGGCACGTGCGCTTGCGCGCCTCGCGGCCACAGACCTGTGGTGGACAGCAACGAAGAGCCAGCAGTGGTCGCCACCGCCGATGTCCGGAGGAACTGCCGTCGAGTGATGTGTCTCATGAGAACCGCCTGTGCAGGAACTTGTCAGCTGAACGGGATGCCGAGCGGCTCCGGGCGGATCTCCGGATGCGCCCGCAGCGCGCGCTCAACGTCGTAAAGGTACAGCAGGAACGGTCTGCAGCTCTTGCCACGAGACCCAGAACGCGCTTCCATTACGGCAGAGCTTGTGGCATCATGGAGGCAGATCACCATGAGCCCATCGTCTGGCAGCGACTCGCCCGAGAGCCGCGCGAAGCGGACGCCATGTCCGCGATGCGGGTCGCTCTCCACAGTGCTGGGAACCCTCACCGAGCGTTTCGTCTATCTGAGGTGCGGCGTGTGTCAGGAGGTGTGGGCGATTCCGGAGCGCCGGCGCTTCCCGCGCGCGATGGAGGCGACGGTCGGCGAATTCTGACGCTCACTGCGGTTACCGGGCGAGATCGCCCGGAATCAGGGCAAGACGCTCCACCGGCCTTCGGCTGGCTCACGACGCGCGTCAAGCAGCGTTTGCGGAAAGCGGCACGTGGGCCGCTCCAACCCCCGGCGAAGCATCCACTGGCGTGGAGTCTCTTTCCTCATCCCATTCATCGTTGAAGCGGCATAGCCGCCCGATGAACAACGCGACCGGAACCGACAACAGGACCCACGCAAAGAGCGAGAGCAGAATCAGTTGCATGCTCATCCATCCTTCCATGCCGATTAAGTGGATGCAGATGAATAGGCAAGCGGCAGGCCATTCGAATGGCGGTCTATTTCCGCTTGCGGGGCCCAAGGTAGTAGCTGCTGCGGACCTTTTCTCTGGCTCCAGCTACAACAGGCCTGATGCGTGAGGCCGGCGAGCGCGGGCTGCCGGCCTCACCCGTGTCCGAGGTCGTCCACAAACTTGGCTCGGGATTCGATTTCCGACAGCTTCAGGGTCGCCGAGGCAGCGGCCGACCGCAGCAAGGCCACCTGCTGTTCCGGCGGAAGCTTCGCAACCGACTCCAGCGTGTGTCCGCGCGACCGCAGATACTCGGCAATGAGCGAGCGCTCCAAGGCGGCGTGCATCTCTTCCATGGGCCGTTCCGCACGATGGGTGTTGCCTGTCATGGCGCCCTCCCATTCCGTCACCGCCGCGGTCAGCCCCGCGGGTCGAGGTCACCCGCCGGCGGCGCCGCGGACCTGGCTGCTGTCACTCGGCCGGCGAAACAGACTATACGTGATCGGCCGTGAGGCCATGCCTCCGCCGCGGTTCCTGCGTCCGGAGCGATGTACGAATGCCAGACCGCTACTTTAGGAAGCCGCTCTCTTTCAGCCACTCCTCGAACCGCAGCATCCAGGCACCGACCGGCCGCTGATTGCTCGCGCGCAACCCGAAGCCGTGCCCGCCGGTGCTGTAGATGTGCAGCTCCGCCGAAGCGCCGGCTCGCTTGAATCGGAGGTATGCCTCGGCGAGTCCTTCAGAAATGTCCTGGCGGTCGTTGTAGGCAGCGGCCAGGAAGACCGGCGGCGTCTCCTTCGTGGGCTGGATATCTCCGGAGCGGCCGGGATAGATGAGCGCCTGGAAGTTCAGCCGCGAGGATTCCCGATTGACCGGATCCTCGGCCGAGGCGTTACCCTCGTCCGGGCGCGCCGCCGCCATGTTCACCAGTTCACCGCCGGCTGAAAAGCCAAGTGCGCCAAGCCGGCTCCCGTCGATGTTCCACTCCTGTGCGCGGCTGCGGATCAGGCGAATGGCGCGCTGGGTATCGGCGAACGACTCGACGTCAATCTTGTAGGTGGACTCCGCTTCGCGTGCGAGCCGGTGCTTGAGCACGAATGCCGCAATCCCGCGGTCGCGCAGCCACTCGGCCACGTTGTACCCCTCGTGCGTGATCGCAAGCATGCGGTGCCCGCCTCCGGGGATCACCAGGATCGCTGTGCCGGTGCCTTTCCCGGCCGCAGGCAGGTACGGCGTCAGGCTTGGATTGTGAACGCTCGACACACTGAGCTCGCCGCTCTGGGACGTGGTGACCGCTTCTGGACCGGTCTTTCCCTCCGAGCCGGGGGCGCCGGAGGGCCAGAGCGGAATTTCGGCTGGTTGCTGGACGGCCAGCACCGACGCCGACAGACACAACGCCAATGCGCCGAGAATCGCGCGACTCATGTGCATGATTTCACTCCTGCGTGGCTGGGCCCTGCCTGCGGAGGGCCTGATGCGGAGGATGGGAGGCCGGGCAGGCGAACTACCGGGGTCGTGACTGGAGCTGTGACTCCCGCTCCTCGCGCAGGAACTCGTCGAGGGCGCAGGCCAGCATGAACGGTGTACCGGCCATGGCGCCTCCCATGACGGCAATGGCAAAGGCATCCTCGGGCGTGCCGTTTCCCCACCAGAGCAGCGCGCAGACCGCGAGCACGCCGAGCACCGAGCATCCGAACGCCACCACTCGAAAGATGTTCGCGAATGCCGTTGCGGTCGTCCGGTAGTTCGGGCTCATGGAGACGGATCTCAGCAAGGCCTGCGCCGCAGAATATCCAGTAATTACGGGTGATCCGGTCTTCCCTGGTGACTACCATGGATCCTTTGTTGTGGCAGGCGGCACAACTGCACCCTTGCCGAAGCGAGTCCACAGCGCGGCGGCGAAGATCACGATCAGCAGGGGATGCAGCGGGTCGCTGAGGCGCGCCTCCGCATGCGTGATCGAGTGGAGCAGCGTGCAGTACGCGAGGATGCTCAGGAGGGGCAGCAGCCTTCGCCAGTACGGCCGCAGCCAGAAAAGAGAGGCAAACGCCACCAGCGGAAAGGCCCGGGAGAGAAGGTGTTGCACGGTCCTCGAGCGGGAGAAGCCCCACTCGCGAAGCACACGATAGTCGAAGATATAGCTGTCTCCCCAGTCGGCGTTGGGATCGCCGATCCAGTACGTCACGGCTTTCTCGAGGCAGAACCGCAGATACACCAGCGGTTCGGCCGCAATCGAGCGAATCGCACGGCGCGTCCAGTAGCGATCACCTTCGATGGACCCCGGATCGTTGCCTTCATTGCCAGGGCCGTAGATGACCTTGTTCCAGACATCCAGATACGTGTACCCCTCCCGTCGAATGAGGTGGAAGTACTCGGGGCTGCCCTGCCAGAGGATGGCATTGCTCGTTGCGAGGGGATAGATGGCGTCGTACTTGAAGTAATTCCTGATCACCCAGGGTGTGACGACGAGGGTGGAGGCCAGGACGAGTGCCGCCGCGGGCCGCCAGGCGCGGCGCGCGCCAACCGCGTAGGCGATGGTCAGCGCCGCCATCACGGGAAACCCCACGAGGGTAGGGCGCACAAGGTTCGCAAGGCCGATCCACACGCCGGTCCAGGCAAACCGGCCTGGCGTTGGTGACTCCATTGCTTTGACGAAGGAGATGGCAACCGCCAGTACGAGCGGAGTAAACAGGATCTCGCTCAGGTACCGCACGGATTGGTGGACGAGCACGACATCGACGGCCACTCCGAACGCGGCAAGTGCTCCCACGCTCCATCCAAAGAGCCTTCGTCCGAGAAGGAAAGTCAGCCAGACGGCAAGCGCACCGACAAGGCATTGGATGTAGATGCCTGCTGCATAGGAATACCCGGTGACGGAATGCAGCCCTGCAACCCACACGGGGTACAAGGGCACACGCCCCGGCCAGGTGAGTCCCTCGCCGGCGAGGAGCCCCCGGGCGAGGGCATCGTATCCGGGCTCGTCATTATGCAGCCTTGCCGGCGTATCCGGCTTCTCTGCGTTCATCTCCCAGGCTGCGTACAACCGTACGGCCAGGCCCAGGCAGATGATCAGAATGAGCAGCGCTCCAGGCCGCTTCAATGTTCCGGCAAGCGGCCGCATCAGCACACGGGCGTCAGAAGCGCCGCTCGCGGCAGGTTCTCGCGAGTCCATCTCCCCAGAGAGATATGCTCGTGTCGGCGAAGGCGCGACTCCCGCAGGTCACAAGGTAGCTGACCCCGACGCGGACGGCGATCTCGTCGAACGCACTGACGAACTGCAAGCCCGGTTGCCACGCCGCCGACAGCGCCGTGGAGGCATCGTCCCGGGGATTTTTGCTCATGGGGGGAACATCGATCGTGATGCGCCGGATGCGCTTCACGTCTGACGCTGTGACCGTCGCTCGTGTGAGCCGGCCCCGCGCGAGCCGCGCTTCCACAGCCTGGCGCGCCTCTTCGAGCCTGGCCGCGCGGTCCTTCTCGGAGACAGCCTCACGACCGTCTTTTGCGGGGGTTTTGTCCGTACCACGCTGGTCGTGAGCGGCCGCGCCGCCAGCCAGCAGAATGGCCGCTATCGCGGTGGCGGCTGCAACACGGTTCATGGTCCGCAGTGTAGCGCGTGAGCCTGCCGTCCACGAAGGGTGACTCCCGGTGCCAAAATCCGCCCACGGGTACTTCCGATTTCCTTCCGTATCGAGCGACCCTGGCAGACTACAAGCGACAGGCGGAGGCGCTGTGTGAAGCGCTGAAGTCACGCGACGATACTGCCAGGTGGCGATTCAAGTGGCAGCACCCGAGGTTCGCGGGCAAGTCTGTCGACGAAGTGGACCCTTCGACGCTCGGGTTCGAGGACGCACAGGTAGTCGTCGCGCGCGACTACGGAGCCTGGAGATGCCCGACACGGTGTATCGCGGCACGCCGCTGGACTGGGCGGTGCACGGCGGGCGCGCCGCGATAGCTGAATACCTCCGCGGCCGGACTGAACCGGCAGCGTGACCGCCGCCAGGACGCGAACGGGCCCGCGTGAGGCAGCGGGAGCCGCGCCACCCGCTGTGTTACCCTAACCTGACTAAGTCCATGCAGCTCCGACACTTCTGCCGTTTGGCCGCCGTTCTTGCGGCGGGCTTTCTGGCCCTCTTACCTGCCTCCGCAACCGCTCAGACACCGCCAGGCCCGGCAATCCAGGAGACGCTGAACCGGGTCGGCGCCGACCTGTTTTCTCCATCTCCGAATGCAGCCGCAGCGATTACCGAGCTCAAAGGGATTCTCGCTGTGGAACCTGAACTGGCGGAAGCCCACATGCTGCTGGGCATCGCCTATCGCGCCGAGGGCTCTCCCGAGCTGATGGGGCAAGCCATCGCGGAGTTGCGTCAGGCGCTGGGATTGAAGCCATCGCTCGTTGTGGCACGGCTCGCCCTCGCACGCCTCTACCTCGACGTCTCGCGTGCTGCCCGGGCCCGCGAGGAACTCGACCTCGCACTCGAGCAGGCGCCGGGGCACCCGCACCTCCTCTCGCTGCTCGGCGAGGCGGAACGACAGCTGGGCGATCCAAAGCGGTCCGTGGAGCTGAACGGCCAGGCGCTGAAAGCCGATCCCGAATTCATGCAGGCACGCTACTACCGGGCCGTCGCGCTGCTGGAGATCGGCGATTCCGCCGACGCCATCAGCGACTTCCAGGTCGTTGTCAAATCCGGGATGAACCCTGCCGAAGCAAACCTCGGCCTCGGCACCGCATACCTTCAGGCAGGACGCGTAGACGATGCGATCGCACCTCTGCGTGAGGCGGCCAGGGCTGACCCGTCGCGTCTCGAAGCGCACATCCAGCTCTCGCGCGCCTATCGCTCGAAGGGACTGCTTGCCGAAGCTGACAAGGCCCTGGCGCTCGCCATGAAGTCCAGTCCGGCAGGATCCACCGCGGTGGACCAGAGCCTGGTGTCGGACCTCCACATGGAGGAAGGCTTTGTCAGAATGGAGCAGGGGCGACTCGAAGAGGCCGCAGAGTCGTTCGGGAAGGTGCTTGCGGCGGATGCGGACCATGAGCCCGCGACGCAGGCGCTCGCCGAAGTGCAGAAGCGGCTCAAGGACAGGGCCCGCAAGAAGCCCGGGCCGCGGTCGTGAGATCAGGTCCAAAGCCCGGCGCCCTCGCGGGGCTGCTGGCCGCAGCGGCTGTCACCTCTCTGCTCGGCGCCGGACCGCGGGAGTCGACCCCCGCTGTCTTCGAGGATGTCACCTCTGCATCCGGCATCCGCTTCCTGCACGCCTCCGGCGCCACACCCGACAAACACATGGTCGAGACGTTTGGCTCCGGCGTGGCCTGGATCGACATCGACAATGACGGGTCGCCGGACCTGTACTTCGTGAACGGCGCCCCGGGCTCCTCGAATGCGCTGTACAAGAACAACGGTGACGGGACGTTCACCGACATCACGCAGGCGTCCGGCACTGCAGCCACCAGCACGCGCGGGTACAAGACAGGTGTTGCCGTCGGCGACTACGACGGCGACGGCCGGCTCGACCTGTACGTCACCGCGCTCGGGGCCAACATCCTCTACCGGAACTCCGGAGACGGAAGGTTCGAGGACGTGACCGCCTCGGCAGGCGTGGCCGGGGGAGCCGCCGAATGGAGCACCAGCACCGGCTTCCTGGACTACGACCTTGACGGTCACCTCGACCTGTATGTGGTGAACTATCTCGACGTCCGCCCCGACGACAACCCCTGGTGCGGCCTGCGAAAGCCGGGTTACAGGATGTACTGCAATCCCACCATCTTCGACGGGGTTGCCGATCGCCTCTTCCGGAACAACGGAAACGGCACGTTCACCGACGTCTCCTCACGCGCGGGTGTCGCAAACCCGGCCGGCAAGGGTCTCGGCGTCGTGTTCTGCGACGTGGATCGCGATGGGGACACGGATATCTACGTAGCCAACGACCTCGTGCGGAACTTTCTCTATCGCAACAACGGGGACGGCACCTTCCAGGACGTGGCATACGCCGCCGGCGTCGGGTTCGACGCGAACGGAAAGCCGCAGGCGGGGCGGAAGAGCTGAACACGTTGTACGAGAACCGCGGGGGAGGCCTGTTCGAGGACGTCTCGCAGCAGATCGGCCTGAGTTCGGGCTTCCTCCCGCTCGGGTTCGGCACGAAGATGTACGACATCGACAACGACGGCGACCTGGACATCCACGTCACCAACGGCCATGTCATCGACAACGTGGCGTTGTACCAGCCGGGCGTTGCTTACGACCAGAAGGACCTGTTGTACGAGAACGTCGGAGGGCGGTTCAAGGACATCACCGCCGGCGCTGGTCCCGCGCTGCAGTCGCCGCGTGTGGGCCGCAGCCTTGCCGTGGCCGACTTCGACAACGACGGCAACCTGGATGCCGTGATATCGAGCGTCGGACGTCCCGCCGTCCTCTTGAGGAACCGCGGCGCCCGGAAGGGCAACTGGATCCAGATCCGCGCACCGGGTGCCGGGAGCAACACCTTCGGACTCGGCGCCACCGTGGTGGTGCAGACCACGGGGCAGCCGCAGGTCCGTGAGATCAACAACGCCGCAAGTTATCTGAGCAGCAGCGATACCCGGCTCCACATCGGGCTTGGCGAGGCCACCCTCATCCCGCAGCTCGAGATCTCATGGCCGGGCGGACGCCGGCAGATCCTGCAGGATGTCGCCGTCAACCAGGTGCTGGTGGTCAGGGAACCGGAGGGGAAGTGAGGAACTCGATATTCTTGCGGGCCATGTCGGCGCTGCTCTTCATGGGGGCTGCAGGCGCGGCAATCGGCCTCCTCAGCGCGCAGTCGGGAACGATCCGCTTCGTCCCCCCCGACCTGGAGGACACGTCATGGCTCCAGGCGCGCCGGGAGGCGCAGCTCAAGGCTGCGACCCGCGCATCCGTTTTCCACGACTTCCAGTTCACCGACAGGATCGGTGAGAGCGGCATCTCTTTCCGTCACCGGATAGCGATGGTGCTCGTCAGCAATCTGTCGGAGAAGAGGGCCGTTCGCTACCTGGCCCTGAAGCTCACGGGAACGGCGTCCAACCGGGACGGGCTCGGGGCGGTTGTCAAGGTCACCGCCGGCGGGGCGACCTACACCAAGGTCATGGATGGCAAGTCCGGATATCTCTCGCAGAGCGCTTACCCGCTGTACTTCGGGCTGGCGGGCGCCGAAGTGTCGAGAGCATCGAAGTCGCATGGCCGTCAAGGAGACGGCGGCGTGTCGAAGCGCCGATTACCCTCAACTCGGTGATTGAGGTACGTGAGCCCGAAGAGGGGACGAAAGGGCAGTAGTCAGCGGCGGGTGCGTGAGGGCGGGGCCACCGGCCGGTAGCCAACGCCGGCGAACTGGGGCGCGCGAGGAATGAACTGGGCGTCGAAGC
>Ga0183260_10004202_pt1 | contig 11484 bp, 7 predicted proteins | sample AntDrymUQ4972206_2_FD_129768 | JGI IMG/M metagenome (GOLD analysis project Ga0183260, IMG submission 129768) | Polar desert sand microbial communities from Dry Valleys, Antarctica - metaG UQ497 (22.06) (version 2) (version 2) | ecosystem: Environmental > Terrestrial > Soil > Desert | place...
ACGAAGAACGCGGTCGAGTTTCGAATCGGTCGCAAGCTCGACAGGGCCGCGATCTCGCGGGCGCACGACGTCTTCTACGCCTCGAGCGCGTGGACTCGGGCCACCTGGCTGGGTAGCCAGGCGCTCAAGAACCCGCTCGACCTCTGGATCTACCAGGAGATCATGGCCGAGACGCGACCCGATGTCGTCATCGAGACCGGCACCTATCGGGGCGGGAGCGCGTACTTCCTGTCCTCGGTCTGCGACATGCTTGGCTCGGGCGAGGTGGTCTCGATCGACATCGAGCCGCTGCGTGACGACTATCCGCAGCACCCTCGCATCACCTACCTGGCAGGCCGCTCCTCCACCGATCCGGAAGTCCTCGATGAAGTGCGCGAGCGCGTGGAGGGCCGACGCACCATGATCGTGCTCGACTCCGATCACTCGCAGGGGCACGTCGAGGCCGAGCTCGAGGCGTACGCGCCGCTTGTTCCGGTCGGCTGCTACCTCATCGTCGAGGACTCGAACATCGGGCAGATCCGTCCGGACCTCATGCCGGGGCCATTGGAGGCGATCGAAACATTCCTGTCTGAGCGGCACGACTTCGAAATCGATCTCGAGCGCGAGAAGTTCCTGCTCACGTTCAACCCGAGCGGCTATCTCAAGCGGGTGGGCTAGGCGCAATCCGCAGTGCGGACGTCTGCTGTCGTCTCTGCGCCAACCACGCTGACCTCGCCGTTCGTCTGCCAGAGGACGAGGCCGGCGGCCGTCCCGGTCGCGAGCTCTCGTCCGACGAGCTCGATGCCCGGCTGCGTGTAGACGAAATCGGCGACGAACGGAGCGCCGTCCTCGAAGACCAGTCGCCCACCCTCGACCTCCAGGCGGTCGAGCGGGATCCCGTCCGGAATCGAGTCGCCGATGTAGGCGGCGCGGTCGACGGTGACATTGAAGAACTCGGTCGCGAACAGCGCGTGACGGGTGATGCTCGACGAGGGGCAGGCCTCCGACTCGAGGTAGAGCTTCGTGACGCGCGCGTCGTTCGGGAGGAGCGCGTCGATCCACGCGGGCTCGAACCCGCCTTCGAGAACGGCGTTCTCCGGCGCGTCGATCATCCGGTCCCACGCGAAGATGGCGGTGGCCGCGAACACCGCAAGCACTGCCGCGGGGGCGGCCAGGCTCAAGCGGCGCGGGAGGAGGAGCCCTGCCAGAAGAAGACCCACCACGAATACGGCAAGCACCAGGCGCCCCGAGATCGCGCCAGGCCCGGCAGTCTGGCTTTCGATCCACACCCAGAGCGCTCCCGGAACCGTGTCGATCCCCGCCTCGTTCGCGAGCTGGCCGAACGGGAGGATCGCGGGAAGGGCGAGCGCGAGGACGACGCCACTCGCCGTCGCGACGAGCGGGCGCGGCAGCCCGTCGGCGAGCCAGGCGACGAGCACGATGAGCCAGAGTGGGATGAGATAGAACGCGTAGCGATCGTGGAGCCGGTCGTAGGCGTACGGCGTGCTGTTGAAGGCGGCGACGACGAGGAGGCCGAGCGCGTTCGCGGAGAGGAAGAGCGCGGCGAAGGCCGCGGACGCGTCCGATCCCGCCCGGGCGCGGCGTATGAGGGCAGCGAGGACGATGGGGGTGACCGCGAGCGGCACAACCGCGAGGTAGATCTCGAAGTCGGCCAGGTGGTACGCGAGCCACTTCGCCACCTGGAGCGGGTCGTAACCGCGCCAGAGCTCCCAGTACGCGCCGAAGGAGTCTCTCGGGGAGCTTCCGGAGACGAGGCGGCTTGCAAGGACTCCCACGGCGAGCACGAGCGGGACGGCGCTCGGCCACAGCCGAACGACGTCCGTGCGTGTCCGCGGTCGTCTCGCCGGAACGATCCACCAGACGAGCGCAAGGCCGAGGAGCCACGTCACGTACAGCGCGCCGAACTGCGGACGGGTCGCGAACGCAGCCCCCACTGCGGCGAGCAAGGCGAGTTGGCGAGCAGTGGTCGGGCTCTCGAGCGCGAGCATGATCGCGTAGAGGGCCCACGCTGCGGTGAAGAACGCGAGGCTCTCCGTCATCACCGTCGCGACCGAGATCGAGGAGGGGATCGCTACCGAGAGCGCTGCCGCGAGAACGGCCCACCACTCGGAGACCAGTCGCCTGGCGAGCAGGTAGACGGGAACCGCCGTCAGTGCGAAGAAGAGCGCGTTCGCGGCCTTGAAGAGGTCGTACGCGGCGGCAAGACCCGAGGTGAGGAGGAGGATCCCCGCGAGGACGAGCGCGTACAGCGGCCCGAACCCGTAGTCCCCGCCGCGCAGCGACAGCCCCTCTCCCTCGACGAGCGACGAGCCGGCGATCGCGTAGCGGACCTCGTCCGGGTGTACGCGAGGAACGTCGACGAGTGACGCAAACAGGGTGTAGACGCCGAACGCGAGGAGCATCGTCGCGGCCAGGGCCAGCGATGGCCCATGTCTTTGCCACGACGGCATCGGCGCGATGCTACCCCCGCGTCGGGACGCCCTCTGGTCGCCTTGTGGAACGATCAGCGCTGACTTGCCACGCTTACAGGGACAGGCACTGTTAAGAACGCCTTCGAACGCGAGACGCGGCGACGTCCTCCCGCACGCGGTTGCCTCCGACGACCGCGGTAACGTCCCGTGCGTGCCTTCGAAGCGCGCGTTGATCATCGGCATCTCCGGGCAGGACGGCTCGCTGCTCTCGGAGCTCCTGCTCTCCGAGGGCTACGAGGTCATCGGCGTCGTCCGCCAGTCCACGTCGACGCGGTTCGAGAACCTCGAGCCGATCCGCGCTCGGATCGAGCTCCATCAGGCTGACGTCTTGAGCGAAGTCTCCCTCGTGGACGTGTTGTCGGCCTCCGAGCCGCACGAGGTGTACAACCTCGCGTCCCCATCCTTCGTTCCCATGTCGTGGAAGCAGCCAGTTCTCACTGCCGAGTTCGCGGCGGTCGGCGTGACGGCGTTGCTGGAGGCGATCCGCCGGGTCGACGACGGCGTCCGCTTCTACCAGGCCTCTTCGAGCGAGATCTTCGGCGAGTCTCGCGAGGTGCCGCAAACGGAGGAGACGCCGCTCGCGCCGGTGACGCCGTACGGAGTCGCCAAGGCGTATGGCCACTTGATCACGCGGAGCTATCGCCGTCAGTACGGCTTGTACGCGTCGTCGGGGATCCTCTACAACCACGAGTCGCCGCGACGACCGCTCGACTTCGTTACGCGAAAGATCTCGCACGCGGCTGCCGCAATCAGCCTCGGCCTCAAGAGCGAGGTCCTTCTGGGCAACCTGGACGCGCGCCGCGACTGGGGATACGCGGGGGACTACGTGCGCGCGATGTGGCTCGTCCTCCAGCAGGACGAGGCCGACGACTTCGTGATCGCGAGCGGGGAGACCCACAGCGTGCGGGAGCTCGCCGCTGCCGCTTTCGCGCATGTCGGGCTCGACTGGGAGGATCACGTGCGCGTCGACGACACCCTGATCCGTGGCAAGGCAGAGCTCCACGACATTGTGGGCGACGCGTCGAAGGCGCGCGAGCAGCTCGGCTGGTCCCCCCGCGTCGACTTCGAAGGGCTCGTGCAGCTGCTCGTCGACGCGGACGTCGAGCGCCTCCGCTCACGGCTCGAGCCGGTCGAGACTCTCGCCGACATCTAGCGAGAGTGACGTGACGCGTAAGAGAGCGTTGCGGGCGCGAAGCGCACGCCTTCAGGGATTTTCGCGCGACCGGAGTCTGCGCGAGCGGATTCCGGTCTTGCGCCAACAGGTCGGCCGGCCGCTTCGCCGCGCGGCAGTCGGTCTCCGGACACGCGGCTGGCCGCCTCACTCTCGGCTCTTCCTCGCCTACGACGTCGAGGGCTGGGTGCTCGAGTACGAGGCGCGCCAGCTGGAGCGGACTGCGCGAGCGCTGGACGTGGCGATCGGGCCGGACCGTTGGATGAAAGGGGTCGACCGGCAGTCGATCTTTCACCTGAGCCAGTTCACGCTTCTCCTGGACGACTTCGAGCGGCGGGGAAACCGGCTCGGTTTCGCGTACTTCCACGGCCGTCCCGGCACGCCGGGCATGCCTGAGTTCGACGCCTGCTTCGAGACGCTCCGCCAACGGCACGCGGAGATCGACCGCGTACAGGTGACCTCGAGCGCGATGCAGGAGCTCATCCTGGAGACCGGAATCGCGGCGGAGAAGCTGCACCGGATCCCGATCGGAATCGACACGGAGGCGTTTCGGCCTCGGACGTCCGAGAGTCGGGCCGTCGCGCGTCAGGCGCTGGGTCTCCCCGAGTCCGCCTTCGTCGTCGGCTCGTTCCAGAAGGACGGTGTCGGCTGGGGAGACGGGCTCGAGCCGAAGCTGATCAAAGGCCCTGACGTGCTGCTCGCAGTCGCGGAGGGTCTCCGTGAGGAAGTACCCGAGCTTGTCTTCCTGCTCACCGGCCCGTCGCGCGGATACGTTCGAGCCGGGCTCGAGCGGCTCGGAGTCCCGTACAGACATGCGCTTCTCCCATCCGTCGACGCGGTCTCGCAGGCGTACGAGGCGATCGACGCCTGCATCGTCACCTCGCGCGACGAAGGTGGTCCTCGCGCGGTTCTCGAGGCGATGGCGACCGGAGTGCCGCTCGTGACGACGCGTGTCGGGCAGGCGCTCGACCTCGTGCGTCACGGGGAGAACGGTTGGCTGGTGGACGTCGAGGACGTCGACGGGCTGGTCGAATGGACTGCTCACGTCGCGCGAGCGCCCGCAGGCGATCTCGCTGTAGTGCTCGCCGCCGGACAGGCAACTGCCGCCGCGAACGCGTACGACGCGCTGCGTCCTCGCTGGCGCGAGCTCTTCCGGGGATTCGTCGCGATGCCCGAGCGCTGCTGGTGAGCAGATGGATCTGAGCCCGGCGCGGGGCGGGCGCTACACGCGCGCTGGGGCGCGCTGGGCGCGTCTGCTCCTACGAGGACGACCTGCTCCAGGTGTCCGCGTCTTCTACGGCCACGACCAGGTTCCGGCGCCGGGCGAGCGCGCGGCGGGCGGAACCGCCAAGGCGCAGAAGCTGGGTGAGCGCTTCCCGAACAGCCCCAGTGACTTCTCGGTCCTTTACCTCGGATCCACGTGGCTTCCACGTGATCTCGAGCCGCTGCTACGACTCGCCCGACGGCGCCGGATTCCCGTCGTGGTCAATCAGGACGGCGTCGGCTATCCGGCGTGGGCGGGAGATGAGGCCGAGGCGTTCAACCGGCCGCTTCGCCGGGCGCTTCTCGCCGCGGATCAGGTCCTCTACCAGAGCGAGTTCTCGAAGCGCTCGGCCGATCTGTTTCTCGGCGAGCCGCGCGGAACGTGGGAGGTGTTGCGAAACGCGGTCGACGTGAGCCACTTCACGCCTGCCCGGACACCGACTCCGGGTGGGCCGGTGCTCCTCCTGGGCGGCGACCAGACGCAGGCCTATCGACTCGAGCTCGCGGTGCGGACGCTCGCTGCCCTCCTCCCCCGCCATCCGGATGCGCGCCTGCTCGTGACCGGTCGCCTCGTGTCTCCAGTGGAGCCCCTTGTCGCCGAGCTCGGCCTGCGCGATCGAGTGGAGCTCGTCGGCGAGTACCGGCAGCGAGATGCGCCTGAGGTATTTCGGCGTGCGCACCTACTCTTGCACACGAAGGTGCTCGACCCGTGCCCGACACTGGTGCTCGAGGCGATGGCCACCGGGCTTCCAGTCGTCTATCCGGCCAGCGGTGGGACGGTGGAGCTCGTCGGTGACGAGGGCGGGGTCGGCGTTCCGCATCCGGAGTCGTGGGAGCGCGACGAGCCGCCAGAGCCGGAGGCGGTCGCGGATGCCGTCGATCTCGTACTCGGCGACCTGGCGGGGTACGCGGGCAGGGCGAGAGCAAGGGCGGTCGAGCGCTTCTCGCTCGAGCCCTGGCTCGAGCGTCACTCGGTCTTGTTCTCGGAGCTCGCTTCCCGGTAGCCGCGGACTCGTCCGCGGAGGGTCGCCGCCTGGAAGCGGACGTGGCCGAGGTCGCGGCGGGCGAGTGAGGCGAGCACGCCGCCGGCCGGGCGAACGAGCATGCGCGAGACGGTCCGCTTCGGGTAGCGGTGCTTTCGCAGCAGATACCCGACGCTGGCGCCGTCCCGCGACCCGATCCCGTGGCCGCTGTCGTCGTGACGAACCGTGAGCGACGGGTCGTAGCGGATTCTGGCCCCACTCCGCACCGCGCGAATCAGGTAGTCGATCTCTTCTCCCGAAGACCACGGCTCGGGCGAGCCGAGCCCGAGCCGCTCGTCGAACATCCCCACCCGCTCGACAACCTCGCGCCGGAGGAAGATCGTGTACGAGATCGCGCGATTCCAAAGGTTGTGGTCGGTCAGGAGGGTCGTGTCCCGCCTCCACGAGGGCGAAGAGCGGCCTCCACGGTCGACGCTCCGCCCGGTGATGCCGTCCAGGGAGTCGCCCGCAAGGAGCCCGCCGACATGAGCGAGGAGACCCTGCTCGTAGGCGCAGTCGTCGTCGGGAAACGCGACGATGTCGGCGGTCACATGGGCGAGACCCGCGTTGCGGGCTCGCGATAGCCCGAGCTCGGACCAAAGATGCAGGATGTCGAGACTCGTGGCTTCCACCACGTCGTCCAGCCGGTCGTCCGGGTTCTGGTCGACGAGGATCAGCCGAAAGCGCTGATGGGTCTGGAACTCGAGTGTCGTGAGGAAGCGCTCGAGCTCCTGCACGCGACCGACCGTCGCGACGACGAGGTCGAACGACGGAAGCTCTTGGTGCACGGGCCGTAGGCTACGGGAGGTCTGTGCCCGCCGCCCCGCTCGTGTCCGTGCTGCTTGCTGTCTCGAACGGCGAGCGGTACCTGCGGGAAGCGTTGGAGAGCGTGCTTCGGCAGACCGTCACCGATCTCGAGCTGATCGTGGTCGACGACGGCTCGACGGATGCGACTCCGGAAGTCCTGTCCGCCGTCGACGACGCGCGCCTGCGCGTGCTTCGAAACGACGAGCGACGGGGCTTGGCCGCGTCGCTCAACCGCGGGCTCGACGGGGCTCGCGGGCGCTACGTCGCCCGGCTCGACGCCGACGACATCGCTCTTCCGCGAAGGCTGGAACGTCAGCTGCAGCGGATGGTGTCGGGCTCCCAGGTCGCCGTTGTGGGCAGCGCGGTGGTGGATCTCGACGCGTCTGGGAGTCCGGGGGCACTCCATCTGATGCCGTCCGGCTCGGTGGCCGTCCGCTGGGCGGCGCTCTTCAGCTCCCCGTTCTTCCATCCGAGCGTGCTGATCGACCGCGAGGTGCTCGAGCGGCACGACCTCAGCTACGACCCGGAGTACCTCGAAAGCGAGGATTACGACCTGTGGACGCGGTTGCTCGCGCACGACGATGGCGACAACCTGGCCGAGCCGCTCGTTCTCTATCGCGTGCATCCCGGCCAGGCATCGCGGGCACGTCGCAGTATTCAGCTCGACTTCCAGCGGCGTGTAGGTTTGCGCGAGATACGCGGCGTGGCGCCCGAGCTCGATACCGAACGAGCCGAGCTGGCCTGGCGCGTCGGCGCCGGAGAGGAGATCGCGCTGGATCAACTGGAAAACGGCGCATTCGCGTACGTCGAGCTCATGCACGCTTTCGAGCAGACCTCGCAACAGTCTGTTGCAAGGTCTCACGGCGCGAGGGAGGCGGCAGGGCGAGCGGTGGCGCGGCTGGGCGTCCAAGCTCCAGTCGCGACGCGCCTGCGGCTCCTACGCCTGGCCACCTCGCTCGACCCGCTCTTTCCAGCGCACGTCGGCATCCGTCGCGCTCGTCGCGCCGCGGCTGAGCGGGGGGCGAGGCAGGAAGCGACCCGATGGCTGAGGGAGACGCGCGAACAGAGCTTGCAACAGACCGTTGCAAGCTCGCTTGGCGCTTCCGACTCCAGAGCGAGCGCGATTCGGGTCAGCGCGGTCTTCCCCGAGCCGACGCCGTACCGGTCGCCGCTGCTCGACCGCGTTGCCGCGTTGTCCGAGATCGACCTGACGGTGTTGTACGCCGCGAGAACGGTTGCCGGAAGAACGTGGCGCGTCGATCTCAGGCACCGCGTCGTCTTCCTGCGCGGTGCTCGTCTGCCGGGCGCACAGAAGCTCTTGCACCACGACTACCCGTTCACTCCGGGCATCACTCGCGCGCTCGACGCCGCGCGGCCGGAAGTCGTCGTCGTCTCCGGCTGGAGCACGTTCGCCGCGCAGGCCGCGATCGCCTGGTGTCGCCTTCGGCATGTGCCGTACGTACTCGTCGTCGAAAGTCACGACGAAGGCCCTCGGCCGGGTTGGCGACGGAAGGTGAAGGGCGCGATCGTGCCGCGGGTGGTGGAGGGCGCTTCCGGCGTGCTCGTCACCGGAACGCTCGCGCGGCGCTCCATGGTCACGCGCGGCGCGCGCCCCGAGCGTGTGCGCGTGTTCGCGAACACGATCGACGTCGAGGGATTCGGCGAGCAAGCCGACCGGCTGGCCGACCGCAGGAGTGACCTGCGGGGGGAGCTCGGAGCCGGCGCCGACGACGTCGTCGTGCTCTCGGTCGCCAGGCTCGCCCCGGAGAAGGGCCTCGACGTTCTCGTCCACGCCGTTGCGGAGACGGACGACTCGCGGCTCTTGCTCGTCGTCGCCGGCGATGGTCCGCAGCGCGAGCCGCTCGAGGATCTCGCGCGCGTTCGTGGTGTTCGCCTCACGCTGACGGGGGACCGTGAGTGGGAACGGATCGTCGAGGTCTACGCCGCCGCCGACGTCTTCGCGTTGCTCTCGGAGCGTGAGCCATGGGCAGTCGTAGTCAACGAGGCGGCCGCGTGTGGGCTGCCGCTCGTCCTCTCGGATCGTGTCGGCGCTGCCCACGATCTCCTGCACGACGGCGAGAACGGATTTCTTGTCCCAGCCGGAGACGTCGACGCCGCGTCGACCGCCCTCCGACGCCTGGCAGCGGACCCGACGCTGCGGCACGCGTACGGAACGCGTTCGCGCGAGCTCGCGCAGGACTGGGGCTACGGCCCGAGCGTCGCCGGCTTTCTCGCCGCGGTGCGGGAGGCAGCCGACAGGTAGGCGAGCCGAGCAAAATTGTCGTCTATGGAACAATCGGCGCGAACTTTTCACGCTCACAGTGCTAGGCGCTGTTAACGCGGGAGCCAGTTCGCCAGCAGGCAGGCCGAGCGGAGTCGCGGCCTGTGGAACGAACGGACGGCCCCCCGGCTGCTTCGACGAAGGCAGGAGGCGGGGTCGTCTAGCCTTGCCGCGTGTCTCCCGACGCCCGAAGGCGGCGAATCCTCGTCCTCAATCAGTACTACTGGCCCGGTGTCGAGGCGACCGCGCATCTCCTGACCGAGCTCTGCGAGGCGCTCGCGGAGGACTACGAGGTCGAAGTCGTCACGGGAGTCCTGCACGGTCACGAGGATGCGCCGCGCGACGACGAGCACAACGACGTCCGGATCGTCCGCGTCTCCTCCACGTCATACGAAAGGTCTGAGCTCGGCCGGCGTGCCGTGAACTACTTCTCGTACCTCGGCGCCGCGCTCGCGCACGCGCTGCGAGGCCCCGCGCCCGACCTCGTGCTCTGCATGACGGACCCGCCGATCGTGGGCGACCTCGGGGTCGCGGTCGGCCGCCGCTTCGGGATCCCCGTTCTCGTCATCAGCCAGGATGTCTTTCCGGAGATCGCCACAGAGCTCGACCGGCTCCGCAACCCCGCTGTGGTCGGCGTCCTCGGCGGGCTCGTCGGCGCCTATTTGCGCCGTGCCGACCGGATCGTCGCCATCGGGGAGACCATGCGCGACCGGCTCGAGGCGAAGGGCGCGCCTCCAGAGCGTCTTCGCGTGATCCCGAACTGGGTGGACACGCGCGCGATCACGCCTCAGCCACGCGACAACGAATGGGCGGTAAACCACGACCTGGTGTCCCCGTTCGTCGTCATGCACTCGGGCAACGTGGGACACGCCCAGGACCTCGACAGCCTTGTCCGCGCAGCGACGTTTCTCCGCGACCGGGATGACCTGCGGATCGTGATCGCCGGCTTCGGCGCACGTCATGCGGAGATGGTCACCCTCGCCGACACCCTCGAGGTCGACGACACGGTGCGTTTCCTCCCGTACCAGGAGCGCGAACGTCTGCCGTTCTCGCTCTCGAGCGCCGACATTCACGTGGTCGGCCTCGCGAAGGGTCTCGCCGGCTACGTGGTCCCGAGTCGCCTGTACGGGATCCTCTCCGCGGGCAGGCCGGTGATCGCGGCGGCGGAGGACGAGAGCGAGACCGCGCGCCTGGTACGAGAAGTCGGCTGCGGTGTCGTCATCCCGCCGGGCAGGCCCGAGCTCCTCGCGCGCACCATTCGGTCCGCAGCGGACGGCGAGTACGACCTCGCGGAGATGGGGCGCAGAGGTCGCGACTACGTCGAGGAGGAGGCGGATCGCGTGGTGGCGATGGAGCGATATCGCGCGCTCGTTCGAGAGTTGCTCGCCGCGTGATCGCGAAAGCGCTCTTCTGGGGATCGCTCGGCGCGCTGGTCTGGACGCACGCCGGCTATCCCGTGGTAATTGGCGTTCTCGCCCGCGTGCGGCCCCGGCCGGCGAGACGGCAGGACGTGACGCCGTCGGTCGCGCTCATCGTCTCGGCTCACGACGAAGAGGAGATGATCGGCCGCCGCTTGGCCAACCTGCTCGAGCTCGACTATCCACCCGAGTGCCTCGAGATCGTCGTCGCCTCGGACGGATCGACGGACCGCACGGACGCGATCGTCGAGGACGTCTCCGCGCGAGAGCCGCGTGTGAGACTCCTCCGTTGGCCGCGCGAGGGCAAGGTCGCGGCGCAGCACCGCTCGGTGCGGGAGACGACGAGCGACGTGCTCGCGTTCACCGACGCCAACACCGAATGGCGACCCGACGCGCTCCGCAAGCTCGTGCGCAACCTCGCCGATCCCGGGGTCGGCTACGTCTGCGGGCAGCTCCGGCTCGAGAGCCCGGATGGCGCGAATCTGGAGGGTCTCTACTGGCGCTACGAGGTCTGGGTGCGCGAACAGGAGTCGAAGGCCAGCTCGATCACGGCCGGCAACGGAGCGATCTACGCGGTGCGCCGCGACGCGTATGTCGAGGACGATCCCAAGTTCGGCCACGACTTCGGGTTCCCATACCTGATGGAGCAGAGGGGCCGCCGGGCGATATACGACCCCGAGGCGGTCGCGGTCGAGAAGCCGGCCAGCGAGCCTGAGGACGAGTACGGACGCAAGGTGCGTATGAACGCACGCTCGTGGGGGCACCTGATCACGGGCCGTATGTTCCGCCGCACACGACCGCTGTACATGATGGAGCTCTTCTCCCACCGCGTGCTCCGCTACTCGAGCGGCCTTCTGCACATCGGACTGCTCGCCTCGAACATCACCCTGGTCGGCCGCGCGCCCTTCTACCGGCTCTTCCTCGTGCTCCAACTCGGAGGGCTCGGGCTGGCGGCGGCAGGCCGCGCACGGATGCCGATTCCGGGAGCCCGCCTCGCCTACTACTACTACGTCGTCACGAAGGCGACCGCCGCCGGCCTCGTGCGCTACCT
>Ga0183260_10004203_pt1 | contig 11478 bp, 12 predicted proteins | sample AntDrymUQ4972206_2_FD_129768 | JGI IMG/M metagenome (GOLD analysis project Ga0183260, IMG submission 129768) | Polar desert sand microbial communities from Dry Valleys, Antarctica - metaG UQ497 (22.06) (version 2) (version 2) | ecosystem: Environmental > Terrestrial > Soil > Desert | place...
CACGTGGCGCTGCAGCCCGAGCTGGTCGGGCGCGACGCCGAGCGCGAGTCCGACGAGCTGGGGGAGGTGCAGCACCGGCATCGCGAGGTCGCGCCCCACGACCCGCCCGGCCAGCGGCTGCTGCAGGTCGAGGTTCAGGTGACACAGCGGGCACGGCGTCACCAGGCAGTCCGCTCCGGCGTCGACCGCGTCGCCGAGGTGGCGGCCGGCCTGCTTCAGCGACGCCTCCTTGTTCATCGTGATGATCGGAAAGCCGCAGCACTTGTGCGACCCCGCGTAGTCGGTGACCGTGCCGCCGAGCGCCTCGATGACCTGACCGAGGTAGGTGTCGCGTGGATGCTCGTCGTCGATCCCGACGCGGTCGGCCGGGCGCACGATGTAGCAGCCGTAGAACGGGCCGACGCGCAGGTCCGTCAGCGGCCGCTGCACACGTTCGGTCAGCGCGTCGAGCCCGAGCTCCTCGACCAGCAGCCAGAGGAAGTTCTTGTTCGTCAGGCCCTTCTCGTAGGACAGGCCCTCCCCCGCGAGGGTGGCGTTGATCCGCTCGCGGTACTCGGCGCTGGCGTCCAGGCGCTCCTGGCACTCCGACTGGGCGCCCTGGCAGGTCGAGCAGATGTTCATCATCAGCGCCGTGCCCTCGGCCTGCTGGGCCAGCGCGAACGTCCGCGCGTTCAGCGTGTCCGCCAGCTCGGGGTTGTGCTCGGCGATCACGCCGGCGCCGCAGCAGGACGCGCGATCCAGCGGCACGAGCTCGATGTCCAGCAGCGGCGCGATCCGTGCCATCGAGCCGTGCAGCTCCGGGGTGAAGCCGCGCGAGACGCAGCCGGGCCAGTAGGCGACCTTCATCGGTCCTCGTCCTTGCCGGAGATGTAGAGGTTGGACTCGGCGCGCTGCTCGGACCCCTCGACGTCCTCGTAGATCCGCTTGACGGCGGCGCGGTCCTGCTTGGCCAGCTTGTGTGGCTTGAGCACCGTCGCCGGCGTCATCTTGCGCCGCAGCAGAGCTCTGCCGACCGCCGGCAGCGAGCTGACGGCCTCCGCCACGAACGAGGGCTTGAACTTCGCCAGCGGCGTGTCGCCGCCGTAGGAGCGCGCCAGCAGCTCGGCCTCGTCGAGGAGCCCGTGGCGCTTGATCAACGAGACGAACGCGGCCTCGTGGCGCTCGCCGTTGTTGCGATCCTCGATGTTGAAGTCGTTGCCGGCGCGGCGGCGCAGGCGCATGATCTGGCTCATCGGGGCAACGCCCTTCGGGCAGGCGTCGATGCACTGGAAGCAGTGCGTGCAGTCGTAGATGCCGTGCGGGTCCTCGGCGAGGTCCTGGAGGCGCTCGCGGTGCTGGTCGTCGCGCGGGTCCCCGACGAAGCGGTAGGCCTTCGCCAGCGCGGCCGGCCCGATGAACTCCGGGTCGACCTCCATCGACAGGCAGTCCGACACGCAGGCGCCGCACTGGATGCAGGCCATCGACTGCGTGACGTCGACCATCGACTCGCGCGGCACGATGTACTCGCGCTTCGGAACCGGCTGCTTGGCGATGAGCCACGGCGTGACGCGCCGGATCTTCTTCCAGTGCACCGCCTCCATGTCGACGATGAGGTCCTTGATGACGGGCATGTTGCCCATCGGCTCGACCTCGATGACCCCGTCCTTGGAGCGCTTCTCGGCCTTGTCGAGATGGGTGTGGCACGCGAGGTCGGGGCGGCCGTTGATGCGCACGCCACAGGAGCCGCAGATCGCCGCGCGGCACGAGCAGCGGATCCCGATCGACCCGTCGAAGCGGGCCTTGGCCTGGAGGATGCCCTCGAGCACCGAGCGGTGCGGCTCGAGCTCGATCGTGTGCTCCTCCCAGTAGGGGGCGTCGCCCGACTCGGGGTCGTAGCGCCGCAGTCTCAGGGTGAACTCGGACACGGTTAGTACTTCCTTACTTCTGGCTGCCATTTGGTGATCGTCACGGGCGAGTAGGAGATCTCGGGCTCTCCGTCGGCGCCGCGGGTCACGTTGATGTGCTTGAGCCACTCCTCGTCGAGGCGATCGGGATAGTCCAGGCGGAACTGCGCTCCGCGCGACTCCTTGCGGTCGATCGCCGACACGATCGTCGCCTCGGCGCAGTCGAGCAGGTACCCGACTTCGAGGGCGCCCAGCACGTCCTGGTTGAAGACGCTGCCGTGATCGTCGACGTACGCCTTGCCGGCCTCCTCCTTGAGCCGGTGCACGATCTCGTGGGCCTTGGTCAGGCCCTCCTCGTCGCGGTAGACGGCGACGTACTCGTTCATCGTCGCGCCGAGCTCGTCCTTGATCTCCGCGAAACGGCGCCCGTCGCGCGGGCGATCGAGGATGTCGCCGATCATCGTGGCGTCCTCGCGCAGCCGCGAGGCGGGCGCGTGCGGCATCGGCAGGTCCTTGCCGCGGGCGGCCGCGTGCTCGCCCGAGCGGCGCCCGAAGATCAGCGTGTCGAGCAGCGAGTTGGCGCCCAGCCGGTTGCCGCCGTACCGAGACGCAGGCGACCTCGCCGGCCGCGTAGAGGCCGGGGATCGGGGTCTGACCGTCGACGTCGGTCTTTACGCCGCCCATGATGTAGTGCTGGCCGGGTCGGATCATGATCGGCTCGCGGGTGATGTCCGTGCCGGCGAAGTCGCGGCCGATGTTGACGATCTCGCGCAGCGCCTCGAGCACGCGCTTCTTCGGCACGACCGTGATGTCGAGGTAGATGCCCTGCCCGTCGGGGCCGACGCCGCGGCCCTCGTTGATCTCGGTCTGCTCGGCGCGAGAGACGACGTCGCGCGAGGCCAGCTCCATCTTGTTGGGCGCGTAGTCCTCCATGAAGCGCCGGCCCTCGGAGTTGAGCAGGTGCGCACCCTCGCCACGCGCGCCCTCGGTGATGAGAAAGCCGTTCTCGGCGAGCGTCGTGGGGTGGTACTGGACCATCTCCATGTCCATGATCGGCGCGCCGATGCGGTAGGCCTGCGCGATCCCGTCGCCGGTGCAGATCAGGGCGTTCGTCGTCGGCTTGTAGCACTGCCCGTTGCCGCCGTTGGCGAGGATCACGGACTTCGCGTTGAAGATCTCCATCACGCCGGAGCGGATGTCGCGCGCGACGGCGCCCGCGCAGACGCCGTCGTCGTCGAGGATCAGCGAGGTGGCGAACCACTCCTCGTAGCGGTCGACGGTGAGGTGGTGGCGCATGAGCTGCTCGTAGAGGACGTGCAGGATCGCCTGGCCGGTGATGTCGGCGACGTAGGCGGTGCGCTTCTTGGAGGCGCCGCCGAAGGCGCGCAGATCCAGCTCGCCATCGTCGTTGCGGTGAAACGTGACGCCGATGTGCTCGAGGTGCATCGCCTCGCCGGGCGCCTCGCTGCACATGATCTCGATCGCGTCCTGGTCGCCGAGGAAGTCCGACCCCTTGACGGTGTCGTAGGCGTGCTCGGTCCAGTCGTCGTCGATCGCGATCGCGGCGTTGATCCCTCCTGCGGCCGCGACGGAGTGCGAGCGCACGGGATGGACCTTGCTCATGATCGCGACGCTGGCGCCCGACTGGGCGGCGGCGAGGGCGGCGCGCTGACCGGCGAGGCCAGCGCCGATGATGAGAACGTCGTGGGCGGGCAAGGATGGCGAGTATATGTACGGCCGATCCCGGACCCGCGGATCGCCCGGCGGGCGGCGTCAGGCCAGGCGCTGGGGCAGCGCGGCCGTGATCGCGCGGCGCACCTGATCGATCGTCACCACGCCGCGCAGGACGCCGTCGGCGTCGACGGCCATGAGCGCCCCGCGCGAGCGCAGCTGCTCGTCGCCGAGCAGCGATTCCAGCGGTCGGTCCGACGGCACGCGCCAGTCATCGGCCTCGCCGCGCTCGACGAGCTCGCCCACGGCGAGCGCCGGCCGGCCGGCCGCGATCTCCTGGTCGACGCGCGGCTCGCGGACGACGCCGAGGAAGCGGCCGTGCTCGTCGACGACCGGAAACCAGTCCCAGCGGTAGCGCAGGAAGTACTCGTCCTGGGCCTGCGTGAGCGGCGTGCCGGCGGGCATCGAGACCGGCTGGGCGTCCATGATGTCGGCGACGGTGATGCCGTCGAGGCGCTCGGTGAAGGCGGTCGACGTGACCGCCGCGCGCGCGGACTGCGCGATGAACCAGCCGATGACCGCAAGCCAGAGGCCGTTGAAGACGTTGCCGCGCGCGGCGAGGAAGATGCCGACGCCGATCACCAGGTAGGCGAAGCCCTCGCCGATCCGTCCCGCCACCCGCGTTGCCCGGTTGCGGTTGCCCGTGACCTTCCAGACGACCGCGCGCGCGATCCGGCCGCCGTCGAGCGGGAACGCCGGGATGAGGTTGAAGAGCAGCAGCATCGCGTTGATCGACGCCAGCGTGCCCAGCAGCGCGAGCGTCGGCGAGGCCTCCGCGTCGCCGGCCAGCCGCGCCACGTCGAGCGCCGAGCCGCTCTGCACGAGCGCGCTGAGACCGAGGCAGACGGCGACGACGACGAGCGTCACGAGCGGACCCGCCGCCGCGATCCGGAACTCGGCGCCGGGGGACTGGGTGTCGCGGGAGAGCTTGGCGACGCCGCCGAACAGCCACAGGTCGATACCGCTGGTCTCGATCCCCTCGCGGCGGGCGACGAGCGCGTGGCCGAGCTCGTGCAGCACGAGCGAGGCGAAGAACAGCAGCACGGCGGCCACCGCGACGAGATAGGCCTCGGTCACCGAACCGCCGAGCACCTCGCGGAAGTAGTCGGATGCGAGGTAGATGAAGACGAACAGGACGACGAACCAGCTCGGCGTCGCGCCGATCCGGATGCCGAAGACGCGCAGGAGCTGGATCGACGGGCCAGTGCCGAGCATGCGGGTGATCTTGGCAGGAGCGGTCGGCCGGCGAGCGGTCGGCGCCCCGGCCGCGCCTGCGGGCGCTCAGCCCGGCTGCGGTGTGTGGCGCGCCACGATCGCCTCCACGTCGACGCCCGGCGGCAGCGTGCCGTACTGCAGCCCTGCGTCGCGGGCCAGCCGCGAGGCGCAGAACGCGTCGGCGACGGCCGCGGGCGCGTGGCGCACGAGCAGCGAGCCCTGCAGCGCGAGCGCCATCCGCTCGACGACCCTCCGCGCGCGCAGCTCGAGCGCCTCGGTGTCGGCGAACTCGTCGCGCAGCGACGCGGCGTACGCGTCCAGTCGCCGGTCGCCGCCCGCCGCCGCGTCGACCTCGTCGAGAAACGCGCCGAGGACGGCGGCGCCGCCCGGCCCGCGACTCAGCGCGCGCAGGACGTCGAGCGCCATGACGTTGCCCGAGCCCTCCCAGATCGAGGCCAGCGGCATCTCGCGATACAGCCGCGGCATGCCGGACTCCTCCACGTAGCCGTTGCCGCCAAGGCACTCGAGCGCCTCGAAGGCGTGCCCGGGGCCGCGCTTGCAGACCCAGTACTTGCCGACCGCCGTCGCGAGGCGCTTGAGGTGGCGCGCGTGCTCGTCGTGCTCAGCCTCGTCGTAGGCCCGTGCCAGGCGCATCGCCAGCGCCGTCGCCGCCTCGGCCTCGACGCACAGGTCGGCCAGCACGTTGCGCATGAGCGGCTGGTCGGCCAGGCGCGCCCCGAACGCGCTGCGGTGCGCGGCGTGCCAGGTGGCGTTGGCAACACCCCAGCGCATGCCCGCCGCGGTGCCGATCACGCAGTCAAGCCGCGTGTGGCCGACCATCTCGATGATCGTCGGGACGCCGCGGCCCGGCGCGCCGACGAGCTGCGCCCAGGCGCCGTGCAGCTCGATCTCGCTCGACGCGTTGGAGCGGTTGCCGAGCTTGTCCTTCAGGCGCTGGAGTGCAAAGGCGTTGCGCGTGCCGTCGGGCAGGATCCGCGGCAGCGCGAAGCAAGACAGGCCCTCGGGCGCCTGCGCGAGGACGAGGAACAGGTCGCACATCGGCGCCGAGCAGAACCACTTGTGGCCGGTGAGCTCGTACTCGCCGTCGGCGCCGGGCAGCGGCCGCGCGACGGTCGTGTTGGCGCGCACGTCCGAGCCGCCCTGCTTCTCGGTCATCGCCATCCCGCACAGCGCGCTGCGCTTCTCGCCCGGCGCGCGCAGGACGGGGTCGTAGCTCGTCGCGGTCAGCAGCGGCTCCCAGCGGGCGGCGACGTCGGGCTGCGCGCGCAAGGCCGGGACGGCGGCGAAGGTCATCGTCGTGGGGCAGGCGAAGCCGCCCTCGGCCTGCGCGGCGGTGAGATACAGAGCGGTGCGCGCGACGTGCGCCCCGTCGTGGCCCGAGGTCCAGGGCAGGCTGTGCAGCTCGTGGGCGACGGCGAGGGCCATCAGGTCATGCCAGGCGCGGTGGAACTCGACCTCGTCGATGCGGTGGCCGTAGCGGTCGAAGGTCTTGAGCTTCGGCGGGTTCTCGTTGGCCTCGAAGCCCCAGCGGATCGGGTCGGCGCCCCAGGCGGCGCCGACCTCGCGGGCGCGCTCGTGCGCCCAGCCGCCGCCCTCGCGCGCGAGCGCCTCGATGAGCGGCGCGTTGTCGTCGTAGAGGTTGCGCTGCTCGAGCGGCGGGACCTGGTTGGCGACCTCGTGCGTGACGAACGGCGGGCCGTCAGCGGGCATGGGCGGCCTCCGTGGCTCCGACGGCGCGCAGGCAGAAGGCGCTCAGCGCGCGCGCCAGCGGCGGCGTGTCGGCCGCGGCGGTCGGGGACGTGGGACCGACGAGCGCCTCGCCGATCGCCCCGACGAGCGCGGTCGCGCACAGCTCGCAGTCCTGCGCCGGCAGCTCGCCCGCGCTCACCCCGTCCTCCAGGATCGCGGTGAAGACGTCGCGGTAAGCGCGGCGGAAGACCAGGCGCTCGGCCTCGACGGCGGGGTCGACCGGCTCGGCCAGCAGCGCCCACGCCAGCCGCCGTCCGGCGAGCGCACGCTGCGCGAAGACCTCGACGGCGGCGGCGATCCGCGCCGGCGCGGGGCCGGTCGTGTCCGCGGCCGCCGCGGCGACGGCGTCGACCTCGCGCTGCGACGCGGTGCGAAAGACCTCGGCGAAGAGCTCGGCCTTCGACGGGAAGTGCCGGTAGACGCTGCCCGTCGCGACGTGCGCGCGCCGCGCCACGGCCGCGATCGACGCCGCGCGGTAGCCGCCGCGCGCGATCAGCTCGTGGGCCGCGCGGACGATCCGCGCGCGCGTCTGCGCGCGGTGGGCCTCGGTGCGCTGTGTCGGGCGGTAGGGCATGGCGGCGAGGCCAAGAAGTGAACCACGGTTCAGCTGTTGATGCAAGCGGTGGCCCCGGACGCTGGAGAACGGCAGCGATGAAGAACGCGGGCGCGGCCGCTTGCGGCCGACCCGCCCCTCAGCCCCGCAGCCGCGCCCGCAGCGCCGCCACCACTCGCGGAGCGGGCTCCAGCCCCACGCTGCGCAGCGCCGTCTCGGCGTTGGCGAGCAGCACGGCCGACAGCTCCGGGTCGGCGCGCGCGAGCGCCACGAGCCGGTCGATCTCGCGCCGCGCGCGCGGTAGCTCCTGCGCCGCGCGGACCCACGGCTCCGGCGCGGGCGGCAGCTCGGCCAGCAACTCGCCGACGCGCTCCGCTCTCATCGTCCCCCCGACGGTGCGGGCGTGGCAGAGATGCCTTCGACGTTGCGGCGCACCCGCTCCAGGCAGCGCGAGATGCGGCTGGCGATCGTGCCGGGCGGGATCCCGAGCGCCGCGCCGATGGTGGCGTAGCTCTCCTCGCGGGCGAAGAAGCGGTCGAGCACGTCGGCGCAGTGATCGGGCAGGCACGCCAGCGCGGCGCGCACGGTCAGCGCCTGCTCGAGCTCGACGATCACGTCGTCGCCGCGATGTCGAGGTACTCGATCAGCTCACCGTCGTCGGCCCAGTCCTGCGCGCCCGCCCGCAGCGCGTCGATCGCCAGGCGCCGCGTGAGCTGCGCGAGCCACGGACGGAACGCGGCGTCGTCGCGCAGCTTCGGGAGCTGCTCGTAGGTGCACGCGAAGACCTCCTGGAACGTGTCCTGCGCCACGTGCGGCCCGAGCCGGTAGACGCGCGTCAGGATCGCGTGGACGTAGCGCGCGAACCGCTCGACGAGCAGCGCCCACGCAGCGTCGTCCCCCGCCCTGCAGCGCGCGATCAGCTCAGCGTCGCTCGGTGGTCCAGCCATGCGCGCGCAGAACCTTACGCCGCGACGGCGACGGTGCCGCGCGCCGAAGCGACACGAGGTGGGCCGGGCGCTGGGCGCTTCGGCGAGCAGCGGTACGGCTCGCAGGCGCCGGTAGCATCGCCCCCGCCCCGACCCGCTCCACAAAAGGACTCCATGGCGTACGACGTGACCTTCATCCCCGGCGACGGCACCGGTCCCGAGCTTGCCGAGGCGACCCGCCGCGTGCTCGAGGCGACGGGCGTCGAGTTTCACTGGGACCGCCACGAGGCGGGCATCGACGAGTACGAGAAGCACGGAAACCCCTTTCCGGACGAGACGCTGGCATCGCTGAAGCGCACGGGCGTCGGCATCAAGGGTCCGACGACCACCCCGGTCGGCTCGGGCTTTCGCTCGGTCAACGTGCTCCTGCGCAAGGAGCTTGACCTCTACGCCTGCATCCGGCCGTGCAAGGCCTACGAGGGCGTCCGCACGCGCTTCCCGGAGACCGACGTGGTCGTCGTCCGCGAGAACACCGAGGACCTCTACGCGGGCATCGAGTTCGAGCGCGGCACGCCGGCCAACGCCCAGCTGCGCGCTGCCCTCACCGAGCTCGGCGCCAGCGTGCGCGAGGACGCGGGCATTTCGATCAAGCCGATCAGCGTGTTCGGCTCGGAGCGCATCGTGCGCGCCGCGTTCGACTACGCGATCGCGCACGGCCGCAGCAAGGTCACGGCCGCGCACAAGGCGAACATCATGAAGTTCTCCGACGGGCTCTTCCTGGAGGTCGCGCGACGCGTCGCCAAGGACTATCCGCAGATCGAGTTCGAGGACCGGATCATCGACAACCTCTGTAACCAGCTCGTATCGCGACCGGAGGAGTACGAGGTCATCGTGCTGCCCAACCTCTACGGCGACATCGTCAGCGACCTGTGCGCCGGCATGATCGGCGGCCTCGGCCTCGCGGGCGGCGCGAACATCGGCACCCAGGCGGCGGTCTTCGAGGCGACGCACGGATCGGCGCCGAAGTACGCCGGCAAGAACCGCATGAACCCGACGGCGCTCATGCTGTCGGGCGTCTACATGCTCGAGCACCTCGGGGAAACCGACGCCGCGCAGCGCATGGAGCAGGCGCTGGCGACCGTCATACGCAAGGGCGACAAGGTCACATACGATCTGAAGCCCACCCGTGACGACCCCGGTGCGGTGGGTACGAGCCAGTTCGCCGACGCAGTGATCGAGGAGATGAATGCATGACGAACGCCCCGGTGAAGGTCGCGGTCACAGGCGCCGCGGGACAGATCGGCTACGCCCTGCTGTTCCGGATCGCCTCAGGCCAGCTGCTGGGGCCTGAGACCCCCGTCGCGCTGAAGCTGCTGGAGATCCCGCCGGCGATCAAGGCCGCCGAGGGCACGACGCTGGAGCTGACCGACTGCGCGTTCCCGCTGCTGCACTCCGTCGACATCTACGACGATCCCGTGCGGGCCTTCGACGGCGTCGACATCGCCATGCTCGTCGGCGCGCGGCCGCGCTCGAAGGGAATGGAGCGCGCCGACCTGCTGGAGGCCAACGGCGCGATCTTCAAGCCCCAAGGCGAGGCGCTCAACGCCGGGGCGGCGGACGGGGTCAAGGTGCTCGTCGTCGGCAACCCGGCGAACACGAACGCGCTGATCCTCGCCGCCAACGCGCCGGACATCCCGGCCGACCGGATCACGGCGATGACGCGCCTGGACCAGAACCGCGCCGTCGCGCTGCTGGCGCAGAAGCTCGGCGTCGGCGTCGACGCGGTCTCGGACCTCGTCGTCTGGGGCAACCACTCTCCTTCGATGTTCCCCGACCTCTTCAATGCGAAGGTGAACGGTGAGCAAGCCGTCGACCAGGTCGACATGGAGTGGTACGAGCAGGAGTACATTCCGCGCGTCGGCAAGCGCGGCGCCGAGGTGATCGAGGCGCGCGGCGCGTCGTCGGCAGCGTCGGCGGCCAACGCGGCGATCGACCACGTGCGCGACTGGGTCAGCGGCGCCGACGGGCTGCGCTCGATGGCGGTCGCCTCGGACGGCTCCTACGGGGTCGTCGAGGGGATCATCTCGAGCTTCCCGGTGCGCTGCGCGGGCGGCGGCTACGAGATCGTGCAGGGCCTCGAGCTCGGCGAGTTCGCCCAAGCCAAGCTCGACGCGACGGTCAAGGAGCTGACCGACGAGCGCGCCGCGGTCAGCGAGCTCGGCCTCGTCTGAGCTCGGACCGGCGCTGGTCCCACGGGGTCAGGCACTCCCACCAAGGCCCCGACCCCGCGGAGCAAGCGTCAGGCGGCGTCCATGGGGTGCCAGCCGCGTCCGTCCTTGCGCACAAGGCCGTCCTGGGCGAGCCCGGGAAGGACCCGGTACAGGTAGTTCTGCTTGATCCCCATCTGTTCAGCGATTTCGGGAATCGTGATGCCCGGCTTCGCGCGAACGAGCGCGAGCGCCTCGGCGCCGCGCGTGCCGCTGCCCTTCGGGCGGCCACGACGGCCGGTGCCCTTGCCCCGCCTGCTGCTCGAGGACGCCGCGCGTCCTGATCCACGCCGGGTGGGAGCGGTGCCGTTGGACTGCGGAACGCCGGCAAGCGCTGCGGCCGCGGCCTCCAATCGCTCGTACTCCTCGACGAGCGGCTTGAGCTCCTTCAGCCGCACACCGATCTCGCTTCGCTTCTCATCTAGGAAATCCGCCATGTACTTCTTCCCCGTTCTGGCAAGTGACAATTACCGTCACTGAGCCTAGAGCATCGCGGGTCGGGAAGGGCTCGGCGGCGACTGCTAGCCGGGGACTTCCAGAATGTCGCGCAGGCGGCGCAGAGACGCGTTGGCCTCCTTTTCGGGAATGCCGCCCACGATGACCTTCGAGGCGGCGGCGCCGAGCGGCCCGAACGGAGTGCGAAACTCGTTGCGGTAGTCGAAATGGGTGCGCCCGTCGCGCCGGCTGAGGCGGTTCTCCGTGACAGCCGTCGAGCGCGCCGGGCCGCGCCCCTCCCACCGCGCGAAGCGCGGCGCGTCGAGCTCCTCCAGCGTCCAGTGCACCTTGAAGTGCACGCCGCGCAGGCACAGCGTCTGGCTCATCCTGAACCCGGGGCGGATCGGCCCGGGATCGACGCGCTCTATGCGGTCGACGATCGTCACCCACGAGCCCATCTTCGCAGGATCCATGATGTGGTCCCAGACGACCTGCACCGAGGCGTCGATGTCGATGCTGGCGATCACGAGGGACACGGCGCCAAGAACCTAGATGAAAACCTGCGCCCGCCGGTTCGACGTCCGCGGGCCTGGCGCGCGTTGTCACCTGGCCGCAAGCGGCTCACCGGCCTCCCAGTCGCGCAGGGCGCGCTCGACGGCGCGGTCGAAGCGGTGCAGGCGCACGCCGAGCAGCTGCGG
>Ga0183260_10004204_pt1 | contig 11473 bp, 9 predicted proteins | sample AntDrymUQ4972206_2_FD_129768 | JGI IMG/M metagenome (GOLD analysis project Ga0183260, IMG submission 129768) | Polar desert sand microbial communities from Dry Valleys, Antarctica - metaG UQ497 (22.06) (version 2) (version 2) | ecosystem: Environmental > Terrestrial > Soil > Desert | place...
ACCCTCCGCGCCGGGTCGATCTGTTCATCGCCCACGTGAACAACTCGCCCCGCAACCCTCCGCAGCAACCTCGCGCCCGACCCGGCTCCCGCCGCCGATCCCGCCCTCAGCCCCCGGCCACCGCCGGCAGGATCGTCAGCTCGGCGCCGTCGGGCAGCGGGGTCTGCAGGCCGTCGAGGAAGCGGATGTCCTCGCCGGCGAGGTAGACGTTGACGAACCGGCGCAGGTCGCCGTCCTGGTAGAGCCGGTTGCGCAGCTCGCCGTGGGAGGTGAAGACCGACTCCAGCGCCTCGCCGACGGTGGCGCCCTCGACCTCGATCGAGGCGGCGCCGCCCGCGGCGTCGCGCAGCTGGGTCGGAAGCTTGACCGTGATCGCCATCAGAACCCCTTCCTAGACACGCGCGGACTCGGCGAACGCTGCCTCGAAGGAGTCGATCGTCGGATCGACCTCGTAGGCCGTGAAGGAATCGCGGACGGCGTCCAGCGTCTTCAGGCCCTCGCCGGTGATGACGATCACGACGCGCTCGTCGGAGCCGATCGCCCCGCTCTCGGCGAGCTTCTGCAGGACCGCGGTGGTCACGCCGCCCGCCGTCTCGGTGAAGACGCCCGTGGTCTCGGCGAGGAGGCGGATGCCGGCGCGGATCTCCTGGTCGTCGACCATGTCGATCGAGCCGCCGGTGGCGCGCGCCAGGTCGAGCGCGTACGGCCCGTCGGCCGGGTTGCCGATCGCCAGCGACTTGGCGATCGTGTGCGGCTTGACCGGGCGGCAGAAGTCCTGCCCGTCACGGAACGCCGTCGCGACCGGCGAGCAGCCCGTCGCCTGGGCGCCGTTCATGGTCGGGACGTCGCCGTCGATGAGGCCGACGTCGATGAACTCCGCGAAGCCCTTGCCGATCTTCGTGAACAGCGAGCCCGAGGCGATCGGGACGACGACGCGGTCGGGCAGCTCCCAGCCCAGCTGCTCGGCGATCTCGTAGGCGACCGTCTTCGATCCCTCGGCGTAGTACGGGCGCATGTTGATGTTCACGAAGGCCCAGTTCTCGCGGTCGCCCGACAGCTCCGTGCAGAGGCGGTTGACGTCGTCGTAGTTGCCGCGGACCTTGACGAGGTTCGTGCCGTAGACGCCGGTCGCGAGCACCTTCTGCTCCTCGAGGTCGGCCGGGATCAGCACGTAGGAGGCCATCCCGAGCGCGGCGCCGTAGGCGGCGACGGAGTTGGCGAGGTTGCCCGTCGAGGCGCAGGCGAGCGTGTCGAAGCCCAGCTCGCGAGCGCGGGTGGCGGCGACCGACACGACGCGGTCCTTGAAGGAGTGCGTCGGGTTGGCCGCGTCGTTCTTGACCCAGACCTCGCCGAGGCCGAGACGCTCGGCGAGCCGGTCGGCGCGGATCAGCGGCGTGCAGCCGGCGGGCAGGCCGGTGCGGGTGCGCGGCTGCGGACCCTCGAGCGGCAGGAAGTCGTGGTAGCGCCACATGTTCTGCAGCCCACCCTGGATGCGCCGGCGCACCTCGCCGACGTCGGAGATGTGCTCGTGGTCGTAGCCAACCTCCAGCGGGCCGAAGCATTGCGAGCACACGTAGCGTGCCTCCAATGGGTACTCGGTCCCGCATTCTCTGCACTTCAGCTGCTTGGCCGCCATGGAACTCCCCGTTCGCCGTACGTGTCCTGTGGCGAAGGCTTCTCGGCCTGTGCCACATCTGACAGGAATTGGCACCGTTTCCCGCGAACAGCGGGTTGGTTGCCGGGGCTTCATAGGGCCTGTCCCTCCACCCCTCTGGATGTGTCCAGCTCTGGCGAGGCACAATATCAACCATGCCTAACCTCCCAAAGCCCCGGTTTGGACGCCCCGTACGCGGTCGCGGGCGGACTTCCGGGCCGCCGGAGGCCGAGACGGAGACCCCGAACATCGAGATCGTCGAGGCCGAGGGGCTGCGCTGGATCCACATCGAGCGGCCCCGTTCGGCCGACCGCACATGGCTGGAGGAGCACTTCGAGTTTCATCCGCTCGACTACGAGGACGTCTACTCGCGCAACCAGCGCCCGAAGGTCGACGAGTACGACGACTACCTCTTCGTGGTCCTGCACTTCCCGCGCTTCGACAAGGCCGTGGGACGCCTGAACGCCGCGGAGCTCGACATCTTCGTCGGGCCCGACTTCGTCATCACGCTGCCCAACGAGCCGATCCAGCCGCTGGAATACCTCTTCGAGCGATGCCGCACGCGCGAGGACGTGCGCGACTCGCTGTTCGCCAAGGGACCGGGCTACCTGCTCTACAAGATCGTCGACGACTGCGTCGACGCCTCGTTTCCGATGCTCGCGAAGATGGGCAACAAGCTCGAGGTGCTCGAGGACGAGATCTTCGAGGGCCGCTCGGCGGAGATCGTCCGCGACATCTCCAACGTCAAGCAGGAGATCATCAACTTCCGCAAGATCGTGCGCCCGCAGCGCGCCGCCCTGCAGGACCTCGAGCGCACCAAGCGGTACATCCCCGAGGGCCTGGACATCTACTTCGACGACATCAACGACGCCTCCGAGCGCATCTGGGACATGCTCGAGAACTTCAAGGAGGTCGTCGAGGGCCTGGAGTCGACGAACGAGTCGGTCCTCTCGCACCGCGTCAACGACGTCCTGCGTGCGCTGACGGCGATCAGCGTCGTTGTCCTGCCGCTGACGCTCGTCGCGAGCATCTGGGGCATGAACGTCGGGGTGCCGGGCCAGGACTCGCTGCACGCGTTCTGGATCGTCGTCGGCTCGATGCTCGCGCTGCTCGCGGGCATGCTCTGGTTCTTTCGCAAGCGCGGCTGGTTGTAGGCGCCGTGACGCTCGAGCCGCTCGAACGCCTCGCCGAGGCCGCCGCCCTCGGCGCGCCCGTCCAGCGCAAGCGAATGCTCGTCGTCGTCAACCCGTACGCGTCGACGATGTCCGCGCGGCTGCGCAACCTCGTCGTCGCGGCGCTGCACGGGCGCTACGAGGTCGATGCGATCGACACCCAGGCGCGCGGCCACGCGACGGAGCTGTGCCGCGAGGCGGCGCAGGAGGGCTACGACGTCGTCGTCTCCTTCGGCGGCGACGGGACGGTCAACGAGGTCGCCAACGGCCTCGCCGGCTGCGACACGCCGCTGACCTGCCTGCCCGGCGGCGCGACGAACGTGCTGTGCAAGATGCTCGGCATCCCCGGCGACATCGTCGACGCGACCGAGCACCTGCTGGCGCTGGCCGACACGTGGAGCCCGCGGCGCATCGACCTCGGCACGGCCAACGGGCGCGCGTTCACGTACTCCAGCGGCTTCGGGCTGGACGCCAGCGTCGTCAAGCGCATCGAGGCCTCACCCGGGCTCAAGCGCCACAGGCTGCGCGAGTACTTCTTCGTCTACGCCGCCGTCGAGACCGTCCTGCGCCACTACGTGCGCCATCCGCCCCGCATGGAGGTCCACGTCGGCGGTCACGTCGACCGCGCGATCACGACGCTCGTGCAGAACGGCGAGCAGTTCACCTACCTCGACGACAAGCAGATCTACGTCGCCGAGGGCGCGACCCTCGACAGCGGCACGCTCGCCGGCGTCGCCCTGCGCGGCGTCATGCCGCACGACATCCCGGGCATCGCGCGGCGCCTGCTGTCCTCCAAGCGCTCGATCGTCGGCCACCGCCAGATCCTCGACTTCCGCGACGTCAGCGAGCTGCGCTGCGTCTCCAGCGACGGGCGCGCCATCCCCCTGCACGTCGACGGCGATCACATCGGCGACGTCACCGAAGCCGTGTTCGGCGTCATGCCCGGCGCGCTCTCGGTGGTCGCCTGATCGCGTAGGGTTCTGCGCCATGACAGCGCGCCTGCCGCTGCTCGTCGCGATGGTGGCCATCGTGCTCGGCGGCCCAGGAGCCGCGCGCTCCGGCGCAGCCACGCTCTACGGCGGCGGCAGCGTGCCGCCGACCACCACCGAGCCGGTTCCGCTGTTTCTCGTGGGCGTCGAGCGCGGGCGCGCCAGCGTCGTGGGCTTCTCGGGCGGGCCCTGCAACAACGGCCGCATGGGCTTCGGTCGGTTCGTTACCAAGCCGGCCCGGCTGCGGCCGGGCGGGCGCTTTGGCAGGAGCGGATCGTTCGCCTTCAACGTCGCGGGCGGCGTGGCCCGGGGCAGCTACAGCGTCCGCGCGCGGGTGCGCGCCCGCAGCGGCCTCGCCACCGGCGTGGTCTCGGTGCGGGTGCGCTTCCCGTCGACCACCGGCAAGCCGATCACCTGCCGGGGCCTCAGGCGCACGTTTCGCGCGCGCAACCCCGCCGTGCGCGCCGGCAAGCGCGTGCGCGGGCCCTTTTACGGCCTGACCTCGCAGGGCCTGCCGATCCTGATCCGGCCGTCGCCTGACTCCAGCGCGCTGGCCCCCGTGGAGCTGTGGACGACGGTGAGCTGCAATGCGTTGGGGCCGGCCCAGCCCATCCAGCGCCTCACGATTCCGACGACCGCGCCGGGCGTCTACGCCAAGTCCGGCCACACGACCGGCATGTTCACCCCCGCGCTCGGCTCGGCCGCCTCGGTCCCGGCCGGCACGTACACCTACACCCCCTACAGCTTCCACGCGCAGATCACCAACGGCCGGGCCACCGGCATCGCGATCCTCTCCAGCCGGGTGGGCAACGCGCAGCGCAAGCTCATCGACACCTGCAGCACACCGCCGATCACGTTCGTCGCACTGCCCTGAGCGGCGCTCGCCCGCGTAGAGCGCGGTCATTGCGTTGGCGCGCGCCAGCCACGGAATTCCACGGTGCCTGCGCCGCCGGTCCGGGTACACGCTGCGTGGTAGAGGTTCGTGTCAAGGACGCGCGCGCAGCCTTGGGAAGGGATGACGTACGACGGGAGAAAGCGATGTTGGAGGACCGAAGTGGGGCGACACCGGATGGTCGCCTGGGCAGCACTGCGAACGGCACGTTGCTGCACCGCGTCCAGGAGGGGTTGACCGGGACGAGTTCAGGGCCCGGCACGAGGCGCTGCCCCTGCTGCGGACAACCGCTGCGCGCCGGCCAGCGGATCACGACGATCCACGGCACAAGCGTGCACGTACGCTGCGCCAGCACACGCGCCCGGTAGATCCGGCGCCGGGCGGTGGTGCTAGCCGCCGCCCGGCGTGACGCGGTAGGCGTCGAACACCGAGTCGATGTTGCGTAGCCGGTTGATCGCGGCCTTCAGCACCTGCAGATCCCCGACCTCGACGACGAACCAGTTCTGCACCATCGGGTGTGAGACGAGGCAGCGCGCCTCGACGATGTTGATGCCGGCCTCGGCGAACGTCCGCGACAGGTCCTCGAGCAGGCGGTGGCGGTCCCACGCGTCGACCTGCAGCTCGACCTTGAACGACGTCTCGTGGTCGCCCTCCCACTGCACCGGCGTGAAGCGCTCGGGGTCCTTGCGCAGCGCGACCGCGTTGGGGCAGTCCTCGCGATGGATCGTGATCCCGCGGCCCAGCGAGATGTAGCCGACGATCGCGTCGCCCGGCACCGGGCGGCAGCACTTCGCCAGGCGCAGCATGACGTCGTCGACCCCCTCGACGGAGATGCCGTACTGCGACGAGCTGCTCGTCGGCTGGCGGCGCTGGCGGCGGGTCGACAGCAGGTCCTCGGCCATCGTGCGGGTCTCGCCCTCGGCGGCCTCGCCCTGCTTGAGGCGCTGCGTGATCTTGTTGACGACGACCTTCGCCGAGATCTTCGCCCCGCCGAGCGCGATGTAGAAGTCGTCGGCCTTCTTGAAGCCCATCTCGCGGATGACGTCGGCCAGCAGCGGCGAGGAGACGATCTTCTGGGCCGGGAAGCCCTGCTTCTTGAGCTGCTCGTGGAGGATCTCGCGGCCGGCGTGCTCGGTGTCGTCGCGCGACTCGGCCTTGAACCACTGCTTGATCTTGTTGCGCGCGCGGGTGGTGCGCACGACCGCCAGCCAGTCGCGCGACGGGCCGCGCTCGCGGTTTGACGTCATCACCTCGACGATGTCGCCGGACTTCAGCTCGTAGTGCAGCGGCACGAGCTTGCCGTTGACCTTGGCGCCGACACAGCGGTGGCCGACGTCGGTGTGGACCTCGTAGGCGAAGTCCAGCGGCGTGGCGCCGGCGGCGAGGCTCTTGACCTCGCCCTTGGGCGTGAAGACGTAGACCTCGTCCTCGATGAGGTCGACGCGCAGCGCGTCCATGAACTCCTTGGGGTCCGACGTCTCCTGCTGCCATTCGAGCATCGAACGCAGCCAGTTGAGCTTCGCGTCGCCGTTGGAGGTCGGTCCTGCGCTGCTCACCCCGCGCTCCGATGACCGGCCGTCGCCGCCGTCCTTGTAGATCCAGTGCGCGGCGACCCCGAACTCCGCCATGTCCTGCATCTCGCGGGTGCGGATCTGGATCTCGAGCGGCAGCCCCTCGGGCCCGATCACCGTCGTGTGCAGCGACTGGTACATGTTGAACTTCGGCATCGCGATGAAGTCCTTGAAGCGCCCCGGCAGCGGCTTCCACAGCGAGTGCACGACGCCGACGGCGCCGTAGCAGTCTTTGACCGAGGCGACGATGACGCGCATCGCGGTGAGGTCGTAGATCTCGTTGAACTCGCGGCCCTTCTTGGTCATCTTCGAGTAGATCGAGTAGAAGTGCTTGGCGCGGCCGGAGATGTTCGCCTCGATGCCCAGCGCCTCGAGCTCGCGCTGCAGGTACGCGCCGGCCTTGTCGACGTACTGCTCGCGCTCCTCGCGCTGCTGGTTGACGAGGCCCTTGATCTCCTGGTACTTGCGCGGATGCAGGGCCGCGAAGGCGAGGTCCTCCAGCTCCCACTTGATCGCGTGGATGCCGAGCCGGTGGGCGATCGGCGCGTAGATCTCGAGGGTCTCCTTGGCCTTGTCGATCTGCTTCTGCTTGGGCATCGCCGCGATCGTGCGCATGTTGTGCAGGCGGTCGGCGAGCTTGATGAGGATGACCCGAACGTCGTTGGCCATCGCGACCATCATCTTGCGGTAGTTCTCGGCCTGCGCCTCGTCGCGCGACTGGAACGTGATGCCGGTCAGCTTCGTGACGCCGTCGACGAGGTTGGCGATCTCGTCGCCGAACACGTGGCGCACCTCCGACAGCGACGCCGACGTGTCCTCGACGGTGTCGTGCAGCAGCGCCGCGCACAGCGTCTCGGTGTCCAGGCGCATGCCCGCGCAGATCTTCGCCACGCCGACGGGATGGACGATGAACTCCTCGCCCGACATGCGGCGCTGGTCGGCGTGGTGCTCGCAGGAGAAGACGAACGCCGCCTCGACCTGCTTGCGGTCGATCCTCACCGCCGACGCGTCGGCATGCTCCTCGACGATCGCAAAGACGTCCGACAGCAGGCTGCGCTCGAGCTCGGTGAGGTCGGCGCGGTCGACCGCGGGATGGCGCTCGGCGCTGACGGCGTCGACCGGCTCGCGGCGCGCACCGGCGACCCGCTGCCGGGCCGGAGCCCTCACGCCGCCTTTGCTGTCACCTCGGTCAGAAATCTCAGGCCGTCCTCGTAGCGCTGCTGATAGGCCCGAAACGCCGCTGACCCTTCGAGCGCCGTGCGCTCGGCGGGCGGGACGGTCAGGACCCTGCCTTCCAGGTCGAGGCTGACGAGGTGCAGCTCCGCGAGGACCCTGAGGACGCGTCCGGCCAGTGCCGCCGGCCGTGGCGCCTTCGCGTCGCCGCGAAGCAGCCTCTCGAGCTCCTCACCCGCCGCTTCGCCCGCGGCCCGCAGGGCCCGGTACGTCGCGGTGAGCGAAGCACGAAGTGCGTACTCCCGCTCATGGATTTGCTCAGCGAAGCGTAGCTCAGGTTCACCCCAGGTCAGATGCGTGAGGCGACCGTGCGTTCGCAGCGGCCCGGCGGGCGGGTCGAGCAGCACGACATGCGCGTCCGGTGCGGCCAGCGACGGGTCCCGCTCCAGCGCCTCGTGCGAGCACAACGAAAATCCGCCGAGGATCGGCTGCAGGTGACGCAGGCGCAGCCGCGCGTCGGCGGCGACCACGAGCACGGGCTCGCCCGACCGCACGAGCGCGCCGATCGTCCCGGCGATGCCGGTGCCGCGGCGGTCGCGCACGGGCGCGTCCAGCGCGCGCGGCTTGGCGGCGATGTCGGCCTGCGGCCGCGCGACCTCGGCCAGCGCCGCCGCGAGGTAGTCCTCGGGCTCGCCGACGACGACGATCGGAGCCGGTGCGCTGGGGCGCGCGTCCTTGAGCACCAGGCGCGGCTCGACGCTGCCGTTGTACTCGTTGAGCTCGAGCGAGAACGTGGCGTCGAGCGGGCCATCGCAGTCGATCTGCGTCGTGCCGAAGGCGACCGCCCTGGCGCGCGCGCCGCCCGCCGCGACCGTGAAGCGCACGTGCTTGCCGTCCTCCCCCATGAGCTGCGGATCGCTGCAGCGCGCCGCGGGCACGAGCAGCGACACGCCGGGGTTGCCGATCCCGAACGGCGCGAGCCGCTGCAGCTCGTCGGCCAGGTGCAGGCCGAGCTCGTTTCCGGCGACGACGGCGTCGACGCGCTGCTTGGGCACGAGGTCGTCGGGGGTCAGCGTCGCCGCGGCGTGCGCCTCGAAGGCGGCGCGGAAGGCATCGACCTGCGCACGCTCGATCTCGCAGCCCGCGGCGGCGCGGTGACCGCCGTGGCGGACGAGGTGCGCGGCCGCGGCGTCGAGCCCCGCGAGCAGGTCGAAGCCGACAATCGAGCGACCCGAGCCCGTGCCGCGGCCAGACTGCGGATCGAGTGCGATCAGCACGGTCGGGCGGTGGTGGCGCTCGGCGATCCGCGCGGCGACGATCCCGATCACGCCCTTGTGCCAGCCCTCGCTCGCCAGCACGTATGCCGCCGGCACGGCCGCCGCGGCCAGCGCGCTCTCGCGCACCATCGCCTCGGCCTCGAAGAGGATCCGCGTCTCGGTGTGGCGGCGCTCGGAGTTCAGGCGGTCCAGCTCGTCGGCGATCTGGGCGGCGCGGATCTCGTCGGCCGTCAGCAGCAGCTCGAGGCCCGCATCGGCGCGCTCGAGCCGGCCCGCGGCGTTGATCCGCGGCGCGAGGCGAAAGCCCACCGCGCCCGCGTCGATCCGCGCCGGGTCGGCACGCGCGACGCGCATGAGTGCGCGCAGGCCGGGGCGCTTCGTGGTCGCCAGCGCGCGCAGGCCGGCACGCACGAGGCGCCGGTTCTCGCCGCGCAGCGGGACGCAATCGGCGATCGTCGCCAGCGCCACGAGATCGAGGTCGCGGTCGGCCTCGGCGGGGTCGCGGCCGGCCGCGGCCAGCAGGGCGGCGGAGAGCTTGTAGGCGACGCCGGCGGCGCAGAGGTCCACGCACGGATAGCCGCAGACCGCCGGGTGGACGATCGCGGCGTCAGGCAGGCGGCCGTCGGACCGCGGGCTGTGATGGTCGGTGACGAGCACGTCGATCCCCGCGGCGCGCGCCGCGGCGACCTCGTCGACGGCCGTGATCGCGCAGTCGGCGGTGATCAGCAGCCGCGTGCCGCGCTGGGCGAGCCGCTGCACCGTCGCGGCCGACAGGCCGTAGCCGTCCTCGGCGCGGCTGGGCAGAAACCAGTCGACGTCGGCGCCCAGCGTGCGCAGCACGCCGACGAGGATCGCCGTCGAGCTGACGCCGTCGACGTCGTAGTCGCCGTGAATCGTGATCCTGCCGGCGGCGCGCACGTGCCCGAGCACGAGCGCGGTGGCGACGTCGATCCCGGCGAAGTCCGACGGATCGTGACGCTCTTCGGCGGCCAGCCACGCGCCCGCCGCGTCCGCGGCGCCCAGCCCGCGGCGCACGAGCACCTGCGCGAGCGGGTGGCTTACGCCGAGCTCGCGCTCGAGCGCGAAGACGGCGTCCATGTCGCAGGGCGCGATCTGCAGCTGGGCTGGCTCGGGCGGCACGCACGAGACGGTACGTCTGCCGCCAGACGGACCGCGCGGGGGCGCCCTACTTCAGCGCGACGACGAGCCCGCCGATCAGCACCAGCGACAGCACGGCTGGGACGGCGTAGCCGACGGCGCCCGCGGCGTAGATCGCCCACGCCAGCGCGAGCGGCACGCCCACGACGGCGGCCGCGGGCGCCCAGCCGCTCGTGTCGGCGATGACGCTGATCCCGGTGCCCAGCAGCGCGATCAGCGCCGCGCAGAAGACGACCATCCCGATCACGAACAGGCCAAACCCCATCGCCAGCAGCGGGCTGTCGTTGGCGCCGAAGACGCCGAACTTCGACAGGAACATGAGCCCGCCCAGCAGCGTCGCCGCGGCGCCCAACGCGCCGGCGACCGCCAGCCGTCGTATCGTCCAGCCGTGCTGCATCGCCGGCTTCTTCGCAGGCGGCTCCCTCGGCGGATGCACGTCAGGCGTCGCCGGCGCCGGCGCGCGGGCCTGCGCGTCCGCTCCGATGACGACGATCCGCTGCGATCCGGCTCCGTTGGGGCTCATGCGGTGTGGATACGCGGGCTCGGGCGCGATCCCTGCCGCGCGGTGCGGTGGGACCTCCCTGCCAGTGGTGGTCCGTCGCGCATGAGAACGGCATCGATAGCGAGGTCAGACCGCGCGGTGACAGCAGCGTCCAGGGGTCTTGCGGAGAAGCGGCCGTCAGGAACGCGCCAGCGCAACCCTCGCCCTACGTCGCCAGCAGCTCGTCGTCGGCCTGCGCCGCCTCTTGGCGCGCCCCGAGCCAGAAGAAGACCCCGTAGCCGAGCAGCGCGCCGGGCACCGCCTCGAGCGTCGTGAGGACGTCGGTGGCCTCGCGGCCGGGCACGGTGAAGCCGTGGATCGCGAGGCCGAACAGGATCGCGCCGAAGATGCAGCCCAGGAACGCGCCGATGATCCCGCCCCAGCAGCGGTCGGGCAGGAAGATCGTGAAGTGCCAGAGGGCGAGGCCCATCATGGTCCAGGCAAGCGCCCCCATCAGCGTGGCCTTCCGTGCTTGCCGCGGCGCTTGGCGGCCGCCGACGACGAACGCTTCGGCTTGGCCGCCTGGCCCCCGTCCGGCCGCGGCATGACCGTGTCCTCTGGCAGCGCGTCGGACCCGTCGTCGCGCGGCGGCGCGACCGGCGCGGGCGCGGGCTGCGCGGCCGCGGGCTTGGCCTTCGGCGCCGCGCGGTCGGCGACCGCCGTCCGTGCCGCCGGCGGGTCGACGTGCAGGTCGCGCACCATGTCGTCGAACTCCTCGCGCGAGACGTTCTCCGGATCGTCGGGCAGCGTCAGGCGGTCGCCGCGCTTGAGACGGCGCGCCTTGTCGAGCTCGATCTGCTCGCTCGCCGTGCCGGTCGCGTAGGCCGTCACGTCGCCCCCGTGCTCGGCGGCGATGCTCGCGGGGCGGCGGCGGTAGACCGGCTCGCGCTCCTTCCAGGCCGTCAGCACCGGGCCGGCGATGAAGACCGAGGAATACGTGCCGGAGATCGTGCCGATCAGCAGCGCGAAGGCGAAGGCCTGCAGCGTCTCGCCACCGAAGAGCAGCAGCGCGAGCACCGGCAGCACCGAGCAGAAGCTCGTCGCCA
>Ga0183260_10004206_pt1 | contig 11470 bp, 10 predicted proteins | sample AntDrymUQ4972206_2_FD_129768 | JGI IMG/M metagenome (GOLD analysis project Ga0183260, IMG submission 129768) | Polar desert sand microbial communities from Dry Valleys, Antarctica - metaG UQ497 (22.06) (version 2) (version 2) | ecosystem: Environmental > Terrestrial > Soil > Desert | place...
AGGACACTCTGCAGGCCGACACCGCCGAGCGGCTGCCCCGGCCCCGTACGGGCGACGAGCTGCGCGAGACGGTGCTGCGCCTCGTCGCCGCCCCCGGCCTCGCCGACACCTCATGGGTCACCGACCAGTACGACCGGTACGTGCGGGGCAACACCGTGCTCGCGCGACCCGAGGACGCCGGTGTGGTGCGGGTCGACGAGGAGACCGGCCTCGGTGTCGCCGTCGCGACCGACGGGAACGCGCGGTTCTGCCGCCTCGACCCGTACGCCGGCGCGCAGCTCGCGCTCGCCGCGTCCTATCGCAACGTCGGTGCCGTCGGGGCGCTGCCGCTGGCCGTCACCGACTGCCTCAACTTCGGCTCCCCGGAGGACCCGGCGGTGATGTGGCAGCTCGAGCAGACGGTGGCCGGTCTGGTCGACGGGTGCCGCACGCTGGGGATGCCGGTGACGGGCGGCAACGTCAGCTTCTACAACCAGACCGGTGCGACCGCGATCCTGCCCACCCCGGTCATCGGCGTGCTCGGCGTGCTGGACGACGTCGGTCGTCGTACGCCGCACGGGTTCCGGCAGCCGGGGCAGCCGATCCACCTGCTCGGCGCGACCCGCGAGGAGCTGTCCGGGTCGCAGTGGGCCCAGGTCGTGCACGGGCACCTCGGCGGCCTGCCGCCGCGGGCCGACCTGGAGGCCGAGCGCACGCTCGCGGAGCTGTTGCGGCACGCCGCGCGCGACGCGCTCGTGGCCGCCGCGCACGACCTGGCCGACGGCGGGCTTGCCCATGCCTTGGCCGAGTCCTGCCTGCGCCACGACGCCGGCGCCAGGGTGCGGCTGCCCGACGGCGTCGACCCGTGCGTCGCGCTGTTCAGCGAGTCGGGGGCGCGGGCGATCGTGGCTGTCCCGCCCGCCGAGGAGGAGCGGTTCGCCGACCTGGCAACGGCCCGCGGCGTGCCGCGCGTCCGGCTGGGTGTCGTGACCGCCGATGCCGCCCTCGAGGTGGAGGGGTTGTTCGGCGTCTCGCTCGCCGAGCTGCGCAGCGCGTGGTCGGCCACCATCCCCACCGCGGTCGGCCGGTGACCTTCGGGTGCGGGGCGTCTAGCCTCGGCCCACGACCCCCCGGGTCAGCCGTGCCCACACGCGTCGGTCCGCGACGCCGTTGACCGACAGCCCCACCCGGCGCTCGTAGGACTTCACGGCGCGGGCCGTCGTCCGGTCGAAGACCCCGGTGAGGGGAGCCTGGCACCCGGCGGCGCGCAGCGAGCGCTGCAGCCGCCACACCGACTGGGTCTGCGATCCGACCTTGACCAGAGGGGTACGCCCCGTCGACAGCAGCACGGCCCACGAGCGGGTGGTGAGCCGACCGCTCACCGGTAGGCCCGAGCCTCGCTGCATCCGCTCTAGCGCCCGGCTGGTCGACCGGTCGAACGACTCGCCGGGCTCGTCTGCGGTCCAGCCGTGCCGCTGCAGGAGGCAGCCGGCGGCGGCCACCCGCCGTCCGTCGGCACCGCGTTCCAGCACCGGGTAGGCGCGGAACGACAGTCGCCGGTCGCAGGTGCCGCGCTCCGGCCGCGGCCGGGACCCCTTGCCGACGCTCATCCAGTTGCGGTCGATGTCCAGCGAGGTCCCGCCGTACGTGGCGACCGTGTCGAGCTGGTACTGGTGCAGCCTCCGGTCGCCTCGCCAGAAGCTGTCGGACAGGTACGGCACTCCGGCCAGGTCGGCGCGCCCGTTGCCCCAGGCGAACCACAGCTGGTCCGGCCAGGTGTAGCGCGCACCGTCCCGCGAGCGGGCGACGTCGAGGGCCTGGATGGCGGCCGAGGCGCTCGAGTAGAGCCCGGAGCGGTAGCCGAGGTCGTGCAGCCGCTCGGTCCACCCGTCGACGTGGGCGAGCGCGGCGCGGTTGCAGCCCGACTGCGCCCGGTCGTACCACTCGATGTCGAGGTACAGCGTGCTGCCCTCCCCGAGACCGAAGTAGCGCGCCTTAGCGACCGAGGCGTCCGCGGCGCTGGCGCCCTGGTGGTGCGCCTTGCCGGTGCGCGTGGCCATCCGCGGCTTGGTGGGAGAGCCGTCGCCGTGCTGGAAGCACGGGGCCTGCAACCCGACGTGGATGGGCAGGAAGCGCCAGCCTCGCTGGTGCTGTCGGGCGACCCACTGCGGACTGAGGTACGGCTGGGCCGACTCCGGGCAGGCCCGCCCCCCGCCGCTGATGTAGATGCCGACGGCCGCGAACGGTGAGGCACGACGCCAGGTGTCCATGGCCTCCGAGCTCGGGGTCACGCAGCGGTCGAATGCGTGGCCGGTGAAGGAGCGCGGGCTGCGTACTGGGTCGAGGCCGAGCGCGCGGGCCGACGGCCCGGGTGGCGCGACCTGGCGGTGCAGGGCGCCCTGCGGGCGGGTGTCCGAGTCGGTGACCGGCGCCACGGCGGGCGCGGCGGAGCTCGACTGCGGGGCCGCCGCGAGTCCGGCGACGAGCAGGACGGTGGCCGTGAGGGCGGGAGCGAGTCGGGTGCGCACGGTCAGTGACGGTAGGTCGGGGAGCCGGTCCCGCGCCGCACCCGGGTCCCGAACCGGGCCGATCGGACGATGCGGGAGTGGCGGTTGGGATCAGCCCACGCCACCCGGGAGGGGTCGGCGCACGTACGCTGCCGGCGTGCCCGCCCGGCTGCGACCCGCCACCGACGACCATGTGACGGCGGCCCTGTCCCGGCGCGGGGAGGGCACCGACCCCGGGGACGAGCGGCTGCTGGTCCGCCACTTCCTCGCGGTGCTCGCCGAGCGGCACCCGGGCGCCAGCGTCGAGGTGCGGGTGCCGCCGTACGCCGCCGTGCAGTGCCTCGGCGGTGCCCGGCACACCCGGGGCACCCCACCGGCCGTCGTCGAGACCGACGCCGAGACCTGGGTCGCCCTGGCCACCGGACACCTGGCGTGGGACGACGCCGTCGCCGGCGGTCTGCTCGTCGCCTCCGGCGAGCGCTCCGACCTGTCTGCGCTGCTGCCGCTGCACACCGGCGGCCCGGACGCAGTCTCAGGCGCCGGTTAGTGACCTGACGGCGCGCTGGACGGAGTCGTCGGTCGCGCCGAGCAGCCGGGAGACCCCACGAGCGGTCTTGACGACCGGCTCGACCAGCTCGTCCATGCGGCTGCGGTCCATGCGGGCCTTGGGAGCGCTGATGCTGAGCGAGCCGATGACCGCCGGGTGGTGGTCCCACAGCGGCGCGGCGACCGTGTGCACCCCGAGGGTGCGCTCCTCGAAGGAGAACGCGCAGCCTCGCCGGCGGGCCGCGGCCAGGTCCCGGTCGAGGCGGCGGGGGTCGGTGATGGTCGCGCTGGTGACCTGGGGGATCGGCTGGGACAGCGCCACGGCTCGGTGCTCCGGCGCCAGGAAGGCCAGGATCGCCTTGCCGGGCGCCCCGAGGGACAGCGGGATGGGTACGCCGATCTCGGTGTAGCGGCGGTGCAGGGGCTGGTGGCTCTCCGCCTGGTCGATGACAGCGCGCTCACCGCCCGCCATCAGCTCGTGCAGGCCGACGGTCTCGGCGACCCGGTCGCGCAGGCGGTGCATCAGGGGCAGGGCCGCGGAGCGCAGATGGGTACGTACGCCGCCGCTGGCCAGCCGTGCGACCAGCGGTCCCAGGGCGTAGCGACCGGACGGGGTCCTGCTGAGCAGACCGTTGCTGGCCAACGCCACGAGCAGGCGGTGCGCGGTGCTGATCGACAACCCGGTCTCGCGGGCGACCTCGCTGGCGCCACGCTCCGCTGACACCCCGTCCGCGCCCGCCGAGCCGGCTCCACCCGCCACGAAGCAGCGCAGCACCGCAGCGGCCCGATCGATCGACTGGACCCGCCCTCCCCCGCCGCCGCTGGTCGGTCGGTTCGTTGACACCCGTCCGCCTCCTCCCTAGTGTTCCCGCGATCAGAGATGCTTCTCCAGAGTATCCCACGATACGGGAAGGCTGGAGGGCACGGACGGACGAAGGAGACCGCGTGCTCCCGCTGGACGGTGTTCGGGTCCTGGACCTCACCCGGTTCATGTCCGGCCCTACTGCACGGTGGTGATGGCCGACATGGGCGCCGACGTCGTCAAGGTCGAGCGGTTCCCGGGCGGTGACGACTCGCGGCGGCTGGCGCCCAAGGTGAACGGCGAGAGCTACCCCTTCGCGATGCCCAACCGCGGCAAGCGCAGCCTCGCGCTCGACCTCAAGGACACCCGTGGCCGCGATGCGTTCCTCGAGCTCGCGGCCACGGCCGACTTCGTCATCGAGAACTTCCGTCCGGGTGTGATGCAACGCCTCGGCATCGGCTACGACGCCGTACGGGCGGTACGCCCGGACATCGTCTACTGCTCGATCAGCGGGTTCGGGCAGACCGGGCCGTACCGAGACCGGCCGGGCTTCGACATCATGGCTCAAGGCGTGTCCGGGCTGATGCGGATGACCGGGTTCCCGGACGGACGCCCGGCGAAGGTCGGCATCGCGATCTGCGACCTCGCCGCGGGTGCCACGGCGTTGTACTCCATGCTCGGCGCCCACCTCGTCCGGCAGAGCACCGGTGCGGGGCAACAGATCGACATCTCGTTGGTCGACTCGGCCCTGGGGTGGACGTTGTGGGAGGCGGGTGCTTACTTCGGCGCCGGTGAGGTGCCGACCGGGACCGGCACCCGGCACCGTCGCTCGACGCCGTACGCGGCATACCGCACCGCCGACGGCTTCGTCACCCTGGGGGCGAACACCGAGCGGCTGTGGCAGCGCCTGTGCACCGACGTGCTCGACCGCCGGGACTGGCTGAGCGACGAGCGCTTCGCCACCCTGCCGGACCGGATGGCCAACATCGACGAGCTGGAGCGGGAGATCGAGGCCATCACCGGACAGCGTCCGACCACGGACTGGATCGAGCGGCTGGACGCCGCCGGGGTCCCCGGTGGACCCGTGCTCAGCTACGACGAGGCGCTCGCGGACCCGCACGTGCAGGCGCGCGACATGGTGACCGAGCTCGACCACCCGGTGTTCGGTCGGATGCGCACGATCGGCATCCCCGCCAAGATGAGCGGCACTCCGATGCACGTGGGACGAGCGGCGCCGCTGCTGGGGGAGCACACCCGCGAGGTGCTGGAGTCCGGAGGTCTGGCCGAGGATCGGGTAGCGGACCTGCTCGCCGACGGCGTCGCCTTCCAGCACGAGCCGGATGCCGGACAGCGGAGCGCCTGATGTCCGCGGTCGAGGGTCTGAGCGTCAACCGGGAAGACGCGACCGCGACCGTCGTCCTCGACCGCCCGCAGGCCCGCAACGCGATCACGTTGGAGATGTACGAGGCGCTCCCGGGCATCGTGGCCGACCTGGACGCCGACCCCGCCGTCAAGGTGGTCGTCGTACGTGGCGCCGGTGACGCCGCGTTCGCCGCTGGCGCGGACATCAAGGAGTTCCAACGGGTTCGCGCCGACTCGACCAGCGCCCGCTCGTACAACGAGCGGGTGGCCGCAGCGGAGGGGGCGATCGCCTCGCTGAGCAAGCCCACCGTGGCCATGGTGCACGGCTTCTGCATCGGTGGGGGCTGCGGGATCGCGCTGTCCTGCGACCTGCGGTTCGCCGACGACCAGGCCCGCTTCGGCATCACCCCGGCCAAGCTCGGTCTGGTCTACAGCCTGGAGTCCACCAAGCGACTCGTCGACGTCGTCGGACCGGCCAAGGCCAAGTGGATCTTGACGACCGGCCTGCACGTGCCCGCCGAGGAGGCCCTCCGGATCGGCCTGGTGGAGCGCGTCGTTCCCGCCGGCCGGCTCGCGGAGGAGACCGCGGAGCTCGCGCGGCTGCTGTGCACCCGTGCGCAGTACAGCGTCCGTGCGACGAAGTCGATCATCGGGCGGATCCTCGCCGGGCAGACCGTCGACGACGAGCACACCACCGGCCTGCGCGCCTCGTCCTTCGACACCGACGACTACGCCGAGGGCGTGCAGGCCTTCCTCGAGCGCCGCGAGCCGGTCTTCCGGTGGAGCTGACCCTCGACACAGACCCAGCACAGCCCTGCCCGCAGGAGCAGGAGACCGTTCGAACCCAGGAGGAAACGATGCACGGACCACTGCGAGTCGTCGCCGCGGCGACCGGGACGGTCGTGCTCGTCGCGGCCTGCGGCGGGAACGAGCCCTCCACCACGTCGGCCGAGGACTATCCCTCGGAGCCGCTGGAGGTCACGGTCGCGTTCGGGCCGGGGGGCGGCAGCGACATCATGGCGCGCAAGATCGTGGAGATCCTGGAGCAGGAGGACATCTACACCGAGGACATCGAGGTGGTCAACAAGGACGGCGGCAGCGGTTCGCAGGGCTGGAACTACGTGAAGTCGCAGGCCGGCGACCCCCAACCAGATGTCGCCGACCTCGGGCTCGTTCCTCACCACCCCGCTGGAGGCCGACACCGGCTGGACGTACGAGGACTTCACCCCCGTCGGTCTCGTCGCCCAGGACGACCTGCTCTTCGCCGTGGCGGCCGACAGCGGGATCACCACGTGGGAGCAGTGGGTGGACCGTGCCCAGGAGGACACCTCCGGGATCGCGGTCGGGGGCATCGGCACCGTCAACGTCGACTTCATCAACCACTCGTTGCTGGCCGAGCAGGCCGGGTACGAGATCTCGTACGTGCCCTTCGACGAGGAGGCTCAGCTCATCACCGGACTGCTGTCCGGGTCACTGGAGGCCATCGTCTCCAACCCCGCCGAGGTGCTGGGCCAGGTCGAGAGTGGAGACATGAACCCGCTGCTCTTCACCGGTGACGAACCGCTGCGATCGCTCCCCGACGTTCCCACCGCCTCCGACCTCGGGTACGAGGGGATGGTCTCGCTGCCGCGCGGGGTGATCCTCGCCCCGGACGTCCCTGACGAGGTGCAGGCGTGGTGGATCGACGCCATGGAGCAGGTCATCGACACCCCCGCCTGGCAGGAGTAGCTGGAACAGAACCAGCTCAATGCCGACGTCCGGTGGGGCGACGACTTCACCTCCTACCTGGAGTCCACCAGCGGCACCCTCGAGGACGAGCTGAGCCGGCTGGGGGCGCTGGACGGGTGAATGCCGCAACGGCGCGGCGGGAGGACCGCCGGTGCGCGACCTTCCTGGCCGTCGTGGTGTGTGTCGGGCTCGGCTACACCACGACGGCGCTCGAGATGGACTGGCGCACCAGCTCCGGGCTGATCGGTCCCGGCTTCTTCCCGGTGGTGCTCGGCGTCGGGATCGTGGCCTGTGCCGGGACGGTGCTGGCTCGCATCCTGTTCCGGCTGCGGTTCCGCCCGCACGGCCCGACGAAGGACGCTGAGGACGGCGGCGTCCCGGACTCGCCGTGGGTCGTGACCATGCTCGCCCTGGTCGTGCTGATGGTCCTCTTCGTGGTCTTCCTGCAGCCGCTCGGTGCGGTGATCGGCTCGGCGCTGTTCATGCTGGCCACTTTGCAGGTCCTCAACCCCGGCCGGCAGGCGGCCAACGCCGTCCTGAGCCTGATGCTGCCCGTCGGTCTGTACCTGTTGCTCGAGATCCTTCTCGGGGCGGGGCTGCCGCCCGGGCCGATCCCGGTGTAGCGGGCGACGTGGACGTCTTCGACAACCTGCTCCTCGGAATGGAGCAGGTGCTCACCCCCAGCAACCTGTGGCTGCTCTTTCTCGGCGTCGTGATCGGCATGGTCGTCGGCGTGATGCCGGGGCTGGGCCCCTGCGCCGGGATCGCCATCCTGCTCCCGCTGACGTTGGGTCTCGACCCCACCGGTGCGGTGATGATGCTGGCGGCCATCTACTACGGCGCCATGTACGGCGGCACCATCACCTCGGTGCTGGTCAACACGCCCGGCGAGTCCGCCACCGTCGCCTCGACGTTCGACGGCTACCCGATGGCCCGGGCAGGTCGGGCCGGTCCCGCGCTGGTGCTGGCCGCGGGGGCGTCCTTCGTCGCCGGCACGATCGGCGTCGTGCTGATCAGCGTTGCCGCGCCGACAGCCGCCAGGCTGGCCACGTCGCTCGGACCGGCCGAGCTGTTCTTGATCGTCCTCGCCGGGATGCTCACGATCGTGGCGGTGACGGGAGGCAACCGGCTGCTCGGGGTGCTGTCCGCCCTGCTCGGTTTCGCACTCGCGACCGTCGGCCCGGACATCGGCAGCGGGACACAGCGGTTCACCTTCGGGTCGCCGGAGCTGATCAACGGCATCGACTTCATCCCGGTCGCCATCGGGCTGTTCGGGATCGGCGAGATCCTCTGGTGTGTCTACGGCGGCGAGCACCGTCAGGAGGTGCACCACTTCTCCGTGCGCGGGCTGATGCAGAACCTGTGGCCGTCGGCGAGCGAGCGGATGGAGGCTCGCTGGGCCACCCTGCGCGGATCGCTGCTGGGCTTCGGCATCGGCATGGTGCCGGGAGCGGGCGCGACGGTGGCGTCGCTGATGTCGTACAGCACCGAGAAGTCCATCTCGAAGACACCTGAGCGCTTCGGCAAGGGCGCGGTACCCGGGCTCGTGGGCCCGGAGGCCGCCAACAACGGCGCCTCGACGGGTGCCATGGTGCCGTTGCTGACGCTGGGCATCCCGGGATCCGCCTCGACCGCGGTGCTGCTGGCCGGCTTCCTCGTGTGGGGTCTGCAGCCCGGCCCGCGGCTGCTGGAGGAGAACCCCGAGTTCGCCTGGGGGCTCATCGCCAGCATGTTCCTCGGCAACGTCGTCCTCGTCGTGGTCAACATCTTCGCGATCCCGGTCTTCGCGAGCATGGCGAAGGTGCCCATGCGGGTGCTGTCCCCCGTGGTCGTCGTCGTGTGCGTGCTGGGTGCGTACGTCACCAACGGCAGCATCGTCGAGGTGGGCATCATGGTCGGTTGCGGGGTGCTCGGCTTCTTCATGAAGCGGTTCGGGATGTCACCGGCAGCGCTGGTGACGCGCTGGTCCTCGGCCCGATCGCGGAGACGACCCTGCGGCAGACGCTGATCATCTCCGACGGGAGCTTCGCGATCTTCGTGCAGCGCGGTCCCTCGCAGGTGCTGCTCGCCGTGGTCCTGGTGCTGGCGGCCCTCCCGCTCCTGGTTGGGTTGGCCCGACGGCGCCGAGCGCGGAGCCGTGCCGACCATCGTGAGGAGACCAGGCTGTGAACACCAACTCCCTGCTGCTCACCGGCGGGGTCGCGCTCGCCAGCGCGGCGCTGGCCACGGTCCTGCGGCTGCCGGCCGGTCCGCTGCTCGGCGCGATGCTGGGTGTCGGCATCCTGCGGATCTACGAGCTGCCGGCAGCCGACATCCCCGACTGGGGTCGCTTCGTGATCTACACGGCCGTGGGCTGGTTGCTGGGGCTGAGCTTCTCGGCCCAGACCCCGGCGTTGCTCCGCGAGGCGCTGGTCCCGATCCTGGTCACTGTGGGCGCCTTCCTGGTGTTCGGCGTCCTGCTGGCTGTCGCCTTGCGGAGCCTCGCCGGGCTCGACACCTGGACGGCAGTGCTGGCCGCCGCGCCCGGCGGGATCGCCTAGATGGGGGTGCTGGCGGCCAGCACCGGTGCCGTCGTGCCGGTGGTGATGACCGTGCACGTGCTGCGCATCCTGTCCGTCGTGCTGCTGACCAGCCTGGTGTTCAGGATCTTCGGGGGGGCGGGTTCGTGACCGCGGCCACCCGGCCCCCGCCGTTCACCGGGGTGGGCGTCGCGCTGGCGACGTTCTTCGACGAGTCCGGTGCCGTCGACGAGGCGGCCACCGCCGACCACGCGGCCCGGCTGGTGGATCTCGGGGTCCGTGGCGTCGTGGTGGCCGGCAGCACCGGCGAGGCGGCGGCCCTGACCCAGGACGAGCGGGACCGGCTGCTCGCGGCGGTGCAGGCAGCGGTGCGTTCCGCGCGAGCCGACGTGCCGGTGCTGGCCGGCACGGGCGCGGCGTGGCCGGGCCTTGCGGTCCGGCAGACGGAGCGAGCCCTCGCCGGCGGCGCCGCTGCCGTCCTCACGCTCTCGCCACCGCGAGTCCCCGACCCGACGCCCTACTACCGCTCGGTCGTCGACGCCGCGGCGGGGATGCCGGTGCTCGGCTACCACTTCCCTGCGGTGTCCCCGCCCGGCATCCCGCTCGAGATCCTGCCCACGTTGCCGGTGGCCGGCTGCAAGGACTCCAGCGGTGACGCCGAGCGGCTGCTGCGTACCCGCGCGAGCTTCGACGGCTGGCTGTACGTGGGCAGCGCGGTGCTGTGCTCGACGGCCGGCCCGTTGGGCTGCACCGGGGCGATCCTCGCGGTGGCAAACGCCGAGCCGGAGCTGGCGAGCGCGGCCTTCGCCGGTGACGTCGACGCGCAGCTGAGGCTGTTGCCGGCGCACGCGGACACCGCACGACGGTGGCCGCACGGCCTGAAGGCGCTGACCGCGGCCCGGTTCGGTACGCCGACCGCTGCCCGCATGGGCTGAGCGGTGCACGTCGGGGTCGTCGGGGCCGGGATCGTCGGGCTCGCCGTCGCCCGCCAGGTTCCGCTGGACCGACCCGGCACCGAGGTCACCGTGCTCGACAAGGAGCCCCGGATCGGCAGGCACCAGACCGGTCGCAACAGCGGGGTGGTCCATGCCGGGCTGTACTACCCGCCCGGGTCGCTGAAGGCCAGGCTGTGCCGGGAGGGCATGGCCCGGCTGCGGGAGTACTGCCGCGAGCACGCGCTGGCCTACCACGAGCTGGGCAAGGTGGTCGTCGCCACCTGCACCGGCGAGCTGGACCGGCTCGACGCCCTCGAGCGACGGGCCACCGCCAACGGCGTGCCCGGTCTCACCCGGCTGGACCGCCGGGGGCTGGTCGAGCTCGAGCCCCACGTACGCGGCGTCGCTGCCCTGCACTCGCCACGCACGGCGGTCGTCGACTTCGTCGCGGTGGCCGAGCGGCTGGTGGCCGACGTGGCGGCGGCCGGTGGTCGGGTCGAGCTGGACAGTCCGGTCCTCGGGCTGGACCAGTCCGACGACGGCGTCCGGGTGCGGACGTCGGCCGGCGAGCGCCGCTTCGACGCCGTGGTGCTGTGCGCCGGCCTGGGGACCGAACCGCTGGCCCGGGCGGCGGGGGTCGGCGGGGACGCGCGGATCCTGCCGTTCCGGGGCCAGTACTACCGGCTCGCCACCGGCAGCCGGGACCTCGTACGCGGGCTGGTCTACCCGGTGCCCGACCCGCGCTACCCGTTCCTCGGCGTCCACCTCACCCCACGGGTCGACAAGGAGGTCCTCGTCGGCCCGAACGCCCTGCTGGCCCTCGCCCGCGAGGGCTACCGTGCTCGGGACATCTCGACCCGCGACCTGCGCGAGATGCTCGCCTGGCCCGGCACCGCGCGGCTGGTGCGGCGGCACTGGCGGGCGGGTCTCGCCGAGGTCCCGGGCGCCCTGTCTCGTCGCTGGTTCGCGCGGGCCGCTCGGCGCTACGTCCCCGCCCTGTCGGCCGCCGACCTGCTCCCCGCACCGTCCGGCATCCGCGCCCAGGCGGTCGACCGCGGGGGCCGGTTGCTCGACGACTTCGCCGTGCAGGTC
>Ga0183260_10004207_pt1 | contig 11470 bp, 9 predicted proteins | sample AntDrymUQ4972206_2_FD_129768 | JGI IMG/M metagenome (GOLD analysis project Ga0183260, IMG submission 129768) | Polar desert sand microbial communities from Dry Valleys, Antarctica - metaG UQ497 (22.06) (version 2) (version 2) | ecosystem: Environmental > Terrestrial > Soil > Desert | place...
CAACGAGAAGACCCTTGCTGACTTCACGGCCGAGATGGCCTGCGACTACGGAAATTTTCGCTCCTACGACGCGCTGCGAATGGAGTTGAGCCGACGCGAGGCTGATCTGTCCCGGGCCGGAGCACAGCTGCGGCGCGCCGATGCCATCCGGGCCCTGGCGGAACTGCGGATCGGAGACGTCATCCGAGTACCGCACGGCCGTCGACAAGGTCTGGCCGTGGTCCTCGATCCCGGCGTCTCGCCGTTGTCCGATCCGCGCCCGCTCGTCCTGACCGAGCAACGCTGGACAGGCCGGTTGAGCGGCGCCGACTTCCCGGTGCCCGCGCAGCCGTTGGCCCGAATCAGGGTGCCCAAGAACTTCAACCACCGCAGCCCGGTGGCTCGCCGCGATCTCGCGTCCAGTCTGCGAACCGCCCGTACCGAGTCCGGTCTCGGCGCTCGCCAGATCAGCACACGGCGGCGACAGGGAGCCGCGAACGATGCAGAGATCGCGCGGCTTCGAGCCGAGCTTCGAGCCCATCCCTGTCATTCATGTCCGGACCGCGAGGAACACGCGCGCTGGGCGCGCCGGTGGAGTCAGCTGAACAGGGAGACCGACGCCGTCAGGGCTCGGATCGAGGAGCGCACCGGTTCCATCGCCCGATCCTTTGATCGCATCTGTGAGCTGCTCGAACATCTCGGCTATCTGACCGGCAAGGCCCCGCCGGACGCGTTGTCGAACGCCGGTCGCGGACTCACCCGGATCTGGAGCGAGACCGACCTGGCCACCGCCGAGTGCCTACGGGAGGGCACCTTCGACGGGCTTGGGCCGGCCGAGCTCGCCGCCTGTGTCTCCGCCTTGGTCTACGAGGCGAGACGGGACCTGGTGGCTGTGTGGTCTCCGCCCACACCACTGGTCGGCGACCGGCTGGCCGACCTGCAGGAAGTCACGGACCGACTTCGCGCTCTCGAATCGGAGTACGGACTGTCATTGACTCGGGAGCTGGATCCGGGCCTGGCCGGCGCGACGCTGCGGTGGGCGCGGGGAGAGTCGCTGGATCGGGTGCTGCGCTCGGCGCGGGAGGAAGGTACCGAGTTGACCGGTGGGGACTTCGTCCGGTGGATGCGTCAGCTCATCGACGTGCTCGGACAGCTCGCCCGGGTTGGCGACCTCTCGGGCCGTGGTACGGGCGCGGCTCCCGCCGATCGCGGGGTCGCCGGTGTGGCGGCGCGCGCCGTCACTGCCCTACGTCGTGGCGTGGTGGAAGCGGGAGATCCGGCGGTAGTACACAATGTGTGAGCCCCACGTGCCGGAACCGATCCGATCAGAGGAGCATTGATGACCAACCCACCGCAGGGCGGTGGCGAGCAGCCGAACGGGTCCTCCGATTCCGCGCAGCCGCCTTCCGATCAGCATTCGGGTTGGGGTCAGCCGCCGCCTCCGGACAAGCCGGCCGAGCAGCCCGAGAGATCCGAGCGACCCGAACAGGCGCCGCCGCCGCCGGGTCAGGGCTCCTCGGCATCCGGCTGGGGACAGGCTCCACCGCCCGCGTCCAGGAATCAGTCCGGATCCGGGTGGAGCCAGCAGCCCACCCCGCAGACTCCGGCTGCTGCCTCGCCCCCGTCTGCACCGGGCAGCCCCTCCGTGTCCTCTGGTTGGGGACAGCCGCCGACCTCGAGCCCGGCAGCGGGTTCCTACTCACCTGAGCAGTCCTCTGCCTCGGGGTGGGGGCAGTCGTCCACCACCCCGCCCAGTCCGCCTGCTCCATCGAGCCAACCAAGCCCCCCGGTCAGCCCGACCGGTGGGACTGGCCCGTTGTTCGGTTCCCCCCCGCCAGTGACCGGCGAGCATGGATCTGCCTCCTCAGCCCAGCAGTCTTCATCGCAATGGGGCCAGCAGTCCCGCTCCGATCAGCAGAGCGCCTCGAGCTGGGGTGCGGGAGCCGCCGCAGGGGGTGCGCCTGCCTCCGGGTACTCCGGAACAGCCGCGCCCACCCAACAGTTCGGCGTCGGTGGTTCCACCGCCGGTCAGAGCCCACCGGCCAGCACGTACGGCAGCGAATACCCGACGCAGCAGTACGGCGGCGGTCAGTCCTCGGCTTCGGGTCACGGCGCAGCGCCCGGTCCTGGCCCCGGTGGCTACGGCGGCCAGCAGGGCCAGCAGGGCCAGCAGTACGGAAGTCAGGCAGCATACGGCGCACCCCAGGCTCAGCCGGGTTACGCCACCCCGTACGGCGGAGTCGGCGCGGGACAGCCGTCCTATGGTGCGCAGCCGGGGTACGGGGCCGCGCAGCAGGGGGGTTATCCCGGCCAGCAGGGCCAAGGGCAGGGCTATGGCACCGGATATCCCTCCGCCCCGGCCAAGAAGCGCAACACCGGACTGATCGTGGCCCTCGCCGTGGTCGCGGTTCTGATCCTGGCCGCAGCGATCCTGCTGCCGACCGTCGTACTCGCGAAGACCGTGCTCGACCCGGCTGCGGTGGAAACCGATGTGGCGGCTCAGTTCCAGGACCAGGAGGGAGTCAGCGTCGAGCTGACCTGCCCCGCCGACATGGAGGTCGAGGTCGGAAGCACGTACGAATGCACCGGCATGACCGAGGACTCCGAGGATGTCACCGTGACCATCGAGATCAGCGACGAGGACGGCAACTACACCTGGCAGGAACGCCAGTGACCAGGAACGCCAGCAACCGGGCGGCCTCAGGGCCAGGCCAGTGCCTCGCGAAGCCGGTTGAGCGCTGACTGCAGGCCCCACCGGGTGCCGAGTTGCGCGAGTCGGTCCGGGTCTGCCGGTGCGCTCGGTAGCTGAGTTGTCAGCTCCGGCAGCGGGCAGTCGCGCCGTACCAGCACGACAAGGTGTGCGACGGCGAGGTAGTCCACCGCCGCCGCGAGCTTGCGCAGTACACCTGCGGTCAGCGCGCCGGTGGGCGTGGCCCGACCGCGAGCGGCGTCGAGAATGCCGTCCACCGAGCCATATGCCGTGATGAGCGCGGCTGCGGTCTTGTCGCCGATTCCCTTGACACCGGGCAATCCGTCGCTGGGGTCACCGCGCAGCACGGCGTAGTCGGCGTACCCCTGCCCGGGAATGCCGTACTTCGCGGCGATCCATGCCTCGTCCACGGTCTCCAGGTTGCCCAAGCCCTTCGCTGTGTACAGGACGCGGATCGGTTGATCGTCTCGAACGAGCTGGAAGAGATCCCGGTCGCCGGTGACGATTTCGACCGTACCGTTGGCCCAGGTGGCCAACGTGCCGATCACGTCGTCGGCTTCGAAGCCAGCTGAGCCGACGCGGCAGATGCCCGCGGCTTCGAGCAGGTCGGCGATGATCGGCACCTGATGGCCCAGTCCGTCGGGAGTGTCGCCGAGTTCGGGTTCGTTGTCCACGACCCGGTGCGACTTGTACGACGGAATGGCATCGACCCTGAACGCCGGACGCCAATCGTCGTCCCAACAGGCGACCAGGTCGGTGGGGCGTCGGGTGCGGACCAGGGTGGCGATCGCGTCGAGAAACCCCCGAGCCGCATTCACCGGGATCCCGTCCGGTGAGACCACCGTGTCGGGTATGCCGTAGAAGGTCCGGAAGTAGAGGCTGGCCGAGTCCAGCAACATCAGGCTCACAGCATCGGACTGTAGGGGGCCGAATAGGCTTCTGGAGTGACCACCACCTCCACGGCGGCTGCTGATCGACTCGGCCGCGCCCAACGTGCCGTCGCGGAGGCCGGCTGGGGGGCAGTGCTGTTGTCCGCGGGCACGGACCTGCGGTACTTGACCGGCTACAACGCCCATGTGTCCGAGCGACTGACCTGTCTCGTCGTTCCGGCTGATGGCGAGCCGGTTCTGGTCATACCCGAGCTCGAAGCTCCCATGGTCGAGGCCGCCGGCGCCACCACTGAGCTGCGGCCCTGGGCGGAGACCGAGAACCCGTTCGCCATCGTGGCCGGGCAACTCCGGAAGACACGCGCGGCGGGCACCGTCGGTATCGGAAACCGGATGTGGGCCGAGCATGTCTCCCAACTCCTCTCGGCAACTGGCAACCCATGGGAATTGGCCGGACCGCTGATGGCCCAGCTGCGGATGCGTAAGGACGCGGCTGAAGCAGCCGCCCTGCTGGAAGCCGGGGAGGCCATTGACCGGGTCCACGCCCGGATGGGCCAGTGGCTACGCCCGGGACGTACCGAACGCGAGGTGGGCCGCGACATCGCTGAAGCGATCGTCACCGAAGGCCACGAGCATGCCGAGTTCATCATCGTCGGCTCCGGCCCGAACGCCGCCAGCCCGCATCACCTACTCTCCGATCGGGTCATCGACGCCGGCGACGTCGTCGTCGTCGACATCGGCGGGATCACCGAGGCCGGATACTGCTCGGACTCGACGCGGACCTATATCGCCGGCGGAGTGGTGTCTTCGGAGGTGGCCGACTTCTACGCCGTCCTGCAGGCCGCCCAGGTTGCCGCCTGCCAGGCCGTCGCTCCAGGGATTCCGGCCGAGGACATAGACGCAACCGCTCGGAACATCATCGACGAGGCCGGGTACGGCCCGAACTTCATCCATCGAACGGGCCACGGGATCGGCCTGGACGTCCACGAGGATCCCTACATCGTGTCCGGCAACAACCTGCCGATCGAGGCAGGAATGGCCTTCTCAATCGAGCCAGGTATCTATTTCCCCGGCCGTTACGGCGCCCGGATCGAGGACATCGTTCTGTGCACGACCGAGGGCGTGCGGCGACTCAACACCGGCAGCCGCGACCTGATCAGCCTGGGAGCCTGACGTGCCGGTGTCTCGAACCCTGCCCAGTGACGAGGCCCGGGCACTGCTGGACCTGACCGGCGATCTCGCCGCCCGGGAACTGCGGCCCCGAGTCGCAATTGACGAGCGGGCCGGTCGCTTTCCACGAGATGCCTTCTCCACCCTGGGACAAGCGGGTCTGCTCGGCCTGCCCTTTGCCCAGGAGTACGGCGGCGGCGCCCAGCCCTACGAGGTCTACCTCCAGGTCGTCGAGGAACTGGCCGGTGCCTGGCTCGCGGTCGGCCTCGGCGTCAGCGTGCACACGCTGTCGGCCTTTCCGGTCGCCGCGTTCGGCACTGATCAGCAGAAAGCAGAGTTCCTGCCCGCCATGGTGGGCGGGGATCGGCTCGGTGCGTACTGCTTGTCAGAGACCAACTCAGGCAGCGACGCAGCAGCGCTGGTGACCAGCGCGGTGCGCGAGGGCGACGACTACCGCATCCGCGGAACCAAGGCGTGGGTCACGCACGGCGGGGTCGCCGACTACTACAGCGTCTTCCTGCGCACCGGCGGTCCCGGGGCCGCCGGCATCTCGACCGTGCTCGTCGAGGCTGCAACGCCCGGGGTATCGCCGCAACCCCCCGAGCACAAGATGGGAATGGCCTCCTCGCCGACCGCGCAGATCGTCTTCGACGACGCCGTCGTACCCGTGACCCGCCGTATCGGCGAGGAGGGCCAAGGCTTCCGAATCGCCTTGGCAGCTCTGGACGGTGGGCGATTGGGCATCGCCGCCTGCGCAGTCGGGGTGGCTCAGGCCGCACTTGACTACGCGGTCGCCTACGCAGAGGAGCGCAAGCAGTTCAATCGGGCGATCATCGACTTCCAGGGCCTGGGCTTCTTGCTCGCCGACATGGCCACTCAGGTGGCCGCAGCTCGCGCCCTCTACCTCGACGCCGCCCGTCGCCGCGACGCCGGACAGCCCTACGGCGCAATGGCAGCCATGGCGAAACTGTTCGCGACCGACATGGTCATGCGGGTCACCACCGACGCGGTTCAGGTCCTTGGCGGCGCGGGATACGTAGAGGATCATCCGGCCGAGCGCTGGATGCGTGAGGCCAAGGTGCTGCAGATCGTCGAGGGAACCAATCAGGTGCAGCGCCTGGTGATCGCGCGAGCCCTCTCACCGGCGAAGGTCGCCAAGAGCAGTAGGCACTGATGCTCGGGGGCCGCGCGTGAGCGACCTGCAGAAGGTCGACCGCGAACTGCTGGTCGCCCTGATCCGCGACGGTCGAATGAGCCTGACCGACCTCGCCGAACAGGTCGGGCTGTCGGTGTCGGCGGTGCATCAGCGGGTACGGCGCCTGGAGAAGCAAGGCTTGATCACCGGATACGTGGCGCAGGTGCGGCCCGACCTGGTCGGTCTTGCGCTGACCGCTTTCGTCTCCATCACGCCGACCGATTCCGCGGCGCCCGACGACGCTCCTGAGCGGCTGGCCCACCTCGAGGCCGTCGAGGCCTGTCATTCGGTTGCTGGGGAGGAGAGCTACATCCTCAAGGTTCGAGTGGCCAGTCCGGAAAAGCTGGAAATCCTGCTGCAAGAGATCCGGGCAGCGGCCGGCGTGTCCACTCGTACGACCGTCGTCCTTTCCACGCCGTACGAACACCGACCGCTGCCCCTATGAGTTCCCCAGCCGTAGTCGAGGAGGAACTGACGGGGCCAAGAGTCTCTGCCGAGCGCATCATTTTCAGCCTTGTCGACCCCGATCACGTGCTGGCCGGCGTACGACTGGCGCCGGCGTTATCCACCACGACGCCGCTTGACTTCCGGCGTACGCGGTCCGGATGGGCCCTGAACTTCCGCAGACCACCGGTTGCGCGAATGGAGTACAAGCTCACCCTCGCCCGCTCCGATGGCGGATCCGAAGACATCGCCGATCCGACCAACCCGCTGACCGCACCAGGAGCCTTCGGGGACAAGTCGGTGATCCTGTTTCCCGGATACAGCGAGCCGGCATGGATGAACTCGGTTGCTGTCGCCGGGGCACTCACCCCGCTCAGCATCCCCACCCTGGGACTCGGTGGACCGGTGGAGGCGATGCTGTGGTCGCCGAGAAATTCGACGCCGGACCGACCGATGCCATTGCTGGTTGCCAACGACGGCCCGGAGTACGCAGAGCTGGCCGACCTGACGCGTTTCGCCGGTGCGCTGATCGGCGCCGGCCGGCTGCCGGAGTTTCGGATGGCCCTGTTGGCACCGGGCGCCCGTAACGAGTGGTACTCGGCCAAGAACGCCTACACCCGAGCCCTGGTGGACGCAGTTCTTCCGGCCGTCGCCGACGCCGTGGCCGTCGAAGGTCCGGTGGTCGGTATGGGCTCGAGCCTCGGTGCATTGGCGATGCTGCATGCACATCGTCTGCATCCCAACGTTTTCGGCGGCCTGTTCCTGCAGTCCGGGTCGTTCTTCGACGTTCGGCTCGATCCGCAGGAACGCGACTTCGCCAGGTTCACCCGACTCACTCGATTCGTCCTTGCCACTCGACGACCAGCAGCCGATCCACAGCCCATTCCGGTCGTGCTGACCTGCGGCTCCGCCGAGGAGAATCTCGGCAACAACCGGCAGATGACCGGTGCGCTCCTGGCCCAGGGGTATCCGGCGCGGATGGTCGAGGTCCCGGATGCGCACAATTTCATCGCGTGGCGCGACGCTCTGGATCCTGCGCTCACAGATCTGCTCACAACCGTATGGTCGCCCGCATGACCAGACGCGACGAAGTGCAGGTGCCGGCTCCCTCGCTCGGCGGCGCAGGAACGTTGGTCGTGCACGGTCACTACGGCAGGCCGTTCCTGGTCATGGCCTCCGAGCAGGGTCGGGCGGTCGACTTCGAGAACAACGGCATGGTCGAGGCCGCACGCGACTTGCTCGATGCTGGTCGAGCGAAGCTGTTCTGCATCGATGCCCACGACGCCGCCACCTGGTCCAACGATGAGCTTCCGCTCGAGGAGCGAGCCCGTCGGCATCAGGGCTTCGAAGCCTGGATTCTCGACGAGATCGTGCCGCTGATCGACGCCGACTGCGGGGGGCGCCAGGACATCGCCACGGTCGGCGTCTCGATGGGCGCCTTCCACGCCGTACTGCTGTCTCTGCGGCGTGCCGATCTGTTCCCGCTGGCCATCGGGTTGTCCGGCAACTATGACCCATCCTCGTGGAACGGCTGGGGCGCACGAGGTGACGACGCGTACTTCTACAACCCCACGGACTTCATTCCGCATCTCGAGGGTGAGCACCTCGATTGGCTGCGGTCGCGACTGTCGGTGCAGCTTGTCGTCGGCCAGGGGCAGTGGGAGGACACCACCGGCTCGCTGGCCTCGACGCGGCACCTGGCCGGCCTGTTGCAGCACAAGGGCATCCGCTGCGAACTCGATGAATGGGGGCACGACGTCCCGCACGACTGGCCGTCCTGGCGGCGACAACTGTCCCACCACCTGCCACGGTTCTGCTAGACCTTGCCCATGAGCCAGCCCGACACGAAGCATCTGATCGGTCTGTTGCTGGGCGCGGAGGAGGACTGGCCGCGGGCATTCGAAGAACTCCTTGCCCGGGTTGGCCCGATCCGTACCACCGACGGCGCCGCCCACGACGTCTCGGTGCAGCGCCTGACGATCGAGCCGTTCGACCTGCGCCAGGATGTCCGCCCCGACCTGGTGATCGACCGCCTGGCGTACTGGTACTACCACCCTCGAGAGTGGCTGAAGAAGGCGGCACTGGTCAATGGCACGTACCTGCTGAACAGCCCCTTCACCTTCCAGTCCATGGAGAAGCACTCGGCGTACTGCGCCATGCTTCGGCTCGGGCTGAAGGTCCCCCAGACCGTGCTGGTGCCATACAAGCATCCGGTCGACAACTCGCGATGGGCCTACACTGCAGCGAAGTACAACCGAGCCTTTGACCTGGACACCATCGCCGAGAAGCTGGGCTACCCGCTGTTCATGAAACCGTTCGACGGCGGTGGCTGGCGCGGCGTCTCGAGGGTGCGTAATCGCGATGAACTGCATCGTGCCTATGACGACTCCGGCGAGATGCTGATGCATCTTCAGGAGTCCATCGAGGGCTATGACGTGTTCGCGCGTTCGCTGACCGTCGGCGCCGAGACCATGGTGATGAATTTCCGGCCCGAATTGCCGATGCATGACCGGTACGCCGTGTCGCACGATTTCCTCACGGCTGAGACCGGAGCCGAGGTGCTTGCCATCTCCCGACTGATCAACGCCTTCTTCCGCTGGGAGTTCAACTCCTGCGAGGTTCTGGTACGGGGGACCGAGGTGTATCCGATCGACTACGCCAACGCCTGCCCGGACATCGCGATCACGTCGCTGCACTACTACTTCCCGTGGGCGATCTCGGCGCTGTTGAAGTGGTCGCTGTTCTGCACGGTGACCGGTCGCCGACCGCGGCTGGACCTGGAGACGGCGAAGTACTTCGAGATCGCCGACTCCGACCGCACCTACGCCGAGAAGCTGACCGCCTACGCAGCGCTATCGGAGACCTACTTCCAGACGGAGCGATATACGGAGTTCTGCGCCAGCCTGCTGCCCGACATGGACGACATCGTGCGGGAATGGATGAGCTCACCGGAGTTCGATGCGCTGCTGGTCGACACCGTACGAGCGACCTACCCGCAAGCCGAGCACGAGCGCTTCCTCGCGCATTTCCGCGGCCTGCTCGGACTATGGAAGACCGACAACGCGATCTAGTGCCGTTCGGCACGGCGGCGCGGACCTGGTTCAGCATCTCCTTGCAGACCTTCGGGGGACCGGCCGGCCAGATCGCGGTGATGCAGCGGGCACTGGTCGACGAGAAGCGCTGGATCGGTCAGCAGCGATTCCTGCACGCACTGAACTACTGCATGCTGCTGCCCGGGCCAGAGGCGCAGCAGTTGGCCGTCTACACCGGCTGGCTGCTGAACGGCACCCGTGGAGGCATTGTCGCGGGCGGTCTGTTCGTGCTCCCCGGAATGCTTGCGCTGCTGCTGCTCTCGGGGATCTACGTGGCCTTCGGCACGACGACCGCCGTGACCGCGTTGTTCGCCGGGCTGGCGCCGGCGGTGCTCGCCATCGTGGCCCATGCGGTGATTCGGGTCGGCAAACGAGCTCTCGCACATCCCGCCCTGGTGCTGCTGGCCCTGGCGGCCTTCCTCGCCCTGGCCCTGTTCGGAGTCCCGTTCCCGATCGTGATCGGAGCGGCGGCACTGGTCGGATGGGGACTGGGGCGCGTTGCCCCGCACACCGTCAGCCAGAGCGGGGGCCATGAGACAGCGGACGGCCCGCCTCCGCTGATTCCGGATGATGCGCTGCACACCGAACGCCCCTCCGGCAGGCGCGCCGCACGAGTACTCGCGGTGGGGCTGGTCCTCTGGCTCACGCCGGTGGCTGTGGTGGCAGCGTTGACCGGCGCCGACAGCGTCCTGACCGAGCAAGGATTGTTCTTCTCCGGAACCGCGTTGGTGACCTTCGGCGGCGCCTACGCCGTTCTTGCCTACGTCGCCGTCCAGGCGGTGCAGACCTATGCCTGGCTGGCGCCCGGAGAAATGGTCCGTGGTCTGGCCCTGGCCGAGACCACTCCGGGACCGTTGATCATGGTCGTGCAGTTCGTCGCATTCCTCGGTGCCTACCGTGACCCAGGCGGGCTGGAGCCCTGGGCGGCCGCGGTGCTGGCCTCCCTGCTCGTGACCTGGGTGACCTTCCTGCCGAGTTTCCTGTTCATCTTCCTGGGAGCTCCGTACGTGGAGCGGTTGCGCGGCAACAACAACCTGTCCGCAGCGCTGACCGGGATCACCGCCGCCGTGGTCGGAGTGATCGCCAACCTGGCCGTCTATTTCGCTGTGCACACGATCTTCGGACAGACCCAGGATGTCGCTTGGGGACCGGTGAACTTCGAGCTACCTGAGTTGGGCACCGTACGCCCGCTCGCGCTGGTCATCATGCTGCTCGCGGCGGTCATGATCTTCCGGCTGCGCTGGTCGGTGCTTCGTACGCTCGGCGTCTGCGCCTTGCTCGGACTCCTCGCCGGACTCGGGGGAGTTCCGCTCACCTGATGTGCGCAGTCTCCCTTGACATGAGTTGGTACGCATGTGCGAACTCATATGCGGTGCGATCAGCAGGGGATCGACGTCAACGATGCTGACGCCCTGCCAGGACTCGGCAGGAATGGCAGGCGGCCTACGTCAGGGAGAACCGATTTCTGAGTCGAGGAAGGCGCAGAAGTCGAAGTCCTCATCGTAGGTCGGGTGCGGGCCCGTCACGCTCAGCAGCTTTTCGAGGATAAGGGTGCCACCTGGCGCGGAGTCGTTCTCGGTGTCGAACAAGTAGCCGATTCTGACAAGTCCGAACTCTCGCAGAATTACCTCACCTGACGAGTCTCGGAAGACGACGGTTCCGATTTCCTGGCCCACGTAGGCGACGATGCCATTGCCCAGGTAGTGGGGCTGCACCTCTCTGAAAAAAAGCTTGCCGGTGACGGTTATGTACTCGCCCGTTTCGGGGTTCGTGATGGTGTCGGTGAACTGGAGCACCTGCGCGAACGGGAAGAACTGGCCATCCGTGGACGGGTCCGCTTCTCTAATCACAAAGGCGCCCGAGAACGTGCTTTCGACGACGTAGGCCCCATCACACTCCGTGAAGGTCTCCGTCCCTGCAAACGTCCCTCGGTCCACAGGAGCTGCCTGAGCTGGTGCTGCCGTGACCATCAGCCCGGCTGCCGCCAAGGCGA
>Ga0183260_10004208_pt1 | contig 11468 bp, 11 predicted proteins | sample AntDrymUQ4972206_2_FD_129768 | JGI IMG/M metagenome (GOLD analysis project Ga0183260, IMG submission 129768) | Polar desert sand microbial communities from Dry Valleys, Antarctica - metaG UQ497 (22.06) (version 2) (version 2) | ecosystem: Environmental > Terrestrial > Soil > Desert | place...
GAGGATGGCAGCGGCGTCGAGCGGTAAACCGGCGTGGACGTACTCCTCGACTGCCCGCGTGATCGCTGCGTCCATCATCTCGAGCGCCGCCGGGACGATGCCCGCGGCGATGATGTCGGACACGGTCTGTGCGGCCGCCTCGACCGTCGGGAAAGCCGCCAGGACGGTCTGCACGGCCGGCGGCACTGGCGTGAGCCTGACGGCGATGCGCGTGGCGATGCCCATCGTGCCCTCGCTCCCGACGAATACGCCGCGAAGGTCGAACCCCGCCGGTTCGGGGTCGAGACCGCCGAGCATCGCCACGGACCCGTCACCGAGCACCACCTCCACCGCGAGAACGTGCGCGGAGGTGACGCCGTACGCCAAGCAGTGGGGGCCGCCGGAGTTGTTGGCCACGTTCCCGCCGATGGTGCAGCTCTGCTGGCTCGACGGATCGGGGGCGAAGTGAAGGCCGTGTGCGGCGACGGCTCGGCTCAGATCGAGGTTGAGCACGCCCGGCTGGACCCACGCGACGCGAGCGACCGGGTCGACGTCGAGGATGCGGTCCATCCGGGTCGTGGCCACGACCACGGGCTCGGTACCGGGCACCGGCACGGCGCCGCCTGCGAGACCGGTTCCCGCGCCTCTGGGCACGACGGCGCGGCCGTGCTCTCGGGCGAGCTCGACGCAGCGGACCACGTCCTGGGCGTCCAGCGGAAAGCAGACGAGACCGGCCCGTCCGGCGATGATCGAAGCGTCGCGCCCGTAGAGAGTGCGGTGCAGGTCGTCGGCATGCACGCGGTCGGGGCTGAGCGCCGCCCGCAGAGCCTCGGCGAGGTCAGGAGCCACTGCACGAGACGCTACCGTCACGGTCCCACATGCAGCAGCCCCGCCTCACTTCCTACGTCGACGCCGAGCGCGATCGCATCCTCGGCACCCTCGTCGACTGGCTCCGTATCCCGTCGATCTCGGCCGACCCTGCCCACGCAGACGACGTGGTCGCGTCGGCCGAGTTCTGCGCCGGGCTGCTTCGTGAGGCCGGGCTCGACAACGTCGCGGTACTGCGGACGGCTGGCGCTCCCTCGGTCTACGGCGAGTGGCTCGGCGCTCCGGGAGCGCCCACTGCGCTCGTGTACGGCCACCACGACGTGCAGCCCGTCGACCCGCTCGAGCTGTGGGATTCTCCGCCGTTCGAGCCAGTGTTCGTCGACGGTGAGTGCCGCGCCCGGGGAGCCGTGGACGACAAGGGCCAGACGCTGTACGAGATCGAGGCCGTGCGGGCGCTGCTCGCGGCCGACGGCGCGCTGCCCGTCAACGTGAAGTTCCTGATCGAGGGCGAAGAAGAGGTGGGCAGCCCCAACTTCGAGGCTTTGCTCGCAGAGAACCGCGAGCGGTTCGCGTGCGACGTCGTCGTGGTCTCCGACACCACCATGGTGGCCCGCGACGTGCCATCAGTGTGCGTCGGCATGCGCGGGCTGGTCGCGTTCGATGTTGCCCTGCGTACCGCAAACGCCGACCTGCATTCCGGAGTCTTCGGCGGGGCCGTCCCCAACGCCGCGCACCTGGCAGCGTCGCTCGCCGCGGCCCTCCACGACGACGACGGGCGCGTCACGATCCCCGGGTTCTACGACGACGTGCTTCCGTTGTCGCCCCGGGAGGAAGCGTCGGTCGCCAACCTGCCCGGCGACGACGCCTCGTGGATGGCCATGGCCGGAGTCCGGCGGATCGAGGGTGAGACCGGCTACGGGATCCACGAGCGGGTCGGCTACCGCCCGACTGCAGAAGTCACCGGGATCAGCGCGGGCTACGCAGGGCCGGGCATCAAGACCATCGTCCCGGCGACTGCCACGCTCAAGCTGTCGTTCCGGCTGGTCGCCGACCAAAACCCCGGGGCGATCGCGGACACCGTGACCCAGTGGATCACCGAGCGGGTGCCCGAGGGGGTCGACGTGGTGATCACGCCCGTCGGCGGCGTCGGGCCGATCCGCACGCCGGTCGACCACCCAGGAATGCGGGCGCTGAGCCGCGCCGTGGAGACCGTGTGGGGCGAGGCGCCGCTCCTGACCCGCGAGGGCGGGAGCGGTCCCGAGGAGGCCCTGGCGCGCGTGCTCGACGCGCCATGCCTGTTCCTCGGCGTCGGGCTGCCCGACGACCGGTTCCACGCCCCGAACGAGCGACTGGTGCTCGAGCAGTTCTGGCGGGGGCTCCTGGCGGCGGGCGAACTGTGGCCGGCCCTGGCCGAGGAGCTCGGAGGACAGCCGTGAGTGCACGCGAGTGGGTCAGCATCCCGGACCCCGAAGAGCAACGGATCTGGGTGCTCGACGTGACGTTCCTGGCCAGCGGCTGGCGGTGCGTCTTCGGTGAGTGTTGCCAGGGCGTGCTCACCGAGCCGGTGCCCGAGCTCGTCCAGGGATGTTGCTCATACGGCGCGCACTTCACCGACGCCGACGACGTGGCCCGGGTCGAGAAGGCGGCGGCCACGCTCACCGACGATCAGTGGCAGTTCGCCAAGCAGGGGCGCAAGCGCGGGATCGTAAAGCTCAACCGGTCGGGAGAGACCGTCAGCCGCCTTGTGGACGACGCTTGCGTCTTTCTGAATCGACCCGGTTTCCCCGGCGGACCCGGCTGCGCGCTGCACCGCGCGGCTATGGAGCGCGGGGTTCCGCACCACGAGTTAAAGCCCGACGTGTGCTGGCAGTTGCCGCTGCGACGCGTCGACGAGGTCGACGAAGGCCACGACGGCCGCGTCACCAGCACGATCATGCAGTGGGACCGCGAGCACTGGGGCGCCGGGGGCGAGGAGTTCGCGTGGTGGTGCACCGAGGCGCCCGAGGCGTTCACCGGCGCTGAGCCCGTGTACGTCTCGATGCGCGGCGAGTTGGTCGCTATGGTCGGCGAGGCCGTGTATGCGCTGTTGTGCGCCTACATGGACAGCCGGATGGCCGGGAGCGTGCCGCTCCCCCACCCCGCCCGCCGGGCGTGACCACCGCTCGTTAGAGGTCAGCCGTCCGGGTTGAGGTCCGGGTTGAGGATCACCGACAGGTCGTCTTCGTCGGGCTCCCACAGGCACCACGACGCGTGCTCCTCGCCCGCCTCCGCGGAGCACTCGGGGCAGGTACGGCTATGGCCTTCAGTCGTGCGCTTGAGCGCACGAGCCTCTTCAAAGCGGCGATGCCGACCCTTCTTCACGCGAAGCTCCCGGACCGTGACAACTGTCGAACTGGGCACGGCAGTGTATCCCCCGCTCTGTCCCGCTTGGACGCGAGCCAGAACGCCCTTCGGGCTACCGTCGCGAGGTGGCTGACTTCGACGTCGACGGCATGATCGCTCGCTTCCGCGACCGGGCCGCCTCGGTGAAACGGCGCAGCATGCCGCCCGTGGAGGGCCCTGAGCGCCAGCGATTCGTCGAGCAGGCCCGGTTGGATTTCCAGGACTACGCCATGCTCGGCGACGCCACCGGCACCCTCGACGACGGCATCCTGACGCTCCGGATCGACCTGCGTCCGGGCTCCAGCTCCTAGCTCAATCGTCGCCCAGTACGAGCGGCTGGCGGCTGCGTTCCTCCAGCAGGAGCCCACCGGCACCGTCGAACACGAGCGCGGCCTCGCCCCGAACGAGCCGCGCTAGCGGTTCACCGACGAGCTTGGCCCGCCAGCCCTCGCGGAGCCGGGCAACCGGTGCGCCGCCGAGGAAGGCGGTGAGGTCAGACCGGGTGGCAAGCAACGTGGCATCGATCTTCTCCTGGCGCGCCAGCTGTGCGACCCATGCGGCCGCGAGCGCCGCGGCCGGGCGCTGCTCGCGCTCGAGCTCGTCCACCGCCGGCAGCCGCAGTTCACTCCTGGGAAGCTCCACGCCGCGCGCGACCGCCGCGAGTACGGCGTCGGCAACGTCGCCCCGCAGCGACTTGCCGCCAAGACCGCGGACGGCGTTGAGTTGCGCAACGGTGGTTGGCTGGGCCTGCGCGATGCCTGCGACCGCCAGGTCGGCCAGCACGAACCGCACGGGCACGTCGGTTTCGCGGGCCCGCTGCTCTCGCCACTTCGCCAGCTCCTGCGCGACGCCGCTCGCCGCGCCGCGCAACTGACGAGCCTCCTTGATGCGCCACCACGCCGCGGACGGGTCGCCGTCCTGGCCGGCGCGCGCCAGCAGCGCGGCGCACTCCGCTTCCGCCCACTCCATCCGCCCGCGGCTCTCGACGTCGGCGACCAGGTGGTCCCGCAGTGCGAAGAGGTGCTCGACGTCGGACGCCGCGTAACTGAGCTGACCTTCGCTCAACGGGCGCCTCGTCCAGTCGGTCATCCGGTCGCCCTTCGGGAGACGCACGTGCAGGATGCTCTCGGTGAGCGTCGTCAGCGAAGGCGTGCTGAAGCCGGCGAAACCGGCGACGACCTGGGTGTCGAACAGGTGGGTGGGCAGCGCCCCGCACGCCCTGCGGAACACTTCCAGATCCTGCTCTGCCGCGTGCAGGACGGCCACAGCCGGGCTCGCGAGGAGCCCGGCCAGCGGCTGGAGGTCGACAGCCAATGCGTCCACGACGACCGTCGTGGTGTCCCAGCGGAGCTGGATGACCGCCACGCGCGGGTAGTAGGTGCGCTCGCGGTGGAACTCGGTGTCGACCGCGTACGCGTCCTCAGCCGCTGCTGCCGCGCAGGCGTCGGCGAACCCGGCGTCGTCGTCGATCCAGGTGAACGGAGTCGCGCTCACGTCGACGGTGGTTCGGGGTGCTTCAGGAACTCGGCGGCGGCCCCCTCCACTTCCACGCCGATCGCGTCGTGGGCGTGAGCCGGCGACAGCGCGATCCACGAAGCATCCGTCTCGGCGCAGACCCGGTCCTTGTGGTCCAACACTTCGACTCGAGTTGCCAGCTTCGCGTCGCCGCCGTCAGCTATCCGGGCCTCCACCCGGTAGGTGCGCTCTACCCGAATCGGCCGGTGAAAGCGCGTCGTCGTCTCCTTGGTCACCGCGAACTGCTTCGCCAGCGCGATGGTGGCCCACGCCCCGGCCTCGTCCATGACCGCGAGCGTGACGCCCCCGTGGACATACGCGGGTGCGCCCGAGAACCGGTTGTCCAGGGTCAGCTCGGCGCGCACGACTCCGGCGTCCTCGTCGACGAAGAAGGGCATCTGCAACCCCGCACTGTTGGTCGGCTCACAGACGAAGCAATTGCTCGAGAACCCCCAGTTCTCGTTGGTGAGGCGCCGCATTCACTGCAAGCTACTGGCGGGCGGCCGTAGCTCCAGATAGATCGCCTTCACCGCGCCGGTGAGCGGAACTGCCACCAGCGCGCCGATTACACCGCCGGCCGAGACACCGATGAGCGCGGCGGCCATTGTCGCCGGGGGTGACAACCGGATCGCCTGCCCGACGAGCAGCGGCTGGATCACGTTGTTCTCGATCTGGAGGTAGAGCACGAACAACACCGCGCATGCCAAGCCGATGCCTGGGCCAGCCGCGAACCCGAAAAGCACGAACGGGATGCCGCCGGCGGCGCCTCCGACCTGCGGCACGAGGTCCCACAGAGCAACCCACGCGGCCAGAAGCGGCGCCAGAGGCACACCCAGCACGAGTCCCACGACGAGTACGTAACACCCCGCGACGCCCGCGACCGCCAGCGAACCGGCGACATAGCGGCCGACGACGTCGCGCACCACGCGACCGGCCCGGCTAGTGCGCCGGCGATGGCGCGAGGGAACGAACCGCTCGACAGCGCCGATGAGCCGCGGGCCGTCGATGAGGATCGTCGCCACGAGCACTGCGATCAACGAGGCCGCGAGGATGCCGCTGGCGGCCGAGCCTGCAGCGCGGCTGATCGGCGTCGCGTCGCCGGAGAGCCGGTCCGGAAGCGCGTTCACCCACCGCTCGATCGCATCGGGGACGCCGGCGCGAGCGATGTCGTCGCCGATGATCGGCACATTCTCGAGATCCGCGAGCACGGCCGGAAGCTCCTCACCGAGGTCCTGCGCCTGGTTGATCGCCGCGGGGGCAACCAGCACTGCGGCGACCACGGCGAAGACCGCGGCCACGAGCCAGAGGAGACCCACCGCGATCGCCCGGCGGACTTTGAGCCGCTCCGACATCGATGTGACCAGGGGGTCGAGGGCGATGCTCACGATCACCGCAACTGCCACCGCGGTTCCCGTCCGCGGCAGCGACCGCAGGACGCTGATCGCCGTCAGGAGCGCGACCCCCGCGCCCACGAGGGCCGCCGCCGATCTGGGATCGATGTCGACGGTGAGGCGCTCGCTCGCGTCGGCGCCGCGTTCGGTGCTGGACACGGTCGTACGCTACCGGTCGGTGCCCCCGGCGAAGCCGACCCCGCGCGAGCCCCCGACGATCCTGCGGCTTTCCGGCCGCTCGATTGTCCTGATCGTCGCGCTAGTCGCGGCGGCTGCGGCGGTGTTCACCATCGTGGGCGCGTCGCGCCGCGTCCTCGGGTGGATGCTGGCGGCCGCCGCGATAGCGGGACTTCTGCAACCGATCGTCGAGTTGCTGCGCCGGCGGATCCCGCGCGGCGCGGCTGTGGCCGCAGTGATGGTCGTGCTCATCGGAACGGTTGGCCTGGTCGTGTACGCAGCGGTCAACAGCGTCGTACACGAAGCCAACGTGCTGCGAGAGGCCGCGCCCGAGCGCGCGGACAAGCTCGAGGACTCCGACCGCTTCGGCGAGCTCGCCCGCCGGGCGAAGCTGACCGAGCGCACCGAGCGACTCGTTACCGATCTTCCTCAACGGCTGCGCGGAGGCACACCGGCCGATGCCCTCCGCTCGGCCGCCACCAGAGGCCTCGCTTTCCTGGCCACGTTCGTCCTCACGCTGTTTCTCCTTCTCCATGGGCAACGCCTCGCCCGCGCCGCACTCGCGCAGATTCCGGACGCCGGCGCGCGGAGGCGGGCAAGCCGCGTCGGGCTTGCCGCCTACCGGCGCGGGTTCGGCTACGCCGGCGGGTCACTGGTACTCGCGATCGCGTTCGGGCTGTTCACCACCGCCCTCGCCCGCGCGGCAGGCGTACCTGGCGCGATCCCGCTCGGGCTCTGGGCCGCGTGCTGGGACCTGCTGCCGATCGGGGGCGCAGTGCTCGGCGCGCTACCCGTAGTCGCGCTGGCGGCGGCGACGTCACCGGCAAAGGCGGCCGGCCTGCTCGCGCTGTTCGTGCTCTACCAGATCATCGAGAACGTCTACGCCCAGCGGCGACTCGAGAGGTCAACGGTCAAGGTCGGCCCGGCCCTGACGGTGGTTACCTTCAGTGCTGGCCTCGAGCTCTACGGCATCGGCGGCGCCCTCGTGAGCCTGCTGGTCCTCGCGGTAGCGGTCGCCGCACTCGACGAACTCCGCCCGGAGGCGACTTCTTAGGGGCGCGGTTTAGCCGCGGCGCACGGAGCCCGATCGGATCGTCGCCAGGTCGGAGCGGTCGGCGCTGTCGAAGTCGACCGGAGGAGGGCCGCCGAGGACCGTGGTGACGACGTCGGACTCGATGGCCCAGAACATCACCGAGCCCGAGTTCGACGAGTGGCCGGGGTGCTCGGGATCCTGGCGGTTCCTGTCGATGTAGAGGTCGACGAGGCCGAGGAGGTGGCCAAGCTCGTGCGTGACGACGGCACGCTCCACGAGCGACCCGCTCGCGAATGGCGAAGCCGCTCGGCGGATCTGGTCGGGGAATATCGCGAACGTGTCGCCGCGCACCGCGACGCCGAGCGCGGAGGCACCCTCCGAAAACCGGCCGGCAAGAATCAGTACGCGGACGACCGCGGTCCCCTGCCCGTGCGCGGTGGCCGCGTAACGGTCTGAATCGGCGCGGATCTTGTCGCCCGAGTGCACCTCGCCGGTGATCGGAACCGCCCTGTCCGTGAGCTTCACCGGCTTGCCGCTCGACGCCCCGAGCACATCGACGATCCGCGCGACGGAGCCGTCGCGCGGATCGGCGCCCGGTTGGCGCATCACGTCGACGACGAGCTGCACGGCCGGTTGCGCCTGCAGCAGGATCCCGGCGAACTCGCCGGGATTGTCGTTGGAGCGCGCGGCGATGCCGTCGGCGGTCGGACGGTTCGCAACCGTCGGTGACGGGCGCGACGCGGCTGTCGGCGACGGTGACGGTGACGGACGACCGGAACGGCCCGTCGGTGTGCTCGAACCGGCTGCCGGCGGTTGCGCGCCACCCTCCTCGTCGGAGCGGGTGGTGCTACTAGTCGCGCCGGGCCCGGTCTCGATGCCGATGTCACCCCCAGGCGGGCGCGCTCCATTGCTGCACGCCGCGGCAACGACGGCCGCTGCGCACAAGCAGAAGAGGACCTTTGACGGCGGCCGGCGACGTGGCGGGGCAGGTTTCGTGGGCGCGAGCGTAGAGGGCAACACCGCGCGCGGAGCCGCGGGTCAGACGCCCTTCGCCTGGGCCGGCGCGAAGCCTTGGCGCACCGTGTTCTCCGTGACCGTGACCGGATCGACGAACTGAAGGAGGTAGTCGGGGCCGCCCGCCTTCGAACCGACTCCCGACAAGCCGTACCCGCCGAAAGGCTGGCGGCCGACGACGGCGCCCGTGATCGAGCGGTTCACATAGATATTGCCGGCGCGCAGGCGCCGCGACGCCTCGGCGATATGGACGGGCGAGCGGCTGAAGACACCGCCGGTCAGCGCGAACGGGGTATCCGAGGCCACCTCCAGCGCGTGGTCGAAGTCGCGGGCGCGCAGAACCGTGAGGATCGGCCCAAAATGCTCGTCCGTGGCCACCGGCGCGTGCGGGTCGACGTCGGTCACGACCGTCGGCGGCACGAACCAGCCCGTCGTCGGACCCGCCGGGCCCTGCGCGGCGATCGTGCCCTGCGTTCCCGCGGCCTCGATCGTCGACAGCAACCGGGTATGAGCGTCGGCGTCGATGACCGGACCCAGGTGCGCGCCCATCTCACGCGGGTGAGCGACGACGAGCTCACGAGTGGCGCCGCTGAGACGCTCGAGCAATTCGTCGTACACCGCGTCGACGACGACGAGGCGACTCGCGGCCGAGCACTTCTGTCCCGCGAACCCGAACGCGGAATACACCGCCGCGGGAACTGCCTGATCCAGATCGGCGTCGGCGTCGATGACGAGCGCGTTCTTACCGCCCATCTCCGCGATGACCCGCTTGACGTGACGCTGGCCGGGAGCGACCGCGGCGGCGTCGGCGACGATGGACAGGCCGACCTGCACCGATCCCGTGAACACGATGAGGTGCACGCCCGGGTGGCGCACCAGCGCGGCGCCCACCGTTTCGCCCGGTCCGGGAACGATGTTGAGCACGCCTGCCGGGAGCCCAGCCGCCGCGAACGCCTCGCCAAGGCGGGCCGCTATCGCGGGCGTCTGCTCCGCGGGCTTCAGCACGACCGCATTGCCCGTGGCCAGCGCGGCGGTGACCATCCCGCACGGAATCGCCAGAGGAAAGTTCCACGGTGAGATGACCGCCACGACGCCTTTGGGGCGGTAGCCCAGGCGGTTGTCCTCGCCCGGAGGGCTCTGAACGACGCCCCCTTCGGCGAGACGGATCGCCTCGCGTCCGTAGTACTCGCAGAAGTCGATGGCCTCGCAGATATCCGCGTCGGCTTCCTTCCAGGGCTTGCCGGCCTCGAACACCTCCAGCGCGGCCAGCCCGTCGCGCCGCTGGCGCATCCAGTCGGCGGCCTTGAAGAGGACCGCGGCCCGTGCGTGCGCGGGTAAATCACCCCAACCACGTTGTGCGGTGGTTGCCGCGGCCACGGCGTCGTCGGCCTCGCGGGGTCCGCAGGATGCCGAGACCGCGACCGTGCGAGAGGTGTCCGCGGGATCGACCGAGACCAATTGCTCGCTCGTGGTGACCGCCTCACCGCCGATCAACGCCGTCACCTCGAGTGTGGCCCGCCCGTCCGCCATCTCGACGGCGTTCGCGAACCGCTCACGCGCCAGCCGCGACCGCCACGGATGCAGCGGCTCCGGTTCGTAGGGCGACGGCGTGTGCTCGTCCGTCGGTGAACTCGGCGCGACCGCGACCGGTTGGTCGTCCGCGGAACGCGGCGGCGCGAGCAGCTCATCGAGCTCGCTTGTGGCGTCGGCCAGGCGGAGGAAGCTCTCGTTGGCCGTGTTCTCGAGCAGCCTGCGCACGAGGTACGCCATACCCGGCAGCAGCTCTCCGACCGGGCAGTACACGCGCAGTCGCAGGCCGAGGCCGCGAATGGCGCGCTGCGCTCCGCCTGCCATCCCGTAGAGCATCTGGAGCTCGTAGCCGTCGTCGGGGATGCCGGCGGCGCGCGCGTACGCGACGGCGTGCGCCAGCGAGCGCAGATTGTGCGAGGCGAACGCGGCGCGGACGGAGCCGTGGGCGTCGTGGAGAATCGCCGCGCACCGCTCGTAGTTCGCGTCCGTGTCGACCTTGTTCAGATAGACGGGCGCATCCCAACCCTCGGCCTCGGCCACGATCGTCTCGGCGTCCCAGTACGCGCCCTTGACGAGCCGGATCCCTATCGGGCGCGGGCGCCGCTTCGCCCAGGCACAGAGTGCCTCCAGATCCGCGGCGCTGTCACGCAGGTACGCCTGGATGACCACGCCGGCGTCGAGCGTCTCGAAGCCCGGCTCCTCGAGCAGCTCGCGGAACAGCCTCAGCGTGAGGTCCTTGACGTCGTACTGCTCCATATCGAGGTACACGAACGCCTGGTGTTCGACTGCGGCGGCCAGGATCGGACGCAAGCGCCGCTTGGCCTCGTCCACGCCTTCCTCAGCGGTCAACGGGTGGAGATGGGGCGCGAGCGCGGTGGGCTTCACACTCAGGTTCGTGCGCGGCAGAGTTCCGAGGTCGTCGCCTTCGAGAAGCGGGTCGCTCGGCCACTTCGGTGCCGCCGCCGCTAGGGCGCGTAGCAACTCGACGACGCGGCCGGCGTAGCGGTCGGCTTCGGCGGCGGTGACCGTCTTCTCGCCGAGCAGGTCGACGGTGGCGGCCGAGCCGGATCTCCACAGTTTGTCGACGGCGGCCACGGCTTCGGTGGCGTCCTCACCGGCGATGAACTGGCGAGCCATGCGCTGGATAGACCGCCGGGCGACGGCCGCGGTGATCGCCGCGCCGCCGGGGATGCGTTTGGCCGTGGCCAGCGCCGTCCGCAGGAGAAATGGGATCTGCGCGGGCTCGAGGTACTCCACGACGTGACGAAGGACGTCGCGGTCGTCGGTGGCCGCCGGGAACACATCGACGAGGCGGAACAGTTGGGTCTTGAGATCGGGGCGCCTCGTGACCCATCCCATGGCCGCCTCACCGAAGCGGTCGCGGCCGCCCGTCTGGCGCCCGGCCGCGAGTGCCCGGGCGATCGCCTGTGTGTCGCGCTCGATTGCGTCCGCCGACGCGAGCGTCACGGTCGAAAGTGCTCGGGGTCGAGCTGTTGGAGGAACAGCGCGCAGCGCTCTGCCTCCTGCGTCTCGCCGATGGCGGCGGCAGCGGATCTCAGTCCCTCGACGCAGCGGAGGAAGCCGCGGTTCGTCGGCGCCGCCCAGCGCACGTACCCGGA
>Ga0183260_10004210_pt1 | contig 11467 bp, 8 predicted proteins | sample AntDrymUQ4972206_2_FD_129768 | JGI IMG/M metagenome (GOLD analysis project Ga0183260, IMG submission 129768) | Polar desert sand microbial communities from Dry Valleys, Antarctica - metaG UQ497 (22.06) (version 2) (version 2) | ecosystem: Environmental > Terrestrial > Soil > Desert | place...
AGGGCGGCGAGCAACCCCCCGTCGGCCGAGACAGGGTCGAGGCACCGGACCAGCCGCGCGGCGTGGTCGGGTGCCGGGACCAGCTGGCGCCGCAGCGCCTTGGGCAGCGAGCGGAGCAGCGCAGTGACCAGATCGACTCGCAGCCCGGGAACCTGCCAGGCGAAGTCGGCGGCCTTGAGGTGGTGCAGCAGTCGCAGCGGCACGTCGACGGTGACTCCGTCGCGGGCCTCGCCCGGGTCGAAGGCGTACGACAGCGGCAGCACGCTGTCGCCGACCGTCCACGAGTCGGGGTAGTCGGCGCTGTCGACCACGCCTGCTCCGTCTCGCACCAGCAGGTCTCGGTCGAATGCCAGCAGGTCCGGTCGGGTCCTGCGTTCCTGTTTCCACCAGGTGTCGAAGTGGCGCCCGGAGACCACCCGCGCCGGGATGCGCTCGGCGTAGAACGCGACAGGGCCTCCTCGTCGACGATGATGTCGCGCCGGCGGGTGCGTTCCTCGAGGCCCTCGACCTCAGCCAGCAGGGCCCTGTTGTCGCGAAAGAAGTGATGCCGGGTGTCCCAGTCGCCCTCGACCAGCGCGTGCCGGATGAACAGATCGCGGGCCGTTACGGGATCGACCTGGCTCAGTGGCACCCGCCGGCCGGTGACGATCGGAATGCCGTAGAGCGTGACCGTCTCCAGGGCGACCGCGGCGGACCGTTTGCGTTCCCAGTGCGGCTCGGCATATGTGCGCTTGACCAGATGGCCCGCCAGCGGCTCGATCCACGCCGGGTCGATGCGGGCCACCTGGCGCCCCCACAGTCGTGACGTCTCGACCAGCTCGCCGGCCATCACCCAGTCCGGGCGGGCCTTGACGAGCCCGGAGCCGGGAAAGATCGCGAACCGGGCGCCGCGCGCCCCGAGGTAGTCCCGGGACTCGCGCTGTCGCAGCCCGACGTGCGAGAGCAGTCCGGCCAGCAGCGCCTGGTGCACCCGGTCGGGGTCATCGGGGCTGCTCGACAAGGGCACGTCGAGCTCGCCGAGGACCCGGCGCAGCTGCGCGACCAGGTCCTGCCACTCGCGTACCCGCAGGTAGTGCAGGAACTCGTCGCGGCACATCCGCCGGAACCGGCTCGAGCTCAGTGCCCGCTGCTGCGTACGCAGGTGCTGCCACAGCGCGAGATAGGTCATCAGGTCCGACGCGGGGTCCTGGAAGCGCCGGTGCGCGGCGTCCGCGGCCTGCTCCTTGTCGGCGGGGCGCTCGCGTGGGTCCTGGATCGCCAGCGCCGCGGCGATCACGACCACCTCGCGTACGCAGCCCAGCGCCTCGGCGGCCAGCACCATCCGGCCCAGCCGCGGGTCCAGCGGCAGTCGTGCCAACCGGCGGCCCACCGCGGTCAGCCGCCTGCCAGCATCCTGCTGGGAAGGGTCGAGCGCGCCCAGCTCCTCGAGCAGCTGGACGCCGTCGCGGATGCTGCGGGTGTCCGGCGGGTCCACGAACCCGAAGTCGGCGACCGGCCCGAGTCCGAGCGCGGCCATCTGGAGCACCACCGAGGCAAGGTGGGTACGCAGGATCTCCGGATCGGTGAACCGCGGCCGTGACTCGAAGTCGTCCTCGGCGTACAGCCGGATGCAGACGCCGTCCGCGGTTCGCCCGCGCCGACCGGCACGCTGGTTGGCCGAGGCCTGCGACACCGCCTCGATCGGCAGCCGCTGCACCTTGAGCCGCTGGCTGTACCGCGAGATCCGTGCCGTACCGGTGTCGACGACGTACCGGATGCCCGGCACGGTCAGCGACGTCTCGGCGACGTTGGTCGCCAGCACCACCCGGCGGCCGGTGTGGGGGGCGAAGACCCGGTGCTGCTCGGCGGCCGACAGCCGGCCGTAGAGCGGCACGATCTCGACCGGGCCGCTTCGCCCCCGATGGCCCGCCGACAGGTGCTCGCCCAACCCGTCGGCGGCGTCGCGGATCTCTCGCTCGCCGGACAGGAAGACCAGCACGTCGCCGGGACCGTCGGCACCGAGCTCGTCGACGGCATCGCACAGGGCCTGCACGGAGTCGGTGTCCTCACTCGGCGGGCGGTAACGCACCTCGACGGGGTAGGTCCGGCCCGACACCTCCAGCACCGGGGCGCCATCGAAATGCTGGGCGAACCGGTCGGGGTCGATGGTCGCCGAGGTGATGACCAGCTTGAGGTCCGGGCGGCGCGGCAGCAGCCCGCGCAGGTAGCCGAGCAGGAAGTCGATGCTGAGGCTGCGTTCGTGCGCCTCGTCGATGACGATCGCGTCGTAGCGGCGCAGCATCGGGTCGCGCTGGATCTCGCCGACCAGGATGCCGTCGGTCATCAGCTTGACCAGGCTGTCGGCGCCGACCTGGTCGGTGAACCGCACCGCGTAGCCGACGACACCGCCGAGCTCGGTGTGCAGCTCCTCGGCGAGCCGCTCGGCGACGCTGCGGGCGGCGATCCGACGGGGCTGGGTGTGACCGATGAAGCCGCGCCGGCCGTAACCGAGCTCAAGCAGCATCTTGGGCAGCTGAGTGGTCTTGCCCGAGCCGGTCTCGCCGGCCAGCACCACCACCTGGTGCTCGCGCAGGGCGGTGAGGATGTCGTCGTGGGCCTGGCTGATCGGCAGCTCGCCGGGATAGTCCAGATGTGGCTGCACCGCCCGGCGGCGCTGCATCGTCGCCTCGGCGCCGGCCATCTCGGCGTCCACCTGCGCCAGCAGCTGGGCACGCCGGTCGGCATCTTTCGCGCGGCGTACGCCCTCGAGGCGGCGCCCGATGCGGTGGGCATCGGTGAGCAGCAGGTCGTCGAGGCGTGCGTGCAGATCGGCCAGCTGAGGCGGGATAGACATCGGCAGCCCAGGATAGGCGGCCCGCGCCGGTGACCCGCCGCCACGTAAACGTGGCGCAGCGTCCAGCACGCGGCCACCGGCGCGCGGGGTGGCCAACCGCCGCAGAAGCGTGTGCAATGGCCTGACCTGTGCCGCCCGAGGGCACCGCGTCGGCTTGGAGTCGCTATGCGCCGTTGGCCCGTCGTCCTCACCGCTGTCGCCGGCCTGGTGGCGGCGGCTGTCTCAGCCGGCGCTGCGCCCGTTCCCACCGCGGCGCCCGCGCCGGTGGCGGCGGTGGCGCCGGCGGGTTTCACTGACACCATCGTGACCTCGCTGGCCAATCCCACCGGGATGGCGTGGACGCCGGACGGACGCATGCTCGTCACCCAGGACAGCGGCCAGCTGCGAGTTTTGCGCGACGGCGTCCTGCTCGCGAAGCCCGCGCTGGACCTGACCTCGCGGATCTGCCCGCAGGGTGAGCGGGGCCTGCTGAGCGTCGTGGTCGACCCCAACTTCGCCACCAACAGCTTCGTCTACTTCTTCTGGACGCACAACGCGCACGGCTACTGCGGGCAGAACGGACCGGACGCACCCGAGAACCGGGTGACGCGGGCGGTCCTCGGCGACGACAACACGATCGCGCCCAGCAGCGAACGGGTGTTGGTGGACCACATATCAGCCCAGCGGTTCAACCACAACGGTGGCGACCTGCACTTCGGCGCCGACCAGCGGCTCTACATCAGTGTGGGCGACGGCGGCTGCGTGATCGACGATGACACCCGCTGCGGCCCCCTCAACACCAACAGCCGACGGCTCGACATCCCGCACGGCAAGATCTTGCGCGTCACCCGAGACGGCGGCGTGCCCGCCACCAATCCGTACGTCGGCGCCGTCGGGGCCCGGCGCTGCACGCTGCCGTCCGGGGTCCAGCCCGGCACCGGCCCCTGTACGGAGACCTTCGCCTCGGGCCTGCGCAACCCCTTCCGCTTCGCCCAGCTGCCGGGAACCGACCAGTTCTTCGTCAACGACGTGGGCCAGGACGACTGGGAGGAGATCGACAGCCTGGTCAAGGGGGCCGACTACGGCTGGAACGTCCGCGAGGGGCCGTGCGTGACCGGCTCCACCACCAGCTGCGGGCCGACCGGCTACGACAACCCCGACCACGCCTACAGCCATGACGCCACTGGATGCGGGTCGATCACCGGCGGGGCGTTCGTGCCCGACGGTGTGTGGCCGGCGCCGTACGGCGGCAGCTACCTGTTCGCTGACTACGTGTGCGGCAAGATCTTCCGCCTGGTGCCCGCTGCCGGTGGGGGCTACACCCAGGAAGAGTTCATGAGCCAGGTGAGCGTCCCGGTGCACCTCGCCTTCGGTCCCTACCGCGACACCCAGGCGCTGTACTACCTCGACTACGGCGGCGGCGCCGTCCACCGGGTGTCCTACAGCAGCACCAACAGCCCGCCTGTCGCGAGCTTCTGGCACCGTCCGGACGGACTCACCGTCACGTTGGACGGCTCAGCCAGCTATGACCCCGACTCCGGTGACGCGGTGACGTCGTGGCGGTGGAACTTCGGCGACGGGACGTCCACGAGGAGCACGACCCCGCGGGTCATCCACGCCTACCCCGCCGCTCAGACCTACCGCGCGACACTGCGGGTCGTCGACCGTTCCAGGGCCGTTTCGGCTCCGGTCAGCATGGACGTCTACGCCGGCGAGCACGCCCCCACGGTCGCGATCACGGCGCCGGATCCGACGGCGCGATTCTCCGTGGGGGAGTCGGTCACGGTGAGAGCGAGTGCTAGCGACGCCGAGGACGGACTACTGGCGCCCGCAGCCATCACCTGGACGGTCCAGCTGCGGCACGGTGGTCACAACCACCCGTACGCCGGGCCGCAGAGCGGGTCATCGCTGGCGCTCAGCTACCCCGCGCCGGAGGACCTGGCCTCCACCGACAACAGCTACCTGGTGGCGACGGCAGTGGCCACTGACTCGCGCGGCCTCACCTCCAGGGCCGTCCAGAAGCTGCTGCCGCGCAAGGTGGCGCTGAGCTTTGCGACCTCGCCGGCCGGCGGTCGGGTGCTGGTCAACGGTGTCTCCCGCCTGACGCCGGTGAGTCTGGTCTCGTGGGCCGAGTACGTCGTGCGGGTCAAGGCGCCAGACCAGTCGATCGGCGGTGTGCCGTACACGTTCGCCTCCTGGTCCGACGGCGGCGCCCGGCTGCACTCCATCGTCACCCCACGGACCGCCGCTACCTACACCGCGCGGTTCACCCGCCAGTGAGCCCGGCCCCGGAGTCGGTGTGGGACCACCCGCGGCCGCCGCGCGCGGAGCCCTCGGCGGACACCGTCGAGATCGTCCTCGGCGGTCGGGTTGTCGCCCGGTCCGCCCGTACCGTCCGCGTCCTCGAGACCAGTCACCCTCCCACCTACTATGTCCCGGCGGCGGACTTCGACGAGGGGGTGCTGCAGCCCGTGACGGGCTCGTCGTGGTGCGAGTGGAAGGGCCTGGCCAGCTATTGCGACCTGGTCAGCGGAGCGGTACACGCCGACCGCGCGGGGTGGACCTATCCGCGGCCGTCCGCAGACTTCGCCGTTCTGCTCGACACGGTGGCGGTCTACCCCGGCCGCGTCGAGCGGTGCACCGTCAACGGGGAGGTCGTCCGGGCGCAGGCGGGCGGCTTCTACGGCGGGTGGATCACCGACCGGGTGGTCGGGCCCTTCAAGGGTGAGCCGGGGACTGCCGGCTGGTGAGCCCGGTCAGCCGCGGGGACGTTGAGTGCCAACGGACTGCTCAGGAGCGGAATGTCATCAGGCAGCCGTGGCCGCTGCGCCAGGTGCGGCTGGTGATGGTCGGCTTCGGCAACTGGTACGTCACCTATGTGGCGTTCCGGAATCCGAAGAGCTTCGTGCCGTTCGTCCGCAACGGCCGGCGTCTGAGGACGGCACGGAGGGTCCGGGTCGCCCGCGAGGTGGCCGTCAGCAGCACGCCCGCCTAGCCGCGCCGCACGGAGCGAGCCGCATAAGGCACGACGAATGGCGATTACTTAACACATGTGTATAATTACACAGAGTAATCAAAACCGGCCGTCGAGCGGCACCGCGACCCCTGGAACGGAGCCGAAACCCGGTCGGGACGGTCTGGTGCGCGAGGTCTGTTCCAAGATCGCGCCAATCCCATCGCTCTCGGGTGACGAAGCAATCACATGACGTGGCCTCATGCACGCAAGTCCGTAGCTGTCTTCGCGATCGTCCTGCTCGGGGTGGTCATCGCCCTCGTGGCGATGAACTTCAGCGCCGCTACCGGGCCGACGAACCGCGCCGCTGGCGCACAGTCGACCGGGTCAGCCGGGTCAGCCGGGTCAGCCGGGTCGGCCGCGGACGCCCCGCGTCCCGCGACGGCCGGCAGCCAGCAGAAGGCGCTCGTCGAGCGGGTGATTGCCGGGCTCAAGGGCGGCAAGAAGGTGAGGTCGTTCGACAATCCCGCCGCCGGTGCCGTGCTCCCGGCCGTCGAGACGGCGAGCAACGTCCCGGTGGGTCGCCTGAGCATCGCCCGGATGGAGCTGCGTACACCCTTCTTCGAGGGTGTCTACGACTCGGTGATCGACAGCGGGCCGGGGCACTGGCCCGGCACCCCCCTTCCCGGCCAGCCCGGCAACGCCGTGGTGAGCGGCCACCGGGCCACCCACGGCGCGGAATTCGTCGACATCGACGACCTGGAGCCCGGCGACGAGATCGAGACCCAGGTCGGTGGCAGCACCGACGCGGTCACCTACGTCGTCCAGGGCACGACGATCGTCCGCGAGGAGAACTACGTGGACTTCGTCCTGCAGCAGCCCAAGAACCCCGACGCCCGCGTCCTCACCCTCTTCGCCTGTAACCCCGAGTGGGCCAGCACCCACCGCATCGTCGTACGCGCAGAGGCTGCACCAGCGAGCGCCGAGACGGGCGGGTGATGTCGCAACCGTCCAGCTGAGCGTACGAGGGGGGCACCCCCACGCGGCGCGTACCCACGCGCTCGTCGAGTTCCAAACGTGTGAGGAGACACCATGACCAGCAACATGGACAAGCAGATCTTCGACGGCCAGCCCGTCGTCGCCATCCGGAGCGAGCAGGACCGCCGCAGCTTCCTGCGCTCGGCCCTGATCGTCGGGGTGGGTGCCGGGTTCGTCGGCTACAAGGTGGGCGACCCGACCTCGGGTAGCCGTGCCAGTGCGTGGGCCGGCAACCTCGCCAAGCCCAGCGCCAAGGGCGACCTGGACATCCTGAACTACGCCCTGACCCTGGAGTACCTCGAGGCGGAGTTCTACACCCTGGGGGTGGAGGCAGGGGTGCTCAGCGGCCGCGAGCTCGACCTCGTCACGCCCATCCGCGACCACGAGACCGCGCACGTCCAGGCCGTCACCGGCACCATCCAGGATCTGGGCGGCACGCCGGTCGAAAAGCCCAAGTTCGCCTTCCCTAAGGGGACGTTCTCCAGCCGGGAGAAGTTCCTGGCGACCGCGTCCACCTTCGAGGAGCTCGGCGTCAAGGCCTACCACGGCCAGGTCACCCTGATCGACAGCGTCGACATCCTCGGCGCGGCCGCGTCGATCGCCGGCGTGGAGTCACGCCACGCCGCCATCCTGGCCGATCTCACCGGCGGGGAACCGTTCCCGTCGCCGATCGAGGCCAACCTGCCGATGAATGCCGTCCTCAAGGCGGCCATGCCCTTCATCGCTGCCTGAGGGCAAGTCCCGCCGACGACCATTCAGCAAGCAAGGGAGAAATCATGCAGATCAAGCGCACGAACTTCATCCGTGGCGACGTCGCCACGGTTCCGGCAAGCGTGTCCCTGGGAGCGCTCAACAACGGCTTCCTGTGGGCCAAGACCGCCGACTTCAACAGCGACGTGGACGTGCTCAACTACGCGCTCACGCTGGAGTACCTGGAGGCGGAGTTCTACCGGCAGGGCAACAGCGCCGGCCTCGTCAGCGGCAAGGAGAGGGAGTACCTCGACGCCGTGCAGTCCGACGAGGAGTCGCACGTCGCCACCATCATGGCCACGGTGCAAAAGATCGGCGGTCAGCCCGTCGCGGCTCCCGCCGTGGACTTCGCTGGCGCGTTCGACAGCCGGGAGAGCTTCCTGACCACGGCCCACGTGTTCGAGAACAAGGGCGTGGGAGCCTACCTCGGCGCCGCCGGGTTCATCCAGGACAAGGCGATCCTGCAGGCCGCCGCCGGCATCTTCGGTGTCGAGGCGCGCCACGCCGCCATCATCGGCAACCTGCTGGGCCTCGAGCCCGAAGGCGGCGTCTACATGGGGGTCACCGAGACGCCCCTCACCAAGGACGCCGTCCTCAAGGCGGTCAGCCCGTTCCTGGCCGATGCTGGTGCGATGGGCGACGACGCTGCGGTGACCCTGTAGTCGCTGCTCGACCAGTACGCACGACCAGTACGCACGACCGGCGGCGCCGGAGATGAGCCCCACGCGGGATTGTCTCCGGCGTCGCCGCGCTCACGCGGTCGGGGAGACGATCCCGTACTCGTGAATCTTGCGGTAGATGGTCGCCCGTGACATCTCCAGCGAGCGGGCGGCCTTGGCCTTGTTGCCTCCCGCGTCGCAGAGGCTCTGCACGATCGCGTCGCGTTCGATGCGCTCCAGTGGGCTGAGCCGCCGACGCCCGACCGCCCGTGCTTCGGGTGGCAGGTCGTCGGGCACGATGTAGCCGGTCCGCCGGTGCTTGACCACGTGGCGCAACAGCTGGTGCACCTGCTCGGTGTTGCCCGGCCAGGGCAGGCGCATGAGCAGCTGCATGGCCTCCGGCGAGCAGGTCAGCTGCCCGCCGTGGCCCAGTCGGGCCAGGAAATGAGCCACCAGCGGCTGCAGGTCCTCCAGATGCAGCCGCAGGGGGGGCACCTCGACAGTGCTGGGGAACAGCTGCAGGAGGGCGGTGAGGTTTTTGTCCTGGTCGTTCTGCCGGAGTGTGACCGCCACCCACAGCGCACGATCGCGGCCGGCCCTCGCCGCCTGGAGCGCGGACGAGAGTCCACGCAGGCGAGGAGCGTCGAGGGTGTCGACGTGCCGGAGGATCACGTTGTCGGCGTCCTCGAGCAGCGCACACCTCACGGTGCTCAGCCAGTTCGGGTCGGCGGCGGCTTCGGCCGCGTCGAAGACCGCCAGTCGCCCGACCGGCTGCCGCCGAAGCTGAACGGCCTTCAGCACCGCGAGCTTGCCCACCCCGGGCTCGCCATCCACCGCGAGCCACTCGCCGGCCCGGAACAGCCGCTCCACCTCGTGACAGGCGCGCAGCCACGGCGGGGCGGACCCCACCAGACCCGGCAGCAGGCCGGTGGCGCTCGTGGCCGCCCGGCGGCCGCCGGGCGGCCGCTCCGGATCCGCCAGCTTGACGTGGACGACAAGACCCGGCGGTTGACCGGTCTCGCGTACCGGTCGGCAGTGCATCCGCACGGCCAGACCGGTGGGCAGATCGACGGCGACCGATTCCCGGTGTCCGGTGGTCAACCGTTCGGTGGCCTGGGCCAGCATGGCGGCCTGATCGGCAGGGTCGAGCACGGTGCGGGCGTACTCGTTGAGCATCACGACGTCTTTGTTGAGGGCGAAGACCACCCCGGTCATCCGTCGACAGGTGCGCAGGTACTCCTGGAACAGGCCCATCTGACCTGCTCCGCTGTCGCTCAGCAGCGCCTGGCGGATCTGCTCGGCGGTCGCCTTGGCGAGCGTGAGCAGCAGTGAGCCGGCATCTCTGCGCCAGCAGGTGAGGTCGATCGCGCCGACCGTGCGGCCCGAGATCGGGTGTTGGATCGGGACTCCGGCGCAGGCCAGGTCCTCGAGGTTCTCGGCATAGTGCTCGTGCCCGAAGACGTGCGTCGCACCCCCTATCTCCAACGCGGTCCCGATGCCATTGGTGCCGACGAACTCCTCGGCATAGCTGAAGCCGGGTGCGAGCAGGACGCTGTCGAGATGCCGCTCGAGATCGTGGGCCGCAGTCAGCCGGCTGAGCACCAGTCCGGTCGGGTCGGTGAGGATGGCACTCACCGACTGGCCGTCCAACTGCTCCCGCAGTGCGCGCAGGACCGGCTCGGCACTTCTCGTCAGTGGGGTGTCGATGTCCGGATCGCTGATGTAGGGGAGCTTGACCCGGTCCGCGGCGACGGACGAGTCACGCGACCGCTGCCAGGAGGCGACGATCGTCCCCCGGACCCGGCCGGGCACGACCGGCTCGGCGGTGAGGAACCGGACCCTGCTGTCCGCGACGTGGTCACCGTCAGTCACAACAACCTTGCGTGGCGATGTCGCCGACACGGCCGCATCTGCCTCCTTCCGCCCGCCCGCGTCGTGCAGGGCGCTGCCCCGCTCCGCCGTGCAACCTCTCCGTCTCGCCACCTTATGCTCCGATGAGCGATCGGTCGATAGCCGCCAACGGTCCGGGTCCGTCTCATAGTGAGACTCCGTGCCTCGAGCGGTCGGGGTAGACCAAGAGGTATGGGCGCAGCCGAGGCCTCCGGGTCTGAGACGTACAACCCCTGGACCGTCGTCAACCTCGTCTTCACTCACCTCGCCCGCGAGGGGCTCCACCCGGTGCTCGGCGAGGCCGGCGACCCTGGGCCGCCGGCCCGGGCGCTGCTGCTGGCGCTGGGGATCGAGCCGGACGCAGAGGGCAACCGCGAGGTCAGGCGGGACGTCCGGGCGCAGCTGGCCCAGATCCGCGCCGTGATGCTCGACGAGCAGTGAACCGGGCTGGGCCAGGGGAGGCGGTGCGTCTCATTCTGAGACCCGCATCCGGCCGGACCACGAGTTACATGGACCACACCGGGCCGTTTCACGACAGTGACGGACTACCTGACCTTGAGGAGTGCTGATGAGTCGCCAAAGCGTGGCCAAGGCTTACGAGAAGATCCAGGAACTCGCGTGGGAGCCGCTCTACCATGAGCCGGTCGCCCAGTACGGGACGGACTACACGTTCGCGAAGGCCAAGAAGAAGGACCCGCTCAAGCAGGTCCTCCGGTCGTACTTCCCGATGGAGGAGGAGAAGGACCACCGCGTCTACGGAGCTTCGGACGGCGCGATCCGCGGCAACATGTTCCGTCAGGTCCAGGAGCGCTGGCTGGAGTGGCAGAAGCTGTTCCTCAGCATCATCCCGTTGCCGGAGATCTCCGCGGCCCGAGCGATGCCACTGCTGTTCCGCAATGTGCCCAACCCCGAGCTGCACAACGGGCAGGCCATTCAGATGATCGACGAGGTCCGACACTCGACGATCCAGCAGAACCTCAAGCGCCTGTACATGAACAACTACATCGACCCGGCCGGCTTCAACAACAGCCTGCGGAACTTCCAGAACGACTACTGCGGCACGATCGGCCGGCAGTTCGCCGAGGGCTTCATCACCGGGGACGCCATCACCGCGGCGAGCATCTACTTGACGATCGTGGCCGAGACGGCGTTCACCAACACGCTGTTCGTCGCCATGCCCGCCGAGGCGGCGGCCAACGGTGACTACCTGCTGCCCACCGTGTTCCACTCGGTGCAGTCCGACGAGTCCCGGCACATCAGCAACGGCTACGCCACCTTGCTGATGGCGCTCGCCGACGAGGGCAACCACCAGCTGCTCGAGCGCGACCTGCGCTACGCCTGGTGGAACAACCACCGCGTGGTCGA
>Ga0183260_10004211_pt1 | contig 11466 bp, 10 predicted proteins | sample AntDrymUQ4972206_2_FD_129768 | JGI IMG/M metagenome (GOLD analysis project Ga0183260, IMG submission 129768) | Polar desert sand microbial communities from Dry Valleys, Antarctica - metaG UQ497 (22.06) (version 2) (version 2) | ecosystem: Environmental > Terrestrial > Soil > Desert | place...
CCCCCGTACCACCGCCGCGGCGGGAGAGCTCGAGGGCCAGGTGCAGGACGATCCTGGCACCGCTCATGCCGATCGGGTGGCCCAGCGCGATGGCCCCGCCGTTGACGTTCACGCGGCTCTCGTCGACACCGAGCTCACGGGCGCTGGCGATCCCGACGGCGGCGAAGGCCTCGTTGATCTCCACCAGGTCCAAGTCGGCGGGCTCGATGCCCTCCTTGCTGCAGGCGGCAGCAATGGCTCGGGCTGGTTGGGACTGCAGGGTCGAGTCGGGGCCGGCGACCATGCCGTGGGCGCCGATCTCGGCCAGCGGGGTCAGACCCAGCTCCCGGGCGCGGTCGCGGCTCATGACGACCACGGCGCAGGCGCCGTCGGAGATCTGCGAGGCCGAGCCCGCGGTGATCGTGCCCGCCGGCGCGAAGGCCGGCCGGAGCCTGGCCAGTGACTCCGGCGTCGTGTCGCCGCGGATCCCCTCGTCGTCGCGGACGACGACCGGCTCGCCGTGCTTCTGGGGCAGCTCCACCGCCACCACCTCGTCGTCGAAGATGCCGTTCTTGTGCGCCGCGGCAGCGCGCTGGTGGGACCGGGCGCTGAACGCGTCCTGCTCCTCGCGGGTGAGGGCGAGACCCTCGGCGTTGCACGACTCGGTCAGGGCGCCCATGGACTGGTCGGTCAGGGCGTCCCACAGGCCGTCGTGAGCCATGTGGTCCACCAAGGTCGCGTTGCCGTACTTGGTGCCCTCGCGCGACCCGGCCAGCAGGTGCGGGGCGTTGGACATCGACTCCATCCCGCCGGCGACGACGACGTTGGCATCACCCAGACGCACCAGCTGGTCGGCCATGGCGATCGCGCTCAGGCCCGACAGGCACACCTTGTTGATCGTCAACGCCGGCACCGAGAGCGGGATACCGGCCTTGTGGGCGGCCTGGCGAGCGGGGAGCTGCCCGGCGCCGGCCTGCAGCACCTGACCCAGGATCACCTGGTCGACCTGGTCGGCGCGCACGCCCGAGCGCTGGAGGGCGGCGGCGATGGCCAGCCCGCCGAGGTCGGCCGCCGAGAGACCTTTCAGCCCGCCGAGCAGGCGTCCGATCGGAGTACGTGCGCCCGCGACGAGGACGGAAGGCGAGGACGAGGCGATCATGCTCGGCACCCTACCCAGACCGGTGGGAGCGACGGCTGCCACGATGGCTCGTCATGGCGCCGGATCTGTTGGTGAGCATCGACCATGTGGGGATCGCGGTGCCCGATCTCGACGAGGCCATCGAGTTCTACGCCCGGGTCTTCGAGATGACCTGCGTGCACCAGGAGGTCAACGCCGAGCAGGGTGTCCGCGAGGCGATGCTGCGCGTCGGCGACTCCGAGACCCGGCTGCAGCTGCTGGCGCCGCTGTCGGCGGAGTCCCCGATTGCCACCTTTCTCGACCGTCACGGTCCGGGCGTGCAGCAGGTCGCCTACCGGGTCGCCAACGTCGTCCATGCCTGCGACGTGCTGCGTCGGCGAGGTCTCCAGCTGCTGTACGACCAGCCGCGCCGCGGCACGGCAGGCAGCCTGGTCAACTTTGTCCACCCGCGAGATGCCGGTGGTGTTCTCGTCGAGCTGGTCGAGGTGAAGCCGGCATAACGCACAGTTAGGTTCGCGACACTCAGTGGAGATGGATCGTTTGCGACTTCCTTGGCACCATACTCAAGCGATGAGGCCTCTGCGTGGGACTCAGCGTGCCATCGAGGCCATCGACCGCTAGCAAGCGAGGGACGTCGCCATGTCGGACCAGCAGGGACTGTCTATATTCGACTCCGGCCAGAACGCGGCCGAGACCACCCAGATCCCCGCCGTCGCCGGACCGGGCGAGCTGCCGGTCGTCCGCCGCGGCGGGTACGACCGCGCGGCGGTCGACGCCAAGCTGGCCGAGCAGCGCACCGCCGTGCAGGCCGCGGAACGGGCCGCCGGCGCCGCACAGCGCAAGGCCGCCGAGCTCGATGCGCAGGTCAATCAGCTGCGCACCCAGATCGCCGAGACCGGCGAGCCCACCTACGCGGGCCTGGGCAGCCGCGCCGCCTCGCTGCTGTCGATGGCCGAGGACCAGGCCGACGAGGTGCTCAGCCGGGCTCGTGTCCAGGCCGACCAGATGCTGACCCAGGCACAGCAGGAGTCCGAGGCGATGCGCTCAGGGGCAGCCAAGGAGGTCGACGACGTCAAGGTCGTCCACCTGCGCGACCTGGAGGACCAGCGTGCGCGACTCACCGCCGCCGCCCAGGACGAGCGAGCCTCCGCCGCTGCGGAGGCGGCCGACCTGCTGGCCAGCGCCAAGCGCGAGGCCGACCAGATCCGGTTGGCCGCCGAGCAGGAGACGACAAGCCTGCGCACGTCGGCGCGCCGGGAGAGCGAGAAGGCCCGCGCCGCCGCCGAGCGGGAGGTCTCCGAGGCGCGCCGGGTGCTCGCGGTCGAGCGCGAGCGGCTCACCCGGGAGGCCGCCGACCACCACGACCAGGCGGTCGAGGAGACCCAGCGCCTCGTACGCGAGTCCGAGGAGCGTGCTGCAGCCGCCGAGCAGCGGGCCACCGAGGCCAGCGGGCAGGCCAACAAGCAGCGCAGTGACGCCGCGGCTGAGGCCGAGCGGGTGCTCGTCCGCGCCAAGCGCGAGGCCGAGCAGATGGTGACGGCAGCACGACACCAGGCCGAGCACATGTCCAACCAGGCCCGCAGCGACCTGGACCGCGCGACCGCCTCGGCTCGCGCCGAGCTGGACACCGTGCAGCGCCGTCGCGACGGCATCGTGGCCCAGCTGGCCGCCTTGCGTGACCTGGTTGCCGGCTTCGGCCCGGACGAGGACCGGCAGCCGGAGCAGGACCAGGAGCAGGAGCCAGCGCCGGCGGCTGAGACAGAGCCGGTCCACAACGGACAGGAGCCGGTGCCTGCCGGCGACCGGGCCTGACGGCTACAGCACCGAGCGGCACCGACGCAGGGGCTTGGCGGCGACCCGGTCACCGCGGATGCGTACCGACTGCACGCTGTGGTTGTTGTCGTCGTCGGACTCCAGCAGCTGGTCCCTGGGGTCCACCGTGGTCCGCAGGCAGTACAAGCCGTTGGGTAGCCCATCGGGCAGGGTGAGGAACTGCCCGGGCAGGTAGCTGCCGTAGACGTCGACCCAGCCGATCGAGATGCCCTGACGGGTGTCCTGGGAGCAGGCGCCGTAGTACTCGGCGTAGTGACGAATGTCCCACTTGGGCGGGACGCGCTCGCTGTCTCGCAGGCAGAAGCTCATCTTGCGGCCCTTGACGACGATCGGCCGGTCGCGGTCGGGACGCCACAGGGCGTAGCGCGCGGCCGCCTCGAAGTGCCAGTGGTCGTGCGAGGGGTGAAAGACCATGCATCCCGCGTCGTGCCGCACCGACCGGTTGTCGGCATCGCGGTCGTACCACCCGTTGCGGTTGCGGTCGCGGAACATGATCTGGCTGGCGTGCTGCTCGTTGCGCCGGCAGTCCCCGAGGTTGTTGGGCCGCAGCTCGAGCACGCCGTGGCCGGGGTTGGCGAGCCCGGACTCGAAACGGATGGTGCGGCGGCCGGCGGCGTTGCGCCTGATCGAGAGGTCTCTCGCCGGCAGGGACCGAGCGTCCGGCAGCAGTCGGGGCGCCTTCCTCGCGGCGCTCACAGGGACGGCGCTCGAGTCCGAGGCACGGGGCTGCGGGCCGCTGAGGCCACCGGCAGCAGGCGCCGCCAGGACGACCAGGCTCACCACCGCGGCTGCACCGACAGCGGCGGCCCACCAGGGCCATGAGCGGCATATGGGCATAGCCGTCCCTTCGTGGTGATCTCTATCACTCTGAGTAGTTAGGAGGCTAGGTGGTGTCGTCGTCAACGACGACTGGACGAACGTCCATTCCTGCATACATCGAGGAGTCAGCAGTCTGCATCGGACCGGACCAGTGACTCGGCAGCGGAAGCGTCACCCGTGGCGCGACCCGACGGACCACCTCGTCGAGGACCTCCTCGGTATGGCCCACCCACAGATGCTTCGCGCCGGCCACGCCCACGACGTCGGCCTGCTGGACGCGGGCAAATCGGCGTCGGGCCTCGTCGGGACGCAGATAGTCGTCGTGCTCGGGCACCAGCGCGGTGAGCGGTTTGCCCGAGCGGCTCCACGCGTCGAGGTCGGCGTCGGTCGTCGAGCGCAGCGGCGGGGACAGCACGATCGCACCCTCGATCGCCGGCTCCAGGCCGTAGCGCAGCACCAGGTCGGTGCCGAAGGACCATCCCAGCAGCCAGACCGATGGCAGGTCCGCGAACTCGGCGTACTCGACGGCGGCTGCGATGTCGAGGCGCTCGCTCTCGCCGTTGTCGAAGGTCCCCTCGCTGGTGCCCTGCACGCTGGAGGTGCCCCGGGTGTTGAAACGCAGCACGGCCAGGCCTGCCAAGGCGGGCAGCCGGTAGGAGGCCTTGCGCAGGAGGTGGCTGTCCATCATGCCGCCGTGGGTCGGCAGCGGGTGCAGGCACACCAGAGTCGCCACGGGGGGTTCGTCGAGGGGTTGCGCCAGCTCCCCCACCAGTCGCAGCCCGTCGGCGGTGTGCAGGCTCAGCGGCCTACGGCGGGCAGGCAGCACCGAGCTGCCGCGGATCGGCGTGTCGGTCGATGGGCCAGTCATTGCGGGCAGGCTAGCGACCGGCCTCCCGCGGGCGCCAGATCCCGGCTGTTGCAGCCGTCAGCCCCTCAGGACGTGACCCGCAGGAGACAATCAGTGACCGACCGAGCACAATGAGCGTGCGACCCTGTCCTCGACCAGCAGGCGTCGCCCAACGAAGGGGGCCCGGGCATGCCGACACGCGGCCTTCGGGCGCCCGCGAGAACGGTCCTCGACGTGGTCGCCACGATGCGCCGAGACTACGTGCTCGACGCGTTCGCGCTCATGGTCGCGGTGGGCATCTTCCACCTCACCGTGCTGCAGGGCTCGGTGAGTGCGGGGGTCAGCAACGCGGTGTTCACCGTCGCGGTCACCGCCTACTTCCTCACCCTGGTGACGCGGAATGTGCTGACCGCTGCCCGCACGCCGGACCGTCGCGCCGCCCTGCTGCTGCTCACAGCGGGGCTGTGCCTGTGGGCGGTCGGCTCGGCCACGCTGACTGCCCAGGGCGTGTCGGAGATCGCGTTCCCGGCACCGGGTGAGTGGTTCTTCCTGGCCTCGTACGGCGGTATCGCCGCCTTCTTGTTGATGGAGGTGCCACGCCGGGGGGCGCCCACCCGCACCGTCTGGCTGGAGGCGGCGGTGGTGTGTGCCGCCACGGCCTGCCTGTCGGCACTGCTGGCCATCCCGGTGGGCAGGGCGCTCGAATCCGGTCCCGTGGCGGTCAACACCCACGTGGTGCTCGCCGTGCTGTACCCGCTCATCGACGGCGTCCTGGTGGTCCTCGTGGTGGGACAGGTGCTGCTGGGACAACGCGCCTGGGGTGCCCGAACGGCGGTCCTGGCCGGCGGTCTGGTGCTGCTGGGCGCTGCCGACAGCAGCTTTTTGCTCACGTTGTCGGAGGGCACCTACGAGTCCGCGCCCGGCCTGAAGCTGGCCTACGGGCTCAGCTTCGCGCTGGTGGTCGGTGCCGCGCTGGTCCGCCCGCCCGAGGTGCAGACCGCCCGCACCGAAAACAACCGCAGCCGGGTGCTGATCGCAGCTGCCGCGGTGGCGATGGCTGCGCTGGTTCTCCGGCCGGGTGACAACGCACTCGGTGCGGCCGTCACGCTTGCCGGCGTCAGCACCCTGGCAGCGGCCGGCTGGCGCCTGGTGCTCGCCCTGCGCGAGGCTCGCGGCGCGGCGGAGGCCCTACGGTTGTCGCGCACCGACGAGCTCACCGGTCTGCCCAACCGGCGGGCGGTGCTGCAGGACCTGGAACGCGCCCGCCCCGACGGTGCCCCGCTGTCGTTGTTGCTGCTGGACCTGGACGGCTTCAAGGACATCAACGACAGCATGGGGCACGCCGTCGGTGACCGAGTCCTCGTCCAGCTGGCCGACCGGTTGCGCAGCCGGTTGGGACACCAGCTCAGCATCAGCCGCCTCGGTGGGGACGAGTTCGCGCTGGTGGCGCGCAACGACGACCCGCTGGAGATGACCGCGATAGGACGCAACGTCTGTGCGGTGCTCGCCGAGCCGATCATCGTTGACGGCCTGGAGCTGACCATCTCGGCCTCGGTCGGGATCGCCATCCGGGGCGGGTCGGTGGTGGCCGCCAGTGACCTGCTCCGGCGCGCTGACGTCGCCATGTACGAGGCCAAGGCCAACCGCACCGGCGCAGTGCTGTACGAGGCCGCCCACGACAACTACACCCGGGCCAGGCTGCGGCGCAATGAGGAGCTGCGCCGCGCCATTCGCGAGGGTGAGCTGTCCATGTGGTACCAGCCGCAGATCGACGCCGCCACCCAGCAGATGGTCGCGATCGAGGCCCTGGTCCGGTGGCAGCACCCCACCGAGGGGCTGCTCACCCCAGCGGCCTTCCTGCCCGAGGCCAGACGCCACGGACTCATGCCAGCGCTGTCGGTGGACGTGAGCCAGCAGGTCGTCGGGCAGGCCCGCCAGTGGCTGGACGAGGGATTCAACTTCCGGGTCGCCCTCAACTGTGCGCCGCCTGAGATCCTTGGCGGACCGGTGCTCGCCTGGCTCTACCAGGCCATGAGTGCCGCCAGGCTGCCCGCGCACACCTTGCTGATCGAGGTGACCGAGGACTCCTTCCTGCATGATCCCGATCGTGCGCGCGAGCTGTTGTTCGAGCTGCAGGATATGGGGGTGCAGACCGCCATCGACGACTACGGCACCGGTTTCTCCTCGCTGTCGTACCTGCGCGACCTCCCCGTTCGAGAGCTCAAGATGGACCGATCCTTCATCTCGACCATGCTCAGCGACACCGGCAGCCGCGTCATCGTCGACACCACCACCAAGATGGCCCACGCGCTGGGCCTGCGCCTGGTCGCCGAAGGCGTCGAGGACGCAGCGACCGCGGCGGCGCTCGTCGCGATGGACGTCGACCTGCTGCAGGGCTACCACTTCGCACCGCCGATGCCGGCGGCCTCGGTGGGCCCCTGGGTGCGCCAGTGGTCGGCGGCCTCGAGCCCAGCGGCCCTGCTGCTACCGCGGGCCGGCGACACCTACTAGCTGCCTCGCCCCGGCGGGCTGTCTGGCCGGTGCCGCCGGCTCCTCGAACGGCTGGAGCCGGAACGGGTCCGCGGGTGCCGGGAGCCGGAAGTGGTCCCGGGGCGGCACCCGCACGTCCTCCAGGCCCACGCCGAGCGTGATCAGCCGATACGCGTCGGGGAAGTCGCGGCGCTGCCTGACGACGGAGCTGCTGACCCGGGCGAAGACCGGAGCACTGGCCGGCGAGCCGAGATAGGGCGCGGGCTCGGTGCCGGGCAGCGTCTGCATGACGATGCCCACCGACGCCAGCAGGTGGCGAACCCGCTCGTCGACGATGGCGACGATGGCCGCGGCATTGTTGACCCGAACCGCGGTGATGATGCCGTGGTAGAGCGCGAACGCCATCCGTACGCCGTCGGCCTGCAGGCCCGGTCGCACGCCCATCGTGGCAATGTCCCAGGTGCGAGCGAGGTCCACCCCCGCTGCTGCCGCGCTGCGGGGGGCATCAACCGCCCACGGGGGCTGCTGCACGTCGTCGATGGTCTTCAGCGGGCCACGACAGCTGGTGAGGATGCGCGCACAGGCCACGACAGCGTCCCGCTCGTCGGCCAGTGCCAGGAAAACCGAGTTGGCCTCGTACGGCTCGTACTCCTGCGCCAACTGCTCGTGGGTGTTGCCGAAGCACTGCGAGAAGATGTCGGCCTCACAGTCTCGGGCTGCCGCCAGCAGATCACCGCGAGGGTTGAAGGCCAGCCGCAGGGACCGGCTCATCAGAACTCCCTCGAGACGACGTCGTCGCTGCCGAAGAAGTGCCGCGACAGATCCACGACGGCCGTCGGGCTGAAAGGCTTGCACGCGTACACGTCGACGCTGAAGAACAGCCGCGGGGTGTCCCAGGCATAAAAGTGTGCCCCGGAGGTTTCCCAGTGAATCCAGCCGGCCCAGCCGTACAGCGGCGATCGATGGGTGACGGGCTCGGTGAGGGTGACCATGTCGATGGTGTCGGACAACGCAGTGAGGTACGAGCTGATGCCGATGGCATCGATGGGGGCCGTGCACAGACCCTCGACCACGAGACGCTGGCGGTAGATCTCAGGGGCGAGGTTGAGCATCGGCATGGCGATGTCGTGCATAGAGACTCCTTAGGGCTGGGGCCGATCGGCCCGCGGCCGAAGACCGGATAATCCAGGTCGGTACACCGTCGACGGGTAAGGGAAAGCATGACACAGTGTGATGCTTTGAATCGTCAGAGTCACTTACTGGTGCCCCAACACGCGCCGTACTATGACAGACGGGATCTCAGCGTCTGCTCGCCCAGCAACCGGTGTGCCAGTGCCGGCGCTCGGACAGGCCGCTCTCGCCGGCCGCAAAGGCGAGCAACGACGGATCGACCGGCCAGACCACGACGTGCGGTGTCGCGGGTGCCAGCGGTTGTTGGCAGCCAGGGCAGCGATAGGTCCGGGTGGCGGCCGAGCCGGTGACCGGCCGGACGTAGAAGTCGTCCCCGCGGTGGCGCTCTACTCGAGAGGTGCTTGCGCTGCCGAGCCGAGTCCCCTCCGCCCGGCGGCGCCGGTGCCGGCGGGCCATGGCGCGCAGTGTGCCAGCCAGGGCGGCCGCCCGTCCCCCTAGGCTCTGCCCGTGCGCCTCGTGATCGCCCGCTGCCAGGTGGACTACGCCGGCCGGCTGTCGGCGCACCTGCCGATGGCCGTCCGGCTGGTGCTGGTCAAGGCGGACGGATCAGTGTCCATCCACGCCGACGACCGTGCGTACAAGCCGTTGAACTGGATGAGCCCGCCCTGCCGCCTCGACGAGGGCCAGGCGGCAGACGGCCGGCTGAAGTGGACCGTACGGGCGGCTCGCACCGAGGACACGCTGCGGATCGTCTTCGCCGAGGTGCTGCATGACTCGACCCACGAGCTGGGAGTCGACCCGGGGCTGGTGAAGGACGGCGTGGAGAGGCACCTGCAAGAGCTGCTCGCCGACCACCCGGGTGTGCTCGGCGAGGGTCTTTCCCTGGTCCGCCGGGAGTACCCCACGGCGATCGGACCGGTCGACCTGCTGTGCCGGGACGCGCTGGGAGCGACCGTCGCGGTGGAGATCAAGCGCCGCGGCGAGATCGACGGGGTGGAGCAGCTGGCACGCTACCTCGAGCTGCTCGGCCGTGATCCTCTGCTGGCGCCGGTCCGGGGTGTGCTCGCCGCCCAGGAGATCAAGCCGCAGGCCCGGACCCTGGCCGCCCACCGCGGGATCTCCTGCGTGGTCGTCGACTACGACGTGCTGCGCGGGCTCGACGACCCGGCGCTGCGGCTGTTCTGAGCCGGCGCCGCGCGCAGCGCTGACAGCCGGGGCTCACCGACAGCCGATCGGGCCACCGCGGTCGAGCACCCTGCCGGCCGCGGTGACGAAGCGGAACCCAAACGACCGCCGTCCGAGCGCGAGCCGAAGGACCCCGTTGCGGTGGGCGATCCGCTTGCGGCTGAGGCGGCCGTGTGGGGAGGAGAACGACCGCAGCTCCGCTCCGCCGGTGCCGACGACGAACTGGCGCATGCCGCGGGCGGCCGCCGAGCCGTCAGCACCGCGGGGGGCGAAACGCTCGTAGTCGTGGTCGTGACCGGTGACCACGACGTCCCCGCCGTTGCGGGCAAGGACCCGCCACATCGGTCGGACGGCCGGGGTGCCGCCGTGCGCACCGCTGGACCAGGGCGGATGGTGCCAGTAGGCCAGCACACAACGCCCAGCGCGCCTGTGCAGGTCACGCCGCAGCCAGTTGACCTGCCGGGACGAGGCACCGCAGCGCACCGTCCGGCAGCCGTTGCTGCTGTTGAGCGCCACCACGTGCCACGCGCCGACGTCGAAGCTGTAGTAGCCGTTGCTGCGCCGGTGTGCCCGCCGGCCGAAGTAACGGAAGTAACCGCGGGCGCCGGCGGTGAGGTACTCGTGGTTGCCGGGGACCGGCCGGGTGCGACGCGGGAAACGACCCCACGTCCGGTCGTACTCCGCGACGAACTCGCGGACGGCGCCGCGCTCGTATTGGTTGTCTCCCACGGTGAGCACCCTGGTGGGGTCGATGGCCTCCACCCGGCGCGCGGTGCGCGCGGCCGGGCACCGCGGCGGGGCACAGTCGGAGATATCCCCGGCCGCCACCACGACCACTCGGCCCCGTCCGTCGGCAGCTGCGGCGGCGGCAGCCTGGCGGCCGGCCAATCCGGCCGGCTCGGGGGCGGCAACCGCGGTGGGGGTCAGCACGGCTGCGAGCACGAGCGCCGCTGCGATCGCGGACCGCGCCGCCAGCAAAGGCATGGTCGCTGCCGAGTCAGGCGGGTTCGAGATGCAGCACCCGCGTCAGCCTGGTGACCGCCAGGGTGCGGCGCAGGCGTGGATGCGTCCGGTGGACGACCAGGTGGTGACCCAGGCGGTGCGAGCGCTCGTGCGCGGCGGCAAGCAGCGCCAGACCCAGCCGGTCGACCCACTCGACATCGGCGAGGTCGAGCACGACGTCCCCCTCGGCTCGGTCGATGGCCTCGAACAGCACCCGGCGGGCGTGGGCCACCGACACGCCGTCAAGGCGCTCCAACCGCACGGTCATCAACTCGTCCTCCACTGTCCCCCCACCCCGACTACCTGAACAGACGCACCGCCCCGGCAAAAGGTTGCCGGTTGCCCGCGACCAGGTGCCCAACGACACGCGGGTGATACCCGGTATTCGTCACTGTCGACGCTCAGGTCAGGTGAAATGGCCCGAACGGCCAGGTGCTCAGTCGTCGTAACGGAAGAATCCGCGCCCGCTCTTGCGCCCGAGCTCGCCTGCCTCCACCATCCGCGACAGCAGCTCGGGCGGGAAGAACTTGGGGTCTGCGGTCTCGGCATGGATGTTCAAGGTGGCGTCTCGCAAGATGTCGACACCGGTGAGGTCGGTGGTGGCCAAAGGTCCCATCGGGTGCCCGAAGCCGAGCCGACAGGCCAGGTCGATGTCCGCCGCGGAGGCGACCCCGGCCTCATAGAGCGCGACGGCCTCCATCACCAGCGCACTGACGAGCCGGGTGGTGACGAATCCGGCGACGTCCCGCTCCACCACGATGCACGTCTTGCCGGTCCCCTCCGCGAACGCCCGGGCCGTCGCCAGCGTCTCGTCGCTGGTCTTGTGGCCGCGGACGAGCTCGCACAGCCGCATCATCGGCACCGGGGAGAAGAAGTGCGTGCCGACGACCTGCTCAGGGCGCTGGGTGACGGCGGCGATCGACGTCACCGGGATGGCCGAGGTGTTGGTGGCGAGGACGGCGGTCTCGGCGCACAGGCCGTCGAGCGCCCGGAAGACGTCGTGCTTGACGTCGAGGCGCTCGAAGACGGCCTCAACGACCAC
>Ga0183260_10004212_pt1 | contig 11466 bp, 14 predicted proteins | sample AntDrymUQ4972206_2_FD_129768 | JGI IMG/M metagenome (GOLD analysis project Ga0183260, IMG submission 129768) | Polar desert sand microbial communities from Dry Valleys, Antarctica - metaG UQ497 (22.06) (version 2) (version 2) | ecosystem: Environmental > Terrestrial > Soil > Desert | place...
AGCCTCAGTCCGGGGCGCTGCCGCGCGGCGGTCTCGCCCGCCGCTCGACGACCTTGCGCATCGCGGCGCGGCTCGCCTCCGCGTCCCGCGAGCGCACCGCCTCCAGCACGGGCCGGTAGCGCTCCAGGCCGGACGGCAGGGCTGCGCCCGCCTGCTCGGCGGCGCGATCGAGCGAGACGACGACCTGACGGAGGAAGCGGTTGCCCGCCGCCTCCGCGAGTGCGCCGAGCAGCTCGTTCCCGTCGCCCGCGCCCGCGAGCCGCTCGAGCACGGCGGCCGTCCGTCGCCGGGCGGCGAGCGCGGCGACCTCCGGCCAGACGATCTTGAGGCACTCCGTGGCCTGCCCGAGCGCCTGCTGCGCCTCCGGGCCGGCCAGCATCGCCTCCATGAGCACGGGATCGAAGAGGCTCCACTCGTGCCGCGGCGCGACGCGGGCGCCGACCCCGTGCCTGACGGACAGCACGCCGCGGTCGCGCAGCGCCTGGATGCACTCCCGCGCCACGTAGCGGCTGACGTCGTGGGAGCGGGCCAGCTCGACCTCCTTCGGCAGGCGGGCACCCTCCTCGTAGTCGCCGCGGACGATGGCGCCCAGCAGGTCGGCCATGAGCTGCTCGTGGAGCTTGCGGACGACCGGCATGGCCGGTCATCCAATCACCTGCTGGGCCGAGGATCAACTCCGTCCTATGGTCAGCGTTGCACATTGCTCAGCGCATGCTGAGCATTGACAGCACGTGACGAGGGACTTAGCTTTCCGTGGTGAGATGACCAGGCAACCGGTGACCGTCCTGGTCGGGGATCCGCTCCCGCTCTTCCGCGACGCGCTCGCCAGGCTCGTCCGCCAGGGCCGCGACCTGACCCTCGTGGCCGAGCTCGGCGACGGCCAGGGCGCGCTGCGCGCGATCGAGGCGCTCCGGCCGGACGTCGCGCTGCTGGGCGTGCCGCTCGGCGACTTCCCGGCCGACCGCGTCGCCGGCGCCGTGGCGCGCGACGGGCTGCCCACCAAGGTCATCCTCTTGCTCGGGGAGCCCGACGCGGAGGCGGCCTACACGGCGCTCGCCCGCGGGGCGTCGGCATGCCTCACCCGTGCGGTCGATCCCGCAACGCTCTGCCGCACCGTGGAAGCGGCCGCGCGCGGCGAGAACGTGCTGGCGGCCGAGCTGCAGACCGGCGTCGCGCGCGAGATCCGGCGCCGCGATCCGGACCACCGCCCGCTTCTCACCGCCCGCGAGCGCCAGGTGCTCCACCGCGTCGCGGACGGCCGCAGCACCGCCCAGATCGCCCGCGCGCTGGACATCTCCCCGACCACGGTCAAGACCCACCTCGGCAACGCCTACGAGAAGCTCGGAGTCAACGACCGCGCCGCCGCCGTCGCCGCCGGCATGCGCCGCGGGCTGCTGGAGTGAGAGCGGCTGGCTATCCCGGCCCGGCGTCCAGCCGGCGGCTGAACGGCTGGGCCTCGAAGAGCAGCAGCACGAGCCCGACGTCGAGGAGGTCCTGCTCGCCGGGACCACGCGTGCGGACCTCGTCCTGGATCGCGTCGACCTCGCCGAGCCAGCGCTTGGTGGCCGTCGCCAGCTCCTGCCATCCGCGATCGTCGAGTCGCAGCGGCACGCGGGACAGGTTCGCGTCCGCGCGGTCGAAACCGCCGCCGGCGGCCGAGCCGCTGACGTACGCGCCGATCTGCCCGAGGATCGCGGCCAGCAGGCGCTGCTTGGCGGCGCCGCCGAGCCGCCCCCACGACTCGTCGCTGAAGCGAGGGGTCTCGCGGGCCGAGTACACGTGCTCGATGGCGCCGCGGCGCTGCCTGGTCTCGACCAGCTCGATCAGCTGCAGCTCCCGCAGCACGCGCACGTGGTGGGCGACGCGTCCCAGCGGAGCGCTCAACTCGTGTGCGATCCGCACCGGGCTCGACGGTCGCTCCTGCAGCATGGCCAGCACACGGATCCGCAAGGGGTGCGCGAGCGCCTTGACGTACCGAGCGTCGTCGATGGCGATCCTCGGTGCCTCGGCCACGGCTGCACAGTAACCCTGCGGCGGCTCGACCGCCCGAGGGCAGCGAGCCGCCCGCGGGGCGTGCGGCTACGGGCTCCCGATGCTCACGCGATCACCTCCCCTGCCTTCGGCTGTCATGGGGCAAGCGAGGTAGACGGCCTTGATGTGGCGGAGCTCGTCGAGGTCGGCCTCGAGCGTCGCGCCTCGCAGCTGCCCGTAGGTCGCGAGGACGCGGAGGCCCGCACGCTCGGCGCAGGCCAGCACCGCGGCCGGTGGCCAGTGGCGCTGGTGATGTCGAGACCGCGTTCGCCGGTAGCCCTCTCCGGCCGGCGAGAACACGTCGACGTCCGCCCAGGCCGCGGCGCCGGGCGGATGATTGGCGCGGGCGTTCCCGCGCCAGACCATGAACATGCCGTCCCGCTCGATGGCCCACTGGGAGGCGAAGTCCCGGCGATAGAACCCGAGCGTGTTGACGTCCCAGAGGGCGAGCCCGCCTGGCGCCAGCTGCCGGGCGATGCCCGTGAGGCCGGCGCTCAGCTCGTCCTCCGTATCGACGTAGTTCAGCGCGTCATCGAGGCAGGTGACGAGGTCGAAGGCCCCGAAGACGGGCAGCGCCCGCATGTCCGCGCGTACGAGGCGGACCTCCGGGGCCTTGCCCCGCGCGATCCGCAGCATCGACTCGGAGATGTCGCAGCCCGTGACCTCGTACCCGCGCCCCAGCAGCGGCAGGAAGCTCTTCCCGGTGCCGCACGCCACGTCCAGGACACGGTTCCCGGCGAGCCCGAACGACCGCGCGAGGGCTTCGAGGCGCTCGAGCCAGAGCTGATGGGCGTATCCGGCGGTGAACGCGTCGTAGGCGAAGGCCAGCGCGTCGTACGCCTCCCGGGCGCGGCGGTCGGCTGAGTGCTGCTCGGCTAATGCGGCTCCCACGCCGAGAGATTGGATCACTGGAGGCCTCGTGCGACAACAGCCTCATCTGTCCCTCCGTCATCGAGCCAGGCTCGGAGCGCCGGCCCCCGTGCCGGTGCGGCCGGCGGCCTTCAGGTGCCCTCGAAGTGGACGATCCCGAGCTCCGTGCTCAGAGGCGCCGGCGCCTCGCCCAGCCTGGCCCGGGTCTCGGCCTTGATCGCCTGCACGCGGTCGAGCGTCTCGCCGAGCAGGGCCGCGATCGCGTTCATCCCCTCCGCGTCGAGTTCGAGCAGCGTGTAGCTCACGTGGGCCTGCAGGTGGTCGAAGCCGCTGCCCTTCGCTGCGGCGGACACGTCCGTCATCAGCCGCTGCAGGGGTTGCGCGATCACGACGCGGCGGGTGGCGGGCGGCAGCCGGGCCCAGGCCTCGTCGTCGAACCACGGCTGGACGGCGGCGCGGTAGAAGTGCTCGAGCGCGCCGCGCCGCGGCTCGGTCCGGACGAGCTCGATGGCGCCGAGACGAGCCAGCACCCGCACGTGATGGCTCACGCGCCCCAGCGGCTCGCCCAGCGCGCCGGCGATCGCGTTCGGGCTCGCCTCGCCGGTCTCGTCGAAGGCCACGAGGATCCGATGGCGGAGCGGATGCGCGATCGCCTTGAAGAGCCGTTCCTCGCTGCTGCCGGCGGGTGCCGTCACGGCTCGGCACTGTAGACGCGGTGCATGACGCTTGACCGATCAGGTAGGCAAGAGATAGGATCACCGGGTCACCGAGTCGAAGGGAGGTGTCTGAATGCTCCGCATCAACCGGACCGAGCGCCAGCTCGCGCCCGACCACTCGATCGTCAAGTCCAACTGACGTTCCCGCGGCGCGCCGGGCCGCCCGGCGCGCCGCCCAACTTCACCACTCCGGGAGACCTCCGATGCCCATCGCCCTCAAGCGCACGCTCGAGGTCCTGCACGCCTCCGACGGCGCGACCTACCTCCTCCGCGGCGCCGCGGACGCGGAATTCGTCGTCGAGGATGCGAATGCCCAGGAGCGGGCGCTGATCGACCTGCTGCTCGCCGGCGCGGGCTCGCTGGAGGAGCTCCGGCGGGATCTGGCGCGATGTGGCTTCGAGGTGGACGCCGGCACGCTGGAGGCCACCGTCGCGGACCTCACGTCGCTCGGGCTGCTCGAGGAGGAGGACCCGGTGGCGCTCATCGGTCCCGTGGCGGCCGAGCGATACGACCGCCAGCTGGCCTACTTCGCCGACGTGCGCCCGGGTGAGGCCGCCGCCCTGCAGGCGGCCCTCGGCGACGCCCGCGTCCTGCTCGTCGGCGTGGGCGGGCTGGGCACGTGGACCGCGGCCGCGCTCGCGTGCTCGGGCGTCGGCCACCTCACGCTCGTCGACGACGACGTCGTCGAGCTCAGCAACCTCAACCGCCAGTTCCTCTACCGCCACGAGGACCTCGGCCGCCTGAAGGCCGAGGCGGCCGCCGAGGCGCTCAGCGCGTTCGATCCCGCCCTCGGGCTGACCGTGCTCGCCGAGCGGGTGGCCGGCCCGGCGGATGCCGAACGCATCGTCGCGGGTCACGACTTCGTCGTCGAGCTGGCCGACTGGCCGCCGCACGAGCTCAGCCGGTGGCTGGATGCGGCCTGCTGGGCCGAGGGCATCGCGCGCATCTCCGCCGCGCAGTTCCCGCCGCGCCTGCGCATCGGCCCGACCTACCTGCGCGGCCGCACGCCCTGTCTGCAGTGCCAGGAAGGACTGGCGCGCCGTGATTTCCCGCTCTACGACGAGCTCGTGGCGATGCGCAAGGCCCGCCCCGCGGCCGCCCCCACGCTCGGCCCGGCCTCGGCCATGGTCGGCGCGATGATCGCCGGCGACGTCGTGCACCACCTCACCGGGATCGCCGAGCCCGCCACGCTGGGCACCGCGCTGATCGTCGACCTGCGCGATCTCTCGATCCGGCGCGAGCCGCTCGAACGCGATCCGGCGTGCCCGCGGTGCGGCGAGGGCACGGAACCGTCCCTTGCTTACTAGCTCGCCGATTTGTCCTATCGATCCTGGACCGCAAGGACAGGGAGCCTGAGCATGCCGTCGCTTGGAACCTCAGGCCGCCTTCGGGGCGAAGCTGCGCGAGCTGCGCAAGCAGGCCGGCATCACCCAGGAGCAGCTGGGCGCTCGCTGCGGCATGGACCTGGCGGCCATCTCCCGCCTGGAGCGCGGCGTGCGCGACGCGCAGCTGAGCACCATCGTGCGCCTCGCCCGCGCGCTCGAGGTGACGCCGTCGACCCTGCTCGAGCGCGTGCGCTGAGCGCGCGCTCTGCGACCATGACGGGCAGCTAACCGTCGTCGAGCACGCCATGGTCCCCGACGCGGCGCCAGCGGATCGCGGCTTCTCCGTCCAGCTCGACCCACTCCCACGTCGCGCGGCCGTCCGGGTCGTCCATGCTCCACGTCAGCTCTCAGACACCGCGCGCACCCTTGAGCGGCTTGACGCCCATTCCCTTCGGCCAAGGACGGTCCTCACCGGAGGCCGCTCGCTCGGCGGCCTCGTCGAACCGAGGCACGAGCTTGCGGAACTTGCGTTGGTGGTGCTTCGAGAGCCGCTTGAAGTCACGGTCGAACGCGGACGTCGTCTGGAGCTTACTCAGCGGCAAGTGCGTCGAGGTGCACCAGGAGGTCGTCGGCGGAGTCGTGCGTCATCGTGTCACCCGCCTCCACCTGCGCCTCGACCTCGCGCTCACGCGCCTGCCAGCGCTGCGCCCAGAACCATGCCTGGTCGGCGGGAACGGGGACATGCGGGTGCAGTTCGATCACGCCGTCGTCGCGTTCGACCACCTCGACCTGCGCACCAGGCTCGTCCGTTTCGCCGCATTGCAGCGATGCCGCAACCGACCCGGTCCCGTCCGCACCGTCCCCTAGCCTCTCCTCATCAACCCAAAGAGCGCCCCGGCGACGCTAGAGACGTCCCGGGGCCGGCGCCGAAAGGGATCAGCTTCGACGCGGCCGTCACGATAGCCCCCGCACGGGTTCTCCCGCCGGCCTCACCGGACGCCCCTTCGCGCACGTCGCGAAAGGATCATCGATGTCACACCACGCGAGCGTGACGGTGCCCGCCGAGCAGGCGGACCTGGTGCTCGAAGCGCTGCTGTGCGTCTACGCCGCCCGCGCCTACGCGCTGGCCGAGCGCGCCGAGCGGACCGACCCCGGCCGCCTGCAGGAGGCGCGCGCCGAGCTCACGGACGCCGACCGGGCGCTGGACGCCTTCGGCTGGCAGCCCGGCGCCCGGCTGGTCCGCGCCGAGCTCGCCGGCAGCGGCAAGCTGGTCGGCGCGGTGCTCGCCTGCGCCCTGGGCGACACGCGCGAGACCTTCGGCGGCGTGCTCGACGACTACGGTCGCGGCGAGGCGACCCTGGCCGAGCTCGAGCGCGCGCACGCGCGCATGTCCGCCATGCTCGGGCTGTTCGCCTCCTACGAGCGCGAGCAGGCCGTCTAGAGAGGTCGCCGGCGGGAGGATCACCATCGTCCGCCGGGTCCTCCGCACGGACGATGGCCGGAACGCGGCGGCGCCGGAAGCCTGCGGGCATGCCGACCTCCCTCAGCGAGCTCGCCGCGTCGCTGGACGAGCTGGTGCCGGAGGTGCTGCGGCGGACCGGGACGCCCGGGCTGTCGGTCGCCGCGGCGCACGGTGACGCGCTGCTCAGCCGTGCCTACGGCTGGCATGACGTGGCGGCGGGCAGGGCCATGGCGCCGGAGTCGATCTTCCCCGTGGGCTCGATGAGCAAGCTCTACACGGCGATCGCGGTGCTGCAGCTGATCGAGGACGGCCTGGTCGGCCTGCACGATCCCGTCGACGCGCACCTCGACGGCGTGCGCTGCGCGAACCCGCTCGGCGCGCGACGGGTGACGGTGTACGACCTCCTCACCTTCCGCAGTGGCCTCGCCGTCGACACGCCGGCCAGCTCGCTCGAGCCGCCGCCGCCACTGCGCGATCACCTGGCCCTCGCCTACGCCGGCGCCCGCGGCCGCGAGTACGCCGGCGCCGCGCCCCGCTGGAGCTCCAGGGTGGGCGAGCGCTACCACTACTCCAACCTCGGTATCGCCACGCTCGGCCTGCTCGTCGAGCAGCGCAACGCCCGGCGCCTGAGCCTGTCCGAGTACCTCCGGCGCCGGCTGTTCGAGCCGCTCGGCATGACCGCGACCTGGCTGTCGGACTGGCGCTACGCCGAGCCCGATCCCGCCCGCACCTGCGGATATGCCTGCTACGGGGGCCTGGCGATCCCGTCGCCGGAGATCCGCTCGGCCGACTTCCCGGCCGACGGCGTGCACACCACGCCGCGCGAGCACCTCCGCCTGCTCCGCGCGCTGATGGCGTGCGGAGCGCTCGACGGCGAGCGGATACTGCGGCCGGAGTCCGTCCGGCTGATGCTCACCCCGCAGGTCAGCATGGAAGGCAGCGACGGCGTCTGGCCCAGCGAGGGCTGGCAGACCGGGCTCGTGGCGATCCTGACCGATCTCGGCCGCCACCACCGGCGCTTCGGCCATCCGGGCGCCCACCCGTGGGGATGGTGGGGCTCGGCATGGGCCTATCCGCGGCTCGACTGCGCCGTGGTGGTCTGCGCCAACGGCTGGGACATGCTGGGCTGGCACAACCCGGCCAACCGCGACGCCACCGCCGTGGTGGCCGACGCCGTCGCCGCGTTCTTCGGCCGCGAGCACGGCGCCCCGGCACGCGATCCACGGCGCTCGTGGGCGTGGAAGCGCGCCTTCGTCGCGGGCGCGCTGCTGGCCGAGCGCACGGGCGGCACGCTCGGCGTGACCGCACCGCTCTCCCACGAGCCGCCGCCCGACGCCGCCGTGCACGGCGCGGGCTGGGACGCCGACGGCTTCCGCGCCGGCCTGCTCGCCGGCGGCGAGCCGCCGATCGACCCGTCCCGCGCCGCCCAGTTGCTGCGCTCGGCGCCAGACGCGCCGCCGCCCGAGCAGCTCGAGGCCCTGCTGGCAGACCTCGGCATGGCCTACGGCTGCCCGCTGCCCCTGTGGATGTGGCCGGAGGGCGAGCAGCCGGCGCTGCTGTGAGCGCCGAGCGCCCTCACCGTTCCTTGGTGGTCCGACCGATCGGCGATAACATCTCCTTGCAAGGACAGCTTTATGCCGGAACTCGCCTCCTGCGTGACCCGCAGGGAAGCCGCTCAGCTGAGCGGCGCCTCACCGGCTGTCGTCAACAAGGCCATCGAGCAGCGCGTCGTCTCCACCAGGTCCGTCCGCCGCACGGCGCTGATCGACGCGCGCGACGTCGGAGTGCTGGCGCTGTTCGCCGGCTTGCACTTCGGCCTGCCGGTCAAGGACAAGCGGCGCCTCACCCGGTGGTTGCGAAGCGCCCCGGCCGGTGCCGAGCTGTCCTTGAGCGCGGCGGTCATCGTGCGCAAGACCGAAGCCCTGGCCGAGACGACCAGGTCGGCGGTTCGCTACGCCGAGCTCAAGGAGCGCTTCTTGGAGACGAACCCGGAACGGCAGGGCGGGGAGCCGGTGATCCGGGGCACCCGCATCCCGATCCGCGGCCTCGCCAAGCAGATCGAGGCCGGCGAGAGCCTCGACGTGCTGCGCCGGGAGTACGGCTACATCGAGGAGACCGCGTTCGAGTTCGCGCTGCAATGGGCCAAGGCCAACCCGCGCCGGGGACGGCCGGCAAGGCCTCGCGGCGACTCGAACGACCGAGAGCCTGACGGCCGTCGCGGGCATATCGAAAGGCGGCAGCCAAGGCGCAGGCGGCAGCGCCGGCGTGAAGCTGTGGACCGACGCGTGTCTGACGCCCAAGCTGGAGGGCGTCGCGCAGGTGCCGGGCTACGAGGGAACGTCGAATCGCGGACGGGGCATGCTGACCGACCTCGATCCGCAGCTGTACACGGTGGTGATGGACGAGGACTGGGTCTTCGTCACCAACGACGAGAAGGACTTCGCAAGCTCGCCGAGCTCGAGGGCTTCCACCCCGGCTTGATCATCCTCCCCCATGGCAAGGTCGCCGATCAGCAGGCGTGGATGCACTCCGTGATCGACTTCATCGAGCATCACGCCGGGCGATGACAGTGAGGAGCCTTGGGCATGGATGGTCTGCCGGCTGGTCGTCTACGACGACAGCGCGGGCTCGGTCAGCTGGGAGTGGCTGCCCGATCCGAGCTAGTCGGAGCCGGGGCAAGAGCGGCCAGGCCGGTCAGCACGCCGCGGGCGATCGCGATGTGGCCCGCGAGGCTGGGGTGCAGTCCGTCGGCGAGCAGGTGGCCGTCCGCGACTCGACCGCTGAGGCGAGATCCGGCGTCGAGCACGAGGTGGCCGGCCGCGCGCAGCGCTCCGGCGAGGGCCAGCACGTCGGCCGCTCGGACCGCGAGCGGACGCGGGGCGACGGCGCGGGCGAGGGCGGTCTCGTCCACGGGCGGCGGCGTCAGCCACACGACGTGCGTGCCGGCGGCCTCGAGCCAGGCCGAGATCGCGGTCACGTTCTCCGCCGACTCGCGCTCGGAGACCAGCCGCGCGCCGCCCGGGCCGTGGCGCTGGCAGTCGTTCGTTCCCAGCATCGCCACGACGAGCTCGGGCCGCAACTCCACGATGCCGTAGAGGCGCCCGAGCGCGTCGGCGGTCGTGTCGCCCGAGAGGCCCGCGTTGACCAGCGTCACCTCGCCCGGCCGCACCTCCTCGAGACAGTGGCGCAGGATCTCGGCCCACGACTGGGAGTCGTCCGTGATCGAGTCGCCGAGCGCGACGAGCGTGCCGCCGGCTCGAACGGGAAGGCGACGGATCGCGGCGCGCGTCGCCGGATCGGCCGCCAGCTCGCCGGCGGCGTCGCGGGCCTCCCGCCGCAGCCGGTCGCGAAGGTGCGCGAGCTGTTCGGGAGAGGTGCCGTACGCGGCCGCCTGGCAGGCGTCCGGGAGCAGCGCCGCGCCCGGCAGCTCCTTGACGGCCAGGAACTTCGCCGGGTGCTCGAAGCGGACGAGCAGCTCGAGCTGGGCGGCGTCCACCGCCGGCATCGCCGGAGCCGGCAGGCCGAAGGCGGCGCCGCCGACGTAGCGACCCGCGCGCGGGTCGTAGGCCGGGTCGCCCGCGGTCACGCCATCAGGTTCACGCCGTGGCGATCGAAGAGATGCAGGCTCCCGGCCGGGAAGGTCACGTCGACGGCGTTCTCCACGGCAAGGCCGCTGTCCGGCCGCACGCGCCCGCGCAGGAAGGCGTCACCGCAGCGCAGGCCGACGATGCAGTCGGCCCCCAGATGCTCGACCACGTCCACGCGCCAGCCGGACGGCGGCCCGCCGTTGGAGCGGGAGACCTCGACCGCCTCGGGGCGGACGCCCAGCGTGCACGCTCCGCGCTCCGCACGAGCCGCCGCGACCGCCCTCGCGAGGTCGGCGGGCAGGGCGAGGTCGACGCCGGCGCCTCGGAAGCGCAGCTCGCCGCCCCGATCCTGCAGCCGCCCGTCGACGAAGGACATCGGCGGCGTCCCGATGAAGCCGGCGACGAACCGGCTCGTCGGCTTGCGGTAGACCTCGAGCGGCGTGCCGACCTGCGCGAGGCGGCCGCGCTCCATCACCCCGATCCGATCGCCCATGGTCATGGCCTCGACCTGATCGTGGGTGACGTAGACGATCGTGCCGGGCACGGCACGGTGGAGCCGGAGAAGCTCCTCCCGAGTGTGCATCCTCAACAGGGCGTCGAGGTTGGAGAGCGGCTCGTCCATCAGCAGCACCGACGGGTCGCGGACGATCGCCCGCGCCACGGCGACGCGCTGGCGCTCGCCGCCCGAGAGCGCCTGCACCTTGCGCTCGAGCAGCGGCTCCAGCTCGAGCGTGGCGGCCGCCTGCGCGACGGAGGCGTCCGCGTCGGCGCGGGGCACCTTGCGCATGCGCAGCGGAAAGCGGATGTTCTCGCGCGCGGTCATGTGCGGGTAGAGCGCGTAGCTCTGGAAGACCATCGCCACGTTGCGCCGCCCCGGGCTCACGAAGTTGACGGTCTCCCCGCCGATCTCCACCGTGCCGCCGGTCGGCTCCTCGAGGCCGCCGACGAGCTTGAGGAGGGTGCTCTTGCCGCAGCCGGACGGTCCGAGCAGGACGAACAGCTCACCGTCGCGGATGGAGAGCGACACGTCGTCGACCGCGGCGGCGGCAGCGTCGGGATAGCGCTTGCTCACATGCTCCAACCGTACGGAGGCCACCGGATCAGCCCTTGAGCCCGGCCGCGAGGGAGCCGCCCACGAGCCGGCGCTGGAAGGCGAGGAAGACGAGCGTCACCGGCACCATGCTCAGCACGCTCGCCGCGCTCGCGAGGCCCCAGTCGACGTTGATCGTGCGCGGCTTGAGCGTGGCCAGCCCGGTCGAGATCAGCAGCTTGGATTCCGACTGGGTGGCCACCAGCGGCCACACGAAGTCGACGTACTGCAGCAGGAACACGTAGCTGGCGACGATCACCAGCCCGGGCCTGATGGCCGGCAGCACGATGTGCCAGTAGACCTGCCAGGGCGATGCGTCGTCGACCCGCGCCGCGTCCTCGAGCTCCTCCGGTATCCCGCGGATGAACGCCCGCAGGATGAAGAC
>Ga0183260_10004213_pt1 | contig 11464 bp, 7 predicted proteins | sample AntDrymUQ4972206_2_FD_129768 | JGI IMG/M metagenome (GOLD analysis project Ga0183260, IMG submission 129768) | Polar desert sand microbial communities from Dry Valleys, Antarctica - metaG UQ497 (22.06) (version 2) (version 2) | ecosystem: Environmental > Terrestrial > Soil > Desert | place...
CGCAAATGTCGGTGACGTAATCGCCGACGCGCTCGAGATGTTTGGCGACGAACATCAGGCGCGCGGCGCGGGGGGTGGTGCCGGGGTCGCTCACCATCATTTCGATTAGGTCGTGGAAGATGTGGTTATACATCTCGTCAATCTCATCGTCGCGGTCAATCACCGCGCGGGCGGCTAAGGCGTCGCCGGAAGTGAAGGCGTCGAGCGCGGCGCGCAGCATCTGCGAGGCGTGCTCGGCCATTCGCGGCAGATCAACGTAAGGTTTCAACTGCGGTTCGTCGTTGAGGTCAATCGCGGCGCGTGCGATGTTGCAGGCGTGGTCGGCGATGCGCTCGAGGATCGGCGTGATCTTTGCGACGGAGACGACGAAGCGCAGGTCGCGCGCCGCCGGCTGCCGGAGCGCCAGCACGTCAATACAGATGCGATCAATCTCGACCTCCAGTTGGTCAATGTCGTCGTCGCCGTCGAGCACGTCGCGCGCGGCGGTGCTGTCGCGCTCGGTGAGGGCGTACATTGCGCGCTGCAACGCCCGCTCGGTCTCGCCGCCGAGCAGCAGAATACGGTCGCGCAGCGAGTCAAGCTCGTCGTCAAGTCTGCGGTGTAATTCCATAAGGTTGATTTCGGATTTTCGATTGCCGATTGAAAATCCGTCGAACCCCCTTTCACTTAAATCTTACTCTCAGAGCTTACGACACGATTCCAAATGTGAGGATTTCGATTTTAAAATTTCAAATCTGAAATTTACAAATCTTCTTTCCTCTCAGCCGAATCGCCCGGTGATGTAGTCCTCGGTCAACTTGTCGTTGGGATTAGTAAACATTTTCTCGGTCGCGCTCACTTCGATCAGCTTGCCGAGCCAGAAGAAGGCCGTCCGGTCGGAGACGCGCGCGGCCTGCTGCATGTTATGCGTCACGATCACGATGGTGTACTGCTTCTTGAGTTCGACGATCAGTTCTTCGATTTTCTGCGTCGCAATCGGGTCAAGGGCCGAGGCCGGTTCGTCCATCAGCACCACTTCGGGGCGCACCGCGAGCGCGCGCGCGATGCACAGGCGCTGCTGCTGCCCGCCCGATAAGCCGAGCGCAGAAGATTTCAAACGATCCTTCACTTCCCCCCACAGCGCCGCGTCTTCGAGCGCCTGCTGGACGCGGGCCTGCAATTCGTCTTTCGTTTTCGTTAGCTGGTTGATACGCAACCCGTAGGCGACGTTATCGAAGATGGATTTCGGGAACGGATTCGACTTCTGAAAGACCATCCCGACCCGGCGGCGCAAATCAACGACATCCATGCCGGGAGAGTAAATATCTTCGCCGTCCATCATTATCTTGCCTTCGACGCGCGTCCCCGGAATGGTGTCGTTCATCCGGTTGAGGGTGCGCAGGAACGTGGACTTGCCGCACCCCGAAGGCCCGATGAACGCCATCACGACGCGCTCCGGGATGTCGAGCGAGATGTCGTGAAGTGCCTGCGCGCGGCCATAAAAAAAGTCGAGGCCGCGCACGGTGATCTTCATCGGCAGCGGCTTGTCGCCGGGCTGCCTTTGTTCGGTGTTGCCGCGCGGCACAACCGTCGGCGTCGGGGCGGTGATTGGTGTGGACATAAGAATTAGAACACAGAATACAGAACACAGAAATCAGAATGTAAAAGTCAGAATACGGTGGATGTCCTCATTCTGTATCCTGTGTTCTGTATTCTGACTTCTGCTCTTCAAAATCTTTTCCTCGTGAAGAAGCGGACGATGATGTTGATGACGAGAATCTGCGCCATCAACACGAGCGTTGCAGCCCACGCCAGCGAGTGCCACTCCTCATAGGGGGAGATTGAGTAGTTATAAATCTGCACGGTCAAAGACGCAATTGGCTCGTCCAAGTAGAAGTTGAAAAACTTGTAGTTCAGCGCGGTGAACAGGAGTGGCGCTGTCTCGCCGGAAACGCGCGCGACGGCGAGCATCGCGCCGGTGGCAATGCCGGAGGCCGCCGCCGGAAGAACGACGCCCATCGTCACCCGCCACTGCGGCGCTCCCAAAGCGAGCGCCCCTTCGCGCAAACTCGCCGGCACGAGGCGAATCATTTCTTCGGTGGTGCGCGCGACAATCGGGATCATGATGACCGCCAGCGCGATGCCGCCCGCCAGCGCCGAGAAATGCTTCATCGGAAGCACAATGATCGTGTAGACGAAAACGCCGACGACGATTGACGGAACGCCGGTCAGCGTGTCGGCGATGAAGCGGACGATCCCAGCGAATTTACCACTGCCAAATTCGGCGAGGTAAATTCCGGTCGCAATGCCGAGCGGCAGGCCGATGATTGAGGCCAACGCGAGCAGCACGAGCGAACCTAGAATCGCGTTGCCGATGCCGCCACCCTCGCCGATTGGCTTCGGCGTGTCAATCAGGAACTGAAGATTCAACGACCCGATTCCGCGAATCGCGATGTAGCCGAGAATCAGCACGAGCATCGTCACAGCGAAGAGCGCGCAGGCGGCAGTGAGCGTCGTCATCACGGCACTCACCGCGCGGCGTTTGGTGTCGGCACTCTGGACGGAAGCTGACATCAGATTTCTATGCTCTTGCAGTGCCGCTCGTGCCGCGCGTGACGCTCCACACGAGCAGGCGCGCAGCGGCGTTGATGACGAACGTGACGAGGAACAGAATTAGACCCAACTGAATGAGCGCGCTCAAATACAATTCGTCGCTCGCCTCGGTGAACTCGTTAGCTAACACCGACGCGATGGTGTAAGACGGCTCGAAGAGCGACAGACTGATTTGCGGGCGGTTGCCGATCAGCATCGTCACCGCCATCGTCTCGCCAATCGCGCGCCCCAGCCCCAAGATGATCGCGCCCGCGATGCCGGGGCCGCCGTTCGCCAAGACGACGCGCGTCGTTTCCCACTTCGTCGCGCCCAAAGCGAGTGCCGCCTCGCGTTGCGACATCGGCACCGCCGCGAGCACGTCTCTGACCACCGCCGAAATAATCGGCGTAATCATGATCGCAAGGATGATCCCGCCGGTGAGCAAACCGATGCCCGTCACCGTTCCCTGAAAGAGCGGCAGCCAACCGAACCAATTGGCGAGCGGCGGCTGGATGTGTTCGCGCAAAAAAGGCGCGAGCACGAAAATGCCCCACAATCCGAAAACCACGGAAGGGATGGCGGCTAACAACTCGACGAGAAAAGTGACAGGGCGCGCGAGGCGGCGCGGGGCCTGCTCGACGAGAAAGACGGCGACGCCAAGCGAGAGCGGCACGCTAATGACGAGCGCGATGAGTGACGACATCACCGTGCCGTAGATGAACGGCAGCGCGCCGAACTCGCCCCGGATCGGACTCCACACTTGGCTTGTTAGAAAGCCAAATCCGAACGCGCGCATCGAGGGCACCGAGTTTGACGCAATCGCGGCGATCATCGCCCCGAAAATCAAAAGTAGGACGAAGGCGCTGCCGAACAGCAACGCGCGAAAAACCGCGTCGCCCATGTTGCCCGTCGGTGACAAGGTGCGACGCCAACTCCACGCGCGTGAGCTGGCGCCGTAGGCCGAGGTCGGGGTCGGAAGCGTTGGCGTCGGATTAGCCATAGGCATCTCAAGGCAAAAGGTAAAAGTAAAAACGCAAAAGTGAAAATGTGTCTCTCATGATTTTGCCTTTTACCTTTTGCATTTTTACTTTCACTGCGCGGAGCGCAGTGCTTTCCCGCCCGAAGTCACTGAGTTGAGCTTCGTTTCAACGCGTCGCACAACTTCGGCGGGGAGCGGCGCGTAGAGTAAATCCTTCGTGTACCGTTCGCCGTCGTGGACGGCCCACCAGAGGAAGTCAACGAGCGCCTTACCTTTGGCGGCGTCCTTCTGATCCTTGTAAACGAGGATGTACGTGTAGCTCGCAATCGGGTAAGCAGACGCGCCCGCCGCGTCGGTGATCGAAACTCTCATGTCCTCCGGCGTCGCCGCGAGTGATTCGGCGGCGGCTGCGGTCACGGCGTCGAGGGTCGGCGTGACGAACTGCCCCGCTTTATTCTTCAGGCGCGCGATTGGCAGCTTATTCTGTTCGGCGTAAGCCAGCTCGACGTAGCCGATGGTGTTCGGCTGCGCCTTGACCTGCGCGGTGACGCCCTCGTTGCCTTTCCCGCCCTGCCCCGTCGGCCAACTCACCGACACTCCCGTGCTCACTTTCTCTTTCCATTCGGGACTCACCTTCGACAGGTAATCGGTGAAGACGGCGGTCGTGCCGCTGCCGTCCGAACGATGCACGACGGTGATCGGCGCGTCGGGAAGGTTGATCGTCGCGTTGTCGGCCTTGATGCGCGCGTCGTTCCACTTCGTGATCTTGCCGAGGAAGATGTCCGTCAGTACATCGGGCGAGAAACTCAAAGTCTCTGTGACGCCCTGCAGGTTGTACGTCACGACGACCGCGCCGAGAACAGTCGGGATGTGCAGCAATTCGCCGGGGGCCTTCTTCAATTCTTCGTCGTTCATCGGCTTGTCCGTCCCGCCGAAGTCAATCGTCTGCTCCTGAATCTGCTTGATACCCGCGCCCGACCCGACCGACTGGTAATCAATCTGCGCGTTCGCGTTGGTTTTGCCGTACTCGCTCAGCCATTTTTGGTAGAGCGGATTCGGGAAGGTCGCGCCCGCGCCCTGAAGCCTGACGACGCCCCCGGTCGCTGCGCCGGAACTTGTCGTCGTCGCGCCGTCGCGCGCGGGGCTGCAAGCGAGCGCCAGTGAGACGACGCCTGTGAGCAGCAGCGCAGTCGTTGCGCGCAAGGTTTTTCTCAAGTGAATCATTCTAAAATGTTCTCCTCAAAGTGGCCGTCAGCGATCAGCCGTCAGCACATCCTTTTGTTTACGTCGTCGCTGCTAAACTAAAAACGAAAAACTGTGTCCAACTGCAGGCGCGTGCTCGGGCGGTTGAGCGATCCCGCCGGTGTCGCGCCGAAGACGCCGCGCAGTCCGTTCGGGAGACTCGCAACGATTCCCGTCAGCGACAACGTGACGCGCGGATCGGCGGCGTAGGCAAAAGCGAAACGCTGCACGCGCACGTCAGATTGCTGGCCGACGTCGCTGAAGTTAAAAGGCGTCAGCACGGCATCCTTTTCGACACGCACGAACGTGTAGCCCAAAAGCAAGTCGCCGCGCTCGCGCGTCTTGCCGACTTGAACTTCAGCCCAGTAGCCGTTGCTCTCGTTGTTGGCGAAGCGGACTGTAGAGCCACCCGCGCCCGCTGCTACAACGTCGCGCGCCTGCGTGTTAGTGACGAAGTTAAAGAGCAGCGTCACCGGGAAACGCTCGTTGTGCGTCAGGTCGAGGCGTCCGATTAAATCAACGAGGTTGTAGCCCGACGCGAGCCGCCCGTCTGCGTTGACGGCATTATTGGTCGCCGTCGTCAGTCCCAAATTGCCGTTACCGGCGACGAGCAGATCGCGCGCAATGGTCGCCTGTCCGGTCAGGGTTTGCGCCGGGCCCGTCGCGGTCGCCGGAATTGTCACCGTGACGGGAAGTTGAAGTTGATTCCCGAAGAACTGAATCGGCGTGATGAACTGTGTGCCGGAAAAGTAATGGTCGGCGGCGGAAAGTGTCAGAGCGGTTTTCACCCCCGGTTGCAGACGCGCCTGTAACTGCCCCCCGTAGAGCGCGAGGTCACGCCCGCCGCGCCTTGATTGCTCGACGTTGACCGTGCCGTTCGCGTTGCGCACGAAGGCCGAGTTGCGTTCGAGGAAGGGCAGTTGCCACGCGACGAAGGTCAGATTTTTCAGCGCCGAGTTTTTGAAGTCGCGCGAGTAAGATTCGCTGATGCCTTCCACCTGAAGGTCGTTGTCAAACGTCATCTCGGTATACAGCCACGGCTTCTCGAATTTTCCGCCCTGCAACACGAGACCCGGCACGCGCGTCGGCTTATACGTGACGAAGGCCTGATCGAGCGCGAACTGCTTGCGGTTGTAAAAGTCGGTCAGTGTTTGGTTGGTCGAGATGTTGTCGGCGAGGCCGCCGGTGGAGAGCCGCAATCCCCACTCAAATTCTTTATTGATCTGTCCGCGCAAGGCGAGCCGCGCCCGGACGCGCCCCCGGTGGCGCGGCGATAATTCGTTGCCGACGATTGAGGGATCGGCGGCGTTCGGCTGCGTGTTCAGCAATCCGTAGAACGATTCATAACGGAGACGGATGTCGCCGCTGAAGCTGATCGAGCCGAGCTGCTTGGTGAGCGCCTCGCTCGTCTTCTTAGCTTGGGCCTCGGCGCCCCCGATTCGTTCTTCGATTTGGGTGCTCTTCGGATCATTAGGCGCACTGCTCTGCGGCGGCGTCTGTTGCGCAGTTGTTGTCGCCGCGAGGCTTGCCGGTTGAGTCGCGTCGGCTGAAGGCGATGCCGTTTGTTCTTTCGCCCCGGCGCGCGCGGCGCGCAACTCACTGATCAGGCGCATCTGTTCGGTGAGTTCGGCGCGTAGCCGCTCAATCTCTTCGCGCTGCTCGCGCAATTGTCGCCGTACCTCGTCCATTTCAGAAGTCTTGGCATCTCCGCCCCTGCTCGCAGTCGCGGACAAAGTCTCGTCGCTACTATTGCTCACATGCGCCGCCGGTGATTGCGCGAAGGCGGGTGAGGCACAGCAGCAGACGAAAAATAAGCACATGACGAGAGGGCACGATGTGGCGTGTCGCATGTCAATGACGCTTCCGTAAAAGAATAGGATTGAGTTGCCTAGCTTATGCGGAGCATATTACACGCATCTGAACTAAAGCTGAAACATGAGTTTTCGGCGCGGGGGCGGCAGGCTGAGCGCCGCTCACGAGCCGTTAGCCGACCGCCCGATCATCAGACGATAGCCGACGTTGACCATCGTTTCGATGTGCAATCCGTAAGGCTCAATGCGGCGGCGCAGGCGATAAATGTGAACGTGCAGACTCTCGGCATTGAGTGGGGAGCGCCGCCCCCACCCGTGCTGCCAAATCTCCTCGGCGGGAACCACCCTTTCGGGATTACGCGCGAGGCGCGACATGATTAAAAACTCTTTGCGCGGCAGTTTCAGAGAATGCCCGTCAAGGCTGACGTAGTAATTATCGTGCTCGACGCGCAATCGCCCGTCGTCGTAGACGTTGATCGCTCCGTTGCGTTCGTCCCGTGGCTCGCGCGGTGCGAGCGTCGTTGGTTCGTTAATCATACGCAAACCATAGCCGGTGATGAGTGACGAGCATCTTGTGACGCTATGACGTGTGAAGGGCGATAGTGGACGGGTGACGGGCGGCGAGAAGGAGAGTTCTTTCTTGCCGTCCGTCGCCCGTCACCGCTCTCAGAAGTTGAGACGCAGCGCGAACTGAATCTGCCGGTTCGTGCCGAGTCCGACCGTGCGCCCGACGGTCGAGTTAATCAACCCGAAGTTGCCCGCGCGGATGTCGGTGATCGGCTGCCCCGGCTGCACGAAGTCCGCCGCCGGAACGCCCGTTGAGGAAATCGTCGGCAGACTCTCCACAATCGTCGCCGGCGGGTTGTCGAAATTCGCGCGGTTGAAGAGGTTGTAAATCTCTGTGCGAAATTCGATATTCGTCGTCTCCGTGATCGGGAAACGCTTTTGCAACGTCAAATCAAATTGGTGGAAGGTCGGGCCGTAGAGCGCGTTGCGCGAGAGGTTGCCGTAGGTGCCCGGCCGCGGAATCGTGAACGCCGCCGGGTTGAGGAAGCGGAGGTCGTTGTTCAGATAAGGGTTGACGCCGGCGACCAAGTCGGGACGCCGGGTGTTGCGCGTCGCGCTGCCGCCGGGCGTGTTGATGACGGCGATGTAGCCCACAGGCAGAGGTGACGTGGCCGACGGCGCAGTGAAGCGTCCGACCGTGCCGTTCGCCACGGAATTGGTCGGGCCACAGCCCGCCGCGTTGACGCACTGAATCACCACGTCGGCGCGCGTGATGCGAAGGTCGAGCGGCTTGCCGGAACGTCCGTTGTAGATGCCGCCGATTTGCAGGCCGCGAAAGATTGTGTTGCCTGCGCCGCCGAGATCGAAGGTGCGATTCTCGCCAATCGGCAGTTCGTAAAGCGCGCTGAAGTTGGTGCTGTGGCGGATGTCGAAGGTGTTGTTGCCGCGCTCCTCGTTGAAGTTGTAAGGGTTCTGCGAAGTCTGCGCTTCGTTCGAGCCTTGCGTCGTGCCGATGCTGTGGCCCCACTGGTACTGCCCGCCGAGTGTCAGGCCGGCGGAGAAGCGGCGATTGATGGTGACTTGCATCGCGTTGTAACTGTCGCGCCCGCCGCTCGTCTTGTAATCAATCTCGCCGAAGGGTCGCACGATTGAGCCGTTCGCGGCGGAGATTTCGCCGGTCGTCGCATTCAGGCTCTGGTTAATCAGGTCGTACTCGCGCACGGTCGTCACCGCGACGACGGGGCCGCCGGCGGTCGCCCGGCGGTTGATGATGCCGATGCCGGCGGGAAGCGCCGTCGTGCCACCGCCGACGATCTCCGCGACGCCCGGCAGAATGCGGTTGGTGATGTTGCGCTGAAACAAATTGCGTCCCTGACTGCCGACGTAAGCTACGGTGAGCACGGTGTTGCCCGGCAGTTCCTGCTGAATTGACGCGCCGTATTGTCCGACGCGCTCCGGCACGCTGTAGCCGTTCACGTCGTAAGCGCGCGGCGTGAACGATTGGAGAATCGTCGGGCCGGTGCCGAAGACGGCGTTCGTCGTAGTCAGTCCGTTGGCGACCGTCGTGGTGGTGCGGAAGACATCGGATTCAATCGGCTGAATCAAGTCTTCGTACTGACCGGGGCCGAAGTACAAACCGCCGCCGACGCGAATCACCGTCTTGTTGTTGAAGCGCGCGGGGGCGTAGGTGAAAGCGAGGCGCGGCCCGAAGTTGCCCTTCTTCGCCGTGTAGAATTTGGTGGACGGATCAACTAATCGTCCCTGCCCAACGTCGAAGAGAACCGCGCGGTCATCCTGTTCGCGGTTCACGGAATAAAACTCGTAGCGCAGGCCGAAGTTGATCGTAAAGTTCTGTCGGATGCGCCACTCGTCCTGAGCGTAGCCGATCAAGTAGTACTGGCGTCCGCGATGGTCGCCGCTGAGCGGGCGGCTAATCGTGGTGAGCGGGTTGGTGGCAACGCGGAAGTCGCCCGGCGCGGACAGATCGCCGATGGAGGCGATGGTCAGGTTGCGGTTGAGGGCGAAGTCGCCGATGCTGCCGTAAGTAAGCTGCACGCCGCCGAGTTGGTCGAAGTCAGCCAAGACTCGCCGAATCTCGCCGCCAAATTTCAGCGCGTGGTTGCCGCGCGTGACCGACAAATTATCAATGAACGAGTAAGAGCGTCCGTTAATCGGTTGCGCCCGCCCGTTGCCGGCGGAGGATTGACGAGTCAGACCGCCGGGGCCGGCGACGCTCACCGGCGCACTGCCGTTGACGCCCGCCTGCACGATGCTGCCCGAAAGGTTGAAAGCCGTCGTCGTCAAGTCGAGGCCGCTCAAGCCGGAGACGGACGGGACGGAGGTCGCCAGTGTTGTCGGCGAACGGTTGATGCCGAACTTGGTTTCGTTGACGACGGAGCCGCCGTAAACCTGTTGCAGCGACACGACAAAATTATCGGGCTTTTGTGTGGCGACTAAATCGCGTCCCGTCGTTCCGTCCGGCGAAATCAAGTCTCCCTGATCGCGCTGGTAGCGTCCGTAGACGTTGAAGCGGCTGTTAATGATTCCGTCGAAGCGCACGCTGAAGGCGTCTTCGTCGAGTTGCGCGACGCGGTTCGTTTGGACGAACTGGGCGAGACCGCCAAGCAGGAAAGCACCCGACCCGGTTGGGAAAGCGTTGATCGCGCCAGTGTCGCGCAGCGCCTGCACACGTAATTGATCCGCCGCCGTTACCGTCGTGCCAGTGTTCGTCGAGTTAGGAAACAACCGCGCCGCGTTGGCGACGCCGCCAGAGGCGATGAACTCGCGGGTGAGGGACGAAGGAGTTAACTCGATGTTATTGAATCCGGCGCGCTGGCGCAGACCTTCGTAACTGCCGAAGAAGAACAAGCGGTCGCGGATGATGCGCCCGCCGAGGCTTCCGCCGAATTGATTGAGGCGGAGCTTTGATTTGTCGGCGCCATCGAAGAAGTTGCGCGCGTCGAGCACGTCGTTGCGGAAATAGTGGAAGAGCGAGCCGCGAAAGCTGTTCGATCCAGATTTGCCGATTACGTTGATTTGTCCGCCGGTGCCGGTGCCGTATTCCGCCGGGTAGTTCGACGAATCAACGCGAAACTCCTGAATGTTTTCGAGCGACGTTTGCAGGCGGAACTGCGACCCCTGCACCGTCAGGTAGCCGGGTGAAGCGTCCCACACCGCCGTGCTCTCGATGCCGTCGAGGCGCGACTGGTTCTGCTCGTTGGAGCGCGCGTTGAAGCGAATCTCGCTGAAATTGCCGGTGCCGGTGTTAGTCGCCCCCGGCGCGAGGACGTAAAGCTGCGAGACGTTGCGCCCGTTCACGGGGAGTTCTTCCACCTCGCGCGCCGTGACGTTCGCACCGAGGCGGGCGGAGCTGGTGTCGAGGGTCGCCGCTTCGGCGGCGGCCGTCACCGTCACTTGATCCGTGATCGCCCCCGCCGCCAACTCGATGTCGAGCGTGCGCGATTGGCCGACGCCGAGCACCAGTTCGGGAACATTAGCAGTACTAAACCCCTGCTGCGTCGCCGTCACGGTATACGTGCCGGGGCGCAGTTGCACGACGTTGTAAATGCCTTCCTCAGAAGTCGTGGCGGTGCGCTCGACGCTCAGTTCCGCCGAGCGCACGGTGACAATCGCGTTCGGTATCACCCCCCCGTTGGCGTCACGCACGACGCCCTCCAAATTCGCGTAGTCCTGCTGAGCGGGAGCCGTCAGGCCGAGTGATGCCGTGAGCAGCATGAGGCAAAGGAATCTCAGTGGCGTGTGGTGCCTGTAATTCATATTTATCTCCTGTGGGGCTTGCAAGTGGTTAATAAAGTTTGCCGGGGCGGACGTATGCCCGCCTCTGATAAATTGCGTCTCGCATGGCTCGTCGCCACCCGGTCGGTTATGAAAACGCGCGGGGTAGTTGTGGTATTTCAAAGGTGGAGGGTATCCCGCGCGCGTTAAGACGGCGTGAATCTAACCTTAAATGTTTGTTAACGGGAGGTGGAGCGGGGACGGGGAAAGTAGGCGAGAGTTAACTTACATCAGCCGACCGTCAACTGATTGTGCGAGCGTGGTGCGAACATCTCCGAGTCATTCGACTACCGCCGGACGCGGCCTCTTTTCGTTATTATCGAGCGGTAGGGAGAATGTGGTTCAATTTTTCCATCAACCTGTCACGCCACTTCTGGTCGGCAAATAATCAGGTTTTTATTTTGTGTTTCCTGCGTCCTTTGGCGAGAAACTTTTGTATGGTGTCTTGCGCCCAACTGCTGCGGGCGGAAAATATTTTGGGGAGGCGCTCTTCAATCCACTGCCATTCTTCCCGGTCTGCATACTTCAAAATCGCTTCACGCGCGCTCGGCGCGAGGTC
>Ga0183260_10004215_pt1 | contig 11462 bp, 10 predicted proteins | sample AntDrymUQ4972206_2_FD_129768 | JGI IMG/M metagenome (GOLD analysis project Ga0183260, IMG submission 129768) | Polar desert sand microbial communities from Dry Valleys, Antarctica - metaG UQ497 (22.06) (version 2) (version 2) | ecosystem: Environmental > Terrestrial > Soil > Desert | place...
GCCGTTCCCGTCGGAGAGGACTTTTCGCTCGAGGCGGTGATGGAGATTCCGAGGACGATCACCGTGTTGCTCGACGCACACGACCCGATCAGGCGCGGTGGCACCGGCGTCACGATCGACTGGAGCGTTGCGGCATCCGTCGCCTGGCGTCGTCCGATCTTCCTGTCGGGCGGCTTGAATCCGGGCAACATCCAGGAGGCGATCGCGCGGGTGAATCCGCACGCCGTCGATATCTCGTCCGGAGTGGAATCTGCTCCCGGCATAAAGGACCCTGTGAAACTGCGTGCCCTGTTCGATGCGATTGGCGCGAGCGAGAAGGACGGAGTCAGCAATGGCCGTTGAGCCTCGTCCATCCTTTGGAAAGCGGGACCCGGACGCGCGCGGGTACTTCGGTGCGTTCGGCGGACGCTTCGTGCCCGAGACACTCGTCGCCCCCGTCCAGGAACTCGAGCGTGCCTACTTCGAAGCGCGTCAGGACGAAACGTTCAAGCAGGAACTGGTTCGACTGCTGCGCGAGTACGTCGGGCGCGCGACGCCGCTCTACGCGGCGACGCGGCTGTCTGCGGGGCTTGGCGGCGCCCGCATCTTTCTCAAGCGCGAGGACCTCGCCCACACCGGCGCGCACAAGATCAACAACGCGCTCGGCCAGGCACTGCTGGCCCAGCGCATGGGTAAGGCGCGGGTCGTTGCCGAGACCGGCGCAGGGCAGCACGGCGTCGCGACCGCTACGGTGTGCGCGCTGCTCGGCCTCGAGTGCCACGTCTACATGGGCGCCGACGACATGGAGCGCCAGGCGCTCAACGTGTTCCGGATGCGGCTGCTCGGCGCGACTGTGCGCAAGGTCGATTCCGGAAGCCGGACGCTGAAGGACGCAATCAACGAGGCGATGCGCGACTGGGTCACGAACGTGACCGGCACCTACTACCTGCTCGGCTCGGTCCTCGGCCCGCACCCGTATCCGCTGATGGTGCGTGAGTTCCAGTCGGTGATCGGCCAGGAGGCGCGCGCGCAGATTCTCGAGGCGACAGGGAAGCTGCCTGACGCGGTCGTCGCCTGCATCGGCGGTGGCAGCAACGCGATGGGCCTCTTCGACGCGTTCGTCGACGACGACGTTCGATTAATTGGCGTCGAAGCCGGCGGACGTGGGATCCGGAAAGGGGAGCACGCGGCGCGCTTTGCCGGTGGCGCGGCCGGGGTTCTCCAGGGCACCCGCAGCTTCGTCCTCCAGGATGAAGACGGCAACATCGAGCTGACACACTCGATCTCGGCGGGTCTGGACTACGCGGCGATCGGACCTGAGCACGCCGCGCTTCACCAGTCCGGCCGCGCCGAATACACGTGGATCGACGATCACGATGCGTTGGAGGCGTTTCAACGGCTCGGGCGTGAGGAGGGGATTCTGCCGGCCCTCGAGTCCTCTCACGCGGTCGCCCATGCATGCCGTCTCGCACGCGAGCTTGGTCCTGACGCCGTAATGATCGTCAATCTGTCAGGACGCGGCGATAAGGACGTCTCGAGCATTCAGAAGATCCTGGAGGGACGCTGATGGGACGCCTCTCAGAGACATTCGCGCGGCTTCGTGAGGAGAAGCGCGGCGGACTGGTGGCGTATGTGACCGCCGGTGACCCCGATCGGGCGACCTCGGAGGACATCCTCGTGGGCCTCGCCGAGGGCGGCGCGGACGTCATCGAAGTCGGTGTGCCGTTCTCGGACCCGCTTGCTGACGGTCCCGTGATCCAGCGCGCGAGCGAGCGTGCCCTCGCGGCCGGGATGACTTTGCGCGGCGTGCTGGCCCTCGTCACCGCCGTCCGCAAGAAGATCGACACGCCGATCGTGCTCTTCACTTACGCGAACCCGGTGGTGCGCATGGAGCCCTATGCCTTCGCCGCCAAGGCGCGTGACGCCGGAGTGGACGGCGTGCTGATCCTCGATTACCCGGTCGAAGAGGCCGAGCCACTGCGGACCCCGCTCGTCGCCGCAGGACTCGATCCGATCTTCCTGATCAGCCCGACGACGACGGACGAGCGGATTCGCCGGTCGTCGGAACGCGGCGCGGGATTTCTGTATGTGATCTCGCGCCTGGGTGTGACCGGGGCCAGGGCCGAGATGGCGCAGGACGCGGGGGCGCTGGTGACCCGGATCAGGAACCACGCCGCGTTGCCGGTTGCACTCGGGTTCGGCATCTCGCGGCCCGAGCACGTCGCCGAGGCGTGCCGGCATGCCGACGCCGCGGTGGTCGGCAGCGCGATCGTGAACGTGATCGCGGAAAAGGGCGCGAACGGTTCGGCAACGGCCGTGCGGGAGTATGTGCAGTGGCTGAAGAGCGGGCTGTGAGCGCCATCGACGACCTGCGCGGAAGGATCGATGAGATTGACGCCGAACTCGTCCGGCTGCTCAATACCCGGGCGGAGTGTGCGCTGGCGATCGGCCAGGCCAAGCAGATCGCCGGCTTGAACGTGTACCAGCCGGGACGCGAGGCCGAGGTACTGGCGCACGTCCAGGCCATCAATACGGGGCCGCTCGATAACGCCGCCATCCGGCGACTGTTCGAGCGCGTGATCGACGAGGCGAGGCGCCTGGAGCGCCTCGCGGACTTACAATAGAAACATCCGCTTCGCCGAGGCATTTGCATTTTTATGGTTGTAGTCATGCAGGAACGCGCGACCGGCGAACAGGTCGAACGCGTCATCGCCCAGCTGGTCGAAATGGGTTTCGACATCCACCGGTCGACCGGCGCGCTCCGCACCGTCATCGGCGCGGTCGGCCGCACGAGCGCGGATCCGCGCCTGATCGAACTGCTGGATGGCGTCCACGAGGTCCTCAGGATCACCGAACCCTACAAACTCGCCAGCCGGACGTTCAAGCCTGAGAACACCGTCATCACCGTCGGCGATGTGCGCATCGGCGGCGACGAGGTGATCGTCATGGCCGGCCCGTGTTCGGCCGAGAGCGCCGAGCAGGTCGAAGCGGCCGCTGCCGCGGTCAAGCGGGCCGGCGCGAAGGTCCTGCGCGGCGGCGCCTACAAGCCGCGCAGCTCGCCGTACAGCTTCCAGGGTCTCGGTGGAGAGGGGCTTCAAATGCTCCGCGGCGCCGCGGATCGGCACAACCTGAAGCTGATCTCCGAGGTGATGGAAAGCAGCCAGATCTCCACGATCGAACGCTATGCCGACATCCTGCAGGTCGGCGCCCGCAACATGCAGAACTACACGCTGCTGCGGGACCTCGGGAAGTCCAAGGTCCCGGTCATGTTGAAGCGTGGAATATCGGCCACCATCGAAGAGTGGCTGCTCTCGGCCGAGTACATCCTGGCCGGCGGCAACATGAACGTCATGCTGTGTGAGCGCGGGATCCGCACCTTCGAGAGCTACACACGTAACACGCTCGACATCTCGGCGATCCCTGTCGTCCAGCACCTCAGTCACCTGCCGATCATCGTGGATCCGAGCCACGGTACCGGACGTCGCGATAAGGTCGCGTCGATGGCGCGCGCGGCAGTGGCGGCGGGCGCGGACGGCTTGATCATCGAGGTGCATTGCGATCCCGACCACGCGATGAGTGACGGCGCGCAGTCGATGTACCCGGCGCAGTTCGACCGCCTGATGGCCGAGTTGCGGATCATTGCGCCTGCGATCGGACGCAGCATCTGCCTGGAGCCGGTCGCCCGGCGTGGATGGAGCCGGTAGGCCGCGGTGCGTTCGACCGCATCGCTGTCATCGGCCACGGGCTGATCGGCGGCTCCATTGCGCTGGCGGTCGCGGCGCGCTCGCCGGGTGTCCGGGTCATTACCCTCGACCGCGGTGACGACATCAGCGCCGTGGACGGCGCCGACCTCATCGTCCTCGCGACACCGATATCGGAGATCCTTCGCCTCCTTCCGGCGCTGACGGCGATCGTCCCGCCGACGGCCGTCGTCACCGACACCGGCAGCACGAAGAGCGCAATCGTGAACGCAGCGCCTCCGGGGATGCGCTTCATCGGCGGGCATCCGATTGCAGGCGCCGAGGTGCCGGGCCGGGCCGCGGCGAGAGCGGATCTTTTCGTCGGCCGTCCGTGGATCCTCACTCCAACTGACGCAGCCGATCGAACTGACATCGACCGTCTGCAACGATTTGTAGACGGTCTTGGGGCGCACGCACGTTTGCTCCCGAGCGATGAGCACGATCGGCTGTTCGCCTTTCTCAGCCACCTCCCCCAGCTGGTCGTCAGTGCGCTGATGGACGTTGTCGGCTGTCAGGTCGGCGAGGACGCTCTCGCCATGGCGGGCCAAGGCCTCCGCGATACCACCCGGCTCGCCACCAGCCCGCCCGACATCTGGCGCGACATCGTCCGCACCAACGACCGGCAGGTGCGCACCGCACTGGACGGCCTGATCTCCCTTCTGACTACCCTGCGTGACGATCCATCTGGAGACGCGCTGGCAGAGACCTTCGCCAGGGCGGCGCGGTGGAAGTCGGCGCTCGACGACGGGTCGCTATAGTCGGTGAGATGGTCGTGACGAGGTGATGATGCTCGAGACGGTCGCCTGCGGCGGTTCGGCGCTCGCTTCAGATCGAGCCGACCGAAGCGCTCAGAGAAGGATGAGGGTTTATCGCTGGACTTTGACGCCGGTCCGTTCCTCGAACGAGGCCAAGGTTGTCCGCATCTGCGAATCCTCGAACCGCACGAAGATCGACTCCGCGCTCGTCGTGACGATGAGCCAATTCCGCTCGCCGCGAAAGAAGCTCATGCGGCCAAGATCGACGCTCGCCGACTGCTCCATGCCGTCTGGCCCCTTCCACTTGGGTTCCTTCGAGCGCGAGTCGAAGGCCTGCGCGATCGACGCGAACGGCACCGAGGCGATGTCCTTGCCGTCACTCCGGACGGCCAGGTCCGAGCCCGTCAGTGTCATCACGGCGTCGCGCTCCCGCAGCTTGCCGCCCTGGCGCACCAGCACCTTGATGCCCTGGAACGTGATCGGCGCGAGCACCGGTGGTGCCGGGGCCAGTAGCTCCTCGGGCGGCGCCGCTGGCGCCGGCACCGGTTCGACGGCTGGAGGGGGCGCCGACTTCGTCGGGTCGGGCTTGGCCCTTCGAGCGAGATCGATTCCTGCGCGTCCGGCCGTTCCGGATCCCTGGGTGGCCCCTTTGGGTAGCGGTGGTGCGACGGTCAGCGGCGGGGCAGTCGTTACCGCCGCAGCCTGAGCCGGGTTGATGACAGCGGCCGTGTCGCCTGGCGGTGGCGGCTCCGCCGATGGTGCGGTCGCTGCCGCTGCCGCTGACGCGGGCGCGGGCGCACCGGCGTCTGATGGCGTGGTCGTCGATGTCGTCGCTGTCGGGGCTGCGTCAGGAGCGCGTCTGAAGGCAGCAAAACCAAGCGCCGCGAGCCCGCCGATGAGCACCACCAGCAGGGCCGCGAGCCCGATCAGATGGTTGCGCCCGAGGACAACGGTGGTCCCGGTGCGCTCGACCGGCGAGGTGGAGTCGCTCCCCGCCGTCACCGGGCTGGGCGCGGCGCCGGCGGTCGCGGCCGATGGGGCCACGCTGATCGCCGTGTTCGGCACTGCCCGGGTCATCGTCGGGGCATCCGCAGGACTGCCCTCGACGGCAACCGTCACGTCGCTGGTTCCGCGGACGTCGGGGGCGGCGGTTACCATCGTCACCATATCCTCGAGCGCCTCCGGCGTCACCGCCGTCAGGATCGCGGCGCGGAAGGTCTGTGCGCTCTGGAAGCGGTCGGCCGGCGCCTTGGAGAGCGCCCTGATGATCAGCGATTCGCACCACGGCGGCAGGCTCGGCCTGAAGTTGCGAATCGGCGTCGGCGCGTCAGCCACCTGTTTCTGCGCCATCGCGATCGCCGTATCCGCCTTGAAGGGCAGCTCGCGCGAGAGCAGGCGATAGAGCAGCACCCCGACTGCGTAGAGATCCGCGCGTCCGTCGATCTCGCCGCCGAGAACCTGCTCGGGTGCCATGTAGGCGGGGGTGCCCATCATCGAGCCGGCATGGGTCAGCTGCTCGCCGCCAAGCATGCGGGCGATGCCAAAGTCCATGATCTTCACGATCCCCGTGTCGGTAACCATGACGTTGGCCGGCTTCAGGTCGCGATGGATGATGCCGGCCCGGTGCGCGTGCGACAGCGCGTTCAAGATCTGGATGCAGATGTGCGCGGCCTGCGGCGGCTCGAGCGGACCGACGCGCTCCGACAGCGTCTGGAGCGTTTCGCCGCGCACGAACTCCATGATCATCAGCAGCTCGTCGCCGTGCTGATGGAGCTCGTATATGGTGGCGATCCCGGGATGGTTGAGCCGGGCCAGCGAGATAGCCTCGCTGCGGAAGCGTTTCAGGAGATCGGTGTCGGTGATGTCGGGGTTGAGGACCTTGACCGCGACCTCGCGGTGGAGGGTCTCGTCGAGCCCCTTGTAAACGATGCCCATGCCGCCGCGGCCGAGCCGTTCGAGAATTCGATATTTACCGACAGTTGTGCCAATCATGGGGGGCCATCGCTGAGGGTAATCAGCAGGCCAGTCTAGGTTGAGCTACAGGGCTTGTCAATCCGTCCGTCCGGCGGTCCTCGCGCGGACGTTCGAGAGCGTCGCCCGCCGGAAATCCGCGCTCGATCCCGGTCGCTATAATCGCTAGAGATGCCGCCCCTGTGGATCCCTTCGGCCGAACGCATCGAACGCGCGCGGCTCACGCAGTTCATGGGCCACGTCGCGACAGGGTGGGGCGCCGACGTTCGCGACTACGACGAGTTGTACGAGTTCTCGATCGGCCGGCCGGAGGACTTCTGGCGCGCGGTGTGGGATTTCTGCGAGGTGATCGGCGAACCGGGCGAGCGCGTCGCCGTCCACATGGACAGGATGCCCGGGGCCGAGTTCTTCCCGGACTCGCGCCTGAACTTCGCCGAGAACGTGCTGCGGCAACGAGGCAGCGGGCCCGCACTGATTTTCAACGGTGAGAATCAGCGACGCCAAACTCTCACCCACGATGAGCTGCGCGACGAGGTCGGGCGCGTTGCGTCGGCGCTGCGGGCAGCTGGCATCCAGGCAGGCGATCGGGTGGCTGCGTACCTGCCGAACATGCCGGAAGCGATGGTCGCCGCGCTGGCGGCCGCAACGATCGGCGCGGTGTGGTCGTCGTGCTCCCCGGACTTCGGCGTGCAGGGATTGCTCGATCGCTTCGGCCAGATCGAGCCGCGCATCCTCATTGCGGCGGACGGCTACTTCTACGCGGGCAAGACGCATGACATCCGGCCGCGGGTGATCGAGGCACTGACGCAGCTGCCAACGGTCGAACGCGTCGTGATCGTCCCCTACGTCGAGGAAGCCCCGTCCCTCGCCGGAATACGTGACGCCGTCGTGTGGGCGCAGTTCGTCGAGGGGCATGGGACGAGGCTCGAGTTCGAGCGACTGCCATTCAACCACCCGCTCTACATCCTCTATTCCTCGGGCACCGCCGGCGTTCCCAAGTGCATCGTCCACGGCGCGGGCGGAACGTTGATCCAGCACCTGAAAGAGCATCAGCTGCACTGCGACGTCCAACCCGGTGACCGCGTCTTCTATTTCACGACGTGCGGCTGGATGATGTGGAACTGGCTGGTCACGGCGCTGGCGTCCAACGCAACACTGCTGCTCTACGACGGCTCGCCCTTCCACCCGGACGGCAACGTCCTGTTCGACTTCGCCGACGAAACCGCCATGACGCTCTTCGGGACATCGGCCCGGTTCATCGACGCCGTCCAGAAGGCGGGCCTCGTCCCGGCACGAACCCACTCCCTCGCCAGCGTGCGGACGATGACGTCGACCGGGTCGCCGTTGGCAGCCGAGAGTTTCGACTTCGTCTACGAGCGGGTGAAGAGCGACATCCACCTGGCCTCGATCTCGGGCGGCACCGACATCGTCAGCTGCTTTGTCGGCGGTGACCCGATCGGGCCGGTGTGGCGCGGTGAAATCCAGTGCCGCGCTCTCGGGATGAGGGTGGAAGTGTTCGACGATCAGGGGCACCCAGTGAGGGGTGAGAAGGGGGAACTGGTGTGCACGATGCCGTTCCCGTCGATGCCCGTGGGCTTCTGGAATGATCCGGACGGCCGGAAGTATCACGCCGCGTACTTCGAGACCTATCCCGGCGTGTGGCGTCACGGCGACTGGGTGGAGATGACGGAGCACGGCGGCTTGATCATCTACGGCCGCTCAGATGCGGTGCTCAATCCCGGCGGTGTGCGCATCGGCACCGCCGAGATCTATCGGCAGGTTGAGCAGATCGACGAGGTTCTCGAGAGCGTGGTCATCGGCCAGCAGTGGGAGAGCGACGAGCGCATCGTCCTCTTCGTCAGGCTGCGGGACGGTTTGACACTCACTGACGACATCCGCGATCGGATTCGTCGCAGGATCCGTCAGAACACCACTCCCCGGCATGTGCCGGCGAAGATCGTGCAAATTACCGACGTGCCGCGGACGAAGAGCGGCAAGGTCGTCGAACTGGCCGTGCGCAATGTCGTCCACGGTCGTGACGTCAAGAACCGCGAGGCGCTCGCGAATCCAGAAGCGCTGGAGCAATACAGAAATCATCCGGAACTCATATGACACATGCTGTGATTCTCTCCGCCTGCCGGACGCCGATCGGCTCGTTCGGCGGCACCCTGAAGGCTCTTTCCGCCGCGGACCTGGGTGCCATCGTTATCCGCGAAGCGATCGCCCGAGCCGGCGTTGATGCGGCGGCGATCGGTGACGTCATCATGGGCTGCGTTCTGCAGGGCGGCGCCGGCATGAACGTCGCGCGCCAGGCGTCGCTGAAGGCGGGCGTGCCGGTCGAAGTCCCCGCTGAAACCGTCAACCGCGTCTGCGGCTCCGGTCTGCAGGCGGTGGTCCATGCCGTGGAGGCGGTCAGATCCGGCTACATGGATCTCGCGATCGGTGGCGGTACCGAGTCGATGAGCAATGCGCCATACATCATGCGCGGCGCTCGTTGGGGCTATCGGATGGGCAATGGCGAGTTGATCGACAGCCTTCTCGCCGAAGGCCTGACCTGCAGCATCAAGGGATGTCACATGGGGAACACCGCCGAGGAAATCGTCAAGCGGTTCGCTGTGTCGAGAGTGGACCAGGACGCGTTCGCTGCAGAGAGTCAGCGACGCGCCGGCGAAGCGATAGAGGCCGGTGTCTTCAGTAAGGAGATCGTCGCGGTCGAGATCCTGCAGAAGAAGGGGGCCCCGGTTCGGATGGAGAAGGACGAGTACCCACGGCCGGGCACGACCGCCGAGAAGCTCGGCGCGCTCAAAGCGGCGTTTGCGAAGGAGGGCACGGTTACGGCTGGCAACGCTTCGGGTATCAATGACGGCGCCGCGGCACTGGTCATCGCCACGGAGGAGAAAGCTGCCGCGCTTGGCAGGAAGCCGCTCGCGCGCATCCTGTCGTACTGCACCACGGGCGTGGACCCTATGATCATGGGGATGGGCCCGGTCGAGGCGCTCAAGGGAGCGGCGCGCCGGGCGAACCTGTCACTGGCGGACCTTGACCTCTTCGAACTGAACGAAGCCTTCGCGTCGCAGTCGCTGGCGGTCTCACGTGAGCTGAAGCTCGATTCGTCAAAGGTGAACGTCCACGGCGGCGCCATCGCGATGGGCCATCCACTCGGCGCGAGCGGGGCACGTATCCTGACGACACTGGTGCATGCGCTGCAGGCGCGCGGCGGTGGACGTGGGGCCGCGGCGCTGTGCGTCGGCGGTGGCATGGGCACTGCGATGATCGTCGAGGCGATCTAGTGCGAGTCCGTCGCGCCGTGATCGACGCAATCGTCGAGCATGCGCGGCGGGACCGTCCGCTGGAGTGCTGCGGGCTGCTGATCGGAACTGGCGACGAAGTAAGCGACAGTCGGAGCGCCCGGAACGCAAAGGCGAGTGCGGTCGTTTACCTCATCGACCCGAGCGACCACTTTGAGGCGATCCGGCATGCGCGCGCGCAGGGCCTGGCCGTCGTCGGCGCCTATCACTCGCATCCCAGCTCACCGGCGCAGCCCTCCGAAACCGACCTCCGCGAGGCGAACGATCCCGACTTCGTCCACGTGATCGTGTCGCTTGCGAGAGCCGAGCCGCAGGTCGCGGCTTTTCGAATTGGTGCCGGCCGGGCTATCAGCCTGCGGTTAGCGATCGTTGACTGAGGGAGCACAGCAGGTGCCGCCCCCGCCATCGTCGCGAATACCCGGACGGACGTTGACGCGCGTGCTGCCGCTGCCCACCACTTTGTCCTTCTGCTTCAGGCGAAATTCCACCTTGGCATTGCCCGAGGTCTGGAAGATCCGGCTGGTGGTGTAGCGCCGCTGAATCTGGCTCTTGCCGGCTTCATACGGATCGCAGTCCCCGGTGCTTTCCGCGCGGGTGTCGTCGCCCCAGACCCATTCGATGGTGGGGCAGTAGTAATCGGCGAAATCGTCCGAGCCCCCCTTCAATTCGACCGTGATGACGACTTTGAGGGGCGAAAACCCGGCCGACGGACTCGCCCGCATGGTAATGGACGGCTTGGTCTTATCGTCCTCGCGGACGTCATTCGGGGCGATGGCGGCCGCGCTGCCGGCCAACAGGATGATGCACGCAACCGTTTTCATCGATGCCTCCTTACTCCTGGGCAGGATGCGCCATTATAATCCCCTGCGCATGCTCCTGACGCCCGATAGCCCTGCCCTCACGCTCGAAACGAAGCCCGTGGCCGAGATCACGACGGATCTTCTGCTGCTGCCTGTATTCGACGACGACTCGTTAGACGATATTCCTGGCCTTGACGAGGGGGCGGGCGGTCACATTTCGGCGGCGATAACGTCCGGAGAGTTCCGGGGGCGGCCCTACGAGGTTTATCTCACGCCGCTGACCGGTTGGAAGAGTTCCCGGGTAGGTCTTGTCGGAGCAGGAAAGCGGGGGGAGTTCACAACCGAGCGCCTCCGCAGAGTCGCCACTGCGGCTGCCCTCGTGGCCCGTCAACGTCGCGTCACGCGCATCGCCTGGCTCGTCAGGGGCGATCTTTCTCCTGCGGCGGCAGTCCAGGCCTCGGTCGAGGGGCTGGGCCTCTCGAGCTTCAGCATCGATCGTTACAAAAGCGGCGAGCGTGGCGGCCCACCGGTAGCCGAGATCATCATCGCGGTGCCTGGTGTCGAGAGCCCTGACCTTGCGCCGGCGTTTGAACGTGGACGGGTGCTCGCCGAGTCCTGCAACATCACGCGCGAGCTGTGCAACGAGCCGCCGAACGTTCTGACGCCGCGCAAACTGGCCGAGCGGGCCGCGGCGGTGGGGCGTGATGCCGGGTTCAGCGTCGAGATCCTCGACGAGAAGGAGATCGAACGGCGCGGGATGGGATTGCTGCTCGGGGTTGGGCAGGGGAGTGCGCAACCGCCGCGAATGATCGTGCTGAAGCACACGCCGAAGCGGAAAGCGGCGTCGCCCCACGTCCTCGGTCTGATCGGCAAGGGTGTCACCTTCGACACCGGTGGGATCTCGATCAA
>Ga0183260_10004216_pt1 | contig 11461 bp, 15 predicted proteins | sample AntDrymUQ4972206_2_FD_129768 | JGI IMG/M metagenome (GOLD analysis project Ga0183260, IMG submission 129768) | Polar desert sand microbial communities from Dry Valleys, Antarctica - metaG UQ497 (22.06) (version 2) (version 2) | ecosystem: Environmental > Terrestrial > Soil > Desert | place...
AGTTTCGATGATTATTTTCCATGTAGGATAAAGAATTGTAAGCTAAAGCATATAATGAATTGGCTAAACCTATTTGTAGATTATCATAATAATGAATTAAGAAATCTTAAGTGAACAGAGCCGGTCAGTGTGTTCGAATAAGTTTTTAGTACAAAACAAATTATTATCAAAGGCTAAATTCTGCCATAAATATATTTATTACAATATTTGAAAAAAATAAGGTTAAGCCACAAGAAGAAGACGCTAATTAAGAAATGATGCGTTCACAATTACATTTCTGACTTCTGAAAGTCTTTTTCTTAAAGTCATTATGTTGATATTAGCTGCAGAAGCGATTTTTGCCTGCGAAATTTTTTGTTTATGCTTCCTGCATGTTATATAAAGAATGGCTGCTGCGATTGAGAGGGAGTTCTTACCTGAGAATACATTCTCATTTTGTATAGCTAAAAGTAAATCTATGGATTCTCTTGCTGCTCTCTCGGTAATTTCTGCCTCATCTGCTATCTTTCTTATAAAAATAGCTGGTTTGAATTGTACGTGGGTAATTTTCAACTCTCTCATTAAAAGACGATAACATCTAGCGGCAAAGATTTCATCAGCTTCTACTATATGGGAGATTTCAGGCAATGTTCTTGGAATGTTGGTTTTCTTACAAACTAGATATACACATGAAACGATCATTTCCTTTATTGACCTTCCTTTAATTAATCCTCTTTCTAGTGCCTTCTTGTAGTAGGATAGTGCTTCTTCTATGCAGAACGAAGTCAAGGATAATTTATCTTTTATTCGATTCAAAAGGTCTATGACTATTTTCAAATTTCTCTTTTTGTTTGAGCAACTAACAATTTTGTTTAAGAACTCTATCTTATTATGTTCTTTCCTATTTGAAAACCTTTTGGAGGTGGCGGTATCATAATCTGCAATTACTGTTGACATTTCTTTATCATTAAGAATAATGGAATGAGGCAAAACAGTGTTAGTATCGCTTCTACCTCTATAAAAATCAGTATCTAATTCGGCATCATATATCTTGTCTTGAACAACCATGCCACATGACCTACAAAGCTTTTCACCTTTCTCGTAGTCATAGATAACAGCGTGTATGTGTACCGGTGTATATGTTTCTATATTTTTAACTATTAAACTATTATACATCGAAGGATGATATGTTGCAGGATATAAGACGTCTATGTATACTATGTCGCATTTCTCTTACTTCGATTACAGATGGTTACAAACAGTTACAGTTTTAAGATATGTGGGCTAAGTAATGTTATGGGTGTCTCGTCGTCCACTGTTAGATCCTTTCGTATCGACAAATCCCTTTCTGAAATTCTTAATTCAGAGGCAGAGCGAATGGGTATATCTGTAAATGCTATGATTAACTCAGTCCTTAAACAATATGCTGAATTTACGAGATTTCAATCAAAACTGGACATGCTTATTGTAAATCGTGATGTTTTCAAATCTTTATTATGCCGTTTAAATGACGATGAAGCATACAACTTTGGTCTTGAAATGGGCAAAGACATTCCGAATGATACTATACTGTTCTGGAAAAAGGACATCACGTTTAATGGTGTTTTGGAATATATTGAAAAAATAGTATGTACTTATGGATATATTGGAACTTACGATGAATTGAATACCAATGAATACAAAATAATTGTAATTAGACATAGACTGGAAGGGAAGGGCTCAAAATTCCTGTCAGGATTTTTTAAATCTTTACTCAAACAAACTTTGATGATAGATGCTGAAATTGATGTTACTGAGTACTCTGTAAAAATAAAGATAAGATTATCGGAATAAATAGATCTGCGATTTTCGTTTAAGCATAAGCATTCTAACCAATCATTTTTTTATGGATGAATAAAAACTTTGTTATACATGATGTTATAATGTCAGAAGAACCTATTAACAGAAAAGATGACGTCGAACAAGATGTGCGGGACACAGCAGATCATGTCGAAGAAGGCTTTGATGAAACAGGGGATAAAATAAAGGCTGGTGCTAAAGCCATAGGAAACAAAATAAACGATCCAAACACTGACGTTGGAACCGAATACAAAGCAGAAAAGATAAAGGAAGAAGTAAAAGATATTTAGATTTTCTACATAGCATATCATCTCATTTTCCTAGAATTGTTTTACTGATACTCAATATGGTAGCCTCTGTTGACCGCGAAATGGGTTTTCTTATATGAGGAGTCCTTTTTTAGCTGCTTTGGATAAACATTTTTGATTTCTCTCTACATATGAACTATTTATAGTTTGAATAATAAATCTTTACAATGTCCAAAATAAATATATCATTATTTGGAATTGTGATTGCAACTATATTTTCAATGACTCTTGGTTTTCAATCAAGCAATGCCGAACCCGTGACTATGGATATTAATAAAGCTAAAGATCCGGGTCCTGGATTTGATACTGATAAATTAGGTACCCTTACCATTGATGCTAATAATAACACATTAGACGTCTCTGCAAATCTAAATGTTGCTCCTAAACAAGACAAGGTGTTTGAAGGTTGGTTAGTTGATGCCGATGGTTCAAACTATAAACTGAGTTTGGGTGCATTTGATGGCAACAATTTGAAGTTTTCTGAGAATATGGTTAACCCTTACACCTATACACAATTTATTATAACTGAAGAACCAATCGGTGATGCCGATCCAAATGCTGCAGGAACGTATGGGGGAGCTGAATTACAGCCTCCTTTCGGACAGTAAAAATTTCTTTTTTACAATATTATAATTTTCAAAAATTCTGTTTTTTTAGTCGGAAAAAATATCTTAATAAAATAACTTGTCATTTTTTTTGCCTTTAATTTAGATATTTAGTATATTGCACAACTACGGATGAAATAAATTAAGTAAACATTAATTATTGTCACTACTTTATGGTCTCAAAATGTACTCGCATAGGAAAGTTGACGGATTCATGAAAGTGAAGTTTCTTTAGACCTCTTTCATTTGATAGGAAATCTTCGATCTTGCTTGAATACTTTATTATATTTCCTGCCAATTCTGGTTTTATTATCTCTGTGACATTTAATGCAATCCCGTTTTCATAGTCCACTTCCCATAATTCATTTATAAACCCATCTAAAAGAACATATTCCACAGATTTCGCAGCAGCAGGTGTAGGAACATTACTTTCTTTTTCTGTGTTCAACCAATCTATTATTGTATCTGAAGTTATTATATTTATTGCTGAATATCTAAGTCTTGCCTATCTGAATCAAAAGTACCTCTCATCGGGTAGGATATCAAAGTCATTTTTGACCTTGATAATCGTAATTATTAAAATTTAATCGACAGCGAAAGTTATGCTATGGAATATAATTTGGATTATTGCTGAAATTCCTCTTCGGAATTATGCAAGGAGATGTAGTAAATGCTCGACAAAATCATGTCTCGACTAATAACTGATAATCTTTCTTCTCTGCAGAAGTATTCTGAAAAAAAAATAAGAATCTACATTATATCAGATCAAGAATTTTAGAATATCCTGATGAAGTGGAAGGATGGTTGACAATGTGATAAATAGACCAAAAGAAATCAATATAAATTAACCAGTATGTGAAATTCTAAAAGGAAAAAGCCTGTCATCTAATTTGATTCACTACTAGTCAAAACCTGTATAAGAATCAATTTGGCAATACCTCATGGTCTTTCAATCTTTGGACTTGTATTTTTCTTTAGTAGATGCGATCTGGATACATACTTAAACATATTAACCGCAATCTACCTGTCGATTTATCTTTCTGCGAAATAATAAGAAAAAGTTTGTCCAATTATATGATCTATTTAAAACTTGTTTTATATGACACTATATGTCAGGTAATCTGAATATAAACTGGTCAGATGTAATTAAGAAGGATGCAAGAGGGATTGACGATTATGATTTAGGAGAGGTCCAAGAAATTAGTGAAGACTACGTTATTACAGAAAGAGGTGTGGTTGACAAAACTAAATTTGTGATACCTAAGATCTTGACTTCTCATTTCGATGGACATAATTTGCATTTTAACGTGTCTGAGCAAGATGCCTCTAAATATAAACAATAAAATGAAATTGTAAAGTTACCAAAACATATACGTCTTTTAAATCGCCTTTTGGCGATACTACCTTGTTTATGTCTGGTCGGATGATGTATTCATAATTTTCTGACAGGTGATGTAGGTGAAATGTTAGTAGTAGGAAATGAATAGTAAACATCTGGTGTTATGAATGGCTGACAGAATTATGGAATAACATTAGGGGCTTGAGTTAATAAAATAACTAAATCGTTTAAATTTTAACTATGTAAATCAAATCTGCAATTAGAATATATCTATAAAACATAAACATTATGATTTATTAATGTATGTTGTACTTGATATCTTACAGAAGTGATAAAGATAATGATCATTGAAGATGAGCAGGATTTGTTAAATCTTTATAAAGATTTTCTAATAAACAAGGGATATCACATTTCTGTTACAAATACCACAGCTTCAAATGTTCTGAGTGACTACGAAGAGTTTAAACCCGATCTTGTTATTTTGGATTACAAACTTCCAGATGGTAAAAACGGACTTGAAGCGGCAAATGAGATTTTTGGAAAGTATCCATTTGCATCCATTCTAATCATTTCTGCGTATGATTCAGTTAAACAAGCTTTTAATAGTGAGAAAAAATTCGTCGCTAAAAACATTAAATTGTTGATTAAACCATTTAAGTTATCCAAATTAAATGAATTAGCAATTGATCTAGTGAACAAACAAACAAACAAACAAATCAGAAACTAATCAATTAATGTTGTGGTTACTAATGATAGGATTGTTCATAAAACAGGGTTTAGATATGCCCTGAATGAAGTTGACAATCTAACAACTTTTGGAATATCTATATTTGTTGACATATTATGAAAAATCAATTATGAATAGTGATTATCATTTAATCTAATAAACATTCATTGTTATTACATATTAGGTTTACAAGTTGAAAAAGGATCTAAAAATTAGCATTCAAGCTGCGCACGAGCAGTTTACACCAAGGGAATTATTGGATGACGTGGTTTACATGGATAAAAAGGGAATAACACGGTGCTGGACAAGCGATCATTACATGCCTTGGTGGCATTCAGGCGCATCAGGAGGAGCTGCGTGGCCTTGGATGGGCGCAGCTTTGGCTAAAACTACTAACATAACCGTTGGAACAGGAGTAACGGCCCCTATATTGAGATATCATCCAGCGATTGTAGCCCAGACATTTGCAACCCTTGCCAATATGTTTCCAAATAGAGTAATACTTGGTTTAGGAAGAGGGGAAGCATTAAATGAGGTTACTACAGGTAATAATTGGCCTTCTAATTCTGAAAGATTTCTTCGATTAAAAGAGTCTATTAAACTAATAAAAAAACTTTGGACCGGAGACTGGGTGAATTTTAAAGGCGATTATTATTGGGTCAAAGATTCCCGTTTGTACACAAGACCTGATTGCGTAATTCCTCTCTACATCGCTGCTTCAGGCCCGCAATCTGCGAGACTGGCTGGAGAAGAAGGGGATGGATTTATAACAATCGAGACAAATCATACTAAAATAAAGGATGTTTTAATACCCGCATTTGAGGAGGGATCAAAAATGGGAAATGAACGCCATGAGAGAAAGGAAAAGGGAAAAGAAAAAGTGTTATTTATTCCAGCATCATATGATGAAGATGAAGAAAAAGCCCTAAGCTCAATTAGATTTTGGCGAGGTTCAATGATTAAGGCATTTTATGAGGCAGAGATACATGATCCCAGAAAAATTGAAGAGAATGGATTAGTCATAGAAGACGATTCATTGAAAAAGAATATGTTTTTGATCACAAACGAAGAAGAAGGAATCAAAAAGTTGTCCAATTTTGAAAATGCAGGAATTACTGAAATAGTATTGACAAACTCAAGTCCAAATAAAAAAAAACTAATAGATTTGTTAGTGGAAAAATTGATACCGGGTATAAGACAATGATCATTTGATGCTCCTCTCATCCTATTAGTAGGCTTGATTTTCCTACCCCCCTCCACCGTCTTTTCCACCGCCAGAACTTTCGACCTCTAACTCTTTTAATTCTTCGTCTACTTCAGTTTTTGCCTTGGTGATAGGTTTGAGCATTTCTTTTTTTAATTTGTCACTATCTAATGTTTCTTCATTTTTCTCATCATTTTTATCCATAGACACAATATTGCAAGAACAATAAATAAACTTTGAAACTGTTGATAAATGTGCTCTTTAAGAATCACAAAACTAAAAATATCGTGGAGAATGTATCAGCTGGCTACACATCCGGCTTAGTTAAACCTTGAATTACTATAATTTCAGAAGTAAAAATATAATATCAAAAAAAAATATACTTTGTGACGTTACTCCTGTAACTACCAATCTTGTGTGCAGTATTGCTTGTCCATTTTGCTGTTTCTGTGCTGAATGGGGGGATTAGATGATCATCATATTTTGAACACTTCCAAATCGATTTTGGTAACATGGAGGTTCTTTTTTTTGAATCTATATAGTAACGATTTGGGTTACAAATCAGATTCATATCTTAACCTAATCCTTAGTGCCTTTCGTATCTGATTTCAAAATCCTCATACTATGTTAGTAGCGCTGTTACCATCCAAATATTACGATTACTATGCTAACAAAAAATAGGAAGATGCCATAAGAGAATAACTTTGTAAATTTTAGTATTTAGTTTACGTTAAAAGAGAATATCTAATATTTTAAAAAACATCAAAGGAGTTAAGGATAATATTGACAGTTCTTGGATTGATAGATAAACCTAGATTAATGAAGACGTTTGTTGCATTTAAAGATTCTAGGACTCAGAATATGATATAGCTTGACTACCTTGTGTCAAAAGTTGATGCTATTTTTGTACCAGATGCACACTCGTGATATGATGTATTCTTAAAGATATTTCTCATCCAATCCGTAGAGATTCAAATCGGATTGATCTCCTCAACGAAATTTATGTTAATCATGAAATAATCGAGTTCACTTTTCTAATATTATCAAAATATTTTCATATTTCTTTTGTCAGGTGAGTGTCGGGTGAGGAAGAGCAATTATCTAACGTATATTTTAGTTTCGATATTTTATTGATGATAGATCATTTGGTAGTTATATATCAACTGCATGTGGTTTTGGAAGACTTTTGTTTTGACTAGTTCCATTGAAATCGAGTTATATTTATATGGGAAAAAATGTAGCTCTTTGCATGGTCAGTTATAAACCAATATTAATAGCTGGTTTAGTCATGGTAGTGATTGGATTTATAGGAATATCAATTACAGCTCCTATTGTAATTAGAGAGGCAATACCTGATACGGAATATAATATACAATCTCCTCCTAATGTTACACAATTCCGAAATCCGATGGTAGATGCAGAAGTTGTATCGATTATGTTAGTTATTGTTGGATGGGCTGTAGCACTTTATGGGTGGGATGCGAAAAAAAACAAAAAAAATCCCTCCATTCCATCCTAAAATCAAATCCAATAACTAAGAATTGACTAAAATTGATTTTTGGTCAATATTTGGTTATTTGTAATTACCTTGTCTGTGGAAGTTTAGTATTCTCTAGGCTTAATTTCCACAGAATCAAATATTAAATAATAGTGAAAAACATTCGATAAATGTAATACGAGTTCCTCTAGTGTACTCATTTGATACTATTGTTAAATATTACTTATTGATTGATGGCACTTGAATCCAAGGATCTTCTATTTACGATGATATGAAAATTATTAATTTAATATCGACCTTTTATAAACGTCCTATCATCAAGAACCTTACTAATAATAATGAGGATGAATCCCGAAGCGGAAAGAAGAATCATATAAAGCGCCGGGGCCGGGATTCGAACCCGGGTCAAGGGAGTGACAGTCCCCCATACTGGACCGGACTTTACAATGCAACGAATGCATTTCTATACTACCCCAGCACTTCAAATTTTATCATTACCAAAACCAATTAAAACGTTTTGTTTTCTACTAGGGGTAGGTTTACTTCAGCTAAATTATCAAGTTTAAATTCCAGTTCTCTGAATTTAACGTATGCTCAGCCAGGCCGACGATGACTTTCAATCAGTTTTCTTTGAACTTGCAGGAGACCTGCGAATATACATGCTTTTGAAATTATCAATAAAACCCTATCGCTTATCTCAGCTGGCAACGGATTTGAATGCCACCATGCAGGAATCACATCGTAATATTAACCGATTAATTGATTCAAAACTTGTGAAAAAAACTGGAGAAGGCGAATTATTATTAACTCCGTACGGGGAGATTATTGTTTCTCTTATTCCAAACTTTGACTTCCCATTTAAACATAAGGACTATTTCCAGGAACATACACTTAGTAACCTACCATTAAAATTCATTCAGAGAATTGGTTCTCTGAACAATTGTGAAGTGGTCGTGGGTGTAATGGCTGTTCTTCAACGTTGGAAGGCTGTCTATCACAATTCTCAAGATTATATCAAGGAAGTTATTTCCCAAGTTCCAATCGATTTAATAGAAACCATTGCTGAAAGAGTGAATAATAATGTCAAATTCTGTTATATCTTCCCAGCTGATGTTGTGATTCCCAAAGGAAGAAATGAACTATTAAAAAAACTTGGATGGAAAAATCTTGTATCTAAAGGAATCGTGGAACGTCGAATGATGGATAAAACAAACATAGTGACAATATTTAATGAAAAAGAATCTTGCATATCCTTTCCGACGCTTAAGGGGGAACCTGATCTTAATATCATGTTTTATAGCAAAGATGCCTCATTTCATGAGTGGTGCGAAGACTTCTTCAATTATGAATGGAGTAGGGCTAAATTATTTGATGAATCAAAATTAAGCCCAGAAATCTAGTATTAGCAACAAGTTATTGAACCAATAAATTTGATTCTAAATCACATTTTTATATTTGTTATAGGTACTAATCTGATATATGCCAGAAGCTTTTGTGCTTATGAATGCAGAATTGGGAAGTGAGGAATCGATTGTTAATGAATTAAAAAAAATAGATTTAGTAAAACATGTTTACCAGGTTTATGGTGTCTATGATATAGTAGCTCTAGTAGAAGGCGAAAGCATGGATAAAGTCAAAGAAACTATAACATGGAAGCTAAGAAAGCTCAATGGGGTAAAATCTACTTTGACTATGATAGTAATGGAGTAATCAAATTCCATCCGGTGTTTCAGTCGAGTTTGGCAGATTTTTGGTAGGATGTTAATAGCAACTTTAATTTATATCCTCATTTTGTAAATAATTGTGAAATTATTTTCTAAAAAAAATACGAAGGATAACAATAAAAAAAATGAGAAAGATGGTAATAAGAAAAAATGCAAATATTGTGATATGATCTTCGAAGAAGACGATCGGCTAAGACGACATATTAGAAAAGCTCATAACGAAAAGAATAGCGATATGCCTAATTTCAACCCTTTTGGCACATGAAAAACACAAATATTTTTCTGTTTTATAATTAAAAATATGATTTAATTATGTTCCCAATCCATGATGATACTCCACGATTAAATGGACGTCCGTATGTTAACTATGGGCTAATTGGCATTAATATTGTCATTTTCATTTATGAAGTCATTATTACTGCTAACTTTTCAAACAGAGCAGCAGTAATTACATTATATTCCAATTATGGTTCCATTCCTGAATTGCTCCTTTCGGGTCAAAACCTGGGATCACTTTTCAGTTCAATGTTCATGCATGGAAGCATAGCACATCTTTTAGGTAACATGTTCTTTCTATATGTTTTTGGTGATAATTTGGAAGATCGTTTTGGTCACTTCAAGTATTTAATGCTGTATCTTTTTTGGGGGGTCATGGCTGCTTTTGCACACAGTATTTACGCTCTAACTACAGGTGAAGGAAGTATACCTGCAATAGGTGCATCCGGAGCAATATCGGGTGTTTTAGGAGCCTATCTAATTTTCTTTCCTCACGCCAAGATTCATACTATCATATTTGCATTTTTTATTACCACTGTCAGAATTCCTGCATTAGCGTACATCCCATTTTGGTTCATAATGCAATTAGCATTTGCATTAATCGGTCAATCAGGCGGAGTTGCATATCTAGCTCATATAGGCGGATTCATTATAGGGTTGGGAACAGCTTTTGGATGGAAGTTCTTTTCGAATATGTTTTTTGAACAAAAGCAATACTCGTCACAAAACTATCGACGAAGGTCTTCTATATCCTCACCCTCTTTTTCAAACCACTCATTAAATAAAAATGACCATTCAAAATCTACAAATACAGATAATATGGAAAAATCCATTATCCCAGAAATCATAATCGGAGAAAAATTCATTGACGTAATAATAGAAGATCGGAATACTTTGAGTGACTCTCAAATTCAAGCAAAATTTGATGGATCCAAAAACACTTTATACGTGCTTATTATTGATACTAACAAGAGATATAATATACCTGTTCCACATCCAGCGAATACCAATCTCCGTGTCTCGAATATTTCTGTTAGAAATGGAATTATTAGAATAAGACTCAATGTGACTTGAAATGTACGAAACTTGTAATTGAGAATTGTCCACAAACATTTTTCCTTTTTGTACAATTGCTTTGATTTAACAATTTTAAAACTTGTTATTGTAAAGCATTAGTTTTCTATTTGGAAGAAACTAAACTCATTAAAAAGTTATTCATGAAGCAAAATCATGATGTTGGATATAAAAAATTTAAATAAAGATTTATAAGATATCTTTTCATATTTTTGAATATAATGTCTCAACGACAACCTCCTAAAGTTGACGGAGGAAAGATTTCACGTAGAGATTTTTTAAAATTGCTTGCAGCCGCAGGTACAGTTATGACTTTTACTCCTTTCGTAGATTGGGGAAAATTTTTGCCTAATCCAAAAGAAACCTCGGAAGAGCGATCAAAGGTGGTTCTGCCTGACGGAAGTCAAGCAAATGTCAATACATTCAAAATAAATCATGCTGAAGCTATTGTTTATCCTTTGTCGGAGGATCCTGTATTAAATGAGGAGGCATTCAGAACCTGGCAATTTATAAGGCTACCACCAGAACTTGGAGGAGAAAAAAATGATGCTTCTGCCTTCAGAATGTTTAGCATGGTTTGCTTGCATTTATGGTGCTTATGGAAATATTGGCCTGAAGACGGTAGGAAACGTGGAGAATGTCCATGCCACGGGACAATGTACGATCCTTTGACCGGGGCTGCTTTTGCAGGTCCTGCCGCACTTCAAGCCCCGCCTTCTAATGTCTTACCAAGTTTAGATTTAGAGGTTGATGATGAAGGCAATGTTTGGATCAAACCTCCTAATTGGACTCCATCAGGAAATGGGGTAGTTGGATATGGGCGTTTCCTTACATAATCAAGATAACAGCCTGGTAAGGCTATTCAAGTGGATTTACACCGGTTTCGAT
>Ga0183260_10004217_pt1 | contig 11459 bp, 11 predicted proteins | sample AntDrymUQ4972206_2_FD_129768 | JGI IMG/M metagenome (GOLD analysis project Ga0183260, IMG submission 129768) | Polar desert sand microbial communities from Dry Valleys, Antarctica - metaG UQ497 (22.06) (version 2) (version 2) | ecosystem: Environmental > Terrestrial > Soil > Desert | place...
AGACACACGGGTGAACGCCGGTCGCCGAGCTGCTCGCCGAACCCGCTCACTTCCAATGGCTGAGGGTCGCTTCCAATGGGTTCGAACCCATTGGAAGCGGTCTCGTCCCATGTGAACATGGGAAAGGGGTGACGGAGGGCTTGCCAGCCGGCGGTGACCGGTCGACGATCCGGACATGACCAATGCACGGTCCGAGTCCGCCTCCGTGGAGGAGACGCCGCAGTCGACGAAGAAGGTCGACGCAAAGTACTACGAGAAACAGCTGGCCAGGCTCGAGGTCGAGCTGGTCAAGCAGCAGGAGTTCATCCGCGCCCGCGGCTTCAAGGTCGTCGTGATCTTCGAGGGGCGCGATGCCGCCGGAAAGGGTGGCGCGATCCAACGCATTACCGAGAGCCTCAACCCGCGGGCTACTCGGGTGGTGGCGCTGGCTGCACCCACCGAGCGCGAGAAGACTCAGTGGTATTTCCAGCGGTACGTCGCACACCTCCCGGCGGCCGGCGAGATGGTGCTGTTCGACCGGTCCTGGTACAACCGCGCCGGAGTCGAGCGGGTGATGGGCTTTGCCACCAAGAAGCAGTACGAGGAGTTCCTGCGCTCCTGCCCGGAGTTCGAGCGAATGCTGGTGCGGAGCGGGATCCAGGTCATCAAGTACTGGTTCTCGGTCAGTGACGGGGAGCAGGAGAAGCGGTTCCAGGCCCGGTTGAAGGACCCGACCAAGCGCTGGAAGCTCAGCCCGATGGACCTCGAGGCGCGGAATCGCTGGGTCGACTTCTCCAAGGCCAAGGACGCGATGTTCGCGGCCACCGACATTCTCGAGGCCCCGTGGTGGGTGGTCGAGGCGGATGTGAAGAGACGCGCCCGGCTCAACGTGATGTCGCACCTGCTGACGCAGGTGCCCTACAAAGACCTCACGCCGAAGGCCCCGAAGCTGCCCCGACGGCCGGCGGTGAGTGCCGAAGGCTACGTCCGCCCACCGATGGAAACCCAGCACATCATCCCGGATGTGGTGCCGTAACCCGAAGCTCCCGCCAACGCGAGCCCGTGCCACGTCCGCTCGCCGGGCACGCGCCAGTGTGACAACTGCGTGAGGGGACGACGGCCCACTGCGTCAGGGGACGCCAGGCAGTGGCCACTGACGACCCGTCCCGCTGTCGATGACCGCGGCGCGCGTGGCCGTCGCCGCGAGCGGCAGGATGGCGTGACAGGCCTCGGCCAGCGCAGGCAGCTGCTCCAGCCGGAGCTGCGTCGAGATCGTGCAGTGGGGTGCCCACGTTCCGGGTTCGAAGTCGGGATGGATCCCCAGGCCGGCGCTCCGCAGGGCCGCGTCGACCGCTGCCTGCCGGATGGCGAGGCTCGCCGTCGGACCGGGAACCAACCAGGTGATGCCGCCGGGAAACGTCGCGACACCGTGGAGCCACAGCGGCATCGGACCGTTGTCAGGCAGCCCCGCGACCGCGCCCAGCAGGGCATCGACGCCGACATCGGGGTCGAGCAGCGAGTACGTCACATGCGGAACGTGCTTGCAGTGGGTCTGCGACGCCAGCGTGGGTATGCCGAGCGCTTCGAGCCGCTGCCACAGTGAAACCATCGCTTGGTGCGCGGCGGAGTCGAACAGCAGCACGATTCCCCGAGCCACGGGTCAGTCCTTGATCGTGCAGAGCGCCTCGCCGGAGGCCACGGTGGCACCGACCTCGGCGCTCAGGTCGGACACCGTGCCGGCCTTGTGCGCGTTGAGGGGCTGCTCCATCTTCATGGCCTCGAGCACCACGACGAGGTCGCCCACCGCGACCTCCTGGCCGTCCTCGACCGCGACCTTGACGATGGTGCCCTGCATGGGCGACGTCAGCGTGTCACCGCCGGCCGCTGCCCCGGCCTTGGCGCCGGAACGCCGCCGAGCCGGCTTCGTCCTCCCAGTGCCTTCCCCCGCGCCAGTCGCCAGCCCGGCCGGGAGCACGACCTCGAGGCGCTTGCCGCCGACCTCGACCGTCACCGACTCCCGCTCGGCCGCCGCGGCAGCATCGACCGCCCCCTCGTACGGCGGGATCGCGTTGTCGAACTCCGTCTCGATCCAGCTGGTGAACACGCCGAAGCGGTCATCGCCGCCAACGAACGCGGGGTCATCGACCACGGCCCGGTGGAACGGGATCACGGTCGGCATCCCGTCGACGACGAACTCGTCGAGCGCCCGCCGCGAGCGCTCCAGTGCCTGGGTGCGGTCCCGGCCGGACACGATGAGCTTCGCGACGAGTGAGTCGAAGGCGCCAGGCACGGTCTCGCCCTGCTCGTAGCCGGCGTCCAGCCGCACCCCGGGGCCGGACGGCGGCTGCCAGCGGACCAGCGTCCCGGGAGCCGGGAGAAACCCGCGGCCGGCGTCCTCGGCGTTGATGCGGAACTCGATCGAGTGCCCCTGCACGACCGGGTCGTCGTAGCCGAGGTGCTCGCCGGCCGCAATGCGGAACATCTCGCGCACCAGGTCGATGCCGGTGACCTGCTCGGTCACCGGGTGCTCGACCTGCAGCCGGGTGTTGACCTCGAGGAACGAGATCGTGCCGTCCTGGCCGACCAAGAATTCGCAGGTCCCGGCGCCGACGTACCCGGCCTCGGCGAGGATCGCCTTGCTGGCGTCATAGAGCGAGCGCACCTGCTCCTCGGACAGGAACGGTGCGGGCGCCTCCTCGACCAGCTTTTGGTGCCGCCGTTGCAGCGTGCAGTCTCGGGTGGAGACGACCACGACGGCGCCGTGGGTGTCGGCGAGACACTGTGTCTCCACGTGGCGGGGCCGGTCGAGGTAGCGCTCGACGAAGCACTCGCCCCGGCCGAAGGCGGCCACGGCCTCGCGGACGGCGGAGTCGTACGCCTCGGCGATCTCGTCCTCGCTGCGGGCCACCTTGAGTCCCCGGCCACCACCGCCGAACGCGGCTTTGATCGCGATCGGCAGCCCGTGTTCGCGGGCGAAGGCGACGACCTCGTCGGCGCCGGACACCGGGTCGGAGGTGCCGGCGACCAGCGGCGCCCCCACCTTTGCGGCGATGTGACGGGCCGCCACCTTGTCGCCGAGCGCGAGAATCGCCGCCGGCGGGGGACCGGTCCAGACCAGCCCGGCGTCCATGACCGCCTGCGCGAAGTCGGCGTTCTCGGCCAGGAACCCGTAGCCGGGGTGCACCGCGTCGGCGCCGCTGCGCCGAGCCACGTCGAGGATCTTGTCGACGCAGAGGTACGAGTCGGCCGGGGTCGAGCCGCCCAGGGAGTACGCCTCGTCGGCGAGCCGGACGAACAGCGCATCACGGTCCGGATCGGCGTACGCGGCGACGCTGCGGAGGCCGGCATCGCGACAGGCGCGGACGATGCGGACGGCTATCTCGCCGCGGTTGGCGACCAGGACCTTGCTCAGCACGCTCACGCCGTGCGCCTCCTCGAGTGCTGGAGCGGAGTCTAGGGCGCCGCCGCTCTCACGCTGGAGTGCGCTCCCGGGCGGAGCCGCGGACCTCCTCGCGCCGCTCCTGCTGCGTCGCAGTCTCGTACCCGACGAGCACCACCATCACCGCCGCGACGGCGGCCAGCGCCACGAGGGCGGGCAGCAGGGTCACCAGGGGGCCCCCGACCACCAGCACCCCCGCCGCCGCGAGGCCGGGGACGGGCACCGGCTCGCCCATCCGGCGCCGGAACGCGACGTGGGCCAGCAGGAACAACGCCACCCCCCAGGGCAGCACGTACGCGGCCAGCCCGGACTGGTGGTCGCTCCAGCTGTGGTTCTCCTCGCCGCCGATGTACTCGAAGACCTTCTTCAGGCCCAGCGCCATCGTGACGATGCCTGCGATCAACGGCAGGTGCAGCAGGCTGTACGCGTCGCGGGCGAGTGCCGAGCGCTGCTCCCGGTCGGTCGTGTCCGCCAGCCGGTGCTCGGCGACCAGGGCGGTGACGTCGAAGTACACCCACCACAGGGTCCCCACGAGCAGGATGCCGAGGGCTGCCGCCACCATGACCGGGACGGATATCGATACGGCGCCGATGCCGACGCCGATCGCGACGATCGACTCGCCGAGCGCGATTATCACCACGAGTCCGTGCCGTTCGGAGAAGTGGCCGGGCGACTGCACCCGCCAGCCGGAGGCACCGATGGCCCGGGTGCCCCCGAGGTCGACGACCAGCGCCAGCCCCCATATCGGCAGCTGCCACGGCCCACCGACCAGCGCACCGACCAGCAGCACGGCGCTCCCGCCGAGCACGGTCGGCGTCCAGATCACCAGCTGGCGGACCAACGCCGGGTCACCGCGACCGGCGACTGCGAACAGCAGCAGGTGCGCCAGCCGTACGACGACGTAGCAGGCAACGAACACCAGCGGCCCGTCGAGCCCACCGGGCTCGTCGTCGAACGACTCCGGCACCGCGAGCGCCAGCACGAACATCGCCGCCATGACGACCAGGAAGACGTACCGCATCAGGCCCTCGTCGGCGCGGACGAAGTTGCCGAGCCAGCAGTAGCCCACCCAGGGCCACCACACCAGTGCCAGGACGACCAGGCCATGGGCCACAACTTCGACCGAGACGTCTGTCGCCATCAGCGCGGTCACCTGGGTGAACGCGTAGACGAAGACGAGGTCGAAGAAGAGCTCCAAGGGGGTGACCGAGGCGCTCTCGTTCATGAGGGTGACGCGCCGTGAGCCGCTCATGCTCCGATCCTGCCTCGTGGCGCGTTCGCCGGCGAGGGGGTTCAGCCCAGCCGGGCCAGATCCTCCAGGCAGCGACGCTCCACCTCGGCGAGCTCCGTCAGCGTGTCGGCGATGTCGCGGCGGCGTTGCTCCAGCTCGGAGCGACGGGCGGCGATCTGGCTCAGCAGGTAGCGCAGCTGGCCAGCCTCGCCCGGCTCGGAGTCGTACATGTCGATGATGCGGGCGATCTCGTCGAGGCTGAAGCCGAGTCGCCGGCCGCGCAGGACCAGCGCTAGCCGCACCTGGTCCCGATTGCGGTAAACCCTCTGGATGCCGCGGCGCTCCGGGGACAGCAGACCGCGGTCCTCGTAGAAGCGGATCGTTCGCAACGTGACGGCGTGTTCGCGGGCGAGCTCGGTGATGCTCCAGGTCCGCTCTGTTGCGATGGACACCGCGACCTCCGTCACTTACGTTGACGTAAGCGTAAGCCACCGCCCCGGAGGACCGCATGACCACGTTGTCGCGCGAGCACGAGGAGTTCCGCTTGGTGGTGCGCGAGTTCGCCGCCGCCGAAATCGCGCCGCACATCGCCGAGTGGGACAAGAAGCACTACTTCCCGGTCGAGGTGGTCCACAAGATGGGCGACCTCGGACTGTTCGGGCTGACCGCCCCCGAGGAGTACGGCGGCGCCGGTGCGGACTTCACCAGCCTGTGCGTCGCGATCGAGGAGGTCGGGCGGGTCGACCAGTCGCTCGGCATCACCCTCGAGGCCGCCGTGGGGCTCGGGATCAACCCGATCCTCACCTTCGGTACGCCGGAGCAGAAGGGCGCCTGGCTGCCCGACCTGGTGGCCGGCCGCTCGCTGGCCGCGTTCGGGCTGACCGAGCCGGGCGCGGGCTCCGACGCCGGTGCTACCCGGACCCGGGCCGAGCTGCGTGACGGTCAGTGGGTCGTCAACGGCACCAAGCAGTTCATCACCAACTCCGGCGCCACGATCACGTCGGTGGTTGCTGTTACTGCACGCACCGGCACCCGCGATGACGGTCGGCCCGAGCTGTCCTCGATCCTGGTGCCGAGCGGGACGCCCGGTTTCGTCGTCGAGCCCCCGTACGACAAGCTCGGCTGGCACGCCTCCGACACGCATCCGCTGACGTTCACCGACGTCACGGTGCCGGAGGGCAACCTGCTAGGGGAGCGCGGTCGCGGCTTCTCGCAGTTCCTCGCCACGCTGGATGACGGCCGGATCGCGATCGCGGCGTTGGCCGTCGGGTGCATCCAGGCGTGCCTCGAGCTGAGCGTGCAGTACGCCGGCGAGCGGACCACGTTCGGCGTACCGATCGGGGCCAAGCAGGGGGTCGCGTTCCAGATCGCCGACCTCGTCGTGATGGCCGAGGCCGCCCGGGCGCTGACGTACCACGCGGCGGCGCTGAAGGACGCCGGTGCGCCGGCCTCGCAGCTCACCCGGGCGGCGGCGGTGGCGAAGCTGTACGCAACCGAGTCGGCCGTGAGTGCGACCCGGGTCGCCACCCAGGTCTTCGGCGGCTACGGCTTCATGGAGGAGTATCCGATCGCCCGCTTCTATCGCGACGCGAAGATCCTCGAGATCGGGGAGGGCACGTCGGAGGTGCAGCGGCTGCTCATCGCCCGCAGCCTCGGCCTGCCGGTCGAGTGAGCCCGGCGGTGGCGCGATGCGGTCCGCTCGGCGGATACCGACACTGAGGTCGTGTCCGACATCTAGTGGCACAGGGCAGTCGTGTCCGCAACCGGGATGTCGGGAGGTCCGTGACGACGGCTCAGCGGCTGGGGCGGGGCCACAGGGCGGTCCAGGCGACGCCGAGGTCGCGGAGCATCTCGCGCAGCAGCGGCAGGCTCAGGCCGACGACGTTGTGCGGATCGCCCTCGATGCGGGTGACGAAGGGTCCGCCGAGCCCGTCGATCGTGAACCCGCCGGCCACGCCGAGCGGCTCACCGGTGGCGACGTAGGCGTCGATCTCCGCGTCGGTGAGCGCCGCGAAGTGCACCGTCGCCGCCGCCGCGGCGCTGGTCTCACGCACGTCGCCGCCGCCGACCAGCCGGACGCAGTGGCCGGTGACAAGCCGCCCCGCTCGTCCGCGCATCCGGCGCCACCGACGGCGAGCCTCATCGGCGTCGGCCGGTTTGCCCAGAGCCGTTCCGCCCAGGTCGAGGACCGAGTCGGCGCCGACCACCAGCGTCGGGGACGACACCGCCAGCCTGGCTGACACCTCCCGGCACTTGGCCACGGCCAGCGCCTGCGCGAGCGCAGCTGGGTCCGCAACGTCGATCGCGGTCTCGTCGACGTTCGAGACCACCACCTGCGGTGCCAGCCCGGCCCGGCGCAGGATCTCCAGCCGGGCGGAGGACGCGGAGGCGAGCACCAGTCGGTACGGGGGTTCGGCTCCGGAACCTGCCACGACAGGCGATCCTTGCGCACTCGCGGCGGCACCACCCGGGCGACCTGCCCGCACGGCCGCTCTCGTGTCTGGTGCCCCGAGGGCGGGTACCGCGGCGGGTAGCCTGGTGGAGGCGAACGAGAGAGGGGTACCGCGGTGGCGATGCAGGCCGTCACGCTGTCCGTCGTGGTGCCCATGTTCGACGAGGCCGATGCGGTGCCGTATCTGTTTGCCCGGCTGCGAGCGGTGCTCGAGAACCTCGGCGTGTCGTACGAGGTGATCGCGGTCGACGATGGCAGTCGTGACGAGACAGCGGAGCTGGTGAGCCAGGAGGGCGCCCGCTGGCCGCAGCTGCGGCTCATCCGGTTGTTGCGCAACGTCGGACACCAGGCCGCGATCGGCGCCGGCATGGAGCACAGCAGCGGCGACTACGTCGTCACGATCGACGCAGACCTGCAAGATCCTCCGGAGGAGATCGCGGCGATGTTGACCCTGGCCCGCCGGGACCGGCTCGACGTGGTCTACGGCATCCGCCGCGACCGCTCGTCGGACAGCGTGGCCAAGCGGGTCAGCGCCGGGTGGTACTACCGGGTGGTGCGCCGGCTGGCCGGTCCCCAGGTGCCCGCGCACGGCGGTGACTTCCGGCTGGTGTCGCGCCGCGTGCTCAACGCGCTCGCCCAGTTGCCGGAGCACGGCAGGGTCTACCGCCTGGTTATCCCCTGGCTCGGCTTCCCCGCTGCCGAGCACCACTACACCCGAGACAGCCGCGTCGCAGGCAGCTCGAAGTACCAGCTGGCGAGCATGCTCCGGTTGGCGTTCGACTCGGTGACGTCGTTTTCTGCCGCGCCGCTGCGGATCGCGACCTGGGCCGGGCTCACCGCTGCCTTGCTGTGCACGCTGTTCATGGCGTGGACGGTGGTGGAGTGGCTGCGCGGTGACACCGTGGCCGGTTGGGCGTCGACGGTCATCGTGGTGATGCTGCTCGGTGTCGCCCAGCTGCTGTGCCTGGGCCTGCTCGGTGAGTACGTCGGTCGGCTGTTCAGCGCCGCGCAGCAGCGGCCGACGTACATCGTCGGCTTCGACAGCCGGCAGGACACCGGCCCGGTACGCCAGGTGCCCCGACCGTACGAGGACCAGCCACTCGAGGGCGACGGCGGATCGCAGGCCATCGTCGACCACCGCAGGTAGCCGAATCGGTGCCCGATACGACGAACGGGGTTGCCGGGTCGCCCTCTCTCGAGCATCCCGACTACTGGTGGTACCGGGTGCGCTCGCAGCTGCTCCGGGTGGTCTTTGCCGGATACGTGCACGAGCGCGACCGGGTGCTGGACGTCGGAAGTGCGGACGGGCCGAGCGTGCAGTGGATGCCTGGCGGGCGGCGGGTGGCGCTCGACCTCGACCCACGAGGGCTTCGCCCCGGTGACGTGTGCGGCTCGGCAGGCCACCTGCCCTTCGCCGACCACAGCTTCGATGTCGTAGTGGCCTTCGACGTCCTCGAGCACTGCCGAGACGAGACGGCGGCCGTGTCCGAGCTGACTCGGGTGCTGCGCCCGGCCGGCCGGCTGTTGCTGTCGACACCGGCCTACCAGTGGGCCTGGACCTCGTTCGACGAGGACGTCGGACACTACCGCCGCTACACCCGGGACCGGCTGACCGCCGCGACGGCGCGCGCGGGCCTGAGGATCGATCGCAGCACGTACGCGTTCACCGCCACCTTTCCGCTGTTCGTTGCCGAGCGGCTGGTCCGCCGCATCCGGCAGCGCCGCGGGCTGGACGCGACCGGGCTGCCGCAGGTCCCGGGGTGGCTCGACAAGCTGCTGGTGCGGCTGGCCTCGTTCGACGCGGTGCTGCTTCAGCACCGGGATCTGCCGTACGGCTCGTCGGTGCTGGTCGCGGCGACCCGACCGGAGCGGCCGTCAGCGCCGGAACGAGAACAGGCTGTGGCCCACGAAGCTCAGCATGACCGTGACACCGAGGACGACCACCTGAGCGGGCAGCACCGGAGCGCCGACCTGCTCCACCGCGGCCGCTAGCAGGACGGCGTTGACCGCGAGCGCCGCGAGGTTGACCAGCCAGAAGCGGACGTAGTCGAGCCACACCTGACCGCGGACCCGGAACACGAACCTGCGGTGCAGCACGAACGCGCACGAGATCGCCACCGCGTACGTGATCGCCAGGAGCACCAGGTAGTGGAGCTGCTCTCGGAACAGCAGGTGAAGGAGGGCGAAGCAACCGAGCCCGATCGCGGTGTTGGCGAGGCCGACCACGACGAACGCGACTCGCTGGTCGCCTACAATCCGCTCCACGAGACTGGGCTGCACCACGGTGTCGGAGGGGCGGTCCGGTGCCGGTGGGAAGAGTGGCATCGTCCTCGCATGTCTGAGCGGGCCTGCCTGGCTCGGCGACTATAGTCGTCGGGCGTGATGACCGACGACATGACGCACGGGTCCCCGCATGGCATCTCGGTTGTCGTACCCGTCCACCAAGGAGAGCGGCATCTCCAAGCGGTCGTCGATGAGCTGCTGCCGCTTGTCCATCCCTTCCTCAGCCCGGACCGCCACCTGCTCCAGGTGGTCGAGATCATCCTTGTCTACGACCCTGGTCCGGACGACTCGGCGCGGGTGATCCGAGAGCTCGCCGAGAAGCACGAGATCGTGCGCCCGGTGTGGCTCAGCCGCAACTTCGGGCAGCACGCCGCGACATTGGCGGGCATGGCGTCGTCGGGCGGCGACTGGGTGCTCACGATGGACGAGGACGGCCAGCACGACCCCGGCTACGTCGCGGCCATGCTGGACTGCGCCCTGCGCGCGTCGGCGTCATTGGTGTACGCGCGGCCGACCAACCCACCACCGCACGGTCTTGCCCGCAACGCCACCTCTAGAGGAGCGAAACGGTTGCTCGGGCTGATGACCGGTTCTGACCGGGCCGCCGAGTTCCACAGCTTCCGCCTGATGCTGGGTGAGATCGGGCGAAGCGTCGCCGCGTACGCGGGCTCCGGGGTCTACCTCGACGTGGCACTCGGCTGGGTGGCGGGACCTCATGCCACGTGCCCGGTCGTCCTGCGGGACGAGGGGGAGCGGCGGTCGGGGTACTCGACGCGGTCGCTGGTGTCCCACTTCTGGCGCATGGTGCTGACGAGCGGCACTCGCGGCCTGCGGCTGGTCAGCGCCGTCGGCGCCGCGTTCGCCACCGTCGGGCTCGTGGCGGCGATCGCGTTGGTCGTCAACCGGCTGACCGACGCCGGCATCATGGCGGGCTGGACCTCCAACATGGTGGTGATCCTGGTGACGTCCGGGGCGGTGCTGTTCTCGCTCGGGGTCGTCGCCGAGTACGTCGGTGTCGCGGTCAACATGGCGATGGGCAAGCCGTTGTACGTGATCGTCAACGACCCGGCGAAGGGTCCGTTGGGTCGTGTGGCGGACGACCGGTGAGGACCGGCGTCCCGACCTGGGTCGTGGGTGCCGGTGGCCCTGGGCGGCGCTGTCTGCCGTGAGGCAGCTGCGGCCGGCCTGCCGACGTTCACGAGCCTGGTGCCGTGGGGCGACCCTGCGGGCGCAGCCGTCGCGCTTCGACGGGGCGCGAGCGAGCTGCTCAGCCGCGCCGACGGTGGTGCCTGGAACCTCGTGTGGTGTGCCGGCGCCGGCGTGGTCGGGTCGAGTCAGGAGCAGCTCGCGCTCGAAACTCGGTCACTGGCGACGACCCTGGACGCGCTCGACGACGGAACGGGCGGGGATGCCACGCCGGGCGGTGTGTTCCTGGCCTCGTCCGCCGGGGGTCTGCACGCCGGCTCCAGATGCCCGCCCTACACCGAGCTGAGCGAGCCCTGGCCCGTGTCGGCGTACGGTCAGACGAAGCTGTCGGCCGAAGGGCTGGTGCGGCAGTTCGGCGAGGCGACCGGGGCCGGAGTCCTGCTCGGCCGGATCTCCAACCTGTACGGACCGGGCCAGCGTCTGGACAAGGCACAGGGGCTCATCTCGCAGCTGTGTCGGGCGCAGCTGTGCCGGCGGCCGCTGCCGATCTATGTCTCGCTCGACACCGTCCGGGACTACCTGTTCGTCAACGACGCAGCGCAGATGACCGTGGCCGGCCTGCACCTCCTCCGCGGTCACGACGGTCCTCCTGGAGCCGTCATCAAGATCCTCGCCGCCCAGCAGGGCACCACGATCGCCGCCGTGATCGGCGAGTTCCGCAGGGTGTTCAAGCGGCCGCCGCTCCTGGTCCTCACCTCGTCAGCAACGGCCCGGCTGCAGGCCCCGGACCTGCGGTTCCGTTCGGTGGTGTGGCCCGAGCTGGACCGGTTCGCCTCGACGCCGTTGCCCGCTGGGATCGCCGCCACCGCCGCGGACGTCGCGGCTCGGCTGAGGGCGACTGCCGTCCACCCCGCCCCGGCGCTGACCGG
>Ga0183260_10004218_pt1 | contig 11457 bp, 8 predicted proteins | sample AntDrymUQ4972206_2_FD_129768 | JGI IMG/M metagenome (GOLD analysis project Ga0183260, IMG submission 129768) | Polar desert sand microbial communities from Dry Valleys, Antarctica - metaG UQ497 (22.06) (version 2) (version 2) | ecosystem: Environmental > Terrestrial > Soil > Desert | place...
TAACGAGGATCCCCATCACACAGACAGCCAGCAACAAACCGACGGCGACCCGACGACCTTTCGGCCCCCAGAGGAGGTACGCCGCCGCGAAACAGGCCGTCGCGTAGACGAGAACGAGACCCGACGGGCGCACACGAGGAAACCCTTCGGCTTTCGGATCCGCGCACGCGCCACTAGCGCAGGTGATCAGCTCCTGGAACGGATCGTTCACCAAGAACAACACGGTGCTCGTGCCAAGAACGCCCTGCGCGATCTGCGCCAGCACGATCGCCACCGCTGTCCAGGCTCCGATCTTGAAAACGAGTGAACGAGTGCTTCGGTCCGAGAACGCCATCAATGCCAGCCAAAACGTCGCGTAGAAGACGATGCTGCGCGCGTGACGCATGGCATCGGTGAGTTCGACGCCGTTCGACACGGCGACGAACACTCCGACCGCGCTCCCGAGTAGCAGCAGACCAACGGCGACCTGAGGTGCAGCCGAAAAGTCGCGAGATCCGCGTACGTTCGCTCGTCCGCGCATGAGGAACCATGCAACGAAAGCGGCGACGAGCACCAGATCGGACAGGAAAGGACTGCCCGGTACCCCGAGCTGAGGCAGGGCGGACTGACCGGCGAAGGTTCCGACGATGGCGACACAGGCGACGTATGGCAGCCATCTCGCCTGTCCAAGAGCCACGACCAGAACGAATCCGGCGACGAGTCCGGCGAACATGATCTGTCCGTTGGCGAGCGAGCGACCGACCAACGCACCGCCGAGGACTGCAGTCGCCAACAGCGCGAGATCCGGTCGGAGGACGCGCTTCCTGACGTGCCTGGCTTTGCCGGCGAACGCCGCTCTGGTCATGACTCGGCCGCCAGTCTCGGGGCTCCCCCTCCGGAACGCGCGTGCTGCCCGACGACGTCCTCGAACAGCTCCAGATGAGCATCGACCATCCGCTCGGTAGTGAAGAGCTCGAGGTGCCGGCGTCGCCCGGCGTCGCCGAGCCGCGAGGCGAGCTCGGGATCAGCGGAGAGGCCCGCGATAGCCGAGGCGAATCCTGCGACATCGTCGGAGCGAACGAGGACGCCGGTCTCGCCGTCGACGACGGCATCGCGCACGCCGCCGACGTCTGACGCGACCACCGGCCTCGCGCCCGCCATAGCCTCGAGGAGCGACAGCGGTAACGCTTCGGCGTCGCTCGTAAGGCAGACCGTGTCCGCGGCGTGCACCAACTCCCCGATGTCAGTTCGAGCGCCCAGCGACGCTACGACCGATGCCGACTCACGGCACAGGTCCCGCACGCGATCGAGTTCGGGGCCGCTTCCGGCGACCACCCCCCGCACTCTCGGGTCGAGCTGGTTGGCGCGCACAACCGCCTCCACGAAGCGCTCCGCACGTTTTTCCGGACGGAGCGTCGCCACGAGCAACGCGAGGAATGCTTCGGACCCGACCCCGAGCTCTGCCCGTACCTGGTCGCGCTGCCCAGCCGGAATCGCCGGGGCGTCGATACCACTGGGAATCACGTGCGTCGCGCTCGGCCGAAAGCCGAGCGAGGAGGCGAACGGGAGCTGCGCCTGAGTAACAGTGGTGCATGCCGCCACGCGTCCTGCCAGGGCGCGATGAAACACCCGTTGCCGTGTAGCCATCGGTCCCTCTTGAATGGTGTGGATCGCAACAACGTGAGGTGCTCGAGCTTGCCGGCTCGCCAGGTGTCCGACGACGTGAGCACTCGCTCCCGCGGTCATGACAACATCGGGACGGACCGTTGCGATCGCTCTCGCCGCGCGCAGGGCGCCGACGATCGGCAGCCGACCCGTTACCCCGAGGCACTTCGCGGTCATCCCCTTCGAGACGAGCTCGTCGAAGAACCGGCCCTCGCCGTCGAGAGTGACCACCTCCGCCGTAGCACCACGCGCCATGAGCGCGGGCAAGAGCACCGACCACTGGCGCTCGACTCCTCCGACGTCGAGGTTCGGGGCGACGAAGACGAGTTTCATCGCCCGGCGGAGAGGACACGCTCGTAGAGCTCGAGCGACCTTCGCGCGCACGCGTCCCACGACAGCCTCTCCTGCGAGAAGGCGAGCACCCTTCGTCGGAGCTTGTCGCCGTGGTCGAGATGCCGAAGGATCGCCTTCGCGAGGGCTTCGTCCTTTCCCGCCGGCACGACGAAAGACGGGTCGAGTGCGATCTCGCCGAGGGCGCCGACGTCCGAGACGATGGTCGGGACACCGCGAGCCAGCGCGTATGCTCCCGCCCCGCTTTGGCTTGCCTGGACGTAAGGGAGAACCGCGACGGTCGCCTCTCTATAGAGATCGTCGAGTGCATCCTCCGGGATGTACTCGTTTCTGAGGGAGATCCGCGGGTCGGATGGGACGATCGAGGCCTCGGGCCCGACGCCTGCGACGACGAGCCTCACCTCGGGACGCTCGAACCAAACGCGCTGCATTGCCTGGAGCAGGACATGGATGCCCTTGTACGGCTCGAGGCGTCCGAAGAGCAAAACGCCCGGCGTCGCCGGAGGCGGGAGCGGATCGTCCCTGACGGACGCTCCGTGGGGCACGATGGCAACCTTCGCCCTTGGTATCCAGGTCGGGAGGTCGTCGACGAGCGCCTTCCCGTGAACGACCACAGCCGTAGACCCGCTGATCCAGCGGCGGCTTACCTCCCGCTCGACGCGATTGGGGGTCAGCTCCCCTCGGGGGATCGGATCGTGAACCGTCGTCACGCGCGTGAATCCCGCAGCGATCGCGAGCAGCCGTGGATCGAAGTTTTCGTGAGCGTGTATGAGATCCGGAGCCCAGGCGCGAACGGCGCGCCTGAGCGCCACCACCTCGAGCGCGGCGGAAGGCGACCTTACCCGGCCGCGCAAGACCCGAACCGGAATGCCGTTCAAGCTTCCCAGCACCTGCTCTCGCTCATCGCTCGAGCCGCCGAACTCGAACGAATGACTGCGGCAGAGCAAGGAAACGTCCGCGCCGGCATGATGAAGCGCGGACGCTTGGCTCACCGCATACTTCAGAAACCAGTCACACGCGACGAGCACGCGCATGAGGACGTCTCCTCCGCACTCGCGACCGCGCCTCGGCGCGCTCGATCGGTGTCATCGCCTGCAAGGACTCTACCCTTCACAACTCCCGCCCATTCGCGGTCGAATAGGTTGCGTACCCCTCCGTCACGTCCGTCCCCGTCATGACCCACCCGAGCGTTGGGGCGGCACACATCGACAATGCGCGGATGACGTCGTCGAGCATCTCCCAGCGGAGGTTGTCCTTGCCGGTCACGAGCACGACACCGTCGACGATCGAGGCGAGCGTGATGGCGTCGCTCGAGACCAGCAGGGGCGGCGCGTCCACGAAGACGATGTCGGCCTCCTCGCGAAGCTGCTTGAGAATCGATCGCAGCTGAGCCGACCCGGCAAACTCACCCACGTCGGTCCTCGGAGGACCAGCGGGGAGCACCCGCAACGACGTGCCTTGAACCTCGCCCGGGACGGTGTGCAGGGCCTTGTTGAGGGTCACCCGGTTGTACGCGAGCTCGACGACGCCCGGTCTGTCGTAAACGTCGAACATACGGGCAAGCGTCGGTCGTCGAAGATCGAGATCAACGGCAATCACCCGCTTTCCCTCGCGCGCATACGCAAACGCGAGGTTGGCGATAGTGGTCGACTTCCCCTCACCCTCGAGTGCGCTCGTCGCCATGATGACGGTCGCGCCGCGACTTCTGTTGACGAACTCGAGGTTGGCACGCAGCACTCGAAACGCCTCCGCATGGACACCCGACGGCGCCGTACGCATGACCAACGCGCCGTTCCCTCCAGGCGGCGCTGGGATGCGCGCGAGAAGAGGAACTCCGAGCTTGTCCTCGAAAGCCCGAACGATCTCCACACGAGTATCGAGAGCGTGCGCGATCGCGGCGAGCGCGAGTGCGAGCAGAACGCCGAAGCCGAAGCCAAGCATCACGTTCTGCTTGGTTGTCGGCTTGACCTGGGTGGTGCCGAGCGCGGTTCGGACAACATACGCGTTGGAGGTTTGCAGCGCCTCGAAGGTCGCAAGGCGCTGTTCTGTGTCGAGGAGGCTGGCGTATAGCCGACCATCTGTCTCTCCACTGCGCCGGAGCTGTCGAATCCTCTCCTGTAGCTGCGCCCTCGCGCGTTTCGCCGGCGCAGTGTCGAGCTCGAGCCGGTAGCGCGTGTACTGCCGCGCATAGGCCGTGGCTAGCGCCTCGGCCGTCGAGGGCTCTGTGTGCGCGACCTTGAACTCGAGAAGGTCACTGTTGACCTTCGGTACGACCGACGACGACAGGAGAAAGTCCCTGATCGGTATATCGGTGCGTTTCGCCGCGATCAGCGTACGTTGTACGACCTCGGGCACCCGAGCGAGGTCGGCCTGAGTCTGCCCGGGACGATCCGAGAGCTGTGCGCCGCTCGGATCTTCGATGCCGGTGACGCTGCCCGCGATGTTCTGCCGGCTGAGCAGCACCTGCGACGAGGCTTGGTACGCCGGGGACTGGAGGATCGAGTAGACATACGCGAAGATGGGGACGACGAGCACGGCCACGATCACGATCCGCTTGTGCTTGCGCAGGATCGCGAGGTAGTGGGCGAGGCCCAGTTGACGTTCGCCCGCCATTATCTGGCACCCACGAAGAGCTGGTCGTCGTCGCCGGGAACGGCGTTCTCGAACGACGGTGCGCGGACATCGCGGACTGCGGACGCGCGAGGCGAACCGCGGCCTCCGTTGCTCGCGGAGACCGCCCGTGTACCGTCACCTTCGCGACGGCCCAAAAGCTCGTCGTAGGACGGTGGAGAGGTTGTGACCGTGTCGACGTTCGTTCGAAGCCAGAGCTCGAGTGAAGCCAAAACGAAGACCTCACGCGCTCCCATCGCTCCGTTTTCGCCCCGCACCAGCGTTTCCATCCTCTCGGGCCGAAAGATGCCGCGCGAGCGTGCGCGCTCGGACAGGAGCAAGTCGACGAGGTCAGCTCTTGCGTCCTCGACGAGGAACTGCTCCATCGAAACGGGGGAGCCGCGCTTCGGCTGGCGGAGGATCTCGGCAGGGACGATCTTCTCGATCGCCGCTCGGAGGTTGCGCGTCGAGTCTCGGTCGCCTGCGGCAGACCTGCTCGCACGAGTGACGACACTCTCTTTCGTCATCGCTGACTTCCGCCCAGAAGATCGATGATGCCTAGACGCGTGCACGCAAGTGCGACATCCTGTAGCTCGAACCGTTCGGATTTGTCGGGACCGCGGTGGGCGAGAGCGGCGACTGCGCAGTCGAGCGCGCGCGAAATGGGGGCCCCAGCCCCCGGTGAAGAGACGAATCCGACGACACCACACATTCACGACACCTCCCGTCACAGGGTAGTCATTGCGGACAGAATTGGGAGGGTGTTGGCTCGATACTGCTCCTCGTCGCCACGCCGCCTGAAACGGGCCCAGGGGAGGGGGTCGTGCTAGAGCGCATGAGGTGGTACCGGCGGCGCCTTGTCGCCATGGGCGCCGCCGAAATCGCCGCCCGATCACAAAGGGCCGTCGTCCATCTCGCGGATGACGGGCTCTTCCGGGCGTCGCCGGCGCGCTGGCGCGCGAGCTGGCAGCCCCCGGCGGATCGGCTCCTCGGCGCGCGTCCTTCGAAGACAGCGATCGGATTCATGCGGCCGGACCGGGGGGCGGGCTTGAGGATGCACCTTCCGGGCGCGGCGGACAAGCTCGTCGAGCGAGCGGAGGAGGCACTCGCTCGTCGCGTGCGGTTCTTCGGCTATCCGGAGGTCGAGCTGCCTGAAGGACGCATGGAGGATCTGGACCCCTTCACAAGCCGGAGATGGCCCGATCGCCATGGCAAGCGCATCGACTACCGACACCTCGCCATCGGCGACCCGAAATGGATCTGGGAGCTGAACCGGTGCCAGGACCTCTCGGTCCTGACTGCCGCGTGGCTGGTCGCCGACGACGAACGGTTCGGACGTGCGGCAGGCGAGCGCCTACTCGCATGGATCGAGACGCACCCTCCCGGCCGAGGCATCGCCTGGAGTAGCGGCTTCGAGGCAGGCATTCGGGGGATCTCCCTCGCGCTGACGGTCGATGGACTGCGGAGCTCGCCGTTTCTCGCGGACGCACAGCTCGAGCTCGCCCTGATGGCGCTCTGGCAGCACGGGCGCTGGATCAGGCGCGATCCGTCCCTAGGTAGCTCTGCCAACAACCACCGGTTGGGAGAGCTCGTCGGTCTCGTCGTGATCGGATCTCTCGCCCCGGAGCTTCGTGATGCGCCTCGATGGAGGGACGAGGGCCTCGAGGGTCTCTCGGCCGAAGCTGACCGCCAGATCCATCCTGACGGCACGAGCGCTGAACAGGCGTTTTCCTACCATCTCTTCGTGATCGACCTGCTCCTCCTGGCGACAGCCGTGCTGGACGCCTGCGAGCAATCTATTCCGCTCGAAGTCACCTCGGCCATAGAGCGTTCGGGGGACGCGCTCTGGGCGCAGCTGGGCGAGGAGGAACCACCTCCGACCTACGGCGACACGGATGACGGTCGCGCGTTCGTCCTCGACGCAAGCGACCTCCGAGAACCGCGGGGCGTGGCCGCAGCCGTCGCGGCACGGTTCGCGCACCCCAGAGCGAAGTGCGCTGCCGAAGGCGACGATGCTACCGCCTGGTGGCTGTTCGGTTCGTCCGGAATCGAGCTCATGGAGCGAACATCGCCGGCGGCATCGCCGGCCAGCGTCACGCTCGCGGACGCAGGCCTAACGATCCTACGCATCGGCAGTACGAGAGCAATCTTCGACCACGGCCGCCACGGCTACACGAGCCTGGCCGCGCACGCGCACGCCGATGCGCTGCGCCTCGATGTCGCTCTCGGGACCGAAGAGCTGATCGTGGACCCCGGCGTCGGCAGCTACTTCGCGCAACCGCCCCTCCGGGCGGCATTTCGGGGCACTTCGTTTCACTCCACCGTGTCCGTCGACGGTCTCGACAGCTCGCTCTCAGGGGGGCCGTTTCTATGGACGCGGCACGCACGTGCTCGACTGCTCGCATGCGATCTCGAAACGGGTCTCGTCGCCGCCGAGCACGATGGATACGAACGGCTGGCTGACCCCGTGTCCCACCGTCGGGCCGTCATCGGGCTTTCGAACGGATCCGTCCTTGTCGTCGATCGACTGGTGGCGCGACGAACCCACCGGTACTCCCAGCGTTGGCCGCTTCACCCTCGTCTGGAGCTTGACTGCTGCTCACCCGAGCTCACGATTGCAACGGGAAGCCGCGCCGGAGTTCTCCTGAGCATCGCGTCTCCGACGCCGATAGTGGTCACGGCGACCCGCGGCGAGAGTGGCCCCCTGAGCGGATGGTGGTCGGAAAGGCTCGAGTCAGCGGTACCCAGCTGGCTCGTCGCCGCAAACACCGAGGCCGAGGGGCCAGTGGAGTTGGCCACCCTGCTGGCGCCTTTTGACGCAGGCGACGGGATCCCCGATACAAGGCTCAGCGTCTCCGTTGAACAGGACGGTCTGCGTTTGGTGGTGACCGGCGCTCGGCATCGAGAGGTAATCGCCGTCGATCTCCGCTCAACACCGGTTCGCGTAACTCGCAAAGCGAGCAGTCCGGCCGGGCTTCGATGAGCGAGGACCACAGCGCCGGAATCGGACGCAACACGCTGCTCTTCATCGCGACGAGCCTCGTGACGGCAGTGATCGCGCTCGTCACGGTGCCCGCCTACCTTTCCGTCATCGGCGCAGAGCGCTTCGGCGTCTACATTGTCGCGCTGCTCGTCGTCGGCTACTTCGCGCTCTCAGACCTCGGGCTCGGCACGGCTACCGAAAACGCGGTCGCGCGGATGGGCCCCGACGACGTGGATCTCCGCTCGGCAACCGTCTGGACCGCTGTAGCGCTCAGCGTCGCGTTGGGGATCGTCGGCGGGATTGCCCTGATAGGCGTGAGCTGGCTTCTCTTCTCGACCGTTTTGTCCCTGCCCGACGGGCTACGAGCCGAGGCCCAGGACGCGATTCCGCTCTTCGCCGCATGCATACCGCTCTTGACCCTGTGGTCCGTGTCCGAGGGCGCGATCAACGGCCAGGAGCGCTTCGTCGCGGTCAACATGCTCGACACGGTGCGGCTGACGGCGCTCCAGCTCCTTCCACTCGGGTTCGCCTACTGGTGGGGGCCGGAGCTCGTGTGGGTGGCGGCGGGGATCCTTCTGGCCCTTTCGATCTCGATCCTCTGCAGCTTTGCGGCAACCGTGGAGCTCGTGCTCGCGCCAAGGCGGTGGGCACGACCTAGACGAGGGCTGGCGGCTCCCCTCCTCCATTTCGGCAAGTGGATATCGGTCACGGGGCTGATCAGCCCCATCCTCGCCGTCGGCGACCGCCTCATCATCGGGGCCATTAAAGGGCCGGTTGCAGTGACCGTCTTCTCGATTCCGTACAACCTCGCCTCCCGCCTCCTCGTCGTTCCCTTCAGCCTTATCCGGGTGACTTTTCCGCGCTTTTCGGCAATCGGCGCCGAGGAGTCGCAGGTGCTCGGAGCAAAGACGCTCGCCGTCCTCGTAGTCGTCACCGCCCCGTTTGCCGTTCTCGGAGCTTCCGTCGCGCCACCATTTCTCGAGTGGTGGATCGGGGAAGAGCTCGCAACCAATGCCTCGCCGGTGGCCGCGATCCTCTTTGCGGGCATCTGGGTCAACGGGCTCGGGTACGTTCCGTATTCGCTCCTTCAGGCCCAGGGTCGGCCCGATGTACCCGCTCGCTACCACATGCTCGAGCTGGCGCCGTTTCTGATCGTCCTCGGAATCGGAGTCCACTTTTTCGGGCCAATGGGAGCTGCGCTGGCCTGGTCTAGCCGGACGCTGGTCGATTCCTCCCTCCTGCTCAGGGCTGCGAAACTCCCTTGGTTCAAGGACCCGAGCCTGGTCTTGATGGGAGCGCTCGTTGTCGTCGCCGCGGCGAACGGAGCGATATTCGCTGAGAGGACATCGGTACTGCTATCGATCGGGCTTCCATTGACCGCGCTGTCATTTGCGTGTGCCTGGGTGCTGAGCCCTGCCGGTTTGAAATCGCGCGTGCGCAACGTCATTCTCCGAACACGGAAAGGGGGAGAGGATCGCCCGCACTCGGCAACCGTCGACGAGCAGTAGAATCTCGTCGAGCTTGACAAAACCTTCGATACGAGGAGCAGACAATCACCTCCCATGTAGCGCGCGTTCTCGTCGTCGTCATCATGGGCGTCTCGATTGCCGCGGGAGTCGGGTCCGCGCAACCGACCGGAGCCAGCTGGCGAGCTGATCGCGAGACGAGAGGACCCTCGGTCGCTACGCACGTCGTCGCGTACGCGCAACCGAGCGCAGCGAGCTGGCGGGCTGACTACGAGTCGGGGGGGTTCGAGCAGTGGGAAGAGATACAGCCCACCTGGCGTCCGGAGCGAGCGTCGATTGTTACCCTTCCGGTGAGGGCGGGTCGCCACGCAGCGCGGTTCGAGGTGCGCTCAGGGGACTCAGTTCCGTCGGGCGGCGAACTCAGTCAGGTCTATGTCGACTCCACCAAGACCGGCGGCAACGAGGGCGAGGAGTGGTACTACGCCTGGTCGACGTACGTTCCCTCCGGCCAGCAATGGGCCTACGACAGCGACTGGAACATCATCACCGAGTGGCATCACTCAGGACCCGATTGCGGCCCGCCGCTTTCGCTCGGCGTCCTCGACGCAACCCCGCCGCGGCTGTACGTGAACGCTTTGGCCATCCCGAAGGCACGTTCGGGCAACTGCACGGTCACCCAGCACAAGAAGTGGCTCCTGCCGCTCGCCACCGATCGATGGATGGACTTCGTCGTCCATGTGAAATGGTCGTCGAACCCGGATGTCGGGTTCCTGGAGCTATGGCAGGACGGCCGACTGAAGATCCCGAAGACGTTCGCAGCGACGCTCTACCCAGGGCAGGGCGTCTACTTCAAGCAGGGGTTCTACCGCGCCGGCTTTTCGTTCACGAACGTAATCTACAACGACCAGAGTCTACGGGTTGCAGGCCTTCGAGACCTTCCTCGCTTCGCCCAGCCCGCGCACCTCGGCACGTCGCTGATTGCGCTTCGCACCCGCATCGAGCGCTCTGGGCGAAGCTGGGAGGGATTCCTCAGGACCCACGCCAGTCTTGCGCGGTCGCAGGGGATCAGGGGCCTCGACTGGAACGGCACCCGCTTCTACACCAGGCAGCACCTGAGGCACTGGCTCGAGTCGCGCGGCGAGAGCTTCGGGCGCTGGGCCTCACGTCACCGCTTGGAAGCGTCGGCGCTCGACTCGGCCGCGTCGGACGTTCCCTACGCCGCGATCGTCGGCGCTTCGAGACTAGAACGAAACGAGTTCATCGTGACAGTCCGGTCTGCGCTCGCCCACCGGGTGTCGATCGTGATCCGGGACAGCGAAGGTCGTCGTGTGGGAAGTGCCGCAGCGCTCATGCCTCGTACGGGCTTGCTCCGTCAGGTGATCGCCATCAGCGGCTCAGGCAAGCCGCGAGACGCCGTAGTCTCCACCCGCGCAGCTGTAGGCAAGCGGCAGTGGACAGGCGTTCAGAGTCTCGACATCTACGAACGGAGGTGATGTCGAACGAGGCGACCACAGAACCTCGTAGCTGGCAGGCTCAAGCGCGCTCGGCGAGGACGATAAGCTCTTCGCTGCGCCTGCGTGAAAAGAGAGAAAGCGCATTCGCCGCCGCCACGCGAAGACGTTGACCGCGAGTCATCCGATAATCGCAGAATGGCCGCTCGTGGCGGGCGAGCGCGGCGCTGCTCGCGAAGGAAAACTCGGCCGTTCGGTCAGTGAACCACTTCCGGGGAACGAAACCGCAGCGTTCGAGCAGCTGCGCCAGGGCGACTTGGTCGAAGAGGATCAGGTGGCGCGGCGGGTCGAGATGGATCCAGCTCGATGCGAAGAGACGATGGCCAAGAGATTCGAGGTTCGGTGTCGCGATCCACAGCAGCCCGTCCGGAGCGAGAGCTTGCCGGACATTCGTCAGCGCCGCGATAGGATCATGAAGATGCTCGATCACGTGGCTCATGGTGATGGCGTCGAATTGATCAGAACCGAGCTCGGCGTCTTCGAGAGGGCGTTCGAGAACTGAGAGTCCTGCGGTGCGCGCGACTTCCGCTGCGACGGGGTCAGGCTCGTGCGCCATGCGAAGTAGGAATTCGCCGTTACCGCAACCGGCGTCGAGCAACGTCGATCGCTTGGGCAGGTGTCGCCACATCACCTCTGCGGCCTCCCGCTTTCGAGGGAAGAATGGCAGCAGGAGCCGCCCCAGGGCTATCGCCGGCTTCAGTGAGTATCCGTAATGGCTATTGACATACCCATTTCGGAGCTGGAGTCGGAGGCGCCCGACTGGCGACGATCTCGGACGCTCATCACTTGAGCTTGGCGCTTCCGCAGTCGCGTAGTTGCGGTACGCAAGCCCGATCGACTCGCGCGTTGGCCTCGGATCCAGATAGGCAGCTCCACACTGTCCGCACGAATA
>Ga0183260_10004219_pt1 | contig 11454 bp, 10 predicted proteins | sample AntDrymUQ4972206_2_FD_129768 | JGI IMG/M metagenome (GOLD analysis project Ga0183260, IMG submission 129768) | Polar desert sand microbial communities from Dry Valleys, Antarctica - metaG UQ497 (22.06) (version 2) (version 2) | ecosystem: Environmental > Terrestrial > Soil > Desert | place...
CAAGTACGACCCGCTGGTGTGGCTCGGCTCGAGAATCCGGCGCCGCAACGACCGTACCGAGCTCTGATCGGGGCCGCGCCGCCCGCGTACTTCCAATGGCTAAGCGACACTTCCAATGGGTTCCACCCCATTGGAAGTGTCCCCATCCCAGGTGAACATGGGATAGGGACAGCCCCGTCAGCGCGGGTCAGCCGGCGAGGTAGCGGCGGGCCATCTTGGAGACGAACTGGTAGACGCCGTCCTCCTCGGGGGCCAGTGGCCCGGGCGTGTGGCGCGGACTGTGCATACCCCGCTGCACCGACTCGCAGGCCGCCCAGTCCTGCCGGTTCGTGAGGTCCCAGAAGTCGACGGCGTACGACGGGTCGAAGTCGGGCAGCTCCAGCGCCTCCGGCGGGAAGGCCCACGAGCACTGGATATGCGTCAGCTCCGGGGTCTTGGGCGTGAGCAGGTGCGTCATGACGTAGTCCGGATGCAGGCTGATGAGCAGGTTCGGCAGCATCACCAGGTACATGACCGTCCGCTGCTCCTGCTCGTCGAGCCGGGCCATCACGACACCACCGCTGGTGCCGTCGAGCGACATGGTGTCGGCGCCCTCACGCAGCTCCATCCAGCCGCCGACCCAGTCGCCCTCGGTGTGCAGGTTCTCGCCGCTCTTCGGGGGCGACACCCGGGTCAGCTCGGGATGGATCATCGAGCAGTGGTAGCACTCCTGGTAGTTCTCGACCACGATCTTCCAGTTGGCTGCCACGTCGTACTCATGTGTCACGACCGTGCGCAGGGCGCCTGCGTCGTAGCTGGCCACGATGTCCTCGAGCTCACCCACGTGGTCGCTGAAGTCACCGGACGTGCCACCTGGGTCCGCGAAGAGCCAGCCGTGCCACTCCACCACCGGAAGGGCGTTCAGGGCATGAGCGGACTTGTCGAACCCCTCGGTCCGCGTGAAGCTCGGCGCCCCACGCAGAGCACCGTCGAGGTCGTACGTCCAGGCGTGGTACGGGCATACGATCGCGCGGCGCTGCGCACTCTCACCGCAGGGCAACAGCTCGTGTCCGCGGTGCCGACAGGCGTTATCGAACGCGCGCACGGTCCCGGTCGCGTCTCGCACCACGAGCGCGCTGCTGGTGCCGAGCGAGTACGTGCGCATGCTGCCGCTGTCGGGCACGTCGCTGGATCGGCCGAGGCAGATCCAGCCGGCGAAAATCTGGGTGCGCTCCCAGGCGAGCACCGCCGGGTCGAGATAGGCCGCCTTCGGCAGCATGCGACTCAGCCCGAAGGGCTGCAGACTGTGCTCCAGCTCGGCCCGTTCGAGGGGTGCCGGGGGTACGACTTTGTGCAGGACGCTCTGATTGAACATACAGTCAGAGTAGGCTCCCGGACACAGTTCGGTAAAGCGGCGGGCGGCCCGGTCTCAGCAGCAACGAACATCGCATACTGTGACCGAGCCGGCGCCGGATCGGTCGTCGCCACGAGCGAGGAGAGCGCGTTGGCCATGCATCCCCGGGAGAGCCCGATCTTCGACCGTCGCCGGTTCCTCCGCCATACGCTTTACCTGTCCCTCGGCGCCGCCGCCGGCCCCACCATCCTCGGCGCGTGTGCTGCCGACTCGACCACTACCAGCAGCGCAGCAGCTCTGCCGCTCGCGCGACCCGACAATCCGGTCACCCTCCCGCTGCATGACGACATACCGCTCATCGCCGACGGCCTGGAGCCGGAGAGCGGGACGCTGAAGATCTTCAACTACTTCGACTACATCGCACCGGGAGTCCTCAAGGCGTTCGGCGACGAGTACGGCGTCGAGGTCGAGGTCACGACATTCAACTCGATGGACGAGGCGGTGGCAAAGCTGCGCACCGGACAGGTCAACTTCGACGTGTTCTTTCCGACGCCCGACATCCTGGCCAAGGTCGCGGTCGGCAAGCTGCTGCAGCCGATCAACCACAGCTATCTGCCCAACCTGCGCAACGCCTGGGCGCAGCTGCAGGACCCGTTCTTCGACCAGGGCGCCCGCTACACGGTCCCGTACAACGTCTACACGACCGGCATCGGGTACCGCGCGGACGAGGTCACGGCGATCCCACCGAACGGCTACGACCTGTTGTGGGACGAGCAGTTTGCCGGTGACATCCACATCCTCGACGACGGTCGCGAGGCGATCGGCATGTCGCTGCTGCGGAGCGGCTCCGACGATGTCAACACTGAAGACCCCGGCCAAGTGGAAGCCGCGGGCGACGAGCTGCAAAAGCTGGTCGCCGCCGTCCAGGCCAAGATCGACATCAGCGGCTACACGGAGGTCCCCGAGGGTCGCGCCACCGTGCACCAGTGCTGGTCGGGGGACATGATCAGCGCCCAGTACTACCTGCCCAACGGCGTCTCACCCGACGTCCTCGGCTACTGGTACCCGTCGGACGAGCCAGGCATGGTCGGCAGCGACACCATCGCGGTCACCGCCGGTGCCGAGAACCCGGTGCTGGCGCACCACTTCTTGAATTACCTGCTCGACGAGCAAAACGCGTTGCGCAACTTCGGCTGGGTCGGCTACCAGCCGGCGCTGAAAGCGTTCAGCCCGAGCTACCTGTCCGATGAGGGGTTAGTGCCGGCCAACCTCGAGAGCGCCGTGGTGACATCAGAGCAGTACGCGTCCGGCCGCCAGCTGCTGCAGCTCAGCCCCCCGGGGCGGGAGGTCTGGGACAACGTCTGGGCGACGTTGAAATCCGGCTGAAAGGGAGCCCGCCGATGCGGGAGGCATGAGCAGCCAGCGCAGCTCCTCGCGGTTGTGGCCGGCTCTGGCACTGCCAGGCACAGCCTGGCTCCTGATCTTCTTCGTCGTACCGTTCTACGCGATCGCAGCCATAGCCTTCGGTGGCACGGACCCGCTGTTCGGCTCACCGATCCCGGTCTGGAACCCGTTGCAGTGGCAGTTCGACGATCTGAGCAGCGTGCTGCAGCGGGCCGTCACCGGCGACCTGCGACCGGTGTTCCTGCGAACGTTCGCGTACGTGGGCCTCGCCCTGGCGATGTGCATCGCCATCGGCTACCCGGTGGCGTACTACGTCGCGCGGCTCGCCGGTCGGCGACGCGGGCTGCTGCTCGCGCTGATCCTCGCCCCGTGGTGGATCAACTACCTGACCCGGATGCTGGCCTGGATCAACCTGCTGCAGCCGGATGGGTACGTGAACCGCAGCCTGCAGTGGACCCGCCTGATCTCCGAACCCGTCGACTGGCTGTCGGGCAACGCCTACACGGTCGTCATCGCGCTGGCGTACGGGTACCTGCCGTTCTTCATCGTGCCGCTCTTCGCGACGCTGGACCGGATCGACGGTCGGCTGCTGGAAGCATCACGTGACCTCGGCATCGGAGGCGCCCGGACGTTCTGGCACATCACGCTGCCGCTTTCCCGGCAGGGGTTGCTCACCGCCTCCGCGATCACCGTGCTGCCGATGTTCGCCGACTACTACACGAACACCCTGGTCTCCGGTTCCCCGACCACGACGATGGTGGGCAACCAGATCGAGTTCTATCTCCTGCAGAGCCAGGAGAAGGGGGTCGGCGCCTCGCTCGTGCTGGTGCTGTCGCTGCTGCTGATGGCGCTGATGGCCTACTACCTGGTCTCCACGCAGCGGGCCAGCCGGGAGGCGACGTGACCACCGTCGTCGCTCCCCCTGTCGAGGTTGCCACGGCGACCGCGAGCCCCAGCCGCTCCTGGCGCCGGCGCGGCCGACGGCGACCGTGGGTGCTGGCCACGGTGACCTGGCTCTACGTCGCCTGGTCCTTGGTCCCGGTGCTGATCGCCGTGCAGTTCTCCTTCAACGCCGGCCGCTCCCGCACGACCTGGCAGGGCGCATCGTTCCGCTGGTACTGGGGAGACGACTTCGGCTCGGTGGTGAGCGACCCCAGCCTGCGGCTGGCCCTCACGAACAGCCTGCGGCTGGGGCTGCTCACCCTGCTCATCGCGACCCCCATCGGCACCGCGCTGGCGCTCGGGCTGACCCGGTGGCGGGGTCGCGCCAGCCGCGCCTCCAACTCCTTGATGCTGCTGCCGTTGGCGACGCCCGAGATCGTCATGGGCAGCGCGCTGTTCCTGGTCTTCACCAACCTCTACACAGCAGTCCCGTTGGGCCGCACCGCGCAGCTACTCGGCCACGTCACGTTCTCGATCTCCTACGTCGTCGTGATCGTGCGGGCGCGCCTGCTGTCGATCGGCTCCGAGTACGAGACCGCCGCGCGTGATCTCGGGGCGTCACCGGTGCGGGCGATCCGTACTGTGCTGATCCCGCTGCTGGCCCCGTCGGTGTTCGCTGCGGCGATGATCGTGTTCGCCTCGTCGATGGACGACTTCGTCGTCAGCTCGTTCCTGTCGACCGACGCGTCGTCGGTAACCGTTCCCATCAAGCTATACAGCGGTGTGCGTACGTCACCGACCCCCGCGCTGAACGCGTTGGCGACCCTGTTGTTGATGGGGTCGGTCATGGCGCTGCTGCTGGCCTGGCTGGTTCTGCGCCGGTTGCGGCGGGGCAGCGGAAACACGCTGGACGACCTCGGCGTCACCGACGTCTGAGAGGGCTCAGGACGCGGCGAGCAACCGCAGTGCCTCCGGAGGCAGCGCCACCGTCACCGGCGTTCCCGGCACGAAGTCGTCATGTTCGCCGTTGTTGACCACCAACGCCTGCAGCAGCTGGTCGTGCGCGAGCCGCACGACCAGCTGGGTCGTCGCCCCCACGTAGACCAGCTCCTGGATGGTCCCGACCACGGCGTTGGCCGCAGCTGCGCCGCTGATCGCCAGCCGGACCCGTTCCGGCCGGATGACGACGTGGCCGTCACCCTCCATGGGGCCGGCCACCGAGGTCGCGAGCAGCTCCGCGTCACCGAGACGCACCCGCCGCAGCCCGTTCCCGGCGGAGCTGAGGCACTCGACGTCGAGCAGGTTCGCGACACCCAGGAAGTCGGCGACGTACGCGGTCCGCGGTGCGCTGTAAACCTCGCGGGGGGCGCCGCACTGGACCACCCGACCCTGCTCCATGACCGCGAGGCGGTCGGACATCTCCAGCGCCTCCTCCTGGTCGTGGGTGACGAAGACGAAGGTCACGCCCACCTCTCGGTGCAACGTCGTGAGCTCCTGGCGCAGGGTCTTGCGCAGCTTGGCGTCCAGCGCTCCCAGCGGCTCGTCGAGGAGCAGCACCGTCGGGCGCAGGACAAGGGCGCGGGCGAGCGCGACCCGTTGCTGCTGGCCACCCGAGAGCTGGTGCGGGCGGCGTTTGGCGTACGGGGCCAGCTGCACGAGGTCGAGCGCCTCACCAACCCGGCGGCGACGGTCGGCCTTGTCGACACCGCCCTGCCACCGCAAGCCGTAGCCGACGTTGTCCTCCACCGACAGGTGCGGGAACAACGCGTAGCTCTGGAACACGGTGTTGACCGGGCGCTTGTGCGCCGGCACCGCGGCGACGTCGACGCCATCGAGCAGGATCTCCCCCGTGGACGGCTCCTCGAAGCCCGCGATCATCCGCAGCGTGGTGGTCTTGCCGCATCCCGACGGCCCGATGAGCGAGAAGAACTCCCCCGCCTCGATCTGCAGGTTCATGTCGACCACGGCGTCCTCGTCACCGAACGACTTGCCAAGACCGCGCAGCTCGATGGACCCTCCCGACTGAGCCACGCTGCTCCCCTCGACGCCCTGCCGCCGGAGTCTAGGCAGTGGACCGGGCCGGGGAAAGCTGGCCGAGCTGACCTAGCGGTAAGCCATCCCCCTGCGGTTAGACTGAACGATCAGTCAATCGGAAGGTCCGGCATGACCACGACCACGTCCTCGCTCCCCGGGGCGCCGCCGGCCGACCTCGACGACCTCGTCGCGGTGGAGTCGGCGGCCTTCCTCAGCCGGCAGCCGAAGAGCCGCGCGATGCACGAGCGCGCCCGCCAGAGCCTCGCCGGTGGAGCCACCTCCAACTGGCAGATCGCCGAGCCGCAGGCGGTGTGGCTGAGCCACGGCACCGGTTCCAAGGTTTACGACGTCGACGGGACCGAGTACAGCGACTTCCACGGCGGCTACGGCGTGTCCCTGGCCGGGCACGCGCACCCAGCGGTGGTCACCGCAGTATCGGAGCGGGTCCGCCGTGGCACCCACTTCGCCCAGCCCACGTCAGACGCGATCGTGGTCGCGGAGGAGCTGGCGCAGCGGTTCGGGCTGCCGCAGTGGAGGTTCGCCAACTCCGGCACCGAGGCGACGATGGATGCGGTCCATCTGATGCGTGCGGTGACCGGCCGGGACCTGATCCTCAAGGTCGAGGGCTGCTACCACGGCCACCACGACTCGGTGCAGGTCTCGGTGCTTCCCGAGGAATCCGAAATAGGCCCCGCCGACCGTCCTCTGGGCGTCGCCGGCAACTCGGGGATCCCAGCGGCCATCCGCAACCTGGTCGTTGTTGTCGGCTTCAACGACCTGGCCGCTGTGGAGCGAGCGCTGACCGAGCATGCCGACCGGATCGCCGGGATGATCGTCGAACCGGTGATGATGAACGCTGGCATCATCCCGCCTGACGACGGCTACCTGGCGGGGCTACGCGACCTCTTGCACGCACATGGTGCCCTGTTGACGTTCGACGAGGTCAAGACCGGGTTCACCACCGGGCCGGGTGGCGTGACCGCGTTGTCGGGAGTGACGCCTGATCTCGTGTGCCTCGCGAAGGCGCTCGGTGGAGGCACGCCCAGCGCGGCGATCGGCGGCACGTCGGAGGTCATGAGCTGGATCGCTGATGGCCGGTACGAGCAGTGCGGCACCTTCAACGGCAACCCACTGACGATGGCGGCGACCCGGGCCGTACTCACCGAGGTGCTGGTGCCGGAGGCGTACGAGCATCTGGAACGGCTGCGCCTGCGGATGCAGCGCGGTATCGAGCAGGTCATCGCCGAGCACGATCTGCCGTGGCACGTCGTCACCGCGGGGGCCAAGGGCTGCGTGACGTTCCTGCCTGACCCGATCCGCAACTTCCGGGACTTCTTGGGCATCGACGGCCGGTTCGGACATGCCCACTGGCTGGTCCAGCACAACGGCGGGGTCTTCCTGCCGCCGTGGGGCAAGGTCGAGCAGTGGCTCATCTCGGTGCAGCACACCGAGGCCGACATCGACCGTTTCGTCGACAATCTGACCAGCTTCGCGTCGCGGGTCGCCAACATCTGAGCCCGACAGCCACGCGGTAGGGTGTGGCTCTGCCGTCGGAATTCGAGCATCGCCGCCCAAGGCCTGTCGTCCTCGGTGAACACCCAGTAGGACCTCCCCGGTCCTGGGACGGACGAAGTGTGCTAGCAAGCTCTCAGATGGCGACAAAGGCCGCCAACCTCTTCGGACCGGAGGCGCAGTTTCGTGGTGGTCCGGCGGACGGCTTGCCTATCGCGTTGCCCAGGGACCTGCACGGTCAGGTCCTTGGCTCATACATGGCCCTCAACATAGGCGGCGCGCATCACGTCTACTCGCTGGTCCTCCAGGGGCCTGACTTGCTGTTCGTCTACCGGGGCAAGCAGCTGCAATCCCCGCGAGTCAGCGGTTCCATCGCCTGACGAGGCTTAGGCGGGCGGCTCCTTGCCGATTGGCGAGCCTCAATCACCGGTGGCGCCGTCGATCCGCTCCCGGAGCAGGTCGGCATGCCCGTTATGCCGGGCGTACTCCTCGATCATGTGGACGTAGATCCAACGCAGGCTGACGTCGTGGACGCCACGACGCTTGTGTGCGGCGATGGCGTCCAGATCCGAGTGTCGTTTCGCGACGGCTCTGCTGGTGTCAACCTCGGCCCGGAACGCCGCGAAGTCGGCCACGGCGTCCGCGTCGCCCACGTCGTCGAAGTCGCCGTCCTCGTTGTCGTCGGAGTAGTAGAGAGGGGCGACCTCCTCGCCGGTCAGCGTGCGGCGGAACCAGCTCCGCTCGACTTCGCTCATGTGGCGCACCAACCCCAGTAGCGACAGCGAGGACGGTGGTGCCGATCGGGTCCTTAGCTGTCCGTCGTCCAGGCCCTCGCACTTGGCGAGCAACGTGGCTCTGTGGAAGTCGAGCCAGGCGTCCAGCATCGTGCGCTCGTCGGCGACGAACGGGGGGTCCTGGCGACCCTCGGCGGGTGGAAACTCCGGCTCGCTAGCGGGTTCGGTCATGAGCGAGACGCTACTCGCGAAGGTCGGTGAGGGTGGCGCGGGCTGAGTGGTCCAGTCGTACTCCTCCCGGCGGACCTGCAACTGCCGCCGAGACGATGCCAGCCGCCGTGTGCTCAACGCCATCGCGATTCTGCTGGTCGCAACTGGCGGGAGAATGACCGGCCAAACCCGGCCAGGCGGCAACTTCCCACCAATTGCGCCTAGGACCGATCGCCAGGATCGCCCAAGGCAGTGAGAAGCGCCTCGTACGTCTCTTGGACCGCATCGGCGACGCTGCACACCACGATGGCGTTCGGCCTGGCTCGAAGCACATCCGTGACGCGATCGTGCATGTCGGCGAGCAGCGCGGCTCCCCCATCGCGCGCGACGATGTCTTGTACCTGCCGGTGCCAGGGCCGCTCGTCGTTGTCGCCGCGGCGGCTGAACCGATCGACAGACCGCTGCTTGGTGTCCATCAGGACCACTTCGCAGAACGCGGCGCCGCTGTCATGAGCAACCGCCTCGAAGCGTTCGATCTCGCCTGACCGTCCGAGGTACTGCGGCATGACGACGTCGTGGCCGGCGCGGAGATGGACCCCCGCCATGTCGAGGGCGATCGGTCGCACGATCTGGCCCGTCTCTGCGAATCGCTCGCGCCAGCCGCCGATCAGGGCGCGCAGCTGGTCGATGTCGAGGTCGAGCACACCGGGGTGGTGGTCGACGTACATCTGCGCCAGCGTCGACTTGCCGATGCCAGGCGGACCGTTGATGTGGATGAGTCGCGGCACTTCAACGACCAGCGTGTCGACTCATCGTCGGCGTCGCCAGTCCGCGCCCAGCTCCGAGGCGGCGACGCGCATCGCAATCGCGCAGGCGCGGTCAGGATCGACCACGGGGTCGCGCAGTGCCACCTGGATCGACAGGCCGTCGAGCAGGGCCGAGAACGTCACGGCGAAGTCCTCGGCATCGACCTGCCCGATCTCCCCTGCTGCCTGGCCTGCCTCGATAATTCGCGCGATCATCTCGCGCCAGCGCTGGTCGAGCTCGATGCGGTCACGACCGACTTCGTCGACCCGGAACGCCGTCGCCCACAGCTCGAACCACAAGCCCCAGGCACCGGGGATCTGGTCGTCACCCTGCGGGACGCAGGTGAGCCTGACCAACGTCTCCAGTCGTTCACGTGCGGATGTGGTGTGCCCCAGCATCTCGTCGACCGCGGCGTAGAAAGACTTCTCGGAGAAGCGCAGCGCCTCGGTCAGCAGCCGGTCCTTGGTCCCGAAGTAGTAGATGACCAGGGCCGGACTGGCTCCCACCCGGCGGGCCACATCGGCGATGCGGGTGTCGGAGAAGCCGCGCTCGGTGATCAGCTGGGCAGCGGCCAGCAGCATGTCCTCGCGCCTCTGGTCAGCCGAGTCCGCTGCCGCATTGACCGCCATGGGACTCCTGATCCATCGGGATCCTTGGCAGGAAGGTTAACATCTCGGACTGAACAGTCAGTCAAACCTCTTTGCCTGCGGAGGGAGGGTACGGGACGTGCTGCGCTCGATGCTCGAGGCGCGATCGGTCGCGGTCGTTGGCGCCAGCAACCGCGCCGGCTCCTTCGGACTGCGGCTGGCTACGGAAGCACTGCGCAGCCCCGCCGGACCGGAGGTGCACCTGGTGAACCCACGTCACCGGGAGATCCTCGGTCACGCTTGCTCACCCACACTGAGGGAGATCCCCAAACCTGTCGACCTCGTACTGCTCGGCGTCCCCCATGCCGCCCTGGTCGAGCAGCTCACGTGCGCGGCGGCCCGCGGTGACCGCAGCGCCGTTGTCTTCGGTACGGCCTCCGGGTTGGATGCCGAACTCGGCCAGACAGCGCGCGATGCCGAGATGGCGCTGTGCGGTTCCGGGTGCATGGGCTTCGTGAACGTCGCCCGCGGCGTCCGGGCCATCGGATACGTCGAGCGGTCACCGCTGCCGGTCGGCCCGATCGCGCTCGTGTCGCACTCCGGCTCGGCGTTCTCCGCACTGCTGCGCACCCACCGGGCGCTGGCGTACTCGCTCGCGGTGTCGTCGGGTCGGGAGCTGGTCACCACCGCGGCGGACTACGTCGGCTATGCGCTGGAGCTGCCGGAGACCAGGGTCGTCGCACTGCTGCTGGAGACGCTGCGCGACCCGGCGGGTCTGCGCACCGCTCTGGCCGGCGCGGCCGCGCGCGACGTGCCGGTGGTGGCGCTCACCGTCGGCGGCTCCCCCACCGGTCGCGCCATGGTCGACGCTCACTCCGGTGCCCTCGCCGGCGATGACGCCGTCTGGGAGGCGCTCTTCGACGCCTACGGCGTCCACCGGGTCGCCGATCTGGACGAGATGGCTGACACGCTGGAGCTGTTCAGCATCGGCCGGAGGGCTCGGCCGGGCTCGGTCGGAATCGCCACCGTGCACGACTCCGGAGCGGAGCGAGCACTCGTGGCCGACGTGGCCGACAGGTGTGGGGTGCGCTTCGCGCCGCTGCAGGACGATACGCGGCGGCGGCTGGCGGAGCTGATCGACCCGGGGCTGCAGCCGAACAACCCGCTCGACGTGTGGGGTACCGGCGCATCGACCCGGGAGCTGTTCGCCGGCTGCCTGAGCGCGCTGGCGGATGACCCCGCAGTGGGTGTTGTCGCTCTGGCGGTCGATCTGGTGGAGGAGCACGACGGTGACGAGTCCTACCCGCAGGCAGCCGAGGACGCCGCTGCGTCGACCGCGTTACCGCTGGTGGTGCTGAGCAACATGGCCTCGGCCGTCGATCAACAGCTGGCCGCCCGGCTGCGGAAAGGCGGGATCCCGGTGCTGGAGGGCACCCGCTGCGGGCTTCGCGCGCTGGGACACCTGCTCGACCACGCGCATCAGCTGCCCACGCCCCGGACCTCACCGGTCGACGCGGCACGACGGGCGCGGTGGCGGGAGCGTCTGGAGGAAGGGCGGCTCGACGGGGTGGAGTCGATGCGGCTGCTCGCCGACTACGGCGTGCCCGTCGTCGCGACCGCCTCGGCGCGAAGCGCCGTGGAATCCGTGGCCGCGGCTGAACGGCTGGGCTTCCCGGTCGTGCTCAAGACCGACGCCGCCGGGCAGCGTCACAAGTCCGACGCCGGCGGTGTACGGCTTGCCCTCACCAGTGCCCCGGCGGTCGAGGCGGCGTACCACCAACTCAGCCAGCGGTTCGGAACGGCAGTCGTTGTGCAACAGCAGGTGCCGACCGGCGTCGAGCTCGCCCTGGGGGTGGTGCGCGACCCTGCGCTGGGACCGCTGGTAGTGCTGGCGGCCGGCGGCACGCTGGTCGAGGTGCTGGAGCAACGCGTGGTCGCCTTGCCGCCCGTA
>Ga0183260_10004220_pt1 | contig 11449 bp, 12 predicted proteins | sample AntDrymUQ4972206_2_FD_129768 | JGI IMG/M metagenome (GOLD analysis project Ga0183260, IMG submission 129768) | Polar desert sand microbial communities from Dry Valleys, Antarctica - metaG UQ497 (22.06) (version 2) (version 2) | ecosystem: Environmental > Terrestrial > Soil > Desert | place...
CGCGGTCGCGGACGCGTTCTGCGCGAGCCGGCTCGGCGCTGACTGGGCCGGTGTACTCGGCACGCTGCCCCGCTCGACCGACACCTCGACCATCGTCGCCCGCGCCCTCCCGGCGGCGGCCGCATGACGGCGCTGGCAGCGCCGGTACGGTCCGGCGTGCTGACGTTGCTGCTCAGCCTCGTCGCCGTCGCCGCCGCACGTACCGGCGACGCCGCCGTCGTCGCCCACGACCCGGCCGAGGTGGACCCGGCCTGGTCGCTCACGCTGCTGGTGCAGCGCCGGCTGGCGCCGGTCGAGCTGCTCCCGCTCTGGGCAGCCCAAGGCGTCGGCGCGCTGGTCGGCGGCCTGGCCGGACGCGAGCTGCTCGACCGGTTGCCCCAGCAGGTCCCCGCCCGACGTGCCGGACGGGGTGGTCGCCGTTGGCCTGGTCGGAGTCGCCGCGCTGCTCGGCAGCTGGTTGGTGGCCGCCCGGTCGCCGCGGCCGACGCTGGGGCTGCCAACGCTCGTGGCCAGCGCAGCCCTGCCCGCCGCGGTCACCGGCGCGCTCAACCCCGGAGTGCTGGTCGCGGTCGGGCTGACCGGGCTGGCCAGCTGGACGTACGTGCTGGCGGCGAGCCTCGCGGTGGCGGTCGCCGCGGTGGCGGGGGCGGGGCTGGCCCGGCTCTCCGAGGGCTGAGCGAGGCTGGCCGTCTCACATTCCGGGCGGCCTTGTTTGCAGTGCACGAGCAGTCGTTCACACTCGTCGTATGCATGTCGCGCAGACAACGCGCCTGGCGGGTCGACGTCACGTCGACCTGATGCGCGCGTGCGCGATGCGCTGTCGGCAGGTCTGACCTTCCTGGCTGTGAGTTCTCCCAGCCGAGCTCGTCCACCTCAGACCCGACCGACCCCGAGGACCTCTCGTGACTGCTCCGACCCTGCTGTTGCTCACCGCCAGCACCGCCGACCCCCGACCGACTCGCACCGCCCGCGCCGTGCGCGACCTGGTGCGGGCCATGCGTCCCGACCTCCGGCTCGAGGCGACCGTCGTCGACGGGCCGAGCCCCGCTCGGATGTTGGCGCGGCTGGCCGCAGCCGGTGTCGAGGAGGTCGTCGCCGTCCCGCTGCTGCTCAGCGACTCCCCGGCCGGCCCGTTCTCGCTGGCCGCGGCATCCGCCGACCAGCCCGGGGTACGAGTCGAGGTGACCGACGTCCTCGGCGCCCGCCGCGGCTTCCTCGGCGTGCTCGACCAGCGACTTCGCACGGCGCTGGCGCGGGCCCGGGTGCGGGAGCTGGACGGGCTGGTGCTCGCGGCCCCGGGGTCGTCCGACCCGGTCGCCAACGCCGGCGTGGTGCGGATCGCCCGCGCCTGGGGCTGGCACCACCGGTTGCCGGTGCTGGCCGCGTACGCGGCGACGACGCCACCCTCGACCGGTGAGGCGGTCCGCGCTTTCCGGGCCGAGGGCAGGCGGCACATCGCGGTCGGCTCGTTCTTCCTCGGCTCGGGGCCGCTGGCCGACCTGGCTGCCGAGCTGGCGCTCGAGGCGGGTGCGGTCGCGGTCTCCGAGCCGCTAGGCGCCGACGCGGAGGTGGCCCGCGCGGTGCTGGAGCGGTACGCGGTCGGCGCGGTCGACCTCGTCCCGCTGCCGGCTTAGCCGCCGCCCAGCAGACGAAGCCAACCCAGCCGGCTGGCAGGATCGCCGGGTGCGGATGCTCCAGTCGAACGGCGAGCTCGACGCCGAGGACCTCGAGGCCGCCTACGCCTACCCGGCCGAACGGACCTGGACCCGGCTGAACTTCGTGGCCAGCCTCGACGGCTCCACCACCGACGCCCGCGGGCGGGCAGGTGGACTGTCGTCGAAGGACGACCAGCGGGTGTTCCACCTGCTCCGCAGCATGGCCGACGTGATCGTCGTCGGGGCGGGGACGGCGCGGGCGGAGGGGTACGCGCGGGTGGAGCCGGACGAGGTCGACGCCGACCTGCGCTCGCGGCTCGGCCTTGCCCCGCTGCCACTGATCGCCGTGGTGTCTCGGAGCCTGGACCTGCCGCCCGATCTGGTCGCCGGACCGCGGGAGTCGGCCACCACGTTGGTGGTGACCTGCGCCGCGGCCCCGACCGACCGGCTGGCCGCGGTCCGCGAACACGCGGACGTGCTCGTGTGCGGGGACGAGGGCGTCGACCACCGGACGTTGCGCGAGGAGCTGGCCGGGCGGGGGCTGCGGCGGATCCTGTGTGAGGGCGGGCCGGCGCTCGCCGGCTCGCAAGCCGCGGCCGGGGTGCTCGACGAGGTGTGCCTGACGGTGCGCCCGCAGCTGCTGGCCGGCCCCGCCACCCGCTTCGCCACCGGTGCCCTGCTCGACCCAGTCCTGGAGCTCCGACTGGTCCACGCGATCGCCGGCGACGACGACCTGCTGCTGCGCTACGTCTCGAGGAGCGTCGACCGTGTCCGTCCGTGACCTGCCCGTCCCACCGCCGCTGAGTCCGATGCTCGCGCGCTCGGTCAAGGGCGTCCCCATGGCCGACGCGGTCGAGGGCGGGCTCGCGTACGAGCCGAAGTGGGACGGCTTCCGCTGCATCGTGTTCCGCGACGGGGACGAGGTCGAGCTCGGCAGCCGCAACGAGCGACCACTGACCCGCTACTTCCCCGAGGTCGTGGAGGCCATGCTCGCCGCGCTGCCGCCGCGGTGCGTCGTCGACGGCGAGATCGTGGTCGCCGTCGACGACCGGCTGGAGTTCGAGCGGCTGCTGGACCGGATTCACCCGGCCGACTCACGGGTCCGGATGCTCGCCAAGAAGACGCCAGCGTCGTACGTCGCCTTCGACCTGCTCGCCTTCGACGACCACGACCTGACCCGGCGCCCCTTCGCCGAGCGCCGCCGGTTGCTCGAGGCGGCGCTCCGTGACAGCGACTCCCCCTCGGTGCACCTGACTCCGCTGACCGACTCCCGCGACACCGCGCTGGAGTGGTTCGACTCGTTCGAGGGTGCCGGCCTCGACGGGGTGGTGGCAAAGCCGCTCGCCGGTCCGTACGTCCCCGGGGCGCGCAGCATGCTCAAGGTCAAGCACGAGCGGACCGCCGACGTGGTGGTCGCTGGCTACCGCCGGCACAAGTCGTCCACCCCCGACAGCCCACGGCTCGGGTCGATGCTGCTCGGCCTCTACACCGAAGACGGGATGCTGCAGCACGTCGGGGTGTGTGCGTCGTTCTCCGCCGGCCGCCGGGTCGAGCTGGTCGACGAGCTGGCGCCGTACGAGGTCACGACCGACGCGGAGCGGGCTGACCACCCGTGGCGCTGGGGCGCGGAGCCGACCGACGAAGGGGAGGGCCGCCGCCGGCCGGGCGCCCAGTCACGGTGGAACGCAGGCAAGGACCTCTCGTTCGTCCCGCTGCGGCCCGAGCGGGTGGTGGAGGTCGCCTACGACCACCTGCAGGGCAACCGGTTCCGCCACACCACCCAGTTTCGCCGCTGGCGGGACGACCGGGACCCGGAGTCGTGCACGTACGCCCAGCTGGAACAGGCGATCTCGTACGACTTGGGCAGCCTTTTCGGGCTGTGACGGGACTACCATCTCGACCGTGGACATGCACGAGTCCGCCGCGGCCCCCGAGCCGGCGTACGAGGTGGTCCTGCTGATGGAGCGGGAGCTCACCGACCTGGACGCCGAGCAGGTGGTCGGCCTGCACGAGAACCTCGAGGAGACGGTCCGGTACCGGCTGCTGCTGCCGGTCGAGGACGCGGCCACCCGGGTGCAGACCGCGATCGGGTCGATCGCGCGCTACGAGATGGTCCCGCCGATGGACGCGGTCGACGGCGAGACGATCGAGCGGCTCAACCGAGAGATGGTCGAGCGGGCGCAGCGCGAGCTCGACCGCAGCCTCGAGCTGCTGCGGGCCGCCGGCCGCCGGGCGGAGGGGCGGGTCACCTCGGAGGACCCGGTCCGCGCGCTGGCGACCGAGGCGACCACGCACGGCTGTCGGGAGGCCATCGTGCTGACCGCGCCGCACGCCGTACGCGAGTTCTTCCACCTGGACTGGACGTCTCGCGCCCGCCGGGTGCTCGGCATCCCCTGCCTGCACCTGCTGGAGCACGAGACCTTCGACGAGCAGGGCGGCGGCGGCGAGGGCGTCAGCGGTATGTGACCGGGGGGCGTACGCGCGGCCACCTCCCCAGCCTCGTACCCACTTCCCCAGCCCTATATCGCTGGGGCGGCGTGACTGTCGCTGGGGCCCCAGCGAAAGTCCGCCGCCCGGATGGAAGCATGTGCCGCATGGAGGTATGGCCGGGGACGCCGTACCCCCTCGGCGCCAGCTACGACGGCGCCGGCACCAACTTCGCCCTGTTCAGCGAGGTCGCCGAGGCGGTCGAGCTCTGCCTGTTCGGCGAGGACGGGACCGAGACCAGGGTGTCGATGGCCGAGCGGAACTCGCTGGTGTGGCACACCTACCTCCCCCGCATCGACCCCGGCCAGCGGTACGGGTACCGGGTGCACGGACCGTACGAGCCGCAGCGCGGCCTGCGCTGCGACCCGTCCAAGCTGCTGCTCGACCCGTACGCCAAGGCGGTCGAGGGCGAGGTGCAGTGGGCACCGGCGATGTTCTCGTACGACCTCTACGACCCGTCCGCGCGCAACACCGACGACTCGGCACCGCACGCGATGAAGTCGGTCGTCACCAACCCCTACTTCGACTGGCAGGACGACCGGCCGCCGCACCACTCGTACCACGAGAGCGTGGTCTATGAGGCGCACGTACGCGGGCTCACCATGACCCATCCGGGAGTCCCGGACGAGATCCGCGGCACGTATGCGGGGTTCGCCCACCCGGAGGTGATCGAGCACCTCACCGACCTCGGTGTCTCCGCGGTCGAGCTGATGCCCGTGCACCAGTTCGTGCAGGACTCGCGCCTGGTCGACAAGGGGTTGGCCAACTACTGGGGCTACAACACGATTGGCTTCTTCGCGCCGCACAACACCTACAGCTCGACGGGCCAGCGCGGCCAGCAGGTCCTGGAGTTCAAGGCGATGGTGCGCGCGCTGCACCGAGCCGACATCGAGGTGATCCTCGACGTGGTCTACAACCACACCGCCGAGGGCAGCCACCTCGGCCCGACGCTGGCATTCCGCGGCATCGACAACCAGGCCTACTACCGGCTCGACGGCGACGAGCCGGCGCACTACTACGACACCACCGGCACCGGCAACACGCTGCTCATGCGCAACCCGCACGTGCTGCAGCTGATCATGGACTCGCTGCGGTACTGGGTGCTCGAGATGCATGTTGACGGGTTCCGCTTCGACCTGGCGGCGAGCCTGGCGCGCCAGTTCCATGAGGTCGACCGGCTGAGCGCGTTCTTCGACCTGGTGCACCAGGACCCGGTGGTCAGCCAGGTCAAGCTGATCGCCGAGCCGTGGGACGTCGGCCCGGGCGGCTACCAGGTCGGCAACTTCCCGCCGGCCTGGACCGAGTGGAACGGCAAGTTCCGCGACACGCTGCGCGACTTCTGGCGCGGTGAGCCAGGCACGCTCGGTGAGCTCGCCGCCCGGCTGTCGGGCTCGGCCGACCTGTACGAGTCCGACGGCCGCGCCCCGTACGCGTCGATCAACTTCGTCACCGCGCACGACGGCTTCACGCTGCGCGATCTGGTGTCGTACGAGGTGAAGCGCAACGAGGCCAATGGCGAGGGCGGCCAGGACGGCGACAACCACAACCGGGCGTGGAACTGCGGGGTCGAGGGCGAGACCGACGACGTGGACGTGCTGGCGCTACGAGCGCGTCAGCAGCGCAACCTGCTCGCGTGCACGCTGCTCAGCCAGGGCATCCCGATGCTGCTGCACGGCGACGAGCTCGGCCGCACGCAGCGAGGCAACAACAACGCCTACTGCCAGGACAACGAGCTGTCGTGGGTGGACTGGTCGCGGGTCGACAAGGACCTGCTCGACTTCACCCGCCGCCTGATCGCGCTGCGCGCCGAACACCCGGTGCTCCGGCGCCGAGTGTTCTTCACCGGTGCGAGCGACGAAAAGGGGGTGCCGGACATCGCTTGGCTGCGCACCGACGGCGAGCCGATGGGCGCCGAGGACTGGGACCGGGCCGAGGTGCGCGCGCTCGCCGTGCTGTTCAACGGGCACGCCATGACCGAGCCGGGACCGCGCGGCGAGGAGATCGACGACGGCAGGTTCTGGCTGCTGATGAACCCCGGCGCGGACCCGGTCGAGTTCGCCGTTCCGCGACTCGGCGAACCCGCGTCCTGGACACTGCTGCTCGACACCGGAGCCGACTCTGTCTGGGCGAACGACAACGACCCGGCGGCAGGGCCTGGCGACGTGGTCCGGCTACTGCCGCACGCACTGGCGCTGCTGGGAGCCGAGCGGTCAGGCGCGTAGCGCGTTCCACGCGTTGGTCATCCGGGAGGCCTGCCCGGCGGTGAACCGGTCGATGCACGCGTCGTTGCCGTAGCTGGAGAAATTGTGCACCGGGTCGTTGCCCGGCCTGCCCGGGCACGAGTCCATCGCCTCGTTGCACGCGAACGGGTTGCCGTCATAGCTCTCGTACGGAGTGTCGCCCACCCGGTCGCCAGGATCTGCGCAGTTGTTCTCGAAGGTGTGGTAGAGGTTCAGCCAGTGGCCGACCTCGTGCACGGCGGTGTCGCCCAGGTTGTACGGAGCGGCGTCACCACCGGGCAGCGACTCGTTGAGCAGCACGACACCGTCGACGAACGTCGGGGTCGGCACCGGGAAGAACGCGTACCCGAGCAGCCCTGGCCGCAAGCTGGCGGTGTAGAGGTTCAGCGTCCTTGTACCACCTTGGTGCAGCGCCCGCTTCGCCGGACGGTCGTCGTCGCGGTAGGTCCACTCGTGCCAGTCGGTGTTGTTCGTGCGGTCGACGGACTTGAGGACGAACCTGAAACGGGTCGGGGCCGCATCGGGTGAGGTGCCACCACGGAAGGACCGGTTCAGGACCTGCATCTGGGCGTCGACCTGCGCGTTGCTGACGCCGCCGCTGGCGTTGTTGCGGCGGATGACGTGCACCCGGGTGGGCACCCGGATCGGTCCGCCGCGGTCCGCCTCGGCCGTCCGCATCGCCTGCCGAAACTCCCGCTCCATCGCCCGCTGCCGGGCTCGGGTGACGGTGCCCAGGTCGAGATCCTCGTAGCCCGGCACGACGCGGGCGTGACCTGCTGCGGGTCGGTCACACCCGTCGTCAGCGGCACCAGCGTTGGCTCCGGGGAGGGCCTTTGCAAAGGCCGGGCTCACGGACAGCCCGACCAGCACCAGCACCGTCGTCGCGACCCACAGCCCCCGCTTCATACCGTCCACCGTACGCAACGGTCCGCGGACCCGCACGAGGCGGGACCCGCGGACCGTTGGAGGGGGTCAGGTGGCTACGCGCGCAGCGCGTTCCACGCGTTGGTCATCCTGGTGGCCTGGCCCGCGGAGAACCGGTTGAGGCACGGGTCGTCGCCGTAGCTCATGAAGTTCTTCACCGGGTCGTTGCCTGGCTTGGCCGGGCAGGAGTCCAGCGCCGTGTTGCAGGAGAAGATGTTGTTGCCATCGTCCTGGTACGGCGTGTCGTCCACCCGGTCGCCGGGGGTGGCACACCCGTTCTGGAAGGTGTGGTAGAGGTTCAGCCAGTGGCCGATCTCGTGGGTGGCGGTGTCGCCCTCGTTGTACGGGGCGGCGGTCCCGCCAGGCAGCGACTCGTTGAGCAGCACCACACCGTCGAGGTACTGCGGGCTCGGCACCGGGAAGTACGCGTACCCGAGCAGCCCGCCCTCGAGGTTGGCGGTGTAGATGTTCAGCGTCCTGGTGCTGCCCTGGTAGAGCGCGCTCTTGGCCGGGTCGTCGTCGTCCGCGAGCGACCAGTTGTACCAGTCGCTGTTGTTGGTGCGGTCGACCGACGCGAGCCGGAACCGGAACGGTGTCGGGGCGGCCGCGGGGGACGAGTCGCCGCGGAACGCGTTGTTCAGGACGGCCATCTGGGCGTCGATCTGGGCGTTGGTGACGTTGCCCGCTCCGCTGTCGCTGCGGATGACGTGGAACCGGGTGTTGACCCGGATCGTCGTGCCGCGGTGCGTCTTGGCGTCCTTCATGGCGACCCGGAACTGGCGCTCCATCTTGCGCTGCTGGGCCCGGGTGACGGTGCCCATGTCGAGCTCTTCGTAGCCGGGCTTGACCCTCGCATGGCCGGCGGCCGGCCGGTCACACTTGCGGTCGTCGCTGGCTCCGGAGATGAATTGGGCTGATGCCGGGCTCATGGAGAGCGCGGCCATCGCCACGACCGTGGCTACGACGCAAAGTCCCCTCTTCATTCCCTCACGCTCCTCTGTGAAAGTCGGATGCCAGACGGTCGCAGGCCCCCGCGCGGACCGCAGCGTCTTCACAAGAACTTCGCACCCGGACCGGATCCTGGCCCGGGTCGGGCTCCTCTCGTGGGACGCGCGAGCTCAGGCGGTGGGCAGGTCGACCTGTGCGAACACGCCGACCGCCGCCGACCCCTCGAGGTCCACCCGCCAGCCGCTCTTGAGCCAGCCGCTCTTGACCGGACGCCCGCACGGTTGCGGGGTGGCGTCGCCGGACACGCAGGCAGCGCTGAGAACCTGGCCACCCCCCAGGCGCACCAGCCGGTCGGTCACCTCGGGCTCGCCGACGTGCCTGTTCAGCCCTTCGGGGCCGCTGCGACTCGTGCTGATCACCTGTGCGGGGCGGTACGACCCGGATTGCGGCGGCTACCAGGACTTGGCCGTCGTGACCGCCCGACCTACTGGGCGGTGAGGGGAGAGGCAGTCCGCTGTCACTGCTCCCGGGCCCGGCTCGGCTGCACCCGCATCGGCTCCCCCTCCATCTTCGGGTAGTCGGGCGGGTACGGCATGTCCCCGTGGCCGGCCCGTTCGTCGCGGGCGTACCACTCCAGCAACTCGTCCAGCCCGTACGCCCGCTCGTCGATCGCCTGGTGCGGATCGGGCCGCTGCTGCAGCAGCCCCGGCACGGTGTGCAGGGTGCAGTCTTGGGGGTCGACGTCGGTGACCTCGTCCCACCTGAGCGGCGTCGATACCGGGGCGCCGGGCCGCGGGCGCAGTGAGTAGGCCGAGGCGATGGTCCGGTCCCGAGCGTTCTGGTTGTAGTCGACGAAGACCGATCCCGGCGGACGCTGCTCCTTCCACCAGAACGTCGTCACCCGGTCCGGCATCCGCCGCTCGAGCTCGCGGCCGATCGCGATCGCCGCATGCCGCATGTCGGTGAACGTCCACCGCGGCTGCACCCGTACGTAGGTGTGGACGCCCCGGCCGCCGGACGTCTTGGGAAAGCCGGTCATCGAGAGCTCATCGAGCAGCGCGCGCAGCTCGAGGGCGACCTCGACCACGTCGTGGAAGTCCGCGCCGGGCTGTGGGTCCAGGTCGATGCGCAGCTCGTCCGGATGGTCCACGTCGCCGCGCCGCACCGGCCACGGGTGGAACACGATGGTGCCCATCTGCGCCGCCCAGGCGAGCACCGCCGGCTCGGTGGGGCAGACCTCGTCGGCGCTGCGGCCGGACGGGAACGTGATCGTCGCTGTCTCGACCCAGTCGGGCGCGCCCTTGGGCACCCGCTTCTGGAAGAACGCGTCGCCCTTGTTGTCGGTGCGGGTGGCGATCCTGGCGCCCTCGAAGACACCCTTGGGCCAGCGCTCCAGCGTGGTCGGGCGCTCGTACGTCGCCCGTAGGATCTCCTCCCCGACCGTGGCGTAGTAGCTGACGACGTCGAGCTTGGTCACCGCAGGTCCGGCGGCGGTCACTGCGAAAACCTCTCGGTCGGGGCTCGACACCCGCACGGTGCGCCCGGCGACCTCGACGTCCTCCACCCCACCCGCCACAGCTGCCAGCCTAGGGGGGGTTCCAGTTTCACACGCCGGCCAGTGAAACTGTCGCTGAGCGAGGGTTGTCACTCTCGCTCAGCGTGCCTTCCCTCGGGCAGTGACGGCGTACGCTCGGCGACATGACAGCAAAGGTGGAGAAGTCTGACGCCGAGTGGCGGGAGCAGCTGGCCCCTCAGGAGTACACAGTGCTCCGCAAGGCGGGGACGGAGCGGCCGTTCACCGGCGAGTACGTCGACACCAAGACCGCCGGCGTCTACCGGTGCCGGGCCTGCAACGCCGAGCTGTTCCGGTCGCAGCAGAAGTTCGACTCGCACTGCGGCTGGCCGTCGTTCTTCGCCCCGCTCGCCGGCGACTCGGTCCGCTACCTTAAGGACCGCTCGCTTGGCGGCGTCCGTACGGAGGTCCGCTGCGCGACCTGCGACTCACACCTCGGCCACGTCTTCGAGGGCGAGGGCTACGCGACCCCGACCGACCAGCGCTACTGCATCAACTCGGTCGCGCTGACGCTTGAGCCGGACCCCAGCTGACCGCCGCTTGCCTCTATACCCCCTGGGGGTAGGGTGAGGGCATGTCCGAGCTGACTCGCCAAGCCGTCTCCGCCACCTTGCACTGCCTGACCGGCTGCTTCATCGGCGAGGTGCTGGGGCTGGTGCTGGCGAGCTGGTGGGGCTGGGGCGACCTCGCCTCTGTGGCGTTGGCGATCGGGCTCGCGTTCGTCTTCGGCTATGCGCTCAGCCTGCTGCCGGTGCTGCGGGCGGGCGTTGCGTTCGGAGCAGCGGTGGGCATCGCGCTGGCCGCCGACACCTTGTCGATCACGACGATGGAGGTGGTCGACAACCTGCTGATGCTGGTGCTGCCGGGCGCGATGGACGCCGGGCTCGGCGACCCGTGGTTCTGGGGTGCGATCGCGGTCGCGTTCTTCATCGCGTTCTGGGTCACGGTGCCGGTCAATCGCGCCCTGATCGCCCGCGGCAAGGGGCACGCGGTCAGCCACCAGTACATGCACGCTAGCCACCACTGACCAGCCGACCGTGTCAGGGGAGGTCGGCCACCAACTCGCCGACCGGGCGGCGCCGACCGGTGAAGAACGGCACTTCCTCCCGCACGTGCCGGCGGGCGCGGCTGGCCCGCAGCTCGCGCATCAGGTCGACGATCCGGTCCAACCGGTCGGCCTCGAACGCGAGGATCCACTCGTAGTCGCCGAGCGCGAACGACGACACCGTGTTCGCCCGTACGTCCGGGAACTCGCGCGCCATCCGACCGTGCTCGACCAGCATGTCCCGCCGCTGCTCGTCCGGCAGCAGGTACCACTCGTACGAACGGACGAACGGGTAGACGCAGACCCACTCCCGCGGCGGCTCGTCGGCCATGAACGCCGGCACGTGCCCTTTGTTGAACTCGGCCGGCCGGTGCACCGCGAGCTGCGACCACACCGGAGCCAGCCGGGCCCCGAGCCCGGTCCGGCGCAGCCGCGCGTAGGCGCTCTGCAAGGAGTCCGGCGCGGTGGCGTGCCACCACACCAGCAGGTCCGCATCGGCGCGCACCCCGGACAGGTCGTATGTCCCGCGCACGACGACGTCGTCGGCGGCCAGCTTCTGGAACAGGGCGTCGACCTC
>Ga0183260_10004221_pt1 | contig 11448 bp, 6 predicted proteins | sample AntDrymUQ4972206_2_FD_129768 | JGI IMG/M metagenome (GOLD analysis project Ga0183260, IMG submission 129768) | Polar desert sand microbial communities from Dry Valleys, Antarctica - metaG UQ497 (22.06) (version 2) (version 2) | ecosystem: Environmental > Terrestrial > Soil > Desert | place...
CACTGCCAAGGCGCTGCTCGATGCGGAGCCCAACCCGTCGCGCGAACGCATTTGCGAAGCGCTGTCGGGCAACCTGTGCCGCTGCACTGGTTACCTGCAAATCGTTGAAGCCGTAGAGGCCGCCGCAAAGCTCGGTGGCGAACGAGTGGACCAGCCTGAAGGCCTGTCGCCACGCGCCGAGGTGCCACGATGACCCACCGCAGACGCGTCGTCGGCCAACCGCGGCGCCGCGTCGACGGCCGTGCCAAGGTCACCGGACAAACGCGATTTGCCGACGACATCATGCTGCCGCGCATGCTGCACTGCCGGTTGCTGCGCTCGACGGTGCCACATGCGCGCATCATCCGGATCGACACCACCAAGGCCGCGGCGCTCGAGGGCGTCCACCTGGTTCTGACGGGCGAGAGTTTTCCCATTGCCTACGGCATTCTGCCGGTGAGCCACGACGAACACGCTCTGTGCGTCGGCAAGGTGCGGTTTGTCGGCGACCCGGTGGCCGCGGTGATCGCGCGCGACGAGGTGACAGCGGAGCAGGCCGTCAACCTGATCGAGGTCGAGTACGAGGCCTTACGAACCTACGCCACGCCATTGGAGAGCCTTGCGCATCCGGAGCCGCGCATTCACGACTACGGCGATCACGGCAACGTGCACAAGGCGGTGGCGCTGCAGTTTGGCGATGTCGATGCCGCCATCGACGGCGCGGACCATGTCTTTGACGATGTGTTCTTCTTCGAAGGGAACACGCACCTGCCGCTCGAGCAGCACGCATCGGTGGCAGTAAAGGATCCGGACGGCAAGCTGGTGCTCTACTCCAGCACGCAAACGCCGCACTACCTGCATCGCGCGTTGGCAACGGCGCTAGCCGTGCCGGCCGCGCATATCCGCGTGATCGCCACACCGAACGGCGGCGGCTTCGGCGGCAAGAGCGACCCGTTCAACCACGAAGTGGTGGTGGCGAAGGCCGCCCTCATCCTCGACCGGCCGGTCAAGATCTGCCTCAATCGGGAGGAAGTATTCTACTGCCATCGCGGCCGTCATCCGGTGTTGATGCGGTTCCGCACGGGCGTCACCAACGACGGCAAGATCACCGGTCTCGACCTGCAGACCTTGCTGGATGGCGGCGCCTACGGGTCCTACGGCGTCGCGAGCACGTTCTACACTGGCGCGCTGCAGACCGTGAGCTACGACATCCCGAAGTACCGCTTCCGCGGCTGTCGCGTGTTCACCAACAAGCCGCCGTGCGGCCCCAAGCGCGGGCACGGCACGCCGCAGTCGCGCTTCGGGCAGGAAGTGCAGCTCGACAAGGTCGCCGAGCGCCTGCATAAGGATCCCGCCGAGCTGCGCCTCGGAATCGTCGCACTGCCGGATTCGCTGACGGCCAACTACCTGCGCATCGGCACCATCGGGCTCGCCGACTGCATCCGCAAGGTCGTGCAGCGATCGGAGTGGGCGCAGAAGTTCCGTAAGCTCCCGCTCGGCCGCGGGGTCGGCCTCGCCTGCTCGTCGTACCTGTCGGGCGCGGGCATGCCCATCAACTGGAACGACTTGCCCCACTCGGGCGTGCAGTTGAAGCTGGATCGCAGCGGCGGCGTCACCGCGTTTTGCGGCGCCACGGAAATTGGGCAGGGTTCGGACGATGTGCTGGTCGCGATGGTGGCGGAAGTGCTCGGCATCGATCCGTTCGACGTGAGGGCGGTGACGGGCGATACCGATCTCACGCCGGTCGATCTGGGCTCCTACTCGAGCCGCGTGACATTGATGATGGGCAACGCCGCCATCCAGGCGGCAGAACGAGCCCGAGAGATTCTCGCTACCGCCGTCAGCGCCAAGCTGGAGATCCCGACCGATCGGCTGGTGTTTGCCGATCGCCGCGTGTTCGATGGCCAGAATCCTGACAGGGGCGTAAGCTTTCAGGAGGCGGTAATCATTGCCGAAACGCAGGTCGGCACCATCGGGACGACGGGGTCGTACAAGCCGCCCAAGTCGCCCGCGTTGTTCAAAGGGGGCGGCGTCGGCCCCTCGCCGACCTACTCCTACACGGCGGCGGTCGTCGAGGTGGAGGTGGATCCTGAAACCGGCTGGATCGCCGTGCCGCGCGTGTGGATTGCCCACGACATCGGCTGCGCGCTGAACCCGACGCTGGTCCGGGGACAAGTGGAAGGCAGCGTCTACATGGGGATTGGCGAGGCGCTGATGGAAGAGCAGGCGTTCCGCCGGTTGCCGGCGCGCCTTTCGAACGCGCTCGTCCACAAGTTTCCGTCGATGCTCGAATACAAGAGCCCGACGAGCCTGGATATGCCGGAGATCTTCACCGATCTCATCGAGCATCCCGATCCCAATGGACCTTTCGGCGCTAAGGAAGTTGGCCAGGGGCCGCTCTTGCCGATTATGCCGGCGGTGGCCAACGCGGTGTACGACGCCGTCGGCGTGCGCGTCGATCAAGTGCCGATCACGCCGGAAAAGATCCTGCGGGCGCTGCAAGCGAAGGCGGATGGCAAGCCGCCGCGGTCTGGGCCGGCAGCATTCCCCGACATCGCCTGGCCAGAAACTTTGCATGTGCGACCACCGTGGGAAGGTGGCGACGGCCGCGCGTCGAACGAACCGGAGCGCAAGTCGCGCCGCAAGGCCGAAGCTGGCGTGGAAGGTAAAGTGGGGGTGCGCTCATGATGCGCTTGCCCGGGTTCCGCTATCGCGCGCCACGCACGATCGACGAAGCGGCGGCCTGGCTCGCGGACGAACCCGCGACAACGATGCTCGTGGCCGGCGGCACCGACCTGTTGCCGAACATGAAGCGGCGCCAGCAGACGCCGACCACGCTGATCGGCCTGCGATCGGTGGCGACGCTCGCCGACATCAGCAACGGCGACGGCCTCTCGGTGGGCGCCGGCGTCACGCTGTCGCGCTTGGTGAATCATCCGCGCGTACGCGCAGCCTACCCCGGGCTGTATCAGGCCGCGGCGCAGGTGGCCACTCCGCACTTGCGCAACATGGGCACGATCGGCGGCAACCTCTGCCTCGACACCCGATGCACGTACTACGATCAGAACTACGAGTGGCGCAAGTCGATTGACTTCTGCATGAAGAAAGACGGCGCCACCTGCTGGGTGGCGACGTCGAGCCCGAAGTGCCTGGCGGTGTCGTCCAGCGATACCGCCCCCATGCTGCAGGCGCTTGGCGCCTCAGTGACGCTGATCTCAGCCGGTGGCCGGCGCGTCGTTCCGGTGGCGGACTTCTACGCCAACGACGGCATTCACTACCTGACAAAGCAGCCCGGAGAAGTGATGGGCACCGTGTCGCTGCCCAGCGCCGAGGGTTGGCGTAGTTCGTACTGGAAACTGCGCCGGCGTGGCGCGTTCGACTTCCCGGTCGCCGCCGCCGCGGTGGCGGCTCGCCTCGACGGCCGCCGCGTGGATGACGTGCGGATTGTCTTAGGCGCGGTGGCGTCGCGACCGTTGGCCGCGACCAAGGCAGAGGCGCTGCTCAAGGGTCATCCGCTAGACGATGAGGTGATAGCGATGGCGGCAAAAACCGCCGCCGAGATCGCGAAGCCGATGGACAACACCGACTTCGAACTGGTGTGGCGCAAGAAGATGGTGCACTCGCTGGTCACCTACGCGTTGCAGGAAGTCCGCGGCGACGACATGCGCGAGCGGCGCCGGCGCATCGCCCGGCAGCTCTTGTAGGCCGCTCGCAGTACAGCCGCAGGTCATTTCGTGCCGGCGGCCAGGTGCCGGTCGAAGAACTGGACGAGTTTGCGATAAAAGTAGATCGCGTAGTGCTCGCGGGCCGTCCACGCGTGTGTGGCGGCCGGCGCGGTTGCCACGTCGAAGTCCTTGCCCAGCAGCATCAGCCGCTCGGCCAGCGCCATGGTCGTGCGGAACGGCACGACGTCGTCCATCAGGCCGTGGATGATCAGCAACGGATCGCGAAGCTCGTCGCCAAGTTGAAGCGCCGAACCCCGGACGAATGCCTCGGGATGCGACGCCGGCGTCCGGGTGATCGCCACATCGTCGGGTCCGAAGGCGTGCGGATCGACGGCGGGCGCGCCGGCAACACCAGCGGCGTAGACCCCCGGCCGCTTCAACAGCGCATACACCGAGAGCAACCCGCCATAGCTGCTGCCCCAGATGCCGATGCGCTCACCATCGACGTACGGCATCCCCTTCAGTCCGTCGACGACCGCCTGCAGATCATCGAGGTCCTTGCCACCGTAGTCCATCAGGAACGCCTCGCGGAATGCGCGGCCATACCCCACACTTCCCCGCACGTCCACCTGCACGACGATGTAGCCCTTCTGGACGAGGAACTGCTGGAGTGTCCCGGCGAGGCCGTTCCAGCGGTTGCGCACGGTGTTCGAGTAGACCGGCCCGAAGATCACGGGATGCCGGCGCGTCTTGTCGAGTGCGGGTGGCTCCAGGATGCGAGCGTGGACGACGAAGCCATCGACGGCATTCGTGAATGTGACGTAGCGCGGACGCGCCCACGTGTGCCGGGAGAACTCTGCGAGGGGCGAGGTGGTGACGCGGCGCTCGGCGGCACCGCCGGTCGTCGCGACGGTCACCAGCTCCGCGGGCGTCACATCGTCAGTCCAAATCGCGGCGAGGTGGCGGCCATCCGGTGACACCACTGGTGCGTGGGTGCCCGCTAGCGTGGTCAAGGCCACCGGCCCACTACCGCCCGGCGATACGCGATACACCTGCCGTTCGTACGGGTTCTTCTGCGTGCTGGTGAAGGTCAGCGTGCCATCGCCCGCAATGTTGATAAGCGAATCGACATCCCACGCTCCGGAGGTCAACGCGCTGGGCGTAGCCGAAGGCTGGGTCGTGTCGATGGCGTAGAGGTGATCGCGTTCCACGAGATCAGCCAGCACGACGATGCGACGGCCGTCGGGGTGCCAGCGGGCGGCGTAGGAAGGATAGATTCGCGTCGCGCGCTGGTCGTGCCACACCAGTCTTGGGATGGTGACGCCTGAGTCGAGCACCGACAGCCAGCGGTCGGTGCCGGTATCCGAGACGCGATCAATCAGCAACCGTCCGTCGGGTGCCCAGTCAAAATCGCTGACCGCGCGGTAGCCGGGCGCCTCGAGCGCAATCGGCCGCAGTTCGCGTGTCGCGACATCGAGAAGCTGCAGGGTGCGGCGCTCGTTCTCGTCTCCGGGATAGCCGCGGCGCAACTCGTTCGGGATCGTCTCGTCGCCGAGGTACGACGGAAACGGCACGCGGCGGATGTGTCGGCGATCCACCTGGTGCAGCGCAATCGTCCGGCCGTCCGGGGCCCACGCGAACGGGGGCCAGCTTGCGCCCCAAATGCCGGGACCAATCTCGACATCGGCACGGTTGTATGTGCCGAGCGGCACTCGCGCGATGCCGGCGACCGCAACCTGCGTCAGCCGCGCGGGGGGCGCGCTGGCGTCGAGCGGCCACACCCACAGGTCGCCGTCACGCAGAAAGGCGAGCCTCGTCCCGTCGGGCGACAGCGCAAGGTTCGCGGCCACGCCGCCAATGTCAACCCGTGTGGGTGCGCCACCATCGGCGTCCACGCGAAACGTCGCGCCGGCGGACGTGAAGAGCAGCGTACGACCGTCGCGCAACCACAGATATTCGCTGACACCAGTGCGCCCACGGGCCGCCGCTTGTGCTGCGAGTGCCGCGGTGGACCGCCCGGCCGGCGGTGGCGCTGATGGATGGGTGCGTTCGAGTTGGGTCAGCCGCCGCAATCCGCCGCCGTCCGCCGCGGCGATCCACAGATCGCGAAACGGCTGGCCGCGGTCGTTCCATCCAAACGCCAGACGCCGGCTGTCGGGCGACCAGGCCGGCAAAGCGGGCGGCGTGCCGACCACGCTCGGTCGTGACGCCACTTGCTCCAGGGTCAACGGTGCGACGGGCTGCGCGACGCCAGGCACTCCCGGCAAGCACAGGACCATCGCGATCAGCATGCGACGCAGCGCAATCGGCATCCGGGAATAGTACAACGGCTATACTGACGCCTCCATGACGGAACCTACCGGCCGCGCCACTCTCGCGCGTGAGATGGGCGTGCTGGGACTGACGGCGACCGGCGTCTGCGCCATGGTCGGCGCCGGCATCAACATCATCCCGTTCATGATCCAGCGCAATGTGCCGGGCATTGGACCGTATGTGCTGCCGGCATTTCTGTTTGCGGCAGTGCCGGCCATGCTCGCCGGACTCGCCTACGCGATTCTAGCCTCGGCCATGCCACGCGCCGGCGGCAGCTACATCTACGCGAGCCGCGGCCTGAGTCCCTATCTGGGTTTCGTCGCCTCGTTCTCGCAGTGGTTTGCGTTGTGCATTGCGATCGGCGTGGTGTCGTACGTCCTGGTGCCGTTTGTTCGCGACATTGCCGTCGCCGTGGAGTGGTCAGGCGTCGCGGCGATGCTCGAGAGCGGTCCGGTGCGGCTGGCCATTTCGCTTGGTGTGCTGTGGGCCTCAGTGGCCGCCAACCTGCGAGGCATCGTCTTTTACCAGCGGCTGGTGGTGCCGCTGATGTTCCTGACCTTCGCCCTTGGCGGCGTGGTGATCGTGGCGGGGTTCTGGTTTGACGCCAACGACTTTGCCGCCGCCCTGGCGACCCGTGAGGGCCGCGCAATTCCCGACCTGCCTGCCAGCTTTGCGCCGTGGCCGTTTTTTTCCGCATCGGCGGTGCTGTTCGCCTCGTTCATCGGCTTTGATGCCATCGCCCAGGCCGGGGGCGAAGCGCGCCAGCCCGGCCGCAGCCTGCCGCTGGCCATTGGCCTGGCCGTCGGCTCGGTCGCCCTCTTTTACCTGCTGTTCATAGCCGCGGTGTACCACGCGGTGCCGTGGCAATACGTGGCAGACGAGGCGCAGCGGCGCGACGTGACGGCGCCGGGCCTGCTCGGGTATTTGTTGCCGCCATTCTGGACGGTGGTGATCGTGTCGGCGGCCGCCGTCGCACTGGCCAAGGACCTGCCGGCGATGCTGCTGGCCACCTCGCGGCTGATGTTCGCGTGGGCGGAGGACGGCATCGTTCCCAAGGCGGTGGCGGCCGTGCATCCAGGTCGCCGCACACCGCACATCGCCATCATCGCCAGCGGTGTCATGGCAACGCTTGGCGTTCTCGGCAGTCACCTCGCTGGCGACTTCTTCCTCGGTGTCGACATTCTCGTCACGGCCATGCTCGTCAACTTTCTGTTGATGGCGGTGTCGGTGCTGACGCTGCCCCGGCGCAATCCGGTGCTCGCCCGCGCGATCACCGTACTGCCCAACGCCGCGTATCGGGTGCCGCTCGCGGTGCTCGCGGTCATCGTGATCGCGGGTTTCCTCGCGGTGCACACCGTCAAGGACCTGATGGCGCCGGCTACCGCCTGGTACTTCCGATCGACCTGGCTCTGGGTGGCCGTGATGGCGGCCGGCACGGTCATCTACTGGCGCGAAGTCGCCAACCTCGCGGCCGCAGGCGTTGACCTGCGGGCGCGTTTCGCGGCACTGCCGCCGGAGTGAGCCACACATGGCCGAGTCTTTCCGGGTTCCGAGAATCGATCTTGCTCCAGGCCTGACAATCTCGCGGGTAGTCACCGGCTTGTGGCAACTCGCCGACATGGAACGCGACGGGCGCGCAATCGATCTCGAAAGCACCGCCGCCGCCATGCAGCCCTATGTCGATGCTGGCCTGACGACGTTCGACATGGCCGATCACTATGGGTCGGCGGAACTGGTGGCGGGGATTTTCCAATCGCGGCACGGCGGAACCGCGCAGTGCCTGACGAAGTGGGTGCCGAAACCAGGCCGGGTGTCGAAGGCGGATGTGCGCGCTGCAATCGAGCGCGCACTCGGACGCTTACGGACGGAATCGATCGACCTGCTGCAGTATCACGCGTGGAACTACGCCGACCCCAGCTGGCTCGAGACCCTCTTCGACCTGCAGGACTTGAAGCGGGAGGGCCTGATTCGGCATCTCGGGCTCACCAATGTGGATACCGCACACTTGAGGATGGTCAAGGCCAGTGGGATCGACGTGGTCTCGAACCAGGTCTCGTTTTCGCTGCTCGATCAGCGGGCCGCCGCCGGGCTGGCGCCGTACTGCGCCGCAAGCGGTGTTCGGCTCCTGGCCTACGGCACCGTGGCCGGGGGGTGGTTGACGGAGAAATGGCTCGGCCAGCCGGAGCCAGACTGGGAACGCACCGGCACGTGGTCGATGATGAAGTACGGGCGCTTTCTGCGCGTCGCCGGCGGCTGGGACGCGTTGCAGCGGGTGCTGGCCGCGGCCAGGCTGGTGGCCGGGCGGCGCGGCGTGTCGATCGCCAACATCGCCACGCGCTACATTCTCGACCAAGCCGGCGTGGCAGGCGTGATCGTCGGAGCGAGATTGGGCGAGCGCGCCCACATCGACGACACGCTGCGATTGTTTTCGTTCTTGCTTTCGGACGAAGACCGCGCGGAGATCGGCGCCGCCCTGCAAACGCTCGCGCCCATTCCCGGTGACTGCGGCGACGAGTACCGCACGCCGCCCTTCCTGACGGCGTCTGGGGATCTCAGCCACCACCTGCAGTCGATGCCGGCACCGTATGAGTCGGTGACTGGAGCCGATCGCCGGTCACGATGCCTTACCGGCACGGTGTGGGAAACCGCCGCCGGTTTTGCCCGGGCGGTTCGCATCGGCCGGCACATTGCCGTTTCGGGAACCACCGCCACGCTCGGCGACCGGGCCATTGGCGGTCAGGACGCCGCGGCCCAGACTCACTTCGCGATCGACAAGATCGAGGGCGCGCTCCAGTCACTCGGTGGCGCACTCACCGACGTCGTTCGGACGCGGGTGTACGTCCGGCACATCCGGGATTGGGAGCCGGTTGCGCGGGCCCACGGCGAGCGTTTCGGCCGGATTCAGCCGGCCAACACGCTGGTCGGCGCCGAGTTGATTGGCGACGAGTACCTGGTGGAAGTCGAGGCCGATGCGATGGTCGGCGATGCCGGCCACTGATCACCGCAAACGCCTGTGCCGCTCGGGCATGATTCCGCCGTCACTGATCTACTGGGAAGTGACCGGTGACGATCGGATGGTGCGCGAACTGCGGGCCGGCCGGCCGTTGCCGCCGCGGTGATCGACGGTGGTCGCAGCGCGACGGCCGTGTTGCGTCAGAAGCCCATCGTATAGACGACCTTGAAGCTGCGCCCTACTTCGGTCAGCACGTCCTTCAGGTAGTTGAGGTGATTGCGATACGACTCGTTCGCGGCGTTGTCGAGGCGGGCGGTAACCGTGTTCAGCACGCCGCCCCGGTTGAACGAATACGACGCGAAGAACCTCGCGGTGAGATAGCCGTCGGTCGGGGTTTCGTCGCCAAACACGCGGGTCTGGCTCGACACTGCCTGCACGCTGCCGCCGATCTGGAACGCGTTCTTCTGATAGGTCAAGCCGCTCAGCAGCCGGGAGGGCGGGATGCGCGGCAGCGGATCGCCTGAGTCCTTCAACTCGCCCTGCACCCAGTCGTAAGTCACCTCTGCGGTCAGCTCACTGGTCAGCTTGACGTCGCCGTGCGCTTCCACCCCCATGAGGACGCTGTCGGCGGCGACGTTCTGGACCACCGGGAAATCCTCCTCAATCTCGCCCGTCGGCTCGCGGAAGATGTAGTTGGTGATGTCGTTGCGGAAGAGAGTGAGTTCGGCCTCGAAGCGCCCGCCGCGACCGCGCAGCGACAGGTCGAAGCCCAGCGCATGCTCGGCCTTCAGATCGTCGTTGCCGATCTCGAATGCCAGGTTGCCCGGGTGAGGGCCGTTGTAATACAGCTCTTCGAGCGCGGGATAGCGGGCCGCGCGCGCCAGGTTCAGCGCGACCACGAAGTTATCGTTGGCAGCCTGGGGCTTCAGCAACAGGCCGACGGAACCTGAGAACTCGGTGAAGTCGCGAGGGCGCAGGCCGCCCGCGGGTTCGTATGCCGTGTGATCCAGGCGGCCGCCAAACTGCACCGTCGCATGGGGCGACTCGATTTCTTCATAGAGGAAACCGGCGAACGCCTGCTGATCGACCGGCGGCGACAACGCCTCTTCACCAATGGCATCGAAGGCGCGGGTCATGAACCAGCCGCCGAAACTGCCGACGAGCTTGCCGACGCGCTTGTGCGACAACAGCACCTCGCCTTCAAGCGTGTCGTTGTGGAAGGTGGTGCCGATCTCCTCGCCTTTAATTTCCGAATGCTCGTATTGGCGCACGCCGAGGGTCGCCCGATACGACTGCAGCCACCCGTCGAGGTTCTTACCGCCAGCGCGAGCGCTGAACGAGTGGCGTTGGGGAGTCAAGCTGATGGTGCCCCCTTCGACGACCGGGATGCCGTAGTTCGAATCGTCGTAGCCGTAACTGGCGCCGACATACGACTTGTCACCCGTCCATGACGCCCCCACCTGGCCGAGCGCCGTGCGTGACTGTGAGTTCTCGACCTCGCCGTCCGGCGTTTCGTAGTTGTCGGCGCGGTTGCCGGCGCCGCCAAAGTGGACGGCGAACTTGCCGTTACCCACATGAATGTCGCCCGCCCCGCCGGCGGCGCTGCCGTTGCTGCCGTAGTTGAACGTGAAGTTACCAGAGCTGCCCTGCGTCTTCTCGCTCGGGATGGAATCCGTGATCACGTTGACGAGGCCGCCGATGGCGTTAGCGCCGTAGAGCAGCGTCGCCGGGCCGCGCACCACTTCAATCTTCCGCGCCGCGGCCGGATTGGTAGGCACCGCGTGATCGCCCGACTGGCTCGACAGGTCGCCCATGCGCTGGCCGTCTTCGAGCACGGCGACGCGATCGCCATCGAGGCCGCGGATGATGGGCCGCGCCGGGCCGGGGCCGAACTCGCGCATGGCCACCCCCGGCGCCTCGGCCAGCGTCGCGCCCAGGGTCGCCTCGAGGTTCTTCGTCAGCTCCTGCCCATCAAGGACCGTCGTCGGCTGATACGACTCGAATTGCGGACGCGCGTTGGGACTGACCGAGAGCACTTCGGCGAAGTGCAAATCGAAATCGATCACGAGGTCCAGGGTCGCCGGCGTCGTGCCGACCGTGACCTCGGTGCGCTTGGTGCTGTAGCCTTCCGCGCGCACGCCGACGTGATATTCCCCTGGCGGCACGCCCTCAAACAGATAACTGCCGTCATCGCCCGCGCGCACCTCGCGCCGCAACTCGTCGATCACCACCTGCGCGCCGGCCATCGGCAGGTTGGACTCTCCCTGCGTGACCTTGCCACGCAACGTGGTGCCAGTTTGAGCGAGCACGGCCGAGACGGTTGGCGCCACGACCATGATGGCGCAGCACATAATGACGCGGAGAGTAGGAGACATGCTCGTCGAAGGTAGCCGCCCTACGCCGGCGCGACTACCTGTTGCTGTCTGCCGATGTCCGCAGGCCGATGAGTGGTCGTTTCCAGCCTATGAACGGGTCCATGGATGAGCTGTGCCACCTTACTTGCGATCAATGGTAAATTGCTCCTGAAATAATATTGGG
>Ga0183260_10004222_pt1 | contig 11447 bp, 10 predicted proteins | sample AntDrymUQ4972206_2_FD_129768 | JGI IMG/M metagenome (GOLD analysis project Ga0183260, IMG submission 129768) | Polar desert sand microbial communities from Dry Valleys, Antarctica - metaG UQ497 (22.06) (version 2) (version 2) | ecosystem: Environmental > Terrestrial > Soil > Desert | place...
CTCGCCCTACCTGCAGCAGCCGCTGACGCTCGGGGCCGACGTGGTCATGCACTCCACCACCAAGTACGCCGGCGGGCACTCCGACGTCGTCGGCGGTGCTCTGGTCGTTCGGGACCAGGCCCTGGCCGACCGGCTCGCCGTCATGCACAACGCGATCGGCGCCGTGGCGGGACCCTTCGACGCCTGGCTGGTGCTGCGCGGGCTGCGCACGCTGGCAGTGCGGATGGAACGCCACAGCGACAACGCCGAGCAGATCGCGCAGTTCCTCGCCACCCGGCCCGAGGTCACGTCGGTGCTGTACCCCGGGCTGCCCGGACACCCCGGCCATGAGCTCGCCGCCAAGCAGATGCGCCGCTTCGGCGGCATGGTGAGCTTCCGGGTCGCCGGCGGTGAGCAGGCCGCGCTGGGCGTGGTGGAGCGCTGCCGCGTCTTCACCCTCGCCGAGTCCCTCGGTGGCGTCGAGTCGCTGGTCGAGCACCCTGCCCGGATGACCCACGCGTCCGCCGCCGGCTCGCCGCTCGAGGTGCCGGGGGACCTGGTGCGGCTCAGCGTTGGCATCGAGTCGGTCGAGGACCTGGTCGACGACCTGGCCCAGGCACTCGACGCGGCAGCCGGCTGAGGGCGGGCCGGGTCGCGTGGACCTGGTCGTCTGCGCCGACATCGGCTCGACGTTCACCAAGACGCTGCTGGTGAGCCTCGACGACGCAGCGGTGGTAGCCGCGGCCGAGCACAGGACGACGATCGACACCGATGTCCTGGACGGATTCGTGGCCTGTCGCCGCGAACTGCGCCGCGTCGCCGCGGGCGCGGCGGACGCACCGGTGCGCGCCTGCTCGTCGGCAGGCGGCGGCCTGCGGGTCGCCGTGGTCGGCAACGAGGAGCTGGTCACCGCCGAAGCCGGCCGCCGGGTGGCGCTGTCCTCGGGCGGCAGGGTGGTGCACGTCGTCGACGGTGGACTGGACGTTGGCCGGCTCATCGCGCTGCGCGCCACCGCTCCCGACGTGGTGCTGCTCGTCGGAGGCACCGACGGCGGCAACACCGGCGTCCTGCTCAGCGCTGCGGCGGCGCTGGCCGAGGCCGCCTGGACCGGGCCGGTCGTCCTTGCCGGCAACGCCGCGGCGGCGGACGAGGCCGGCGCGCTGTTGGTGGCCGGCCGGGTCCCGTACGAAGTGGCGGACAATGTGGTGCCGCGCATCGGCGTCCTGGCGCCGGACTCCGCCCGAGCGCGCATCCGGGCCGCGTTCTTGCGCCACGTCATCGGGGGAAAGCACCTGTCGGCGTCCCCGGCGTTCGTGGACATGGTTGTCGGGCCGACGCCAGACGTCGTGCTCAACGCAGCGACGGTCCTCGGTGACCAGGTCGGGGACATCGCGGTGGTCGACGTCGGCGGGGCGACCACGGATGTGTACTCGGTCGTCGAGCTCGACCCGGAGGATTCATCGACTGGGCTGGCTCGCCAGGTGGTGGCGCCGACCCGGGTGACGCGCAGCGTCGAGGGCGACCTCGGGGTCCGCTGGAGTGCGTCGCCGACTGTTGAGCAGGGGCTCGCGGCAGGAGTGGTCAGGCCCGAGGAGCATGCCGGGCTCGCCGCCGCGGCGGACGACCTGACGGCATCGCCTGAGCTGGTGTCGAGCACGAGTGCGGGGAGTGCCGTGGATCACCGGCTGGTCGAGATCGCCACCGGGGTGGCGCTGCGGCGTCATGCCGGGCGCCAGCGGGTCGTGCTCGGCCGCGACGGCCGGGTCGTCGAGCGCACCGGCAGGGACCTGCGTGAGGTCGGACTGCTTGTCGGCTCTGGTGGAGTGTTGCGACACGCCGACCCGGACACCGCCGTCCGGCTGCTCCGGTCGGGAACCGGAACCGACGTCCCGGGGGGTTGGCTGCTGCCACAGGCGCCGCGCCTGGTCGTCGATCGCGAGTACGTGCTGGCCGCAGCCGGTCTGCTCGCCCCCAGCCACCCGCAGGTGGCAGCCGCACTGCTGGGTCGGCATCTGCTGGCCTGCTGAGGCGAGGCAGCCCGACCCTTTCTGTTCCGCCATCTGCCCGCCCGGACGGATCGTCCGACGCTTGGGTCGCCGGGGCAGCCACCAGGTCGGAAGATCGGTCCGGGCGCGGCGACCCGACGGGCCGGCAACCCGCAGCGGCCCTATACACGCTGTGATCAGGCATGATCACAGGGTGTCCTCGCGTCCGAGCAGGCTGGAGTGGGCCCGCGCGCGGGTGCGCGCGGCCCAGATCGGCGGTGATGACAGCAGCGGCGTCACGGCGGACCCGATCAGCCACGAGCCCCCGCTGCTTGACGGGGATGAGGCCACCAGCGGCCAGCCGCGGTCACCCGATCCCGCAACCCCGACCAGAGCGCCGTCGACAGCCCGGATGCCGGCGGTGGCTGTGGGCCTCGGCGTCCCACCGGCCCTGGTCGCGGCCGCCGCCTGGTCGGTGTGCCTGCTGGCCGTCGCCGTACTCGTCTGGCAGGTCTTCGCCCTTCTCGCCCGCTTCGGTGACGTCACCTTGCCGCTGGCGATCTCCCTGCTGACGGCTGCGTTCGCCTCCCCGGGGGTTGACCTGCTCGAACGGCTGGGTGTTCGCCGCGCCATCGGCGCCCTCGTCGTTGTGCTGAGCGGCCTGATCCTGTTCGGAGGGCTGTTCGTGCTGATCGGTCGACAGGTTGCCGACCAGGTCGACGACCTCAGCCGCGACGTGGCCGAGGGATTGTTGCAGGTACGCAACTGGCTCCAGACCGGTCCGATCGGCCTGTCGGACGCGCAGCTCGACGACTTCGTCAACCAGGGGGTGCAGTCGCTGCAGAACGCCGACGCAGAGGTGGTGCGCCGGGCGGCGGCCGTGAGCACCACCCTTGGCCAGGGTGTCGCCGGGTTCTTCATCGTGGCGTTCGCGACGTACTTCTTCTGCGCCCAGGGCAGCTCCATCTGGCGCTGGGTGGTCGGCCTGCTGCCGGGCACCGTGCGTCGGGAGGTGGACTCCTCGGGCCGGGTCGCGTGGGTGTCGCTCACCGCCTTCGTGCGCGCCACGGTGTTGGTGGCGCTGACCGATGCGGTGGGGATCGGACTCGGTGCCGTGCTGCTGGGCGTCCCGCTAGCCCTTCCGCTCGCGGTGCTGGTCTTCATCGGCGCGTTCGTGCCGATCATCGGGGCGGCAGTGTCCGGCGTCGTCGCGGTCCTCGTTGCCCTCGTGGCGCAGGGGCCCCTAGTGGCGGGTCTGATGCTGGGCGTGGTGCTGGCGGTGCAGCAGCTGGAGTCGCATGTGCTGCAACCATTTCTGATGGGCCGCTTCGTCGCTGTGCACCCACTGGTGATCATCTTGACCATCGCGGTCGGGCTGACCGCCGGCGGCGTGGCCGGGGCGCTGATCTCGGTACCGTTGGTGGCCTGCGCGCACGCTGTCGGCAAGCACGTACGCGGCACTGACCCGCAGCACGATCCCGCGCCAGATCCTGATCATGACCCGGCGTACGGCGGGAGCCCGGCGGGCGAGGCTGGCCAGGCCCGAGGCTAGCCCGCCGCCCCCGGCGCAGGCAGGTCGAGACAACCCGGCCGTCCGGGCACCCGATGCCTCGAGATCGATGGGTCGGCGGATGCCTCAGGAGACGGCGCCGCGGGCAGGCACGGCTGCGTCGGCTGCGTCGGCCACGTCTTGTCGGGTCTGCAGTCGCACCTCTGGGATGAGGCAGGCGACCGCGAGGCCCACCAGCACCACCGGCACCCCCGCCAGGAAGACATCGGCGAGGGCGTCCGCGTACGCCGTGATCACGTCGTCGCGCACCCCCGCCGGGAGCGCCCGCAGCCCCGTCAGGTCGCCACCGTCGTCGCTGACCCCGCGGGCCGCCGGCCCGAGCCCGGCCAGGTGGTGGGTGAGCCGGATGCCGAGCACCGCGCCGAACGCGGCGGTGCCGAAGGCTCCGCCCATCATCCGGAAGAAGGTCACCGCACTGGTGGCGGTGCCCATGTCGCGGCGGTCGACCGAGTTCTGCACCGCGGTGACGATGATCTGCATCGTCCCGCCCAGCCCGGCCCCCAGCACAAACAGCGAGATCGCCACCTGCCAGTACGGGGTGTCGGCGCCGAGCCGGCTCAGCAGGCTGACACCGACCAACATCGTCGCCGACCCTGCGATCGGGAACACGCGGTAGCGACCGGTCCGGGACGCCACGTAGCCGGCTGGCACCGAGGTGCAGAAGATCCCGGCGACCATCGGCAACAGGCCAAGACCGGAGTCGGTCGGTGACATGCCGAGCACGACCTGGAGGTACAGCGGGGTGAAGACCAGCGACCCGAACATCGCCATCCCGACGATGAAGCCGATTGCGTTGCAGGTGGCGAAGACCCGGTTGGCGAACAGCGCCATCGGAATGATCGGCTCGCTCGCGCGCTGCTCGACCAGCACGAACACCACCGCCAGCGCGAGCCCCCCAAGCAGCAGCGTGAGCGCTGTCGCCGACGCCCACCCATACGCCTCACCGGCCCAGGTGGTGTACAGCAGGACCGCGGTGACCGCCGCCACCACCACGGCTGCTCCGGCGTAGTCGATGCGGTGCTCGCGACGCAGGTGCGGCATCCGGAGCGCGATCGACGTGGCAACGAGCGCGAGCAAGCCGATCGGAATGTTGACCCAGAAGATCCACTGCCAGCCCGGCCCCTCTGCCAGCCACCCCCCGAGCACCGGCCCGAGCACGCTGGAGGTGCCGAACACTGCGGCGAACCAGCCCTGGTAGCGACCGCGCTCGCGCGGCGGGATCACGTCGCCGATGGTGGCCAGCGCGAGCGCGAACAGCCCACCCGCCCCGAGACCCTGCAGTGCGCGGAAGCCGATCAGCTGGACGATGTCCTGACTGAAGCCGGACAGCAGCGACCCGACCAGGAACGTCGCGATCGCCGTCTGGAAGACCGGGCGGCGCCCGTACAGGTCAGAGACCTTGCCCCACAGCGGGGTGGACGCGGTCGACGTCAGCAGGTACGCCGTCACTACCCAGCTCAGCTTGTCGAGTCCGCCGAGGTCGCTGGTGATGCTGGGCAGCGCGGTGCCGACGATGCTCTGGTCTAGGGCGGCGAGAAACATCCCTGCCATCACACCGCCGAGCACCATCATGATCTGCCGGTGCGGCAGGAACTGGGCGGCGGCGTCAGACGAGCCGCTGTCGTCTCCCGCTCTGCCTCGCACCGGGCGACTTTACGCGTCGGTTGTGCGTGCGGACGCCGAGACGGGTACAACAGGTCCAGTGAACGCGCCGGTCAGCAGTACTGAGATCCCTGCCAGTCCCGACAGCGCCAGTCCCGACAGCGCCAGTCCCGACAGCGCCAGTCCCGACAGCGCCAGTCCCGACGGGGCCGGTCGCACCAGCGACCCGGTCGGCGGGCTGGTGGTCGGCCCGGTGCAGCGGTACGCCGACGAGTCGTCGGTGACGGTGTGGGTCGAGGTGGTCCGTCCCGGTACGGTGACCGTCCGCGCCGGCGACCACGTTGCCACCGCCCGCACGTTCACCGCCCACGACCATCACTACGCGCTGGTCGACGTCACCGGCTTGGCGCCGGGCTCGCACCTTCCCTACGAGGTGCTCCTCGACGACGACCCGATCTGGCCGCCGCCGCGATCGCTGTTCCCGCCCAGCGCGCTGCGCACCCTGGACCTGTCCTCGCCGGTGCGGATCGTGTTCGGCACCTGCCGCGCCTCGGTGCCGCACGACCGCCGCACGAACCGCAGGTACGGCATCGACGTGCTGCGTGCCTTGGCGTTGCGGCTGGCCAGCGGCGGCCTGCCCGAGCCGGCGGAGGGGCACGACGTCGGTTGGCCGTCGCTGCTGCTGTTCCTCGGTGACCAGGTGTACGCCGACGAGACGTCGAACGCGATGCGCGAGTACATCTCGCACCAGCGCGACATAGAGCAGGAGCCGGGCGAGGAGCTGGCCAACTTCGGCGAGTACGCCCACCTGTACCGCCTGTCGTGGACAGAGCCCACCGTGCGGTGGGCGATGTCGACGCTGCCCAGCGCGATGATGTTCGACGACCACGACGTCCGCGACGACTGGAACACCTCGCACGCTTGGCGCGAGAAGATGCGGGCCACGGCGTGGTGGAAGGGGCGCATCGTGGCCGGCCTGTCGTCGTACTGGATCTACCAGCACCTGGGCAACCTGTCCCCGGCCGAGCGGGGCAATGACCCGGTCTGGCAGCAGGTGTGCGCGGCCGGTGACCAGGACGTCGGCACGTTGCTGGACAGCTTCGGTGCAGCCGCCGACGACAACCCAGAGGCGTACCGCTGGAGCTATCGCCGTGACCTGGGCCGGAACAGGCTGGTCGTGATCGACTCGCGGGCCGGACGGGTGACCGAGCCCGCGAACCGGGCCATACTGGACCACAAAGAGGTCAAGTGGCTGGACGCACAGCTCACCGGCGACTTCGACCACCTGCTCATCGCGACATCGGTCCCGTTCCTGCTGCCGATGGGCTTGCATCACATGGAGTCGTGGAACGAGGCGGTCGTCGCGGGGGCGTGGGGGCAGCGCGCTTCGGGTCGGGCAGAGCAGCTGCGGCAGGCTTTCGACTTGGAGCACTGGGCGGCCTTCCAGCGTACGTTCCGGCAGGTGCAACAGATGGTCGCCGAGGTCGCGTCCGGTGGGCGTGGGGAAGCTCCGGCGACCGTGCTGTTCCTGTCCGGCGACGTGCACCACTCCTACTTGGTCGAGGGTGACCTGCCGAGCGGGCCGGGCCAGTCGCGCGTGCTGCAGGCGGTGTGCTCACCTATCCGTAACCCGCTGCCGCAGGTGATGCGGTTCGTGACCGCAACGCTTGCGTACGGGGTGGCCGGCACGGTAGGGCGGGTGCTTGCCCGCAGTGCCCGGGTGGCCGAGCCGCCATGGACCTGGCGGGTCGTCGACGGGCCGTGGTTCGACAACGCGCTGGCGACTCTCGACCTGGACGGCCGCCAAGCCCTCCTGGCCTGGGAGACGGCACGGGAGGGGCCCAGCGACGATCACCTGCTGTGGTGCCCGGTGGCGCGCACCCAGCTGGTGTGAGTGGCGGGTGGGAAACGAAGGGTGCGACAGATTCGCGGCCGATGCGACGGCAATGTCTCATCACCGGTCCCCGGCCTAGGCTGAGCTGGTGTCCGTGACCCTCGCTGCCGTGCAGCGCGCCCGCGACGTCCTGGGCGAGGTCGCACTGCGCACACCGGTGGAACGCTGCCGTGCGCTGGAGCACATTGTTGGTGGCAAGGTGCTGCTCAAGTGCGAGAACTTGCAGCGCGCCGGCTCGTTCAAGATCCGCGGCGCTTACACCCGCATCGCCGGGCTGTCAGCGCAAGAGCGGGCGCTGGGGGTCGTCGCCGCCAGCGCCGGTAACCACGCCCAGGGGGTGGCGCTCGCGGCCTCGATGCTCGACACCGCCGCGACCGTGTTCATGCCGCACGGTGCCACGCTGCCCAAAGAGCGAGCCACTCGAAGCTACGGCGCGCAGGTGCACTTTTGCGGCACGACCATCGACGAGGCGCTCCAACAGGCCCATAAGTTCGCCGCCGACACCGGGGCGGTGCTGATCCACCCGTTCGACCACCCGGACGTCGTGGCCGGTCAGGGCACTCTTGGGCTCGAGATGCTCGAGCAGGTGCCGCAGGCGGCCACGATCGTGGTGCCCTGCGGCGGCGGCGGGTTGCTCGCCGGGGTAGCGATTGTGGTCAAGACGTTGCGCCCTGACGTACGGGTGGTGGGTGTGCAGGCCGAGGGTGCGGCGAGCTACCCCGCCAGCCTGGCCGCCGGGGAGCCGGTGCCGGTGAGGTCGATGGCGACCATGGCCGACGGGATCGCCGTCGGCCGCCCGGGAGATGTGCCGTTCGAGTCGGTCGCAGAGCTGGTCGACGATCTGGTGACGGTCAGCGAGGAGGCGCTGTCGCAGGCGCTGCTGCTGTTGCTGGAGCGGGCGAAGCAGGTGGTTGAGCCGGGCGGCGCCGCCGGCGTGGCGGCGCTGCTGGAGCACGGGTCGCGCGACGGGCTGTTCCCGGGTCCGGTCGTCGTGGTCCTGTCCGGCGGCAACGTCGACCCGCTGCTGCTGATCCAGGTCGTGCGGCACGGCATGGCCGCCGACGGCCGGTACCTGTCGCTGACGGTGCAGGTGCCCGACCGGCCCGGTCAGCTGGTGCGGGTGCTGAGCCTGCTTGCCGAGGCGGGGGCCAACGTGCTGGACGTGGTGCACCAGCGGGTCTCGCGGAACCTCAATGTGGACGAGGTCGAGATAGCGCTGCAGGTCGAGACGCGCGGCGGCGAGCACTGCTCGGCGGTGGTGAGTGCCCTACGCGATGCGGGGTACCCGGCGACGGTCGACTGAACGCCGCTAAGCCGTCTGACCAGTCGCCGACGGGTCAGCGCCGGCCCCGTACCGCTCCCGCCGGGCGTCGGCCTCGGCGGCCACCTTGCGGCGGACCTCGTCCATGTCCACGTCGCGAACGGACGCGATCAGCTGCTCGAGTGCCGCGGCCGGCAGGGCACCGGCCTGCGCGTGCAGCAGGATGCCGTCGCGGAAAGCCATCAGCGTGGGGATCGACCTGATGCCCAGCTGTCCAGCGAGAACCTGCTCGGCCTCGGTGTCGACCTTGCCGAAACCGATGTCCGGGTGCTGTTCCGAGGCGGACTCGTAGACCGGCCCGAACGAGCGGCACGGTCCGCACCAGGCTGCCCAGAAGTCGACCAGAACGATGCCGTCGGCGGCGATCGCCTGCTCGAACGTGTCGGTGGTCAGATCCACCGTTCCGGTGGTCGAGTCGAAGGCTGCCATGAGCCGGCCAACAGCGCCCGGACGCCCCACATTCCGGACTCAGCCGGACTCAGCTGTGGAAGGGCTCGGCCGCGACAACCTCGACCGACAGCGTCAGCCCGTTCGGAGCGGCGTACGACGCGGTGTCACCGACCCGCTTGCCGCGTATCGCGGCGCCCAGCGGGCTCTGCGGCGAGTAGACGTCGAGCGACCGGACCGACGCGTCCGTGCCGAGCAGCTCACGCGAGCCCAGCAGGAACCGCTCGGTGTCCGAGTCGTCGGCGAACCGCACCGTGACGACCATGCCCGCGTCCACCGGGTCGCCCTCGTGGGCCGCCTCGCCCACCTTGGCGCGGCGCATCATGTCCTCGAGCTGGCGGATGCGTGCCTCCGATTTCCCCTGCTCCTCTTTGGCCGCGTGGTAGCCGCCGTTCTCGCGCAGGTCGCCCTCGTCGCGCGCCTCGCCGATGCGGGCGGCCAGCTCGGCGCGCGCGGGACCCCGAAGGTGGTCCAGCTCCTCCTGGAGGCGGTCGTGCGCCTCGCGGGTGAGCCAGACGATGTCCTCCTCAGTCGGCTGGGTCACTGGTACGTGCTCCTGTTCGTGCGTCGACGCGGGCCGACGGCCCGTGGCGTTCAGGGGGTGGACCGACCGAGCCTAGCAAGGGTTCGGCCGGCGTTCAGCCTGCTGATCAGCCGGCGGAGGCCAGGCACCCGCGGACGGCGGCGGCCACCGCTCGGCGTTCAGTGGCGATCGAGACCGTGACGCGGTCCGTCCCCGCCTCCCGCCTGGCCAACTCGACCGTGCGCTCGCCGACCACCTGCTTGTCCGCGGCTTGGGCGTACACCTCGCAGGTCACCGCCGTCTCGACGGCACGGCGGAGCTCGACGGTGAGGTCGGTGCGCCGGTCGGAGACCACCTCGAAGCCTGAGACGGCGGCGTCCACGTCCGGGTTCGAACCTTTCAGGGCGGCGTCGACCAGCCAGCCGGCGGAGACGATGACGACCGCGGCCACCGCCACCGCAACGGCGACCCGGCCGGATCGCGACGGCCGTCCGTAGCGCTGTGGCATCGCGGCCCGCGCGGCAGCCGCCGGGTCGTGTCGGGCCATGCTGCATTCTGTCCCCGTGCCGTCCTCCGTGTCCGACCAGGAACCGCTGCGTCTGATGCACGTGCACGCCCATCCGGACGACGAGTCGAGCAAAGGCGCCGCGACCACCGCCCGGTACGTGTCCGAGGGGGTCGACGTGCACGTTGTGACCTGCACCGGCGGCGAACGCGGCTCGGTTCTCAACCCCGGCATGGACCGTCCCGACGTGCTCGCCAACATCACCGAGATCCGCCGGCAGGAGATGGAACGGGCCCGCGAGATCCTCGGCGTGCGCCAGGACTGGCTCGGCTTCGTGGACTCCGGCTGGCCGGAGGGGGACCCACCGCCACCGTTGCCGGACGGGTGCTTCGCAGCTCTCCCGCTGGCGCAGACGGTGCAGCCACTGGTGCGGATTATGCGCGCCTTCCGTCCGCACGTCGTCACCACGTACGACGAGAAGGGTGGTTACCCACATCCGGACCACCTGCGCTGCCACGAGGTGACGGTCGCCGCGTTCGATGTGGCCGGCGACCCGGGCGCCTACCCCGGAACCGGGTCCGCGTGGCAGCCGCTGAAGCTGTACTACCACCACAGCTTCCATCGGGCTCGCACCCAGGCGCTGCACGACGAGATGCTGCGCCGGGGGTTGGAGTCTCCGTACGCCGAACGGCTGGCGCAGTGGGAACCCGACCCGGAGCACGACGCACGGATCACCACCCGGGTGCCGTGCGCGCAGTGGTTCCCCGTGCGCGACCGGGCCCTGCTCGCGCACGCCACCCAGATCGACCCCGAGGGGGCGTGGTTCGCCTGCCCGCTGGCGGTCCACCAGGCCGCCTGGCCCACCGAGGACTACGAGCTCGTGCGCAACCACGTCCCGTCCATGGCGCTCGCGGACGCGCCGGAGGACGACCTGTTTGCGGGCGTTCGCGAGATTCGACTGGCGCTCGCCGACCGACCGCGCTAGACCCCTGCCAAGGCTGACACCGGGGTAGGACTGCCCTGCCCTGTCGTGGACGGAGGTTGGACATGGCCAACTCGAACCGAGCTCGACGGCTGCGGGTGGCCGGCGCCCTCACCGCCAACTGTGACGGCGGGCTGTGCATCGAACGGCGCGGGTCCGCCGCCATGCCGCCAGCCCGGCAGCGACCATCGCACCGCACGTGAGCGAGCTGTTCAGTGGCTGTGGCCCCGGGGCACCGCCGAACTGCACCCCGGGCCGGGTGATCCGGGTCGAGCCCGATGGAGACCGCTCGCGGCTCAAGGTGCCGTTCCCGGCCGGCATCGTCGCCCGTGGCGACCGGGTGCTTGTGGCGGCCTGGTCGATCGCCCCGAAGAACGGCGCCTTCGGCGGTGGTGCGCAGACCAGCGGGCAGATCCGGAAGCTGAACTTCGACGCCCGGTAGTCGGACGAGACGATGAGGCACTCCCGTCGTCATGGCGACGGAGATGCCCATCGTCGGCCCGGGGCATGATGGGGGTGTGACCCTCCTCGTGCTCGCCGAGGTCGACCCCGACCAGGTTCGGCCAGGGGTGTTGGGCCTGGTTGTCGTCCTCGCCTTGGTGGTCGCCACCGCACTGCTGCTGCGCAGCTTCGTCAAGC
>Ga0183260_10004224_pt1 | contig 11445 bp, 9 predicted proteins | sample AntDrymUQ4972206_2_FD_129768 | JGI IMG/M metagenome (GOLD analysis project Ga0183260, IMG submission 129768) | Polar desert sand microbial communities from Dry Valleys, Antarctica - metaG UQ497 (22.06) (version 2) (version 2) | ecosystem: Environmental > Terrestrial > Soil > Desert | place...
CCGCGACGATCGTGGTCCCGTGCGGGGCAAGACCGGCGGCGTTCCCCTCGGGCAGCGCACGAAGGCTCGGCAGCAGGTCCGGAGCCTGACCGGCGAGGAAGTCTGCGAACGACGAGGTGCCGGGGGCCAGGAACGCCGCGGGCAGACGGGAGCCGGTCATCAGGGCCTACTCGCCACCCTTCTGGATGAAGGACTTCACGAAGTCCTCCGCATTGGTCTCGAGCACGTCGTCGATCTCGTCGAGGATGGCATCGATGTCCTCGTCGAGCTGTTCCTTGCGCTCGACGGCGTCCACGCTGCGCGCGACCTCGGTGGACTCCTCGGACTCGGAGGCCTTCTTCGGTTGCTTCTGCTCCTGTGGCATGAACGTCTCCTCGGCAGCGTGGTGGTCTCGACGAGCTCGACCAGCGTTCTTTGCAGACCCTACCGAGTCAGTGCCTCGAACAAGGCCTCTGCCGTCTCACAACGGTCGAGCAGCTCACCGACATGTGCCCGGCTGCCTCGCATCGGGTCCACGGTCGGCACACGCTGGAGGGACTCCCGGCCGGGCAGGTCGAAGATCACCGAGTCCCACGAGGCTGCAGCGATCTGGTCTGAGTACTTCTCCAGGCACCGGCCCCGGAAATAAGCGCGGGTGTCCTCCGGGGGGTGGTGCATGGCCGCTGACACCTCCTCGTCGGTGATCAGCCGGTCCATCCGGTCGAGCCGGACCAGGCGGTGGTAGAGCCCCTTGTCGGGCCGGACATCGGAGTACTGCAGGTCGATGAGCTGGAGCTTCGCGTCGTCCCAGTCCAGATCGTCCCGGTCGCGGAACTGGTTCAGCAGCTGGAGCTTGGCGACCCAGTCGAGCTCACGTGCGCACAAGAACGGATCGGTCTCGAGACGGTCCAGCACCGATTCCCAGCGGGCAAGGACGTCCGTGGTCTGCACGTCGGCGTCGGCGCCGTACCTGTCCTCGACGTACTTCTTCGCCAGGTCGAGATACTCCATCTGCAGCTGTACGGCGGTCAGCGTCCGCCCGTCGACGGTGAGCAGATGTCGCAACGACGGGTCGTGCGACACAGCGTGCAGCGAGCGCACAGGCTGGTCGACGGCGAGGCTGCCGGAGACGAACCGGTCCTCGATCATCGCCAGCACCAGCGAGGTGGTGCCCACTTTGAGGTAGGTGGAGATCTCGGCGAGGTTGGCGTCGCCGATGATCACATGCAGTCTGCGGTACTTGTCGGGGTCGGCGTGCGGTTCGTCCCGCGTGTTGATGATCGGCCGCTTGAGAGTCGTCTCGAGGCCGACCTCGACCTCGAAGTAGTCGGCGCGCTGGCTGAGCTGGAAGCCGTCCTCCCGCCCGTCCTGGCCGACCCCGACCCGGCCGGCGCCGCACACGACCTGGCGACTGACGAAGAACGGGGTGAGGTGACGCACGATGTCCGCGAACGGGGTGCTACGCCGCATCAGGTAGTTCTCGTGGGAGCCGTACGACGCACCCTTGTTGTCGGTGTTGTTCTTGTAGAGCCGCAGAGGCGCCGCTCCGGGCACCGCCGAGGCGAAGCGACTCGCGTCGAGGATGATCTGGTCGCCAGCCTTCTCCCACTTCACCACGTCGCGAGGGTTCGTGCACTCGGGCGTGGAGTACTCCGGATGCGCGTGGTCGACGTAGAGCCGGGCCCCGTTGGTCAAGATGATGTTGGCGAGGCCGAGGTCCTCATCGGTGAGTTGTGATGCGTCGGCCGCCTGGCGGGACATGTCGAAGCCGCGAGCATCCCGAAGTGGCGACTCCTCTTCGAAGTCCCAGCGGGCTCGTCGCGCCTTGAGGGTGGCACTGGCGTAGGCGTTCACGACCTGCGAAGACGCCATCATCGGGTTCGCAGTGGGCTGTCCCTGGACCGAGATCCCGAACTCCGACTCGGTGCCCATGACCCGTCGAACACTCATGCCAGGAGTCTACGTGGCGGTTCGGACGGGTCGTCGTACGCCGCTTCCCGACCAGTCAGTCCTTGTGCTCGCGCCCGCTCCGATGTCGGATGTCCGCCGACGCGGGAGCGTCGAAGTGCTGACTTTCCGGCCGGATCAGCGGCATGGCAACGTCCGGCTTCGGATTGCGGAGCGTTTCGTCACTGGGCAATCTAGCGATGCTCGAGCGCCAAGCCCAGACAACAGCCGCGACGACGAGCACGAGGACCACGGTGATGATCAGTCCGGTCATGTCCCCTCCTGAGGTAGAAGATGATCCGGTTCTTCCTCGAGGTTACACGGGGGGTCAGTGGCGACCCGGGCGGAACTTGCCGAACAGGAAGAGCAGGATGACGACGACGATGACGATGATGATGATGGTTCTCAAGGGGGTTCCCTCCAGGTTGGCTGACTTGGTACTACCCCGAGCACCCGAACACAAACACGCGCCCCAGGGGGGACCAGGTGCGGACGTCAATGATTCGGCCGGTGACGGGACCCGTTGACCGCCGCCGCGTGAGCGGCGTTGACAGCCGCAATGCCGAGCCACGCGATGCCGAGGCCGGGCAGGTCGGCGAGCGCTGCTGAGATCGCCGTGATCGGGATGCCGACACCCAAGGAGACGACGCCCAGCACGAGCTGGCGCTTGCCGGCCTCCGCCACGAGCCGATCGGCCCGGTCGAGACCGTCCGTCCGGCCGGAGACCCGCCGCTCGACCACCTTCTCGATCCGGTCGGCGAAAGATGAGACGAGCGCGTCGTCGTACGTCGGACCGAGCTCGTGCCGGGTCTCGAGCAATGCCTGGACATCCTGGCGCTCGATCTCGTCCTCGGCCACGCTTGACCTAGAGGTACTGGCCGGTGTTGGACACCGTGTCGATCGAGCGACCCGGCTCCGTGCCCTGCTTGCCGGTGATCAACGTGCGGATGAACACGATCCGTTCGCCCTTCTTGCCCGAGATCCGCGCCCAGTCGTCGGGGTTGGTGGTGTTCGGGAGATCCTCGTTCTCCTTGAACTCGTCGACGCACGCCTGGAGCAGGTGAGTGACGCGTAGACCCTTCTGGTTGTGGTCCAGCAGGTCCTTGATCGCCATCTTCTTCGCCCGGTCCACGATGTTCTGGATCATTGCGCCTGAGTTGAAGTCCTTGAAGTACAGGACCTCCTTGTCCCCGTTGGCGTAGGTCACCTCCAGGAAACGGTTCTCCTCCGTCTCGGTGTACATCCGCTCGACCGCGGCCCGGATCATCCCGGCGACACACGCGTCCCGGGCGCCTCCGAACTCGGCGAGGTCGTCGGCGTGCAGCGGCAGCTCAGGGATCAGGTACTTGGAGAAGATGTCGCGTGCGGACTCCGCGTCGGGCCGCTCGATCTTGATCTTCACGTCGAGTCGGCCGGGTCGCAGGATCGCAGGGTCGATCATGTCCTCGCGGTTGGAGGCACCTATCACCAGCACGTTCTCCAGCGCCTCGACTCCGTCGATCTCGCTGAGCAGCTGCGGGACGATGGTGTTCTCCACGTCCGAGGAGACACCCGACCCGCGGGTGCGGAACAACGAGTCCATCTCATCGAAGAAGACGATCACCGGCGTGCCCATGCTGGCCTTCTCCCGGGCTCGCTGGAACACGAGCCGGATGTGGCGTTCGGTCTCGCCGACGTACTTGTTCAGCAGCTCGGGGCCCTTGATGTTGAGGAAGTAGGACTTCCCCTCCTGGCCGGTCTTGGCAGCCACCTTCTTGGCCAGGGAGTTCGCGACGGCTTTGGCGATCAGGGTCTTGCCGCAACCGGGAGGACCGTAGAGCAGCACGCCCTTCGGGGGCTTGAGCCGATGCTCGGTAAACAGCTCGGGGTGCAGGTAGGGCAGCTCCACCGCGTCACGGATCTGCTCGATCTGGTTGATCAACCCACCGATGGACTCGTAGTCGATGTCCGGGACCTCTTCAAGCACGAGCTCCTCGACCTCGGACTTGGGGACCTTCTCATAGACGTAGCCGGCCCGTGCGTCGAGCAGCAGCGAGTCGCCCGCACGGATCTGGATCTGCCTGAGCGGCTCCGCGATGCGGACCACCCGCTCCTCGTCTGCGTTGGCAATGACCAGCACCCGGTCGCCGTCGGCAAGGACCTCCTTGAGCATCACGACCTCGCCGACCTTCTCGAAGTCGAGGGCGGCCACGACGTTCAGGGCCTCGTTCAGCATGACCTCCTGGCCGCGCTGCAGCTCGTCGAGATCGATCGACGGGCTCACGTTGACCCGCAGCTTGCGGCCCCCGGTGAAGACGTCGATGGAGTCGTCCTCGTTGCGGGCGAGGAACGTGCCGAACCCGGCCGGCGGCTGGGCGAGCCGGTCGACCTCCTCCTTGAGGGTGGTGATCTGGTCGCGAGCCTCGCGCAGGGTCTGGGCTAGGCGTTCGTTCTGCGCGGTGAGGGCGGCCAGCGAGCGCTGGGTGTCGATGAGCCGCTGCTCGACGAGTCGGGAGTGGACGGGACTCTCGGCGAGCCGTCGGCGCAGGTCGCTCACCTCGTCCTGGAGGAACCCGAGCTGGCTCTCGAGCTCGCCGGGCGTACGGGATCCGGACCTTCTGGACTCGTTGTCCGATGCGGGCACGACTCTCACCTCCACGGCATGGGTGCGCTTAGCCTGGCCTTGACACTACCTGCGGGTCGAAGCGATCGCAGGTAGTGAGTGAGCACGTGTCGATAACCATTTGGAGCGGCTGTCACGGGCGTTGTCCGCCGCCGCAGCTCAGTCCTCGAAGCGCTCCTCGGCCACCGTCGGCGGCAACCCCGCGGGGCGTGGGCCGCTGTAGTCGACCCCGTAGGCCCCCGGCGCTGGGCGCCGCTTCTTCGGCGGGACCTGCTCCCCCGGAGTCATCCGGCGAGCGGTGACCAGGAATCCGGTGTGCCCGATCATCTTGTGCCCCGGCCGGACGGCGAGACCCTCCACGTGCCAGTCGCGCACCAGCGTCTCCCACGGTTGCGGCTCGGTGAAACCGCCGTGCGCCCGGATCGTCTCGACGGTGCGTCCGAGCTGGGTGGTGGTGGCGACGTACGCACACAGGATCCCGCCCGGGCAGAGGGCCTCCGCCACCGTGTCCACGCACTCCCAGGGAGCCAGCATGTCCAGGATCACCCGGTCGACCGAGCCGTCCTCCTCGGCCAGCGAGTCGACGAGGTCACCGACCGTGAGCTGCCACGCGGGGTGCCGGCCGGAGAAGAACTGGTCGACGTTCTGCGCGGCGACGTCGGCGAACTCCTGGCGACGCTCGTACGACGACACCCGGCCGCCCGGCCCCGCCGCCCGCAGCAAGGAGCACGTCAAGGCACCGGATCCGACGCCGGCCTCGACCACGTGGGCGCCAGGGAAGATGTCGGCCATCGCGACGATCTGAGCCGCGTCCTTGGGGTAGACCACCGCCGCTCCTCGCGGCATCGAGACGACGAACTCGCTGAGCAGGGGACGAAAGACGAGATACTCCCCGCCCGCCGAGGACGTGAGGGCGAACCCTTCGGGCCGTCCGATCAGGTCGTCATGGTCGAGGCTGCCGCGATTGGTGAAGAACTGCTTGCCCGCCTCGAGGCAGATGTTGTGCCGGCGACCCTTGGTGTCGGTGAGCCGGACCCACTCGCCGGCGCGCAACGGACCGCGGTGGACTCCCGACCACGACTCGTGGGAGGCGTCCTGGGACGGGCTCGGCGCAGGCATGGCGGCGAGCCTATCCGTGGCGAAATGCTGGAGCTCAGGAGGAGGCCGCGAAGGCGCGGTCGACGTCCTCGGTGACCAGGACGCCGAAGAGTCGGCCGTCGGACTCCACGAGCAGGTACTCCGACGCAGGGGTGCGCTGCATGGCCCGGATCAGCGGCTCCCCCGAGATGTCGGCGGGCAGTGAGAGGCCCTGCTCGACGGTGCGCGAGACCGCGCTGACCGGGAGCCACGGTCGCCGCTCCTCAGGCGTGGCCAGGACGGCTGCCTCGCTGACGACGCCCGTGGGCGCTCCCGAGAGGTCGAGGACGACGATGCTGCCAGCCTCCTGGTCCTGCGCCCGACGCACCGCCTCGCCGAGCGGGAGGTCGTGCGGCACCGAGAGCGTGCGTCGGGCCAGGCTTCGTGCCGAGAGCGCGGGGAGACGGCGACGTACCTTGCCCGACAGGATCGCTGAGCTCGCACCACCCCACAGGAACGTCGCTATCACGAAGGCCAGGATGTAGTCCGTGACGGACGTCGGCGTTCCGGTCGCGATCTGGCGTCCGAGCGGGTAGGCGAGCGCGGCTCCGGCCGCGACCCGGCCGCCCCAGCCGGCCACGATGGTCGCCCGGTGCGGGTCACCGGTCGCCTTCCAGACGCCTGCACGAAGGACCCGACCGCCATCCAGGGGCAGACCCGGGACGAGGTTGAGCACGCCGACGATCAGATTGGCCCCGGCCAACATCTCCACTGCGAGCCGCAGCAGCCCGTCAGGCGTCACCGGGCGCAGCAGCAGGAAGACCAGGCCCAAGCCCAGTGACGTCAACGGACCCACGACCGAGACACCGAACTCGCGACCGGGAGTGTCCGGCTCGCCGTCGATCTCGGTGACGCCGCCCAGGAAGTGCAGGGTGATCGAGCGGACCGGCAGGCCGTAGCGGCGCGCCATCAATGCGTGCGACATCTCGTGCAGCAGCACGGAGAGATAGAGAAGCACTGCGAAGGCGATCCCCGCCACGTAGCGCCAAGCCCCCAGACCGGGGGCGACCTGCTCGACGGCCGGCGCGACCAGCACCGCGATCAGGACGGCCACGATCAGCCAGGACGACCGAACGAGCACGTCCACACCGGCGATCCGGCCGATCCTGAGGGTGCCCCGCTCGCGCCGCGCGTCTGTCGCAGGTGTTGGGTCTGGCACGTCCCCAAAGTATCGCGACCGCGTGTGAGCGGTTCTGTCGGCGCGGTTCTGTCGGCGCGGTCGCCTAGGGTTTGCACCATGAGTAGTCACGTGATGGAAGCCACTGTCGTCGATGGCGTCGACGTGCTCGGTTCGCTCTCTCCCAGCCGGGCCTCGGACTTCATGACGTGTCCGTTGCTGTTCCGGTTCCGGACCGTTGACAAGCTGCCGGAGCCGTCCTCGCCCGACGCCGTCCGGGGCACCGTCGTACACAAGGTGCTGGAGGACCTCTTCGACCTTCCGGCCGACGACCGCACCCCGGCTCAGGCCGCCCTGATGCTGCAACCCGCCTGGGAGGCTGTCCTCGAGGCGGATCCGGGGATCGCGGAGATGTTCGGCGCGGAAGGGCCAGAGGTCGGAGCTTGGCTGGCGTCCTGCCGGAAGTCCCTCGACCGGTACTTCACCCTGGAGGACCCGACCCGCCTCGAGCCGTCCGAGCGCGAGATGTACGTCGAGACACTGCTGGAGTCCAAGCTCCTGCTGCGTGGCTTCATCGACCGGCTCGACGTCGCCCCGACCGGAGAGATCCGGGTGGTCGACTACAAGACCGGCCGCTCGCCGCACGAGGCGTTCGAGGCCAAGGCCCTGTTCCAGATGAAGTTCTACGCCCTCGTCATCTGGCGCATGCGAGGGGTGGTTCCGCGGATGTTGCAGCTGATCTATCTCGGCAACGGAGAGGTGCTGCGCTACTCACCCGACGAGCGCGACCTGCTCGCCACCGAGCGCAAGGTCGAGGCCTTGTGGGCGGCCATCGGCAGGGCCCAGCTGTCGGGTGACTTCCGGCCCCGCAAGAGCGCGCTTTGTGGTTGGTGCGCCCACCAATCGCTCTGTCCGGAATGGGGCGGAACGCCTCCCCCGCTGCCCGTCGTGGGCAAGCCCGACCGGTCCTAGGACCAGCGGGACAGCGCGGGCAGGTCGAAGAGAGACGTGGCACTCATGCCGAAGAGCGTGTCGACGAGGACCCGGCCGGGCCCCTCTACCACCGGCACGTGGTTGGGCACCACCAGCACGGTGCATCCGGCTGCCACCGCGGACCGCGTGCCGGTGTTGGAGTCCTCGATCGCCAGCGTGTCGGCCGCTGAGACCCCGAGCAGAGAGATGGCCCTGAGGTACGCCTCGGGGTGCGGCTTGCCCTGGCTGACCGCGTCACCGGTGACCACGACCTCGAACGTGCCCTCGGGCAGCCGTTCCAGGATCGGCAGGACGAACCTCCGGTAGGACATGGTGACCAGGCCACAGCGCACGCCGTGGGCCCGTAGGTCCGCGAGAAGCTCGGCCGCCCCCCGCTGCCACGGCACGGTCCGCTGCACACGGGCAACCACCTTGTCCAGGAGCTGCTCCACGATCTGGGCGGGCTCGACGTCGATGTCGGCGTGCTCGCGGATGTACCGGCCGCTGTCCAGCAGGTCGCTGCCGACCAGGTTCAGTGCGTGCTCGTGGCTCCACGAGCCCCCGTGCTCCTCGACCAGCTCGAACTCCGCCTCGATCCAGTAGGGCTCGGTGTCGACCAGGGTGCCGTCCAGGTCCCACAGGACGGCCGCCGGGAATCCCATCAGTCCTCGGGTTCGTAGCCGAGGTTGGGAGACAGCCAACGCTCGGCCTCCCTGAGCCCGAGGCCCTTGCGGGCGGCGTACTCCTCGACCTGGTCCTTGGCGAGTCGGCCGACGACGAAGTACTGGGACTGCGGGTGGGAGAAGTACAAGCCGCTGACCGAGGCGCCGGGCCACATCGCCATGCTCTCGGTCAGTGACAAGCCGGTGGCCTCCTCCGCGTCGAGGAGCGTCCACAGCTTCAGCTTCTCGGTGTGATCAGGGCACGCCGGATAGCCGGGTGCCGGACGGATGCCGTCATAGGTCTCTCTGAGCAGCGCTTCGCTGTCCAGGTGCTCATCGGCTGCATAGCCCCAGAACTCCTTGCGCACCCGCTCGTGCAGGCGCTCGGCGAACGCCTCGGCCAGCCGGTCGGCCAGCGACTCGAGCAGGATCGCTGAGTAGTCGTCGAGCTCCTCCTTGAACTCCGTCGCCTTCTCCGCCGACCCGATGCCGGCGGTGACCGCAAAGGCTCCGACGTAGTCCTGGAGGCCACTGTGCTTCGGGGCCACGAAGTCGCCGAGGGACCGGTTGGGAACACCTTCGCGGTGCCGGCCCTGCTGGCGGAGGTTGCACAACGTGCTGAGCACCTCCTCGCGCGAGTCGTCGGAGTACACCTCGATGTCGTCACCGGTCGCGTTGGCGGGGAACAGCCCGATCACCGCGCGCGCCTCTAGCCAGCGCTCCTCGATGATCTGGTCCAGCATCGCGTGGGCGTCCTCCCACAGCTTTCGCGCCGTCTCCCCCGAGGATGGGTTGTTCAGCAGATCAGGGAACCGGCCCTTCATCTCCCAGGCGTTGAAGAACGGCTGCCAGTCGATGTAGCGACGCAGCTCGGTGAGGTCGTAGTGCGTGAAGGTTCGCACGAAGTGCGGAACCGGGTCACCTGCTCGCTCGCCTGGTCGGTGCGACCAGACGTCGCCTGCCCGCGCCTGCAGGGCTCGGGGTTTCGGCGGGTGGTAGCCGGCCCACTCGATCGGCGTGGCGTTTGCCCGGGCGTCCGCCAGGGTTGCCAGCGGCCGGTCCTGGCTCTTCGCAGCATGTCGTGCCCTGATCGAGTCGAAGTCGGCCCGCACCGACTCCAGCAGCGCCGGTCGGCGCTCGTCGGAGAGCAGCGTAGAGGCGACGGGGACCGACCGCGAGGCGTCCTTCACCCAGACGACCGGCCCGTGGTACTTCGGGTCCACCCTGACGGCGGTGTGGGCGCGCGAGGTGGTGGCACCACCGATCAGCAGCGGGATGTCGAGGCCCTGCCGCTCCATCTCCGCTGCCAGGTTCACCATCTCGTCGAGCGAGGGTGTGATCAGGCCGGAGAGCCCGATGATGTCCGCGCCGACCTCCCTGGCGGTGTCGAGGATCTTCTGCGCCGGCACCATGACGCCGAGGTCCACGACCTCGTAGTTGTTGCACTGCAGCACGACGCCGACGATGTTCTTCCCGATGTCGTGCACGTCCCCCTTCACCGTGGCCATCACGATGGTCCCTCGCTTGATGGCCACGTCCCCGGGCTTCTTCTCCGCCTCGATGAAGGGAATGAGGTGGGCGACGGACTTCTTCATTACCCGTGCGGACTTCACGACCTGAGGGAGGAACATCTTGCCGTCGCCGAACAGGTCGCCCACGACGTTCATCCCGTCCATCAACGGTCCCTCGATGACCTCGATCGGTCGACCGCCCCGCGCGGCGATCTCGACGCGGAGCTGCTCTGTGTCGGACTCGGCGAACTCGTCGATCCCCTTCACCAGGGCATGGGTGATCCGCTCGCTCACCGGCAGGCCCCGCCACTCCTCGTCGGCAACCTCACGGACGCTTCCGTCGCCGGCGAAGTCGGGTGCGACCTCGAGCAACCTCTCGGTGCTGTCCGGACGGCGGTTGAGGACGACGTCCTCGATGCGCTCCCTCAGGTCGGGGTCGATCTCGTCATAGATGACAAGCGCTCCTGCGTTGACGATGCCCATGTCCATGCCGGCCCTGATGGCATGGAAGAGGAAGGCCGCGTGGATCGCCTCGCGCACCGGATTGTTGCCGCGGAAGGAGAAGGACACGTTCGAGACCCCGCCGGACACCAACGCACCCGGGAGATGCTCCTTGATCCATCGGGTGGCCTCGATGAAGTCGAGACCGTACTCCGCGTGCTCCTCGATCCCGGTGGCGACCGCGAAGACGTTCGGGTCGAAGATCAGGTCGTGAGCCGGGAAGCCGACCTCGTCGATGAGGATGTCGTACGCCCGGCGGCAGATCGCCGTGCGCCGCTCGAGGTTGTCTGCCTGACCGTCCTCGTCGAAGGCCATGACGACGACGGCGGCGCCGTACTTCCGGCACAACCTGGCCTGCGCGACGAACTTCTCCTCACCCTCCTTCAGCGAGATCGAGTTCACTATCGCCTTGCCCTGCGTGCACCTGAGCCCAGCCTCGATGACCTCCCACTTGGAGGAGTCGATCATCAACGGCACCCGACAGATGTCGGGCTCGGTAGCGATGAGCTTGACGAAGCGATCCATCGCGGCGACGCCGTCGATCATCCCTTCATCCATGTTGACGTCGATCACCTGCGCGCCGGACTCGACCTGCTGGCGGGCCACCGACAGGGCAGTGCCGTAGTCGCCCTCCTTGATCAGTCGGCGGAAGCGGGCCGAGCCGGTGATGTTGGTCCGCTCACCAACGTTGACGAACAGGGAGTCCGCGTCGATCGTGAGCGGCTCGAGTCCGGAGAGCCGACAAGCCGGGTCGACCGTTGCCGGTGCCCGGGGTTTCTTGCCCTTGACCGCTGACGCGATCGCCGAGACGTGAGCCGGTGTCGTGCCGCAACAGCCGCCGAGCAGGTTCACCAGACCGCTCGTGGCGAACTCCTCGAGGACCTGGGCGGTCTGCTCGGGAGCCTCGTCGTACTCACCGAAGGCGTTGGGCAGCCCGGCGTTCGGGTAGCTGGACACGAAGCAGTCGGCCAGCCGGGACAGTTCCGCGATGTAGGGCCGCATGTCGGCGGCCCCGAG
>Ga0183260_10004225_pt1 | contig 11445 bp, 8 predicted proteins | sample AntDrymUQ4972206_2_FD_129768 | JGI IMG/M metagenome (GOLD analysis project Ga0183260, IMG submission 129768) | Polar desert sand microbial communities from Dry Valleys, Antarctica - metaG UQ497 (22.06) (version 2) (version 2) | ecosystem: Environmental > Terrestrial > Soil > Desert | place...
TACAGGAAGGCTAGGCCCAGGCCAACCTGACCGTGCGCGAGACGCTGGCGCTGTGGTCGGCGTACTACCCGCGGCCCAAGCCGATCGCCGAGACGATCGCGCTCGTGGGGCTGGAGGAGAAGGCCGACGACCGCGTCGGGCGGCTGTCGGGCGGGCAGCGCCGGCGCCTGGACGTCGGCCTGGCGCTGATCGGCGACCCCGAGCTGATCTTCCTCGACGAGCCCACGACGGGCTTCGATCCCGCCGCGCGCCGGGCGGCATGGGCGGTCATCGCCGGCCTGCGCGAGCTGGGCAAGACGATCTTCCTCACGACGCACTACCTCGACGAGGCGCAGGCGCTCGCCGACCGCGTGGCGATCATCAAGGCGGGCACGATCGTGGCGCAGGGCCCGCCGCAGTCGCTCGGCGCGGGCGCCGCCGCGACGGTCACCGAGGTCGCGTTCCGGCCGCCGGCGGGCATCGCGCTGCGCGACCTGCCCGGCGGGCCGGCGATGGAGCTCGGCGCCGACGGCGTCGCGCGGCTGCGCAGGGAGCTGCCGACGCGCCTGCTGGCGGAGCTCTGCGGCTGGGCGGCCGCGCAGGGCGTCGAGCTCGAGCGCCTGGAGGTCACGCGCCCGACGCTCGAGGACGTCTACCTCGAGCTCATCGAGTCCGACGCGACGGTGCCGCCCGCATGAGGGGCCTGCGCAGCTTCCCGATGCAGTTTCGCTCGGACCTGAAGGTCTTCGTCCGCAGCCCGGCCGCGCTGTTCTTCACGGCGATCCTCCCCGTGATCTTCCTGACGATGTTCGTCGCGATCTTCGGCAACTCGCCGGCCGGCGGGGACTACGGCGACATCCGGATCTCGACGCTGCAGGTGCCGGCCTTCATCGCGCTCGCGGTGGTCTCGGCGTCGTTCGTCAGCCTCGCGATCGGGCTGACCAACGTGCGCGAGAACGGCGTGCTCAAGCGCGTCCGCGCCACCCCGGCCGCGCCCGGGATCGTCTTCGCGGGCAGGATCGGCACCGCGATCGTGAGCGCCGTCACCGTCACCGCGATCCTGTGCGCGATCGGCGGCCTGGCATTCGGCGTGACGCTGCCGACGACGACGCTGCCGGCCCTGGTGGTGACGCTGATCGTCGGCGCGGGCGCGTTCTGCGCGCTGGGCATCGCGTACACGCGGCTGATTCCCAACGACGACGCCGCGCCGGCGATGACCAACGCCGTCGTGCTGCCGCTGTACTTCATCTCGGGTGTCTTCGTGCCCGTCAGCCAGCTGCCTGACGGGTTGCGCCGCGTCGCCGGCGTGCTGCCCGTCCAGCCGTTCGTCGACGCGCTGACCGTGACCTTCGACCCGCGCACGACGGGTATGGGCTTCGAGGTCTCCGATCTGCTGATCGTCGCCGCGTGGGGCGTCCTGGGCCTGGTGCTGGCGGTGCGCACCTTCGTGTGGACGCCGCGCCAGCAGGCGGGCTAGTACCAGCCGACCGCCTACTCGTCGGGCCAGCGGCCGTGCTCGTCGAAGTAGACGCGCGCGGCCTCCTCCTCGTCGCGCTCACGGTCGCCGCTGACGCCGACGCGGTACAGGACGTTGAGCAGCAGGATCGACGCCGCGAAGCCGATCCCCATGGCGAAGCCCTCCAGGCCGTTGATCGACTGGTTGAAGACCAGGACGAGCACGCCCGCGACCGCGATCGCCCCCGGCACGCCGTAGCGCACGAAGAGCATCGTGTTGGAGCTGCGCCTGGGCGCGTCGGCCGCCACGTCGTCTGGCATACCCGCGTTCGTACCCGGCGCCCTGCCCGATCGCACTCGCCGGCTCAGGCCGCCGCCTTGCCGACCTCGAGGCCCTGCGCGTACCCGCCCGCCAGGACGTCCTCGCGCCGCTCGGCGTCCATGAGGTTCGGGGCCATCACGCGGGCGATCTCCTGCGCGGGCCCGAGCATCCGCACCTTCGCGCCGCGGCTGCGCAGCGCGAGCGTCTCCAGGGCCGCGGTGCTGCCGGCGATCGCGCGCAGCAGCCCGAAGGCTGAGGCCATCGCGATGTCCAGGCTCATGATCGGGTTCAGGCACAGGACCTGCGTCGCGCGGCCCGCGGGCGCGATGTCGAGGTTCGTGTTGCTCCAGACGCCGCCGTCGACGTACTCGCGCTCGCCGATCTTCACCGGCGCGAAGATCCACGGCACCGAGCACGACGCCTGCACGGCCTGGGCGACCGTCGCCTCGGGTGCGCCGGGCGCGCCGAAGACGACGCGGCGCCCGTTGCCGCGATCCACCGCGACGACCCGCAGGCGCCCGTCCCAGCGCGCGGCGGAGCGGTCGATACCGTCGCGCATCGCCTCGAGCGAGGTGTCCGTGCCCGGGGCGCGCCCGAGCAGCGCGGCGCGCAGCGCGGTGCTGCCGTTGGAGCCGGCGGCGAGCGCCATCGGCGCCAGCGGCGTGGCGGCGGCGCCGGCGATGCGCACGGCCTCGCGCCCGAGACTCTGCAGGATCGAGCGCGGCAGCGGCAGCCACTGCGCGGCGAGCCCCGAGGAGGTCTCCGAGGCGACGTCGCTCGTCGTGTCGCCGGACGGCAGGCCCAGCTGCGTCCCCTGCCGGCGCGGCCTGCGCGGCCGCTGGCCCGCGACGAGGGCCGCCGCGACCAGCGCGCCCGCGGAGGTTCCGACGAGCGCTTCCGTCGTGCGGAAGTCGTGTCCCGTGGCGTCCTCGATTCCCGCGAGCAACCCGCTCATCCACGCCTCGCCCAGCGTTCCGCCGCTGGCGAGCACGAGGACATCGGGCGGCAGGAGGGGCAGTTCGGCCACGGTAGAGAGGAGGCTACTGCCGGACCCCGAGGAGGTCGCGCAGCGCGCGCCGGGAGCGGACCATTGATACACCGCCGTCCTGGCTATCGTGCATCCTGCGACTACTGTGCAGGGCCCGCGTGCGCCGCATTGAAAACACCATCGACCTCTCCTAACCTTCGCCCACGAGCCAGGGCCTATGGCTGATACCGGAACAGGACGATCCGACCGAGACAAGGACGCCGACGTGCGGGAGCATGACGTCGCGTCGCGCACGCACCAGAGCCCGGCAGCGGGAGGTGGTCGACGTGGCGCGGCCTCACCGGAGCGCCTGTTGCGAGGTCCTACCTCGTTCGGCGCACTGCGTATGGCCAGCGCCGTTCACTGGCTCGGCAGATCCGCGCCATGGACGTCGGCCGAGGATCAGGAGGCCGCGCACGACACCGGCCTGGACGTCGCGTACCGCACACCGCGCCAGATGCCCGAGCCGGCGCCGGTCTCGCGGCGCCGCCGGCGCGGGACGCTGCTGCTGGCGCTCGACCTCTTCACCCTCAGCCTGGCGGTCGCCGCCAACGCGCTCGGGGCGTCGGCGGCCGGCGCGGCGGTCGGGCCCTCGATCTGGCTGGTGCTCTATCTCGGCCTGACGATCGCGGTGATCGCCGTGCGGCACGGCTACCGCTTCCGGCTGAAGACCTCGCCCTTCGAGTACGTCGGCCAGATCCTCGGGGCGACGGCGGTGGCGGCGACCCTGATCATCACCGCACGCGTCGTCCTGAGCCCCGATCCGGACGCCGCCGCGCAGGTCGTCCGCATCTGGGCCTTCTCGACCGTCTACCTCATCAGCGGACGGGTGGCCGCCGAGCTGGCGGCGCGGCGCACCGTCGGCGCCGCGCTCAACACGCTCATCATCGGCTCGGGCGAGATCGGCAACACGCTCGCGCGCCGCCTCAAGGAGCGTCCCGAGCTGGGCCTGCGCCCGATCGGCTTCCTCGACAACGACCCGCTGATCGACCGCGGCGCCGACCACAACGGCGTGCCGGTGCTGGGCGCCAGCTGGGACCTCGAGGACGTCGTGCGCGAGCACGCCGTGGAGCACGTCATCGTCGCGTTCTCCAACGCGCCCCACCACGTCATGCTGAGCCTCGTCCGGCGCTGTCGCGCGCTGGACCTCGACGTGTCGCTCGTGCCGCGCCTGTTCGAGGAGATGTCGCGGCGCGTGACGATCGAGCACGTCGGCGGGATCGCGCTCGCCCGCGTCGACCGCACCGACTCGCGCGGCTGGCAGTTCGAGTGCAAGTACGCGATCGACCGGATCCTCGGCGTGACGCTGCTCGCGCTGGCCGCGCCGCTGATGGCGTCGGTCGCCTTGGCGGTGAAGCTCAGCTCCCCGGGCCCCGTGTTCTTCCGCCAGCGGCGCGTCGGCCTCGACGACCGCGAGTTCGACATCCTGAAGTTCCGCACGATGCGCGTCGGCGGCGATCGCCAGGTCGAGGCCGCGGAGTGGATCGCCCAGGCCCTCGGCGACGAGGCCGCGCTGGCGGCGCGGACGGAGGATCGGCGCACCGCGGTGGGCCGCTTCCTGCGGCGCACGTCGCTGGACGAGCTGCCGCAGATGCTGAACATCGTCCGCGGCGAGATGTCGTTCATCGGGCCCCGTCCCGAGCGCACCGCGCCCGCCAGCACGTTCGGTCAGCACGTCTACCGTTACGGTGACCGGCACAGGGTGAAGTCCGGTCTGACAGGCTGGGCACAGGTAAACGGTCTGCGCGGTCAGACCTCACTGCAGGATCGGATCGAATGGGACAACGTCTACATCGAGAATTGGAGTCCCTGGTTCGATCTCAAGATCCTGCTGCTGACGCCGGGCGCCATCCTGCGCTACGACGATCGCTAGTGCACGTGGCCGGAAGTTCTGCACGGATCGGGCGCCCGGAAAACGCGCAGAACTTGTGGACGCGTGTACTAGCTTCCTTCTCCGTGCGCACGCTGCTCTCGGCGACGCTGGTCGTGATCGCCTGGCTTGCCAGCGTCGGCCCCGCCGGGGCGCATACCGGACATGAGCAGGGCGCGGCCCCCGCGACCGGCGAGGCCGCTCACGCCCAGGCCCACGCCCGCACGCGCGCGCTGCAGGACGTGGTCCGCAGGCGCTGGGCGCGGCTCACGCCCGCACAGCGCGAGCAGCGCAGGGTGCGTGTGGCGCGCGAGACGCGGGCGCTCAACGCGCGGCTGGCCGGCCAGCGCGACGACGTCGGCTACTGGGACCAGACGCTTCACCCGTTGCCCGAGTACGCGATCAACACGATCATGCTGCCGACGAACAAGGTCCTCATCTTCGGCCGCGAGCCGCTCGTCGGCGGCACGCGCTCCAACCGCGGGTCGGCTCGTCTGTTCGATCCGCTGACGGGCGCGTCGAGCGATGTGCCGCCACCGCCGGTCCCCGAGAACCAGGACATGCCGGCGCCGCTGTTCTGCGCCGGCCAGACGTTGCTGTCCGACGGACGGGTGCTGATCGCGGGTGGCAACCTCGCCGATCCCGGCCCCGGCCGGCCGCACTTCTCAGGCCTGACGCGCACGTTCATCTTCAATCCCTGGACGGAGTCGTGGGATCCCAGCCCGGCGATGACGCACGGGCGCTGGTACCCGACGCTGACGCGGCTGTCCAGCGGGGACGTGCTGATCGCCGGCGGCCTCGACGAGAACGGCCAGGCGCGTCGCAACGGCGAGCTCGACATCCTGCGCCCGGGCGAGGACCTCGCCTCGCCGCTGCAGCCGCTGACGCCGTACCCGGCGGGCGAGCGTAGCGACCCGGCCGAGACGACCACGCCGGATCTCGACCCGGCGGCGCAGTTCGGCATCTCGCTGTACCCGTACATGTACGTCCTGCCCGACGGCAACGTCGGGCTCGCCGGCCCCGGCAAGCAGGACTCCGCGATCCTCGACACGGCGACCGCGCTGGACCGCGACGCGCCACCCGGCTCCGCGTGGACGCAGGTCCCGCCGGAGCGCTGGCCGTCGCAGACCCACCAGGGCGGCACGGGGGCGTTGGAGCCGGCCACCGGCGCGTTCGCAGGCTCGTGGCGCATGCTCGCGATGGCCGGCGCCGACGACGCCGGCAGCGGCTTTCACCTCGGCAGGAAGACCGTCGACCGGCTCGACGCCAGCGCGCCCGGGGGCGTGCTCGGTTGGACGCACGACCCGCAGGACGACCTCAACCGCGCGCGCTTCTACCCCAACAACGTGCTGCTGCCCGACGGCGGCATCGTCGTCGTCGGCGGCGGGGTGGGGGCCGACTACCGCGCGGCGGGCTCGCCGGAGGATCCCTTGGCCGCCGGCAACTACTACATCGGCGAGCCTCCGCCCCCGCCGGGCCAGACGATCGTCGATCCGCCGGTCGACCGCAAGCGGGTCGAGCTGCGCCGCCCGGACGAGCGGACATGGCGCCTGGGCGCCGCGCAGCAGGAATGGCGCACGTACCACTCGACCGCCTGGCTGCTGCCCGACGGGCGGGTCGTCTCGGCCGGCGACGACGGCAACATGAAGCTCACCCCCGACCGCGACAACGCCGAGATCTATTGGCCGCCGTACCTCTTCGACGGTGACACCTGCGCGCCGCGCCCGGTGATCCGCGGCGTCGGCGCGGCAGGCCCGCCGCCGGCCGGGGCGCGCCAGTGGGCGACGCTGACCTACGGCGAGCGCTTCGGCATCTTCAGCGAGCACGCACAGTCCGGCATGCGGGCGATGCTCGTCGCGCCGGCGGCGACGACCCATGGCGTCGACATGAACCAGCGGGTGGTCCCGCTCGCGCTGGACACCGTGCCGGGCGGCGGGCTGAACGCGACGATGCCGGCGAACGCCAACATCGCGGCGCCCGGCTACTACATGCTCTTCGTCGTCGACGCGGACGGCACGCCGTCGGTGGCGCGCTGGGTCCATGTGCTGCCGGCGGGCGCGGCCGCCGCCGAGCGTGGTGGTGCGATCCCGGCGCTGGTCACCGCGGCCTGGCCGGACCCGCAGCCGCGTGCCTGCGAGGGCCCGCCCCCGCCGGCTCCGACCGGCCCTTCGTCGCCTCCCGCCGGTTCGCCGCGCGCGGCGAAGCAGCCCGCCAAGCTCGCGCTGCGGCGCGCGACCATCCACCGCGCCAGCCGGCGCCTCGACGTGCTGGCGCCGATCAGCGCGCTCGCCTCCGGTCGCGTCCAGGTCGTGCTGCGCGCCGCCGGCCGGAACACGCGCCTGTCAAGCCCGATCGACGCCCGCAAGCGCCGCGTCCGCGTGCTGCGCCGGATCCCCGCCGCGCAGGCGCGGCTCGGCACCGGCATCCTGACGATGAACTACAAGGGCAACGCCGCGACGTTGCCGCAGACGGTCCGGTTGCGGGCCGCGGCCCGCCCCGCCGTGCTGGTCGCCCGGCGCCCGACGCTCAGCGCCCAGGGCCGGCTACGTGCCTCCGGCACGGTCAGCCGGCGCGCCCGTGGCGTCGTGCGGATCGAGCTGCAGTTCGCGACCGCCACGCGCACACGCACGCTCGAGTTCCGGGCACCGATCCGCAGGGGTCGCTGGGCGCTGAGCGTGCAGCTCACGCGCGCCGCCCGCGCCGAGGTCGGCGACCGCCTGGGCACGGTGCACGCCTCCACGCTCTTCACCGGCTACGCGCCGCGGCGGATGCGCGGCGAGATGCGCTCCCATCAGGTGCTCGGCGCTCCCTGAGGTCCGCCGCGCGTCGTGGCGGCGGTGACATAGTCGCGCTCCCGTGGCCGGCGCTCCGGCGAGACCGTGCCCGCCGCCGGGCTCGTGGCGGGCGCACGCAGGCCCGCCGACAGCATCACGCCGATCCCCAGCCCCAGGGCGGCCGCGAGTCGGTACTTCTCGAACAGCGACTCCGCCATCGCCTTGCCGAGGAGCCCGGCGACCGCGGCGCCGACGCCGAGCGCGAAGGCCGCCGTGCGGTCGGACGGGCGCGACAGCCAGGCGCGCGCGGTGGCGCTCGCCGACATGGCGAACGCGAGCGCGAACAGCGCGAGGCCGACGGCGCCGGAGCGCAGCAGCAGGTCGCCGAAGATGTTGTGCGTCAGGTCGGTCTTCTTGAAGAAGAAGTAGCCCTCGTCCCAGAAGACGTACTCGTACCCGAGCCCGTGCCCGTAGACCGGTCGCTCGGCGATCAGGGGCGCGGCCGCCGCCCATTGGTTGAGCCGGTCCTTGGTCGTGAGCACCTCCTCGTAGGACCCGAACGTCGTGCTCAGCTGGTCCTGCAGCGGGAGCTTGACCGTGCGGTTGCCGACGATCGCCGGCACCGTGCTGAGCGCCAGCAGGCCGACGACCGCGAGCGCGGCCAGCCCCGCCTCCGTGGGCGTGACCCGCAGGCGGCGGGGTGACAGTGCCATCGCCACCGCGACGATCGCCACCGCGACGCCGAGCGCGAGGAACGCGGCGCGCTGATCGGCGAACGCGGGGGTGACGAGCAGCACGAGTGCGATCGCCAGCAGCGGCCCCCGGCGGGCCTCTGCCAGCAGCCCGGTCGCGAGCCCGATCACGCCGAGCCCGCTGAACATCGTCGCCGCGTCGGAGCCCAGGACGCCGAAGTTCTCCAACGGCAGCAGCGGTAGGTTCGCGTAGATGCCGACGCCGGCGAGATCGGTCGCGATCAGCCCCATCGCCAGGACCGCCGTGCAGCCCAGGGCGCGCTCCAGTCGCCGGCCGGCGACGTACTGCTCGAGCGGGACGCCGCTCGCCACGAGGAACGCGCCGACGTAGATGATCGCCTTGCCCTCGTAGGCGATCAGCGACAGCGAGTTGCCCTCGTACACGCCGACGATGCCCGCCGTCGCCAGCCATGCGAGCCACGCGAGCCACAGCAGCGCGATCGGGCTGCCCGGCGTCCGCGGCCGGTGCAGAAGGCGCGCGATGATCGCGACGGGGATGAGGATGTCCAGCAGCCGGAAGGACTGGTCGCGGTACTCGGGGTGAAAGAGCCCGACCGGAACCTCGTTCTGATCCTGGTAGATCACCGTGTCGAGCAGCACGAAGGCCAGGACGGTCGCGACGACGGTGACGCTGCGACCGCTGCGCTCCAGCCGGCCGAACCAGACGAACAGCCCGCCGACGAGGATGAGGGCCGCGAGCGCGGTCATCGCGATGCCGGGCCGGCCTCGCGGCTCAGGCGCGCCGCTTGGCCTGCCGGGTCCGGACCTTCTCCGGACCCAGCGCGTTGCCGGGCGGGGCCTGCTTGGCGGGCGGCGGGGCCTCGGCGGGCGCCGGGGCCTTCGCCTTCCGCTTGGCGGGGGCGGGCGTGTACAGGTAGCTCTCGCGCCCGCGCGTGTCGGCGACGGTGACGCGGTTGAGCACGACGCCCAGCAGCGGTGTTCCGGTGAGCTCGATGTCGGCCAGCGCCGCGTCGATGTCGGCCGGCCGGCGCTTGCGGAAGTCGGCGACGAGCAGCACCGCGTCGGCCTCGCCGACGACCGCCGTCGTCTCGGCGGTGAAGAGCGGTGGCGCGTCGATCAGGACGACGTGGTCGCCGAGCACCGACAGCACGAGCGCCATGGCGTGCTGGGTGATCTCCGCCGGGTGGCGGGTCGGCGGCCCGTGCCCGGCGGCGACGACGTCGAGCGACGCCAGCCGCGTGCCCTGCAGCACGCCCGCCACGGTCTTGCCGTCGGCGATGTCCGCCAGCCCGGGTTCGAGCGAGCAGCCCAGCAGCGCGTGGATGCGGGGGCGGCGCATGTCGCAGTCGACGACGGTGACGTGCCGTCCGTGGGCGGCCAGCGCGCAGGCGAGGTGGGCGGCGACGGTGGTCTTGCCCTCCGCCTTGCTCCACGAGGTCACGACGATCGACATCGCGGCGCCCTCCCCCTGCTCGGCGACGCGCTGCACGACGCGCGCCTCCAGGCTGCGGAAGGCCTCGCGCAGCTCGCCCGGCTCGTCGCCGTCCAGCAACCCGCGGGCGATCTGCTTGTCGCGCTTGGCCGCCTGGGGAATCTCGCCGAGCACGTCATGGCCGTAGCGCGCGCGGAACTGCCCGGCGCGCGGGATCGTCGGTAGCAGACGGTGCAGCGCCGCGGCGGCGAGGACCGCGAGGATCAGCCCCAGCACGAGCGATCCGATGAGCAGCGGCGGCGTGCGGCTGGCCTTGACCGACGAGGCGGAGCCGGGCGGGCTGACGACGTTGACGCGGAAGCGGTCTGACCGCGGCTCCTGCACGAGCCGCTGGGCGGCGATCTGCGCGGCGTCGACGGCGTTGCGCGGCGTCGAGCCCTCGACCGTGACGTCGATGATCGCGGTGCCGGGCTCGTGCACGGCCTTGATCTCCAGCGGCGCATTGCGCGTGCCGGACAGCATGCGCGCCCGCACGCTCTGCTCGAACGTGGGGGAGACCAGCCGCGCGATCGTCGGGGGGATCGTGAGCTGGATTGCCTGCTGGGTCTCGAAGCCGACGCTCTGCGAGATCGGCTCGACCGAGACGACGGCGCTCGTGCGGTAGCGCTCGGCCGGCAGCACGGCGGCGCCGACGCCGGCCGCGAAGGTCGCCACGAAGAGCCCGATCGCCAGCAGCCGGAAGCGACGCAGTGCTGCGGCGAGGTCAGCGAGGGTCACGCGGGTATCGTGACAGAGGGTGCCGGCGGCACGGCACCCGCGGCGCGCTCGTAGACGTCTCGTGTCTGCGCCGCCATCCGCTCCACGCTGAACAGCTCCGCGGCCCGCGCCCGCCCGCGCTCGGCGATCTGCGCCCGCCGCGCCGGGTCCGCCGCCAGCGCACCGACGGCCGCTCCGAGCGCATCCGCGTCGTCGCGGGGGACGAGCACGCCCGCGTCGCCGACGACGCCCCGCACGCCGTCGATGTCCGCCCCGACGACCGGGACGCCGGCGTGCAGCGCCTCGATCGGGACGAGCGGCAGGCCTTCGAAGCGCGACGGCGCGGCGAGCACGTCGAACGCGCACAGGATCGCGCCGGCGTCGGCCCGCGCGCCCAGCAGCCGCACGCCGTGGCGGCGTGCGAGCAGCTCCAGCTGCGGGCGCGCGGGACCGTCGCCGACGATCACCACGTGGGCGCCGGCGCAGCGCTCGCGAATCGCCGGGGCGGCGCGGCACAGGACGTCCCAGCCCTTCTGCTCGGACAGCCGCCCGATCCCGCCGACGAGCACGGCGTCCGCGGGCACGCCGATCATCGCCCGGGTGCCGGGGGCCGGACGGGGCGCGGGCCGGCCGTTGGGTACCACGGTCGCCTCCACGCCCAGCCCGCGCAGGTGAGCGGCGATCGCCGGGGCCACCGCGATCACGCCGTCGGCGCGCCGCAGCGCCCAGCCGCTGAGCACCTCGTGGCGGCGCGTGCGGCCGTCGAGCGCGAGGTGCACGGTGACGACGAGCGGCCGGCGGACCGCGCGCGCCGCCAGGATCGCCGCCAGCCCGTCGCCCTGATCGGTCGCGTTGACGTGCACGATCGCCGGGTCCAGCGCGCGCAGCGTCGCGGCCAGCCGGCGCACGGCGCTCGCCCGCGGGATGCGGGTCAGGCCGGCGATCCGCGCGACCCGCGCCCCGGCCGCCGTGAGCCGTCGCGTCGCCTCCTCGCCGGTCTGCTCGCCGACAAGGGCGACGAACTCGCGCTCGTGCACGAGCGCGGCGACGAGCGTGGCGAGGTAGACCTCCGCTCCCCCGAACCCGATCGCGTCGGAGACGAGCACGATCGGGCGCA
>Ga0183260_10004226_pt1 | contig 11444 bp, 9 predicted proteins | sample AntDrymUQ4972206_2_FD_129768 | JGI IMG/M metagenome (GOLD analysis project Ga0183260, IMG submission 129768) | Polar desert sand microbial communities from Dry Valleys, Antarctica - metaG UQ497 (22.06) (version 2) (version 2) | ecosystem: Environmental > Terrestrial > Soil > Desert | place...
CCGGCGTCAACGGGCCGTAGATCTGGCGGGACGTATACTTGCGCGTCCCGAGCATCATCAGGCTCCAGTCGTCGCGCGCCTTCGACATCTCTCCGGACTCGACGACTTCCTGCACCATCTGCGGCGGGATGAACCAGAACCCTTCCCGGTCCGCCAGCACCACGTCCCCTGGCATCACGACGGCGTTGCCGATGCGCACGGGGATGTTGATGCCCGTCACCATGACGCGCATGTTCTGCGTCGGCAGCGAGTTCTTGAAGTAGGCCTGGATCCCTGCGTCGGCGATTCGATCGAGCCAGTAGACACCGCCGTCCACGATCATGCCGTTCCCGGTGGTGGTGTGGATGTAGTGCGCCAGCTTGTTGCCCACGAAGTTCCACTCGGCTCCGAACACATCCGCCACGATGACGTCACCGGGCTGCAGCATGTCGATGGCCGTCTGGTTCCGGGCGGCCGTCGTGCCCTTCGCCTTGGCGTCCGCTTCGTCAACCTCGGCGATGTCGCCTCGCAGCGGCATGAACTGCACCGTCAGCACGCGCCCGACCATCTTCTTGCCAGGCTGAACCACTCTCCAGCCTTCGAGGGGCACGAACTGGTTGGGAAAACCTCTTGCGGGGAGGACCGCCTGCACTTCTTCCGCGATCAGTCCCGTCATTCGCTGCAACAGGTCGTCCGGCACCTTTGGCCTGCCGTCGGGGAAGCGGTCGTACGGATTCTTCCTCGTGTACTTCACCAGCTGCTGTGGCGTCCACTGGAACAATTGGGCGGAGGCGACGTCCGCCAACAGGAGGGTGGCCGCAGCGGCGAAGAATACGATGATCGCGCCTGCTCTGCTCATGGTGATCCTTGCTTGAACCTCAAACCTCAAATCTCAAACCTCCAATCCGGCCTCTGCTCGGAAGTGTGCGGTTTGAACTTTGATGTTTGCAGTTGCCTTACGTCACTTTAGTCTTGAAGTAAGCGAGCGTCTTCTGAAGGCCCTCGTCGAGCGGCACCTTCGGCTCCCAGCCGAGGAGGGTGCGGGCGCGCGTGATGTCGGGCTTGCGGACCTTCGGGTCGTCCTCCGGCAGGGGACGGTAGACGATCTGGCTCTTCGAACCTGAGATGTCGATGATCGCGCGGGCGATCTCCTCGATCGTCATCTCGTGGGGGTTGCCGATGTTGACCGGGTCGTGAACGTCGGACTCCATCAGCCGCAGGATTCCGTCCACCAGGTCAGTGACGTAGCAGAAGCTTCGCGTCTGGGAGCCACTCCCGAAGATCGTCACGTCTTCGTTCTTGAGCGCCTGGCTCATGAACGCGGGGACGGCGCGGCCGTCTCTCACCCGCATCCGTGGACCGTAGGTGTTGAAGATGCGGACGATCTTCGCGTCCAGCCCGTGATACCGGCGGTACGCGGTCGTCATCGCCTCGGCGAAGCGCTTGGCCTCGTCATAGACTCCGCGCGGACCGATCGGATTGACGTTGCCCCAGTAGGTTTCCTTCTGCGGATGCTCCAGCGGATCGCCGTAGACCTCGGACGTCGACGCCAGCACGAAGCGCGCGTTCTTGGCTTTGGCCAGTCCGAGCGCCTTATGCGTGCCGAGCGCGCCAACCTTCAGCGTCGGGATCGGCAGCTCGAGGTAATCGATCGGGCTCGCCGGGCTCGCCCAGTGCAGCACGGCGTGCACGGGACCCTCGACGTAGATGTAGTTGGTGACGTCGTGCTTGATGAACGTGAAGTCACGGTTCGCAAGGTGCGCGATGTTGGCCGTGTCGCCCGTCAGCAGGTTGTCGATCCCGATCACCGAATAGCCTCGATCGAGCAGCGTTTCCGAGAGATGTGAGCCGATGAAGCCGGCCGCGCCGGTAATGACAACGCGCTTAGAAGGCATGGCGATGGAATCCACGGATGACGGTCAGCCACATGATCTTGAGATCGAGGCCCACGGACCAGTTTTCGATGTAGTAAAGGTCGTATTCGATGCGCTTTTCGAGCGACGTGTTACCGCGCCAGCCGTTGACCTGGGCCCAGCCGGTGATGCCCGCCTTGACCTTGTGACGCAGCATGTATTGCGGGATGCGGTGCTTGAACTGCTCGACGAAGTAAGGACGCTCAGGACGCGGGCCGACGATCGACATGTCGCCGCGCAGCACGTTCCAGAGCTGCGGCAGTTCGTCGAGATCGAGCTTCCGCAGCCACTTGCCGACCGGCGTGCAGCGTGGATCCTCGTCGCGCGCCCAGACCGGACCAGTGTCATCCTCCGCTCCGACATACATCGAGCGGAACTTGTAGACGTGGAACGCCTTACCGTCGAGGCCCATGCGCTCCTGCGTGTAGAACACGACGCCCTTGGAGGAGTAACGAATCAGCGCCGCGATCGACAGGTAGAGCGGCGACAGGAGCAGCAGGGCCGAGCCCGAAAGCGAGACGTCGATCAGCCGCTTGAGGATGCTGTTGAAGCCGCGCAGCGGAACGTCGTTGAGGCTGATGATCGGCACGCCGTCGAGATTCTCGAGGCGCGCTCGCAGTGCGATGAACTGGAGCAGGTCCGGGACGACATGCACGTCCACGCCCTCGCGGTTGGTCGCCTCGACAAGACCGAGCATCTTGACGTGCTCCTCGAGCGGGAGCGCCACGTAGACGTGATCGATCTTTTCGCGACGGATGATCTCGTCGGTTTCAGGCAGCGTCCCGAGTAGCGGGAGACCGCGATAGCCGATGTGATCGCCGGCGGCGCGATCGTCCACGAAGCCGACGACCTGGAAGCCGAGCTCGCGATGCTGCAGGACCTTGTCGGCCACCATGCGTCCGAGGTCTCCGGCGCCGGCAATCAGCACGCGCTTCAGGCCGATGCCGGCCTTCCAGCGGCGCTCCAGTGCCTCGCGGACGATCTCCCGCGACAGATAGGTCAGGGCAACGTTGACGAGAACGAACAAGCCCCAGACGCCCTGCGCTATTTCGTACGCGCCGGCATCCTTGGCCGCATCCGACAGCCAATAGGTGCGGTAGTAGAGCGTCCCGCCAACGCTGAGCACGACCGCGAGCACGGTCCCGACGAACACGGCAAAAAAATCGTCGACGCGGGATCGGCCGCGGCGCAGCCGGTAGATCCCCTGCATGTGGAATGCGACCGGGACGATCGCGCCGATGATCGGCAGCAGCGTCAGATACTCGCCAAAGGGCGGGATCCCTTTCGGAACCGGCAGGCCCGAGTGGAAGCGAACCCAATAGGCGATCAGGAACGCTGCCATCGCCAGCACCGCGTCGCTGACGATGTAGAAGAAAACGAGGAGCCGGTTGTAACGGCGCATCATCTGGCGTGGCCCCGCTCGACGTGATCGCCTGGGGCCTGGCTCCGCTTCACCTGATCGCCAGGGGCCTGGCTCCGGGCTTCATCAACCGCAGCCTGGAAGTTCGCCTTGAACGCAGCGATGGAGAATCGTTCAGCGTTGGTCCTGATCGCGTCAGACTGAAGGCGTCCGCCGGCAACTCCCGCGACAGCGTCGGCAAAGGCCACGGCCGAACTGTCACTCACGAGCGCGCCGGTGATGCCGTCGATGACCGTCTCGCGGGCGCCCCCTTCTGCGAAGGCGACGACCGGGGTACCACAAGCCTGGGCCTCGACCGGGACGATCCCGAAATCCTCAGTGCCTGGCAGCAGCACAGCGCCCGCGCCGCGATAGAGCTCGCGGATCTCCTCATCGGTTCGCCACCCCAGGAACTCGACCGAAGCGCCCGCCGCGGACGCGCGGAGACGCGCCTCTTCGGGACCTTGCCCAACGATCCGCAGCGGTATCCCGGTCAGGCGCGACGCCTCGATAGCAACATCAATTCGTTTGTAGGGAACGAGAGCGGACACCACGAGCGCACCACTTCGATTTGTGGCCCGTCCGGCCGCCGGACGGTAGAAGTCGGTGTCCACGGGAGGATACACAACGCTCGACCTGCAATTATAGTATCGGCCGATTCTCCCCGCAACATATTGACTATTCGCGAGAAAGCGGTCGACGCGGTGCGCGGTTGACGCGTCCCACCGGGCCAGCCCAGCCATGACCGGACGCAGCGCCCGGCTCGGCCACTCGCCGACCTGTTCGGCGCCGAAATAGGCGCCGAACTGATCCCAGGCATATCGCATCGGCGAATGGCAATAGCAGACGTGACTGGCGTCCCCCCTGGTGATGACGGATTTCACCGCGCAGTGGCTGCTGCTGAGGACGAGGTCATAGTCGTCGAGGTCGAAGGTTTCGACCGCAGCGGGGTAGAGCGGCAGGTAGTGACGATACCAGCGCGCCGCCCGGGGCAGACGTTGAGCAAAGGAGGTGCGGATTGGGTGTGATTCGATCCGTTCCGAGACGCTCCCCGGCACGCGGACCAGGGTGAACAGCGTCGCGCCCGGGTACAGTTCGCAGATGGCTTCGAGGACCTTCTCGCCGCCGCGCATGCCGGTCAGCCAGTCGTGAACGATCGCCACCCGCCGCGCCGGGAGGGCGCGACCACCCGGGCCTGGGTTCACGATTCGATGACCTCGGTGTAGATCGCCCTGACGCGCTGAACTGAACGTTCCCAGGAGAACACCTTGACCCGGGCCAGCCCCCTGGTTCGCAGGTCCGCGCGCAAGTGCTCATCACTGAGCACACGGCGCATCGCGTCGGCGATCGCGGACGGCTCATACGGATCGATGAGGACGGCCGCATCGCCCACGACTTCAGGCAGCGACGATACGTTCGAGGTAATCACCGGCGTGCCCGCGGCCATCGCCTCGAGTGGCGGCAACCCGAATCCTTCGTAGAGTGACGGAAAGACAAACACCCGCGCCAGGCGATAGAGGCAGGCGAGAGTCTTGTCCGGAACGAACCCGAAGAAGCGAACGTGCTGGTGCAGCTTGTGGCGATGCACCGCGCGACGAAGCGCGGCGTACTTCGAGATTTCGTCGCCGATGATCAGCAGCTTGACGTTGTCCATGCCACCACCGCGGCGCAGCATCTGGAATGCGTCGATGAGGCGCTCGAGATTCTTGTGCGGCTTGATGTTGCCGGCGTAAAGGACGAACGGATCGTTCAGCTGATAGCGCTCCCGAACCTGCGCCACCTCCGCGTCCGTCGGCGCTTCGCCGAGCCGCTCGTCGATCGCGTTGTAGATCACATCGATGCGCGACTCCGGTATCCGGAAGTACCGCAGGATGTCGCGCTTGGACGTCTCTGAGACCGTGAGCACTCGGGACGCGCGGTGCGTCGCGATCCACAGCGAGCTGCGCGCGTAGACGTACGCGAGCCGGTGGGGAAGGTACTGCGGAAAGCGCAGGTGGATGCAGTCGTGGATCGTGACGACCGACTTGCACCGGATGAGCGGCGGCAGCACGTAGTGCGGGGCGTGGAACAGGTCGACCTTCTCGCGACGCAGGTCGAGCGGGATCGTCAACTGTTCGCGAAGCGAGTAGTTGGCGGACCAGTCCGGCACCGTGCGGAAGTTGTCGCCCAGCTCCGTGCCGATCTCGATGTCGGCCGGTTGCACGATCAGGACGTAGTCAGTCGTGCGATCGATGCGCGCGAGATTCCGCACCAAATTGCGGATGTAGGTTCCGATCCCGTAATCGCGCAGCTTCCGCGCATCGATGGCAATTCGCACTCAGGAGAATCTTATCAAGGGCGCTCGCCCTTCAGACGAAGATACGCCCTCAGCACGGGCACCATCCGGGGGTGGTGCTTTTGATAGAAGGCGAGGTGACTGCGCCGGTATGCCGCGTTCGACTGCTGGACCGCGGTGGCGCGTGAGCGCCCGCGCAAGTGGACGATTTCGGCGGCCGGTGAGAAGAGCACTTTCCAGCCGCTCGCGCGGACGCTGGCGCAGAAGTCAACGTCCTCGGTGTAGAGGAAGAAGCGCTCGTCGAGCAGCCCAGCGTCCTCCGCGACCCGGCGGCGAACGAGCAGGCAGGCCCCGCTGACCCAGTCCACGAACTGCTCGCGCCTCGTGGTTCGCTCGACCCATCTGGTCACCGGTCCAAACCTCCGGTTGTGGAGCGCCAGGACGACCTTCTGCCGCAACTCGCCGAGCGGCGAGATCATCGGTCCGAATGAAAGCTCAGTGCGGCCCGCGCCGTCGACCAGGCGCGGCCCGGCGACACCGGCTTCAGGGCGCGCTTCCAGACGGGCGATCAGCGCATCGAGCGCGCCGGCGCCGACCACGGTGTCGTTGTTCAGCAGGACCAGCAGCTCGCCGCTGGATGCGCGGATCCCGGCATTGTTGCCGGCCGAGAAGCCGACGTTCTCCCTGAGCTTGACGAGCCGCACGCCCGCGAACTGCGTCGCGTGTGCGTCGCTGCCGTCCGTCGAGGCGTTATCAACGACGATGACTTCAGTGGACGCTTGCGACGGATGCACGGCGAGCGATGCGAGGCAGCGCTGCAGGTGCTCGCCGCCGTTGAAGTTGACGATGATGATCGAGAGGCGTGGGTTCACCTGGGCACGATCCTCTCGATCGCCGCCAGCGTCCTCGTCGCCGCATCGTCCCAGGAATAGCGGGCGAGAATCTCGGGCGCGCGCGCGAGCTGCGCGGCGGCCGCCTCCGGCGACGTCAACAGCTGCGTGAGGGCGTTGGCGGTCGCTTCGATGTCGCCCGCCGGGACGAGCAGGGCGGCGTCACCATACACCTCTCGCGCAACCGGCGTATCGAGCGCCACCACCGGCACACCGGCGGCGAGCGCCTCGAGCGGCGTAAGGCCGAAGCCCTCGTACTCGGACAGGAACCCGAAGGCGGACGCCGTCGCGTATAACGCTCCGAGTTCGGCGTCGGGCACGTACTGACTAAGTCGCACGCGCGCGATGACACCATGCGCTGCCGCGACGGCGGCGAGATCCTGTCTCGGCAACGTTCGATCTGATCCCACGATCACGAGCTGCGCGTCGGGCACCGCTCGTACCGTCCTCGCGAACGCGGCAATCAGGTCGGGCAGACGTCGCCGATTGAAGATTGACCCCGTATAGAGGACGAGCGGTTGGCGGCGGACGGCCACGCCGGCGGGGGGGCGAGAGACACCATAGGTCACCACCTCGAGTCGGCTTCCGGGCACTCCATAGAGTTCCTGGATTTCGCGCGAAGAGAACGCCGAGCCTGTCAGCACGACTCCGGCCCGGCGTGCGGCCGAACGCGTGATCCAGCGCCGACGGGTCCCTTCACGCCACGAGAACCACTCGGGATGACGGCTGAACGAGACGTCGTGGATCGCAACCGCGAGCGGCATCCCCAGACGAAGTGGCGCCGTGTATGCCGGCGCAAAGAAGACGTCCGGCTTGTCGCGCGCCACCGCGCCGCTCAGCGTCGTCTGCTCCCAGAGAGTTCCTCGCCCGCCGCCAAGGACCCGCGTTTCCACGCCGGCAAAGGAGATCTTCAGCGGCTCGGGCGTGTAGAGAATGAATCGCCGCGCGGCCGCGTCCGCTCTCCCCGTCCATCGCTGCAGAAGCTCGCCGAGGTAGCGGCCAACGCCAGTGGTCTCACCGAGCAGCTCACGCGCATCGATGCCGATCCGAATCTGTTTCACCGCACCGCCCGTCGCGCGATCGCACCGCGGAAGGCTTCGAGCAGAAGATCCGCGGACGCGCCCCACTCGAAATGCTTCGCCCGTTCCAGACCGCGCTTGGCGAGGTCACGCCGCAGGTCGCCGTCGTCCAGCAGCCGCCGCATCGCGTCCGCAAGGAGGGTAGCGTTGTCGGCATCCACCAGGAGTCCGGCGTCCCCAATCACTTCGGGGAGTGATCCTCTCGCCGCCGCTACGACCGGCAGGCCGACAGTCATGGCTTCGAGTGCCGGGATGCCAAAGCCTTCGTCGGTGGATGCGATCACCAGTAAGGAGGCTTCGCGGTAGAGGCGTTTGCGCTGCTCGTCGGTCACATAGCCGAAGAACAGGACGCGGTCGCGGAGCAGCGCCTTGTCGTCCGGACTGAGGATGCTTTCCTCGGGGACGGTCATCCGTCCGGCAAAGAGCAGCGGCGGCACGCCTGGATCTCGCTCCACCATGGCACGGTACGCCTTGATGATCGCGCCGACGTTCTTGCGGGGCTCGATGGTTCCCATGTGGAGGATTGGCCCCGGCGCGGCCGGTTCGGATCGAGGATGCCAGCGGGGCGCACCCGGGTAGCACACCGTGATCTTGTCGAGTGGAACCTGCAGCCTGGAGTTCACAAGGCCACGCGTGTATTCGGAATTCACGACGATCCCGTCAGCCGCCCGCGCATGCTTGGCAGCGAGGGCTGGGTAGTCGCGCCGGACTTCGGCAGCCGTCGCTTCAGGATGATCCAGGAAGAAGAGGTCGTGGATCGTGACGACCTGGGCGGCCCACTTGGACGGCATCAACAGCGGGTGAAGCGACCAGACGACCTCGGCGTCCGAACCGAGAGTTTCAACCGGCGGCCACCCGGCACGATGCCAGGCCAGGTTGAGGAGCTTGACCGGGATCGGCAGGTCGAGCCGCCCGGCGCCCGGTACCGCGTCTTTGGCCAGGCGGTCCTTCCAGGAACTCGAGAACAGCGTCACCGAACGATTCCGCCCCGATCGCGCGACCATCGCCTCGGCCAGGTGGTGCGCGTACTCGCCAACCCCTGTCCTTTGGCGCAGGGCCGGACGATAGTCGAGAAGGATGCGCAAACGCGCCGGATGGTACCACACCGTCGAACCCGGTCGGAGGAGGTCCCGCAGGAGCACAAATCCTTAGGCTTCAACGAATTGACAGCCTTTTTTCGGCTGTGCTAGGTTTAGGGTTTTGTAGCAAGCGGAGAACCTCACCAGATGAAAATCGCGGTCGTGGGAAGTGGCTACGTCGGCCTGGTCGCAGGCGCCTGCCTTGCGGAAAATGGAAATGAAGTCGTCTGCATCGACAAGGACCCGGCCAAGGTCAAGAAGCTGCAGCGCGGCCAGATCCCGATCTACGAGCCTGGCCTCGAAGAGATGGTCCGGCGGAATCGGGCTGAGAAGCGGCTGACGTTTACGACCAACCTGCCTCGCGGCATCCGCGCGTCGCAGATCATCTTCGTCGCCGTCGGCACCCCAACGGGGGAGGACGGCTCCGCGGATCTTAAGCACGTCCTCGAGGTGGCCCGCGAAACCGCCCGGGCCATGAACGGCTACAAAGTCATCGTCAACAAGAGCACGGTGCCGGTTGGGACGGCCGCCAAGGTCCGCGAGATCGTTCAGCGCGGGACGAAGCACCCGTTCAGCGTGGTCAGCAACCCCGAGTTCCTGAAGCAGGGGGCCGCGATCGACGACTTCATGAAGCCGGACCGGGTCGTCATAGGCGCTGAGGATTCACGCGCTGCCGAGTTGATGCAGGAGCTCTACGCTCCGTTCACCCGGACCGGCGCGCCGATCATGCTCATGGACTGCGCCAGCGCCGAGCTCTGCAAATACGCCGCGAACGCAATGCTCGCGACGCGGATCTCGTTCATGAACGAAGTGGCAAACGTCTGCGAGGCGATGGGGGCGGACGTCGACCAGGTCCGCAAGGCGGTCGCAGCGGACCGTCGCATCGGTCCATCGTTCCTGTTCCCCGGAGTGGGCTACGGCGGCAGCTGCTTCCCGAAGGACGTCAAAGCCATGCTCCGCTTCGCGCAGGGCGCCAAATACGATTTTCAGATCCTGAAGTCGGTCGAGGCGGTGAACGAGAAGCAGAAGCTCCGCCTCCTCGGGAAGCTGCGCGCGCACTTCGGATCGCTGAAAGGCAAACGGATCGCCGTTTGGGGCCTTGCGTTCAAGCCGCGCACCGACGACATGCGCGAAGCGCCGGCGGTTCCGCTCATCAATGGTCTGCTGGCTGCAGGCGCCACGGTCACCGCGTATGATCCGGAAGCCATGAAGGTCGCCAAGAGCATCTTCGGTTCGAAGGTCACCTTTGCCGACAACAACTACGCGGCGTTGACCGGCGCCGATGCGCTGGTGCTCGTGACGGAGTGGAACGAGTTCCGCGAGCCCGACTTCGAGCGAATGCGCGCGCTGATGCGCAAGCCGGTGATCTTCGACGGTCGCAACATTTATAAGCCAGAGCACATCCGCGCACAGGGCTTCACTTACCATTCAATCGGACGACGGTAATGGGGAACTTCCTGGTTACCGGCGGGGCCGGGTACATCGGAAGCCACGCCGTCAAGGCGCTGCATGCTGCCGGTCACCAGGTGACCGTCTACGACAATTTCTCCGCGGGTCATCGCGAAGCGGCGCGGTTCGCCCATAGCGTGGTCGACGGCGATATCCACGACACCGAGAGGGTGCGGCGCGCGTTGCGCGATCACGCGTGCGAAGGCGTCATGCACTTCGCGGCGTGGCTGTCGGTGGGGGAGTCGGTCCGAGATCCGGCAGGCTATTACCGCAACAACGTGCTTGGCGCGCTCGCGGTGCTCGACGCGATGGTCGCCGAGCAGGTCCACAGCCTGGTGTTCTCATCGACGGCCGCGGTGTTTGGCAATCCCGTAGAGACGCCGATCACTGAGGACCATCCGAAGGAACCGATCAACTCTTACGGCGAGACCAAGCTCGCGATCGAGCGTGCCTTGCCGCACTACGAACGTGCCTACGGGGTGCGAGCGGTGGTGCTTCGTTACTTCAATGCCTCGGGCGCTGATCCCGACGGCGAGCTCGGTGAGGATCACAGCCCGGAACTGCACCTGATTCCGCGAGCCATTGACGCGGCCCTCGGCCGCGACACATTCCAGATCTTCGGTGAGGACTACGAGACGCCGGACGGCACTTGCCTTCGCGACTACATTCACGTGACCGACCTCGCCGACGCTCACATCCTCGCGATGAACTCGCTTCGTGGCGGCGGACCGTCGGCCACCTACAACCTTGGCACCGGACGGCCGACCTCGGTCCGCGAGATCGTTGACGCAGTCGCGCGGGTAACCGGCAAACCCGTGCCGCTTACAGTGGGGCCACGGCGCGAAGGCGATCCCGGCGTGCTGTTCGCATCGAGTGACCGAATTCGTCGCGAGCTCGGGTGGAAGCCTCGCTACGAAGACGTGGACACGATCGTGCGAACCGCCTGGGCCTGGCGCAAGGACCGTCCTTCGGGATATCGCCCCGCGCAGGGAACCGCCCGCTGATGTCGCGTCTGAAGGGGCAGCTCGCCGATCCGCTGCTGTCGGTGGTGATGCCGGCCTACAACGAAGAGGCCACGATCGAGGAGATGATCCGACGGGTCATCGCCGTCCCGATCCGCACCGAGCTGATCGTGGTTGATGACGGTTCGAAGGACCGCACGCGTGAGATTCTGACGCGCCTCGCCGCGGAGCTGCCGATCAGGGTCATCTTTCAACCGGTGAATGGCGGCAAGGGGTCCGCACTTCGTCGCGGCTTCCAGGAAGTCACCGGCGACCTCGTCGTCATCCAGGACGCCGACCTCGAATACTCGCCCGAAGAATTCCCCGAGCTCATCGAACTGATCGTCCAGGGCCGCGCCGACGTGGTCTACGGATCCCGC
>Ga0183260_10004227_pt1 | contig 11443 bp, 10 predicted proteins | sample AntDrymUQ4972206_2_FD_129768 | JGI IMG/M metagenome (GOLD analysis project Ga0183260, IMG submission 129768) | Polar desert sand microbial communities from Dry Valleys, Antarctica - metaG UQ497 (22.06) (version 2) (version 2) | ecosystem: Environmental > Terrestrial > Soil > Desert | place...
AAGCCTGAGCGCAAGCCCTTCCGGCAACGAGCCGCGAAGATGGGCCCCTTCGAGATCGACGTGTCGAACGTGGCCGAAGCGCTCGAGGTCGTGGAAGGTCCGAGCCATCGGTGACGCTCATCGACGCGAACCTGCTGCTGTATGCGGCCAACCGCCAGGCGGTTGAGCACGAGCGCACCGCGGATTGGCTCGAGGGGCAGCTCAACGGGAAGCAGCGGGTGGGCATGCCGTGGGAATCGCTCACGGCGTTCGTTCGACTTGCGACCAACCCGCGCGTCACGGTACGACCGCTGAAGCCGGCGGAGGCGTGGGCGTTCGTCGAAGAGTGGCTGGCGGTGCCGGTGGTCTGGATCCCGATCCCCACCGAGCAGCACGCCCAGGTGCTCGGCGGGCTGATCGTGAAGTACGGCCTCAGCGGCAAGCTGGTCCCGGACGCTCATCTCGCGGCGATCGCCATCCAGCACGGCCTCGAAGTCTGCTCCGCCGATACCGATTTCGCCCGTTTCACCGAGATCCGCTGGCGCAACCCGCTTGCAGCGCAGTCCGCCACCTGAGGCTGCTGCCCCTTCAGCGCCGATATCCGTGCCGTGGCCTCAGGAATCCGGGTGGTCACGTAGCCGGCACCACCGGTCGTCTTGGTCAGGCGAAGGTCGCCGTTCGTATTCAGGGCGCCGAGTAGTCGGTGGCCGTTCCATCGGCCTGGAGGTCGTCGCACGGGATTGTTGGTCATGTAGACATACGCCGTGAGGTCAGGCGCCGAGGATGCGCTTGACGAGCTTCTCGGCCAGGGCGATCGAGTAGTTCTGCCCGCGGTCATGCGGATACACCTGGAACATGTTCGCCATCCACAGATTGGGGATCGGCGTCTTGAATGGTGGAATGTGATGCCGATAGTCGGTCGTCACGATCGGCTGGGCGAAGGGTGCGGCAAATGACCACGCATCGGTCACCCAGGATCGTTCGAAGCGTGGATTAATTCGCGGCAGCTCGGGAAGGAACTCGTCAAGCACCTCGTCACGCGTTGCGGTCATGAGCGGATCATCCATCAGCCGATAGTTGCCCAGGTAGACGAGGTGGCGGCCGCCGTAGTCCGACGCCGCCATGTAATTCGTGTGCTCCACAAGCGCCATGAAGGGAAAGCCGGGATCATTGACGTTCAGCCAGTAGACCGATGTGAGCGGCCGATCCAGCACCAGCACCACGCAATGAGCGCCATAGGCACGGCCCCACTCGTGGCGCGCGCGCCAGTCGTCGGGCAGATCCGGCACCAGGCGCGCGGTGAGGCGAGGCGCAAAGGTACTGATCACTCGGCAAAAGCGCTCGCTGCCGGCATCGGTCTCGACGATGAAGCCGCCGTTGTCAGTGCGGACCGATGTCACGGACTCCCCGAACCGCGTCTCGCCGCCGGGGCTGAGGACATGCGGTCACCAGTGCGGTGCGCCTCTCACGACGCAGTGGCGACAATACCGCGCGGGTTGCGCGAGCGGGTAACCTGACGCCGGCAGACGTTGGACATGACCATAGGGCTAATTCGCCGAGCCCCGCACACAGCTAGTGTCCGCGCATTGCCTCATTCGTTGACCAAGGAGCCGCACTCATGATTCTCTATATCGATCCCGGCGCCGGCAGCATGCTCATTCAAGGCCTGCTGGCCGTCCTCCTGGCGGTTCCATTCTTCTTCCGCTCCGCGATCGCGCGAGGTGTCGCGGTGCTTCGGGGCCGGCCGCGCCGGTCGGCCGATGACGTCGCGCCGGAAAACTCGGACTGATCCTCCGGCTCGGTCGGTTCGGATCGGCGTCCGGTCAATGATCGCAAGGCTGCGACGTCTGCCATGGCATCCGGTGCTGTTTGCCGCCTCCATCGTGATCGCATTCTGGCTGGACGCGATGGTCAGCCCGCACGCTGCGATTCGCTCGCTCATCATCGCGGTGGTCGTTGTCGCGCTCGTCACGCTGATCGCGGGACTGCTGTTCAGGAGCGCCGCACTCGGTGGCCTCCTGGCGAGCGGCATCATCGGCCTGCTCTACGGAAAGCGCCTCATCGAGCTCGTCGGGACCCTTCGCGGTGCAATGGAGCCCTGGATGTTCATCGTGTGGATCGCCCTTGTCGGCCTGGCGCTGCTGGTGGCAGTACGCGTGATCTTGCGCTCCGTCCGGCGTTGGACTGTTGACGGGGCTGGCTCGAAGCTGAACCAGGCCGCGCTGATCCTCTTCGTCGCGAGCATCGGCTCCGGACTCGTCACGGGGAAGCTGCACTACGCCGCCGGCGACCTTGCCCAGGGCGTACCACTCGAGGAGGCCGAGGCCTCTGCGCTGAACGCGACCTCAAGCACCGGCCTGCCGGATGTCTACCTGATTCTGTTGGATGGATATCCGCGTGCGGACGTGCTGGCACACGCCTTCGACCTCGACAACTCTGGGTTCGAGAGCGCATTGGCAGGGCGGGAGTTCGTGATTGCGCCCGAAAGCCACGCGGAGTACCTGTGGACCCATATCACGCTCTCATCGATGCTCAGCATGGAGTACGTCGAGGAGATCGGTGCGCTCCGCGCGGTCATTGACGGAGAGGCGCCACTGCATCCAACGCTGCGCGACGTCCTCAACGACAATCCGGTGTTCGACCTGGCGCGTGAGAAGGGGTATCAGGTCGTTGCGCTGAACTCCGGATACGAGCAGTTGACCGTGCGCCGCGCGGATGTCTGGGTCGATGGCGGACAGATGAACGAGTTCGAGCTTAAGCTCCTTGTCTCGACGTTCCTGGGAGATGTGCTGGCGGTCGTCACGCCGGACCTGGCGTCCGGACAGCATCGGGATCGAATCGAGTACGAGCTCGATGCCGTCGGCCGCATCGCTGCGGCCGACGCGGACGGTCCCCGGTTGGTTTTCGCGCATATACCCGCACCTCATCAGCCGACCGTGTTCGGACGCGCGGGCGAGCCGGTCGTCGAACCGATTGGAGCGCGCTTTTACGCGGACTCGCCACAGGAACGACGCGAGCCACTCGACGAGTTCGCGGCGAAATACCGCGATCAGCTCCACTATCTCAATGGCCGCATCATCCAGTCCGTGGACGAGATCATCGCGAACTCGGTGAACCCCCCCGTCGTCATCCTGTGGGCAGACCACGGTTCGGCGTCGCGCGTTGACTGGGTGGTGACCGAATCAAAGGACGCCGCGCCCGATGTCCTCCTGGAACGGACCGGGACGCTGTTCGCCGCCCTGACCCCCGGACGGACGGACGCCTTTCCCGATGACATTGCGCCGGTCAACATCTTCCGATATCTGGCCGATGCCTACTACGGAACCGACTACGGTCCGGCCATTCCGCCCCCGGGCGGCGGTCAGATTCCCGCGGTCGACGCGTCGGTCCTCGACAATTGACCGCACGACGGCTGCTCCATGATGGGCTGGTGCTCACCGGCCTGCTCGCCATCGGCTGGGCGTGGCTCATGCTCATGGGAGACGACTTCTTCCACGACGCGCGATCGTACTGGTCGGTCGACTACGACGACATGTACGGAGGCAGCCTGGTCGGACGCGGGGCGACCTATCTTTACTCCCCCGCTTTCGCTCACCTCATGTTTCCGCTCACGCTCCTGTCGTGGCCCGTGTTCGCTGCGATCTTCTCCGCGGCAAGCCTGGGGGCGCTGGTTTGGATGGCAGGCCCCATCCTGGCCGCCGTGCTCCTCTTCTTCCCGTTCTCACCGGTGACGGACGAGATCTCCACGGGAAACATCCACCTTCTCATTGCGGCAGCCATCGTGGTTGGCTTCCGCTGGCCGTCGGCGTGGGCGTTCTCGCTGCTCACCAAGGTGACGCCGGGTGTGGGTGTCCTGTGGTTCGCCGGCGCTCGTGCATGGCGGTCACTCACAATCGCGATCGGCACAACGGTGGGCCTGGTGGCGCTCTCCTTTTTTCTCGCGCCGCAGGCCTGGGCGGAGTGGGTCGACCTCCTGGTGCGCTCAACATCGGTGCCCGTACCCGCCGACATCGCGGTGATCCCCGGACCTCTCTGGTTGCGCACCGGCGCCGCCGCCGCACTTGTCCTGGTGGGCGGATGGCGCGGCTGGCGCTGGACCGTCCCAGCATCGGTCGCGATCGCGCTGCCGGTGCCATGGTCATCCGGACTGTCGGTGCTGGTTGCGCTGATTCCGCTCTATGGACTTCGGCGACGCGTCCACGAAGCGCTCCTGCCGCCCGCTCGGAGTGCGGCCTGATGAGATCGCCCCGACGCCAACGCGCGCTGGTCGCCGGCTTGATCTCCGCATATCTCGCGGTCCAGCTCCTGCTGCCGAGTGTCCTGCTGTTCGGGGAGCGGCCAGCGCGATTCGGATGGCAGATGTACTCGACCGCCCCTCGGCTGCCCGTGGTGGTGGCCCTTGACGCATCCGGTGGCGAGAGGCGGATTGACATCATCGACCTGGTTGCCGGCCCGCGCGCGGAGATCGACTATGCCGCGCTGATGGCACAGCAGGGATGCGACCTGGTGGACGCCTCTCGTCTTCGGATTGAATCGGCCCCCGGCGAGGTGGCCGTGGTCGATTGCCCATGAGCGACGTCAACAGTCGCGTCGCAGCGGTTGCCCGGATCGGTATCGGCATCGCATTGCTGATGGAGCTGGCGACCACGGCTCCGGTCCTTCTGGCATTGACCCGTCCGGACATCCTGCGCGCGCCGTACCTTGGTTCCGCCGAGCCGGTGGCGAGCTGGCTTGCCGCGGCCATCCTTGGTACCTGGGCGCTGGCGGCGGTCGCATTCACCATGGGTGCCTACACGATCCTGGCCGCCGTCGCCATCACGACGGCCCTCGTCGTGACCCTTGGGCTGGATCAGCAGCTCTACAGCAATCACCTGTACCTGATGATGCTGTTCGTCGGGCTGCTCACGGTCGCCCGCGCGGACCGTGCACACTCCGTGGACTCGTGGCGGCGTGGTGAGCGAGTCACCTCACCGCAGTGGCCGATGCTGCTGATTCGCGGCCAGGTGAGCCTCGTGTACCTGTTCGCGGCGCTCGCAAAGCTGAATGCGGACTTCCTGTCGGGCACCGTCCTCAACAGCTATCTGCGGACGGAGGGACCGCTGGCGTTGCCATCGAGCTGGCGCTCGTTTGAGCTGATGGCAGGGCTCTCGCTTCTGACGATTGCCATGGAGCTGCTCCTCGCAGCCGGTCTCTTACTCCCGCGTTGGCGGCGATCCACGATGACGCTCGGGCTTGGACTGCACGCCGGAATGATCCTGTGGATGACCGTGCCGTACCAGTTGCTGGTCTTCGCCATCACCATGTTCAGTGGCTATCTCGCCTTTCTGGCGCCGGGACGAGGATCGATGACGGTGGTGTGGGATGACAGTTGCGGGTTCTGCGCGGGCTGGGTGAGGTGGTTTGGACGTCTGGATTGGCTCGGCGCACTGCGCTTCGTGCCCCTCTCCGCGCTGCCCCAGGTCGGTCTGAGGGTCACGCCCGACGAAGCGGCGACTGCGATGCATGCCGTCACCGGCAGCTCGAAGCGAGCCGGCTTCCGGGCCGTCACTCGCGTGCTGGGCGTGCTTCCCGTCTCGTTCCTGTGGGCACCATTGCTTGACCTTCCTCCCATCCGCGGCATCGGCGAACGCGCCTACGGTGCCGTTGCTCGGCGGCGCACCTGCAACGTGATCCCGGGCACGAGCAGCGCGTCATGACTGGGCAGCCGGACCGTCGCCTGCGCGTCACGGACCTGCCATGGCACCCGATCATCCTGGCGCTTGCGATTGTCCTCACCTTCTGGGTCGACCAGCCTGTCAGCCCGTTGGCCGGCATCCGGCTTGTGCCCGGTGCCGCGGTGGTTGTCGCCGGACTCACCGCCCTCCTGTGGCTGGTGCTGCGCAATCGACACCGCGCCGGGCTCATTGCATCGGCGGTGATCGTGGTGCTCTGGGCAAAGCATGGAGCTCGGTTCGTGGCGAGTGTCCTTCCGCGCCTGGATCCATGGGTGGCGGCCGTGTGGCTGGCAGTCATCGGACTGGCAATCCTGATTGCGCTGAGGATCGTGTTGCGCCTGGCGCGAGGCGCCTCGCACTCCGAGCGAACGACGAAGCGGCTCAATCTCGCTGCGATGGTGCTTCTGATGGCAACCATGGCCTCGGCCGCCCTGGGCGGCAACCTGGGCACGGCCATCCTGGACATCCGCGCCCAGAACGGGACGCCCCAGACTGCCGTGGCAAGCACCGAGGTGACGGCCGATGGGCCCGACATCTTCGTCTTCCTGCTGGACATGTACCCTCGGGCGGACGTCCTCGCCGAGCGATACGGGCTCGACAACACTCCGTTCCTGGCGGCCCTCGATGACCGCGGGTTCACGGTGGCCGACGACAGCAGGACTGCGTATGCGTACACGCACCTTGCCCTGCCTACCTTCCTGCACATGGACTACATGGAACGGATCCCCTCCATGCGAGCGGTCTTCGAGGGGAAGGCGCCGCCGCGGCCGGACCTTCGTCTTGCCATCAACCAGAACCCGGTGTTCGACTTTCTCCGCGAACGAGGCTACGCCGTCAGCTCGGTGAGCTCAGGCTTCGAGGACTACACCGTTCGGCACGTGGAACGCTTCTGGGACGGCGGCGAGCTGAACGAGTTCGAGCTCCAGTTCCTGGAGTCGACCTTCCTCGGCGACGTGCTGACGGCTGCCGCGCCCGATCTCGCGTCCGGCCACCTGCGCGCGCGCATCAGATCCATCCTTCAGCAGGCGCCTTCCACGGCCGATACGACGGGCGCCGGCAGTCGACTCGTCTTCGTGCATGTCCCGGCGCCGCACACTCCGATCGTCTTCGGGCCCGACGGTGAGCCGGTCATTGCCCGTCTAGATTCGGATTTCTTCCAGGACCGGCACGTGAAGCTGGGGCTCGATCCGGAGGGGTTCACCGAGGCCTTCCGTGGTGAGGTCACGTACCTGAACACGCTGGTCCTCGATGCGATCGATGGCGTACTCGCGCGCTCAGCCGAGCCTCCGGTGATTCTGGTGCTGTCCGATCATGGGCCGTCGTCGGGTGTCAGTTGGGACGAGATACCCCGCGACGAGCGCGAGCCGAGCGTGCTGCGCGAACGCATCGCCAACCTGTTCGCCGCGTACACGCCCGGAAAGCAGGACGTCTTCCCGGATGACGTGTCCCTGGTCAATGTCTTCCGGCATCTCTTCGACGCATACTTCGGGACATCGTTGGGGACGGCGACCCCACCCGTCGACGGCGCCCACTACGTGCTTCCCTGACCGGACGGTGCGTCCTCGCGATCAGGAGCTGTACCGGAGATAGAGTACTTCATTGGCGTCACGGTAGACCTCGTGCCAGCCTTCGGCCTCTGCTGAATCCTTCGTGATTGCCTTGTCCGGCGGGAAGAGGAGGGCGTCCACATCCCACTCGTCGGCGACATCAATCCATCCGGGATCCGCTGTTTGGATGAGGCCATATTGCTCGAGGATCGACTCGTCGTACATGTCGTTGCGGCCATCCACCATCACGGTGCCGCCCGTCGGGTGCATCCGCCCGATCACGTAACCACCCCATCCGTATTCCGCCACGACGCGAGCATCCGGGTCAACCGCCAGAAGCAGATCGATTGCCTGTACGGGCAGATTCTCTTCGAAGTTGGCATCGACCACGGCCGCGGGGTCGGAGGGAATGAACAGGATCAGGCCGGCAATCAGGACGACGACACCGGTGGTGCCCTCGATCACCCTGCGTCCAAGGGCGGTCCGCGCCGAGCGCACGGTCCGTCGCGGCCGCCACGCATCAAGCGCGCCGCTGAGACCGATGGCCACCGCCGGCAGCCCGATGATGGCTGCCACCGGTGCATTCCGTAGGGCGAGGAGCGCCATGACGAACCCCAGGTAGGAGAAGAGGCTCAGCCACAGCGGGACGTTGCGTCGCCCGAAGAATGCGATCGCCACGATGAAAGCAAGCAGCGGAAGGTGCGCGGGCTCATGGAAACTGGGTGACTGCCACTCGGTGATGTTGGCGAGACCCCAGTCGCCGCCTTCCACGTAGCGCAGCGGATAGAGGACGCCGGCTGGACCGGCCGGCGTCAGCGCTGTTCCGACGACGGCCGCTCCGACGCCTGCGACGGTCCACCAGCGCGCCGGCGACATCGGCGTCAGGCCGGCCACCGTGAGCAGCATGTACAGACCGATGACGCCCAGCGCGACCGCCCACAGCCCGTGCACGTTGGCCCACAGCGCGAAGACCGGCAGGCCCAGCAGGGTCCAGCGACGGTGCTCCGGGCGCAGGAGGAGCAGAGCGACGGTGAGCGCCGCGAAAAGGACCCATGAGATGACCTGTGGCCGCAGGGTCATGTACGGGACGACCACCAGCGCGCTCATGGTCGTCGCCATCGCAATAGCGGAGGTGCGAAGGCCAAGGCGCGCGAGTCCGAAGGCCAGGATCGCAAAGGTGATGCCGGGCAGCACGGCGAACACGACCACGGCACCCATGTAGCCGATGCCGTCCACCAGCCGATAGATCAGCAGCTCGCTGAGCCACTCATGCAGCACCCACGGCCGTCCGGCCCAGGTGAACGAGAACGGATCCGTAGAGAAGAGGCCGCCTGAGGCGATGAGCTCTCCGGTCCGAAAATGCCAGAAATAGTCGGGGTCCCATGCGCCCTTCGCGAGAACCGCGCCGAAGAGCAGCACGACCAGCACCAGGACATGGATCGCGAGTGGAGACGGGAGCCAGCGCAGCGCGCCGGCGGGCGGGTTCGGCTCAGCCATGCGAAGCCCGAGTCTAGAGGGCCCGAGGCATTGAACAAGGCGCTGACAGTCCTATGGCGGTCATGGTTCCGCGCGGTATGGTTCGCGCCATGTCGGCCCGTCCACTGCTTCTGTCGTGGCAGCGGCCATCCTGCTGGCTGATGTCACCCTCATCTGGATCGGCGTTCAGGCGGACTTCGCGTTCGACCTCACATGCTGCTACCAGCAGGCCGCGGACGCGTGCTCACCGATCTGTCGACGCTCTACCAGTGGTCCGACACGTACACGTTCCGCTACGCGCCGCTGGGCGTCTGCCCTTCATCCCGCTGGTGCCGCTGGGCGAGGACGTCGCGCCGTGGGCGTGGCTAGGATTCAAGCTCATGATTCTGGTCGGAGCGGCCCTGTGGCTCTCTCACCGCATGTATCCCTCCACCGACAACTTCGCCGTCTTCGGCACGACCGGAGCCGCATCGCTGTACTGCTCGATGCGCGCCATCCGGGCCACACGGCCCGGACCCTGGCTCGTTGCGGCAGGCGCGTTCGCCGGCCTCGCCACGCTGGCGCGCATCGACGGCGTACTGCTCACGCTGGGCGTCGCGACGGCGTGGTTCGTGCGACGCGGTTGGTCGCCCTGGCGATTCACCGGCGGTGCTGGCGGTGCTGGGTTCGCATGGGGCTTCGCCTCCGCCTCCGCATATCTGCTGGTGCTAGCGCCGTGGCTGGTGCGGAATGCGTCTGCCTCGGCGCGCTGCTGCCGTCCACGGGCGGTCACACCCTGTGGATCACCAGCTACAACGAGCAGTTCTCGATCGGCCGCGAGGTGAGCCTCGCCACGTACCTCGACTGGGGTCCGGTGAACATCATCGCGTCCAAGCTCACTTCCTGGGGCGAGCTCATCGGCCGAGCGGGCGTGCTGCTGGGCGGAGTCTTCCTGCTCTTCTTCCTCGCCGGCCTCTGGATCTTTCGGCGCCGCGCGGATCTGGCGCCGTTCCTCGTCTACTTCGTGGTGATGTTCGTCGTGATGGGCGCTGTCTTCACGTTCCATGCCCCAAAGGGCACCTTCTACCACTCTGCTCCTGCCTGGCTGCCATGGGCCATGGGCATCGCAGCAGCAGCGGTGGCGCCCGCATCGACGGCGGCTGGACGCTTCTGGCCGTTCCTGCGTCGTCCGGCAACGCATCGGTTCATCGCGGTGACCGGTCTGGCCGGGGCCGTCATGCTCTCGCTGATCAGCTCGGCGATCCTGTGTCAACAATGGGACCGATCACGGGTGCGCGACGAGCAGGCAGCAGCCTTCCTGCTTTCCGTCGCCGATCGGTCCGACGTGATCATGTCGAGCGACCCCGCCAGCATCTACTCCCTGAGCGGGAACCCCGGGGTGGCCGCGCCGTTCGATCCGTACCCCGTGATCGAACAGGTCGTGGATGCCTTTGACGTCCGCTGGGTGATCGTGACCCCGCCGGGGCCAGGAGAGACCGATCCTCTCGGCCTCTGGAACGGCGCCTCAGCAACCGACAGTGAAGGCAACCACCCGTTGTCTTGCCGGAGCAGCCCGAGTTCGAGGGTGACGACGTGAGAGTCTTCCGTGTCGTCGACTGAGCGCGGTGGCATCATCTAGTACTTCCGAGGCTCAAAGTACTGTTGCCCGGAGGCACTCGACGACGACAGCATGGGCGCGAGGTCCGGTACTACGCCGGACACCGTACTCAAGGACTTCATGTCGAACGATCCCGCGCGCAGCAGTGCGAATCAGGAATTCGACCGCATCGGCGCGGAGGCCAGCGAGAGCCTTCTCGGTGGCTCGCGACGCCTGCACACCTTGGCCGAGCAGTTCCGCGAGCAGTACCGGAGTGACCTCGAGCAATGGATGCAGCTCCGCGCGCGGCTCGACCGCCGCGGGAATGACCTCCGTCCGGTCGGAACCGATGCGCTGCGCGCCGAATACGAGGCACGAGGCAGAGACCTGGCGGCGCTTCAGGCCCGGCTGAAGCGCCTGGAAGTCGTCGCCCGCCAACTCGACATCCTGTTGGGCTACCTAGAATCCCCTGAGGCGGCCGGCGCGGAGCCCGGACCGATGGCCGACGACTCACCAGCCACCATGAGCCTGCGGATTGTGCAGGCCCAGGAAGGTGAGCGGCAGCGCATGGCGGAGGATATCCACGACGGTCCGGCCCAGGTACTCACCAACGCCATCTTCCAGGTCGAGTACCTGGATCGCATTCTCGGCGAGGCAGACCGCGCGGCCCGGGCCGAGGTCGCTTTCCTGCGCGATATGCTGCGCAACGGGCTTGACGAGGTCCGCACCTTCATTTCCGACCTGCGGCCGCCAGTTGTTGATGTCGGCATGGCGACCGCGCTCGCCGAGCGCGCCCAACAGCTCCATGAGCGGCACGGGATCGCCACGGAGATTTCGCTCGAGGGTCTCGACGAGCGCCTCACGCCGGCGCAGCGCTCGTCTGTCCTGCGCATCGTGCAGGAAGCGTTGCAGAACGTGCGCAAGCATGCGGCGGCCAGCAAGGTCGTCATCGGTCTCGAGGGCGATGCCCTGGTCATCGACGACAACGGTCGCGGCTTCGACCTGATGCGCCTCGCATCGGGAACCGCCCGCAACTTCGGATTGCAGTTCATGCGGGAGCGCGCCGAGCTACTCGGTGGTCAGCTCCAGATCGAGTCGCGACAGGGTGAAGGCACCCGTATCCTGCTCCGGTTGCCGGTGCAGGCGCGCGA